>SDBT01002688.1_pt1 | contig 31258 bp, 29 predicted proteins | sample 2277101 | NCBI WGS metagenome assembly SDBT01 (sample SAMN10404973, study PRJNA504765) | marine sediment metagenome | isolation source: marine sediment core GS10_PC15, 103 cmbsf | place: Arctic Ocean: Southern Knipovich Ridge | collected 2010 | reverse complement strand
AACGAACGAAAATACCAATGGCCTGCTGCGTCAGTTTTTCCCCAAAGGCATAGATTTTAACGAAATCAGCGAAGAAGAAATTGACAGAGTAGCGGCTCTGATAAATAATAGACCCCGTAAATGTTTAAACTATCGGACACCCCATGAGGTGTTATGGAGCGAAGAAAGTTGTTGCGCTTCAGATTAAAATTTGGGAATTACCAAAATTCCAATGTTCAAAAGAGTAAGATAGCGTACTGCGTTTAGCGTAGATCTTTCAGATGATCATCATGGGCAAGCAAGTTGCCCATCCTACATGACTGTTCTATCGGTTGTCACAATGGAGATTTATCGTTAAAGCAATCAAAGCTCTGAGATTGCCACGTCGCTTCGCTCCTCGCAATGACAATTTCGTATATCCTATTGAGTATAGATTGTCACGGACCTTTTTGGATCCGGCAATGACAAGGTTCGAAACTGCTGGTTTGAATTATCAATCGTCCCAATTAAATTCAATTGGTAGCAGATATTTGACTTGAGGTTTTTTCAAGCCAGTTGCACCAGTTTGTCATTCCCTTTCCTGTCTTTGCGGATATTTCGAAAATTTGAATGTCTTTGTTTAGTTTTCGGGCGTCTGTTTTTACTTTTTCGGTATCGAAATCGGCGCCGGCATTTATGAGGTCAATCTTGTTTATGAGCAGGACTTTCGAGGTTGCGAAGATAGCGGGATATTTTACGGGTTTGTCGTCGCCTTCGGCTACCGAGAGTACGACTATCTTGTGTGATTCTCCCAACTCGAATGCCGAGGGGCAAACGAGATTTCCGACGTTTTCAATGATGACAACGTCAAGGTCATCGATGGGCAGTTGGTCCAGGGCTCTTGTGATCTGGGCGGCTGAGAGGTGACAAGCGCCGTCGGTGTTTATCTGTACGGCGGGGGCCTTGGTCGCTCTGATTCGCTCGGTGTCGAGGTCGGTTTGGATGTCTCCTTCGATGACGCCTATTTTTAGCTTGTCTTTTAGCTCTAATATTGTCGCGACGAGTATTGTCGTTTTTCCGGAGCCGGGAGATGAAATCATGTTTAGGCAGAGCTTTTTCTTTTCGTGGAGGAGTCGTCTGTTTTTGAATGCGTACTCCTGGTTGGCGTTGAGGATTTTTTTACCTATGTTTACTTTTGACATTTTACTACTCCGATTCAAACTCAATTTCATCAAGCATCAGTGGCGCATCCGGCAGCAGTTCGAAATCATCACTCCGGCAGTTAGTGCATGTCGGGTCGGTAATCTCAAACTCGAAGGTTCTGTTGCATTTACGACATCGGCCCTGTAATGGTTTGTGCTGGATTTCGAGTTTTAGATTTTCGCAGGTTGTTCCTTTGGCCAGTACCTCAAACGCGAAGGACAGTGCCTCGTCGTTGATCGCATACAGTGTTCCGCAGCTAATTGTGGCAGCTATCGGTTTGGCGTCGTATTTTTTAGCTTCGGTTGAGATCGTCGCTAACAGACTTTGTGCTACCATTGCCTCGTGCATATCAGCATATCCTCGGTAATTGGCGTCCGTAGGGCATTTGTACAATTCTTTTGCCGCCTATCTTTGTAATCAACTCCACGGTGGAGATGTCTTCATTGGAAGTTACTTCGCCGATTATGTTTGCATCTTTTCCCAAAGGATGTTCACGGCATATTTTCAGGGCCTGGTCGGCGGATTCGGGTGCTACAATAGCTATGAATTTTCCTTCGTTTGCGATTGTCAGGACGTCAAAACCGAGCATGTCCGCGGCGGCTTGGACGGTTGGGTTTATTGGTATTTCCGTTTCGTTTATCTCTATGCTCAGTCCGGTTGCGGTGGTGATTTCGTTAAGTGTTGCCGCGAGTCCTCCTCGTGTGGGGTCTCGCATGAAACGGATACCGGATACATTTTCGAGCAGTTGACAGGTCAGCGGTGAAAGGGCCGCACAATCACTTTTTAATGAGGTTTGGAATTTTATTCCTTCTCTTTGTGAAATAATGGTCATTCCGTGATCGCCGATTGTTCCACTTATGATTACCTTATCATCGGGTTTGATCTTATCAGTGCGAAGATCAATGCCGGGCAGTCTTGTTCCTACTCCGGCGGTGTTGATAAAGATTTTGTCTGCGGCACCGGCTTCTACTGTTTTTGTGTCTCCGGTGACTATATCGACATCGTTTGCTTTGGCTTCGGTGCCGATGCTTTTTATGATCTTTTCGAGCAGTTCGAGTTCAAAGCCTTCTTCGATTATCAGCGACAGGGTTAGTGCCACGGGTTTTGCTCCGGCAACGGCCAAGTCGTTAATCGTTCCGCAGACTGCGAGTTTTCCGATGTCGCCGCCGTTGAAGAAGAGGGGCTTTACTACATAACTATCTGTTGTGAAGCATATTTTGTTCGAAGATAGATCCAGGGCTGCGGAATCGCCGAGTTTTGTTAGTGTATCGTTGTTTAGATTGGGGACGATTAGCTCGCGGATCAGTTGATCGCTCAATTGGCCGCCGCCTCCGTGTGCAAGCAGGATTTTATTACTGGGTGATTTCATTTATCAGGTGTTGCTTTTTTAGAGTATTTGAACCATGCGGAACAGGCGCCTTCGGAGCTTACCATGCATGGGCCGATCGGGGTATTGGGTGTACAGTCTTTTGAAAACAGGTGGCATTGCGGCGGTTCGATAAGTCCGCAGAGGACTTCGCCACATCTACAGCCGGTTGTGTCTTCGTGTGGTGTTTCAGTTAGGCCGAATCTTTTAAGGGCATCGAAGTTTTCATATTGTTTGCGAAGTTTTAGTGTGCTCTTCGGGATTTTTCCCAGTCCCCGCCAGTAACCGTCGGCGGCTTCGAAATGCTCTGCTATCATTTGCTGTGCGGTTGTGTTGCCTTTTTCTGTTACGACGGCGGCGTAGATTGATTTTAGTTGTGGTTTGTCTTCGGTTAGCTGTCGGCAGATTTCTGCGAGTCCTTCGATAATCTGCATGGGCTCGAATCCGGCGACTACACAGGGTCTGGAGAAATCGTTCACTATCTCGGCGAATGCTCCGTAACCGATTATTACGCTGACGTGTCCGGGGCAGAGGAAGGCGTCTATGTTGTGGTTCTTTTGAGAGAGGAGTGCTTTCATTGCGGGGACTACGAGTTTGTGGCCGCTTAGGATGCTGAAGTTTTTAATTTGATTCTCGGCTGCTTCTTTTATTACGACGGCTGTTGCCGGTGCGGTAGTCTCGAATCCTACGGCTATGAATACTACTTCTTTATCGGGATTATTTTTTGCTAAATCGAGTGCGTCTTCGCTGCTGAGAACTATTTTTATATTTGCCTTTGGTTGTTTTGTTTCGAGGGAGCCACCTTGGCCGGGTACGCGGATCATGTCGCCGTAAGTAGCTATGATAACGTCATCACGGTCTGCCAGTTCGAGGACGGTATCTATATAGCTTTGGTCGGTTACGCAGACGGGACAGCCTGGGCCGGAAAGTAGTTTTAGTCTCTTGGGTAATGTTGTTCTTATGCCGTTTCTGAAAATCGAAACGGTGTGTGTTCCGCAGACCTCCATTATGTTGATCGTTCTTCCCAGCTTTTGGCAGGCTGTGTTCATTATTTTTTGGGCTTGGAATATTTTTTCGATCATTTACAGAGTTATCCGGAAAGCTTGTTCTGTGTCTCGTTAAATTCGTTAATCTGGGCGATGAGTTCCCATGTTTTTTTAGCTTCCTCTTCATCGACAATGGATATTGCGAACCCGGCGTGGACGAGTACCAGGTCGCCGAGTTTTATTTCGGGCAAAAGGGTGGTCTTTGCGCGCCACTTGTTACCCATTGCATCGACGACTGCCAAGTCGCCTTCGAGTTCAATTACTCTTGCTGGTATTGCCAAGCACATAAATCGTCGCTCGTCGCTCGTCTCTCGTCGCTCATATATCTAATAATTTGATAAGACACGAGACTATTCGGTTTTCATGGTTTATATTGCCCATTGCATCTACGACTGTTTTTTCGTCGCTCGTCGCTCTAATATCTTATAGTTTATTGATAAGACTCGATATCATGCGACTTTCGTGATTTATTTGGTCTGCTAACACTTCCAAATCGTTGTTTTTAATATAACCTCTTCTGTTTGCTATAATGAGTTGAGTGTCCAGTTCTGCACAAGGACCTAAAGCAATACTTAAAAACTGTTTATATTCTTTTGAGTGATTTCTTGCAAAACCTTCAGCAATATTTGACGGGATTGATACCGAAGCCCTTTTCATTTGCGATGTCAGGCCATATAATTCGGTTTTTGGGAAGCTATCAGTTAACGTGTATATTTTATCGACGATCTCAATGCCCTTTTGCCAAATTTTCAAATCTTTGTAATCTTTTATCTTCATCTACTTCCAAGTACTTTCAGCATTTATTTATAATTTCAAAAGAGAGCATCAATTCAGAGCCCCGAGCCACCAGCGACGAGTTTTGCGGCTATTGCGGCCTGGCCGAGAGAAATTCCGCCGTCGTTGGCTGGGACTTCTCGGTTTAATAATACGCGAAAATCGCTTTTGTTCAAGAGTGTAATCAGTCTATTTGCTAAATAGCGGTTGCAAAAGACTCCGCCGCTTAGGACTACGGTTTGCAAATCGGTTTTAGTTCTTGCGTTTTCGGCCATCTCGGTAAGGGCGGCAGCGAGGCAATTGTGGAACTTTGCCGCGATTACCGGTGCGGGAGTTTTGGCTCGGCGGTCGGCGAGCAACTGTTTTAACATAATGCCCAGATCGAGCTGCATTGGTTCGTTGTTATCTGAGATGAGTTCAAAATCGTAGTGCTGCTGGATGTTTTGGTCAGTGATTGCTTCGAGTGCCATTGGTAGTTGGGCTTCGAAATTATTGTAAGTTCCCAGGGCGAGGATTGCTGCTACGGCGTCGAAGACCCTGCCGAGGCTGGAAGTTCGGACGGTATTAACTGATTTGTTTAACTGCTCAAGAATTATTTTCTGCTTAGTATTGTCAGGTTCAATCGGATCGAGCAGCCATGCGAAGTTTTTTAGGTCGAGGTCATCTTTATAGGTTTGTTTTAGCAGGCCGAGGATTGGTCTTATTGCTTCTTTACCTGCTTTATCGGCGCCGGGGAGGCTGTAGTATGATAGATGCCCGAAGCGTTTGAAATCATCCAGGGATGCTATGAGGCATTCGCATCCCCAGATTGCGGCGTCTGTTCCGTATCCTGTTCCGTCGCAAATCAGGGCTATGGCTGGAGCGGTTAAATTGTGCTCGGCGAGGACCGATGCGGCGTGTGCCCAGTGATGCTGAATTTGGACCGTTTTTACATCGGGAATGGCAAGGGCGTATTGGGTTGATAAATAGGTTGGGTGCAGATCGCAGGCGACGATCTTAGGCTCGACTTGGAAGAGGCTTCGGAGATGCTCGACCGAATCTATGTAATGGTGATAGACCTTTGCGTCTTCGAGGTCGCCTATGTGTTCGCTTGTGATTAGCTGGTTTTGCTTTGCGAAGCAGAATGTGTTTTTCATGTCGGGGCCAGCGGCGAAGATGTCCATTTCTGAGGTTTGTTCTGAGAGTATCGGAGTTGGGACGTATCCTCTTGCCCGGCGTAGCATGGCTGGTTGGTTATCTATGAAATGGACAATGGAATCATCTACCTGTCGGTAAATTTCCCGGTCGTGCATTAGAAATGCGTCTGCTACGTCGGCCAGTTGGGTCAGGGCTTCTTGATTGTCACAAATTAGCGGCTCGTCTGAGATGTTGCCGCTTGTCATTACGAGTACTTCGAGACCTTGGGCGAACAGGAGCCAGTGCAACGGGGCATAGCAGAGCATGAAACCGAATGTATTTACGCCCTCGGCGGCTGAGGGGGCTATTTTTGAATTTTCTCTTATTGGCAATAGTACAATCGGGCTTTCGTGGCTTGTTAAAAGCGATTCGGCTTCTGTGGTTAGGTGTGTGTATTTTCGTATGTTGTCAATTGAGTCGGTCATTAGGGCGAAGGGCTTGTGGTCGCGTTTTTTTCGCTGTCTTAATCTTTTGACGGCTTTTTCGTTTAGGGCATCGACGGCGAGGTGGAAACCGCCGATACCTTTGATTGCGAGGATCTTTCCATTTTTCAGGAGTTGGGCCGTTTCGGTGATGGCTTGGTCGGATTTGGTTTCGAGTGTATTTGCCTTGTTATCTGTGAGCCATATTTTTGGACCGCAGTCGGGACACGCAACCGGCTGAGCGTGGAAGCGGCGGTCTGTTACGTCGTTGTACTGGGCCGAGCACTTGTCGCACATTTGGAAATCCGACATTGTTGTATTGGGGCGGTCGTATGGAATTGTCTTTACGATTGAATATCGCGGGCCGCAATTTGTGCAGTTTATGAAGGGGTAGCGATAGCGAAAGTCGGCGTTATCGCTCATCTCTTTTGTGCACTTGGGACATACGGCCATGTCGGCTGTGATCTGGGCGAGGGGTGTGCCTTGTGTGCTGCTTGGTTTTATTGAAAAGTCGTGCTCGTCCTTTATTATAGGTATATCTGTTATTTGGCATGTTTTGATATCCGCCAGGGGTGGACCATCGTTGGGTGATTTTAGACGTATCAGGAACTGTTCTATATCCTGCGGCGGGCCCTGGAGTTCGATGGTGACACCAATAGTGTCGTTATAGACTAATCCTGTAATTGCCAATGAGCGGGCGATTTTATAAACGGCAGGCCGAAATCCGATGCCCTGCACGCGCCCTGTCAGTGATATTCGCTGCCTTATGATCAAAACACAGCCCTAAAATTTTGGATATGAATAGCTGTTAGTTCAGGAATCCATTATACCCAATCGCGAGGGATAAGACAATTTTGTACAGTCCAAGCCGGAAAGCATCCATCGCCTGTCCTTCGAACAGACGCTGCCACCCATCCGAGTATTGGAGCAGTTCTATCTGCATAAAACCACACCAAATGAACAACAGGCTTGTGATGTGATGGAGGGGCTGTTTCGGGAATGTAGTTCTCACCAAAAGTCTGTCCAATAGACGATTTGGTTTTTAGCTTTGCTTATAGCTACTCCGTGACTATTGCCATGATTTCCTCCACTTGAAGCCAAGACCATTATAATAAAATCGTCTGGAAAATCATCTCCACCAAAATTTCCTGATGAATCTCTTAAGTAAGACTCGCTTGTCCGAAAGTATGTTGTTGTCACTCCCCCTTCACTATGCACATGGTCATAACTGCTACCACCTTGGAAGCTCTTTATCTTCTTTGAATCAAACTCCTGAAAGAGTTTGCTTATCCTGTCTTCATGCAAGGTCATTCTAAGCTGAAACCAACCACCTCCCTGAAGAAAACCGGGGAAATAGGACATCCGAACATCCTTGGCACTGTCTGGAATCTCCTCAGGGAAATGAGATATCTGTTTGTTGTGCAACAGTTTATGCCTGATTTCCCCATACTTAGATACTTTCGTGACTTTGTTTGGTAAGAAGGTCAATATGCACCAAATACCGAAAACAATTGGCAATACCGAGAGAATGACTCCGCTAACTGCAAGCACCTTGGCTTTAAAATGCTTGACCCTGATGACTAGCAAAGAGGTTACACCTAGTCCTATCGAAAGTAGCCACAATAATACAAGGATTAAGGGATTTTCCAGCACAAAATCTGTCACCACAACAAGAAGACACCACCCAAAAAGAGCCAGAATCAATGACGCAATAGCCATTTGGCTGGTTTTCTTCTGTTCAGCAGTGTTAGATTCATGGTCGCTCATGCAGTTCTATCTCCTTTTAAAAAACTAATATAGTCAAACCATAATTATAACCCCCGCTGTAAGTAAATCACTTCATTTCTTCCCCAAACCATCGCAGAAACATCGCAGAAATGCTTACAGTAGGTACAAATTTCGTAGTTATGGCATGGTTACAGTCATTGGCATTATCAACCATAGGTCCTCATATGGCATTCAAGAATGCTCCTTAGGTGGTTAAGCAATGGGTATTTATGAAATAAAAAAGTGTTTGCTACTCCTGGGATTGTATGTTATTATTGTATTTGACATGGGGCCATAGCTCAGTTGGGAGAGCGCTTGCATGGCATGCAAGAGGTCGTGGGTTCGAATCCCGTTGGCTCCATTGCCCAACTTCTTGTAAACAAAGAAGTTGCAAAAAGTCATTTCAATGTCATTCAACTCGTCCCACACTGCCCAAAGCCATTGCCTTTTGCTTATGAAAGTACCGGGAAAGAAACTCTTTTCCGGGATCTGCGAGATCCTGAACCACGTTCCCGGCGGTTTTTTACCTTCTTCAAGCCTGAGACCTTGAAAGATTATCTATCAAAGGAAATGACTTTGAGGGGTGGCCTTCAACAGTTACCACCCTTGATTTAGGATGTTCTGCGGGATTGCCAGATTGAGGCTCTAACCAACACTCCTTGTAAATTGGGGCATTATAACCTCTGGGCAAGTGTCCGTCATTTGTTTGGGACTTCATTTTGTTTCAAATAACATATCTTGCTGAATTCTGTCAAACAAAACTTGAATTTGTATCTGCTCTCCCTTTTCTAACTGTTCAACGCCTTCAGGTATTTTGATAATCGCATTTGCATTTGCCTGAGATTGAAGGCGACTTATAATTTTCAAAGGTTCAACGAACGACTGCCCACTTTTCCCAAACACTTTCGCATAAAAGAATTGTGTCCAGTCTTTATCCCCTTCTACTTTTGTAGATAAAGTGGCTGTTTTGTTTTCAAAAGGACTTGGCGGTTTTCCTGCAAGATGAAATAATCCGGGCATTACAATCTGCAAGAAAGCTATTTCATTGGATGGCGGACCGCCGGGAAGACAGAATACAGTTTTTTCATTTAATAAGATCAAGCCAACTGCTTTACCGGGGCCCATTCTGACATGATGAAAAACTATTTCTCCGCCCATATTCTGAAATGTTTTGACTGTCAAATCACGTTCACTTTTCCAAGCCCCGCCACTGGTTATGATAACATCCGTTTTTTCCATCATACTTTCTATGGTGGAACGTATTTTCTCAGTGTCATCAGGTATGGTTGAAATTTGTGCATTTATATGAAAAAGTCTAAGCCAGGAGGTCAATGTTACAATATTGCTGGCATATACCTGTCCTTTTTTCAGGGGTTCACTTGGTTTGACGACCTCGTCACCTATAGCGATGATACCAACACGTGGTAACGGATAAGCTCTAACAAAGGAAATTCCACCGGCAACCATTAAGCCCGTTTTAGCAGGCATCATAATCTCGCCAGGACCAGCAATACGATCCCCCTTTTTTACATCGAGTCCTTTTTTAAGTATGTTCCTTCCACACTCAGCATCACGATAGCATAATACGCAGTCATTTTTTTCCTTTGTAAACTCACTTGAAATAACAGCATCTGCGCCTCGAGGAATTTGTGCCCCGGTCATGATCTTAACCGCTGTTCCAGGATCGACGTTCCTCTCTGTTTGACTTCCAGCAAACACACTCCCAGTAAGCTTAAGTTTAACTGGACGGTCATGGGAGGCAGTTTCCATATCTGCTGAAACTACAGCATAACCATCCTTCTTGGAGACCGAAGCCGATGGACAATCGACGGCAGCGATACAATTTTCTGCAACGGCCAATCCTACTGCCTTATCTATTGCAAAATCGATTGGAGACAATCGTGTTAACCGCTGTAGTGTTCTGGACAGTGCCTCCTCAAAGCCAATGTCATATTTCATATTAGCATCTCAAAACAACACAAATTCACATAATAATTATTTGAGCACCGCACCCAAGATACCGGTAGCAACTATAATAAAAGCAGGGTGAACTTTCGCATAAAAGAATAATCCAAATGAGGCCATGATTATAATTATATGTCTTAGTTGAAAAATCTGGCTCTTATCCACTAATTGAATTGCAACAGCAATTATCATGGCAAATATGGCATACTGTACCATCTCAAAACCCGCTTTTATAAACGGGATCTCTTTGTAACGTGAGTAAAGTAACGAGGCAAACATCACAAAACATATAGGTGGTAACAAGTTCGCAAGATTGGCTATTATCGCGCCAGGAATTCCTGCGACTTTGTAACCGGTATAAGTGGCAAATTTGATGGATATAGCACCCGGAAACAACTTGGTAATTCCAGCAACATCTAAAAACTCAGACTTACTAAGCCAGTGATGGTTTTTCACAACTTCGGTCTGAACCAGAGGCAAAAAAGAATATGCACCGCCGAATGCGAATAAACTAATTTTTGAAAAGGCTATAAATAGTTTTAGTATAACCATTTTTTAACTCCTTAAATTAATGTCCGGTACCATGCATCATTTACCATACAGCCTGCGCTATTCATAAAACTTAGCCTCCGACTTTTTGCATATCAAACTCACTCTCAGATGAACTTAGCTTTGTATATTTGTTTTTTTCGTATAATATTTTTTCCAATAGCCTTAGTATGTGTTCATCATCTGTATTATCTCTGATCAGTTTTTTGACATCATGATATTGAGAAGAATATAAACAAGGTTTGACTTTCCCATCGCTTGTCAGCCGAAGTCGATTACAATTATGGCAAAACATTGAACTCCTGCCATTAATAAAACCTATCGTGCCTACTGCATTACGAATTTTGAAATACGAAGCTGGGCCATTATTAGCACCGGTAAAAACAAATGAGATTGGGCCAAACTCTCGCTCAATAACTTTGCGAAGTTCGTGGTTAGGCATGTAGTCACTACTTGGCTTTGTATTTTGGCTGGTTGGGCAATATTCAATAAATCTGACCGCAACAGGTAGATGGAAGCTCATCTCTGCGAGTGGCAGAATTTGTGAAACATTGATACCTTTTATTATAACACTGTTAATTTTGACAGACTTTAGACCAACTTCTAACGCCTTGTAAATACCCCTGGTTACTTTTGTCAACAAATCAAAACCTGTAATTTCTTTATAGCTTTTACGATCTGTAGAGTCCATACTGATATTAATCCGTTGTAAGCCTGCATCTTTCAGTTCCTGTGCTAACGATGTAAGAAGCACGCCATTAGTTGTAAGTGACAGTTCCTCAATTCCTTCGATACCCGATAATTTTTCGATGAGATATACAATATTACTTCTTATCAGAGGCTCACCGCCAGTAAGCCGAACCTTTCGAATACCACAATACGAAAAGAGTTCAACAATACGATGTATTTCTTCAAGTTTGAGTATTTCTTTACGATCAATAAGATTACATCCACCCAGGGGGTGACAGTAGATACACCGCAAATTGCACCTGTCGGTAACCGATACTCTCAGATAATCTGTTTTCATATTATATCAGCCTGATTGCTACAGTTGTTCCCTTTTCAATTTTAGACACACCGATATCCGGTTCAATGCGCATCCGAATTCAAGACGCTCCATTCCAAGGTGTTGGGCTGAAGTGAGAACTATTTCAAGTGCTTTTTCAAACGGCAACACCGCTTTTCTCCTTAACAAACTGCAGATAGTCATCCATAGTATTAAGATTCTTTATCTGTTCAGATCGAGTCAATTCTACGTAGTTAACTTTACATTTTTTTAGGGGATTTAATATTTTATAGTTTCCTGAAATTATTGACTCATCAATTGCGGCAAGTGTACTTTTTTTATATACAGCGAACAGAGGCTCATATTGAGATGGTCCGGTTTGCGGCAGTACCGCATCATAATTTCTGCTTTCCTTTATAAGTCGCCGAACAAGGCCAATGTCAACTTCTGGGATATCGCATGCTATCACAAAGTTCATATCATTTCGTGAGATCCTTAATGCCGAAGCAATTCCCATGAGAGGACCTTTATTGGCGATCTCATCCGGAACAACCTTTACACCAGGGACACTGTGTTTTGTCGGACTGTTTGAACTGATAAGAATTTGATCGAAATGCAACCTCAGTTGCTCGAAAACATATTTAATTGCAGGAGTGCCATCTATTTCAAGAATGGTTTTGTCCTGTCCCATACGCTTGCTTCGACCACCAGCCATTATAATAGCTGTTGCCCGCATTTTATTATTCTTATCTGGAACCTTTATCATTTCATCACCGGATGTTCCTCTCAGAACTTAATTACATAGTTGAGTTTTATAGTGGTGACGTTTTCTTTACCTGATTGTGTCGGGAAAGACATCCAGCTTTCGATAAGAAAATTGTGTCCGAGGTCATAAATGAAACCAAGGCTTGTGGTCGTATCTCTCCGTTCATTGGTTTGGATTATATCGCTTCTAAGTGTAAAGTCGCGTTCGAGGAATTTGAAAGTCTTGTCGATTCCGGCGAATAATCCTTCGTTATCATTTTGGTAAGTGCCACCGAAGTGAGTTCGCAGAAAATGAAAATCATAACTCATGACGGCAAAAGGTGCTTCGTTACCTGCGCTGGCCCGATCGCCGAGGTTGGTTATGCCAACGGCAGTGGATAGTTCCTCTGTGAACTCAAATCGCAATTTTGCCTGTGCGACAAGAGTCTCCTCGAGCGACTTCTCAGGAAAGATTCGTCCGTCAAGTCCTACCTCAAAGTTTTTTATGGGTCCGTATTTGAATCCGGTGAAGTGGTCCGGGATGTTGTCTTCTCCTAAATCGGTAATGTACTGAAAAACGAGGACTTTCTCAGGTACGACGTCGGCAGTGGGTATGTTGTTAAGTCCTGTGGAAGTAGCTAAAACTTGAGCGGTAAAGAATAAAGAGAATAGAACTACCCAATACGATTTGTAATATATCTTCGTTGTGTCCATGCGAAACCTTTCTATATGACTAATAAAAGGCACGCCCACGAGATTAACTCAGTGAGCATGCCATCAGTTTTACCAACTGTCAGTTTCTACCGATCAGGTTATATAGCCGGTCTTAGTTAAGAATTCTGCTTAACCAACAACCAGAAAACCTTAGAAATCAATTTGGAACCGCATCAGGAAGATGTCTGCGTTGCCAACACCGTTTTTGTCGACACTCACATAGTTCCACATTATCCTGGTGTTCGGATTGAGGTGCCAGTTCAAACCTGCCGTTATGTTATCCAAATCGCCGCCATCAACGCTGCTGTCGTCAAGATCGATCGACGAATACCTGAGTGCAACTTCCCAGGCTCCAAGACCACCTTCAAAAGCGTAATTCTTTTTCGGCTTGACTCTGCTAAAGGCGCCTGCCGATGGTTTATATTTGCGGTGCTCTCCTGTGAGGAAATAGCTTGCCTGGATATAATAGCCGCTAAAATTAGCAGTGCTTGAAACATCAGCGTCGGCACGAATGTATTCGCTCTGGATGGACAACGGCCCATTGACCCAGGCCGTTTCCAGGCCCAGCAACTGTGTGTACTTACTTGTGAAACTACCGGTATCAACGAAATTGTCAACCAAATGCGCCTCTGGCTCTGTATCATAACTCTGTGTATCGTCAGTTGTGTCTCTGGCACTAAAAGCGGCACCGACATGAAGCACTGAAGCTCCCTTATCTTTGTACCACGGCAATCCCGTAAGACGACCAGTAAAGCTGTATCCACCGTCATCGTGTACCTCACCGTAGCCATCCGTTTCTTGAAATACGCCCATTGCCCAAGTCATTCTCGGCTCAGAAGCCGCGAGCGCGTTGCCAAAAAGCATAACACCAACATTACGGCTTGGTGAAAAAGCCACCGTGGGGAGGGACCTCTCAATGAATGTGATATACTTGCTGCTTGTGAGTTCCTCGAGCCCGAAAGGTTCCTTGAAGTGACCAACTCGAATCCTTCCGATTGGAAAATCTGTTAGCCCAATGTAGGCATCTTTCAGATCAGCGTCACCACCTGCGAAATCAAATTGCAGCTTGAATTCCACATTGTCATAAATCAGACCGCTGGTATATAGGCGGGCGCGTCTGAACTCGGCCCCATCTTCCTGCGCGCCTACGTCTGCCTTAAGACCATCGTCCTCATTTACCCAGGTTGAATCGAACATGATTCTTCCGCCGATCTTTAGTTTAAAATCTCCGTCGCGAGTAGCCATATTTAATCCATCTTTCCAGAATACCCGTAAATCAGTGGGACCAGCTTCGGGCAGGGATCGGTCTGCTTTGAGTTTTTCCAGTTCGGCCTGCTGGGCTCGCTGTTGCGCTTCAAGTTTTTCTATCCGAGCGTCAACATTCTCGTCGGCGGCAACGGCGGGTCTGAGAATACCCAGCAGCATTGCGACCAACAAAAAGATGATCAATCCATTGACATTTCGTTTCTTCATTTGTGGCTCCTTTTAAAAAAACTTCAATTTACCTTTAATGTTTATTTAAATCTCTTAACTTTCATGTCAAAGATACTGATGATATCCAAGACTTTGGGTACTTTGTACAGCAAAGACTATATCCATGTCAATACTGTAAACCTTTTAATTAGATAGGACTATCGAGCATGATGAGGTTTTTTTCAAGTCATTTTGAACAAATTTGTCAGTCAGATTAGCCAAGATCCTATAAAATTCCGCCTGTGCGTTCTCTTGTACTTTTTCGACTAATCTTGGCAACCATCTACCAAGATGCGTCTGGAGAAAGGAGCATTGCTTCTGTTGACAAGATTTGAGCATTTGCATATCTGCATCCCTGATTGCCCGAATCTGCTTGGTCATGAGATAATACACAAACTCCAATTCCACAGCGATATGATCCGGGGCCTCCTTGATGACCGTATCTAAAGCCTCACTTTCATAATAGTCCCTGACATCGAGCGTGGAATCCCCCATAATCCTGCTATCCTCGAGGTAAACGGAACCATATGGTGGTGCAAGAAGCCTGTAAGGCCCGACAAACAATCTTGCGTGGTCAACCTTCAGCGTCTCAAGTTCAATAGCTGGTGGAACATGGTGAGTCAGTTCATTAAAAACCGGATTAGTACACGCAGCATCGGCAATCTTGCGGATTAGTTCATCGTCAGGTGGATAATAGCAATCCGCGAGAAGTCTATAGGAATTTGCTCGCTGTTGAACTTTTGTTAACATATCTTTCATTAAACCTTCACAATCTTGACTCTGGTGATTCCATAAAATGCGGTTGATCCGCTTAACCGGTCGTAATCAGCCGGAATTATGTCATTGTTGTTGCCGCCTCTCGGCGTTTTTCCAAATTCTTTGGATGCAACTCTGCCATAAGCCCAATGCCCCTGGCCATAGCACTTTGCGACAGTACCCGGTCTGACTCCCTCCCACAATTTGGCATGACACTCGATCTCTCCAGTTTTTGATATCAGCTTGATCCTGTCGCCATTCTTTATGCCAAGTTTGTTTCCATCAATTGGATTAAGCTTTGCCACATCATCCCACGATTCATCACCAGGATCAAGGTCTTTAAGTTCCTGGTACCATGGGCAGTTAGCGGAGCGTCCTTCTCGGTTAAGTCGAGATTTGTAGTCAACATGCACAAACGGAAATTCTTTTTCATCTCCCCACATATAGGGTTCTTCATAATGGGGTATAAATGCATGTTCGCCTCTCGCCTGGTATTTACATGTTTCGAGAATATCATCTACGGTTGTGGAATGCTTTTTGGCATGAGAGGTAAGCGCGGCTTTGAGTGTTTCGCTGTAGAATTCGAACTTGTGAGTCTTGGTCTTCATCTTGCCCCATCGTTTTCTATAGGGGTAGGGGTCAGAATTCCAGACTCCGGCCTTTCTAAATTCTTCCCATCCACTGAATTTATCTCCGCCTTTATATTGAGCCGGATCCCAGAGATGATGAGTCGCATATTTGAGTGAATAGATAGCAAATTCTTTTTCGTTAGTCGGTGCTTTGCCGGTCTCGGGGTCTTTGTATTGCTGATAATGCTTTAGAAGATTATCAAATCCTCTTTTTGCAAGCTTTTCAGCAATAAGCCATGGCATTTCAGTTTCATCGATCTTGACATCCCAAACAGGATCAATCACGGGCTCAAGGAGGGTTACATGTCTATAACCGTTACCGATGGACTTGACATACCCCCATTTTTCAAACATATGGTGCACAGAGGGCAACACAATGTCAGAAAAATGCGTAAACTCGGATGCGTTAGTGGTAAGATGCACAACGAACGGTATCTTGCTTAGCGCCCTTTCCCACCTTTCTGGCTGAGGACATGAAAAAGTAAAGTTGTTCATGTAAGCAATGGCAACTTTGATCTCATTGGGATCTTCATTCAATATACCTTCAGCAGCATTGTTTGTAACAACGCCACCGCCAGGTTTGCCTTTGGATAAAACAGGGAATTCCTTGGTCCCACGATGATCTATTTTCTTGTGCTTCTTTCCGGCTTTGGCAATGTCATCCATGAATGCATCCGGGGCCGGGAAAGGAAGCGTATATTCCTTGTTACCCTTGAGAGTTCCGCCGACATTATCCACCGAACCAACAAGACCATTTAAGGCGTGTGCTGCCATGGAACTATACCCACCCCTAACCTGCATGGCAGGGCCGCCTCCGACCCAGCAGATAGCACGTGGAGCGGCTTGACCAAATCCTACAGCAACTTTCTTGATCTGTTCTACAGGTAGTCCTGTTTTCTCTGCTGTCCATTCGGGGTTTTTGTCCTTGAGTTCAAGATTCCACCATTTCACTAAACCATTAGTATGCTTTTCTGTAAAATCTTCTTCTTTAACTTGTTGACCGGGAATGAATTTATTTACGCCATCATTGAAGTCACCAACGAAATCTTTGTACCAGAGTCCTTTTGTAAGCAGTATGTGTGCAATACCGACAGCAAGTGCACCATCATGACCAGGCTTGATTGGCAGCCATTGCCCCGCTTTGGCCGCTGAAGCTGAAAATCTTGGATCAACGACAGCTACCTGGGCATGGTCGAGTGCATCCCCCCATGCACTGAGATAATAAGAAACTTGCCTGTTGGCTGAAAGCGGATCCGCACCCCAGAGAATAATATATCGAGTATTAAGCACATCGTATTGGCGGTAATCCCACAATCCTTCCGTATAGTAAGGACCAAATTTTTCTGCCTCGGCACAAATTGCACTGTGCGAAATGTTGTTCGGCGATCCTATTATCTTGGTCATACGGTCGTAAAGAATATCCCGCATATAAGAATATCGTCCACGCATGAGCATATATTTGTGTGTTTCATTGTTTTTACGCAGATCCATTATTTTGTCGGCAATTGTATCTAAAGCTTCATCCCAGGAAATCGGGACAAATTTTGGGTCTTCATTTCTTCCTTTCTTGGGGTTTGTCCGTTTCATAGGCACTTTTACACGGTCCGGGTCATAAACCTGCTGAAGACTCATGTGGCACCGAACACAACAGTTTCCTCTATTGACCTTTGAATTAGGATTTCCCCTTACTTTAATGGCTCGACCATTGACAACATAAACCTGTACGGAACACCATGATGTACATCCCTGGCAGGTTGTAGATTTCCATTTGCCCGACTCTACAGGTTTGGATTTAGCAGTTTGTGCAAAGGCTCTTAAGGTCGGTTTTAAAACTGTGCCGAAAGTAGCGACAGCCGCTGCGGCAGTTGCAGTTTTCAGGAAATTTTTACGTGTAATTACATTCTCATTTTTTTTCATTCTGAAAATCCTTCAGTCTTCGATTTCGTCGCAAATTGTTATGAAAGCCTACACACTTCCCTTGGTGCTTTGATCGGCACCAGGATTGAAGCTTCTTACATAAAAGACCTTCGGTTCGGTTCCGAGATGCTCCTTTAGTCTCCATGGTCGATACTTTGTCAATAACTTACTGGCAGCACTATTGGGGTCATTCAAATCACCCATGACTCTAGCATTGGCGGGACAGGACTCTACACAGTGAGGCAGTAGGCCTTTTTTGACCCTGTGGTCACATAACGTGCATTTCTCAACAATTCCCTTGTACCTCAAGCCTGAACCTATAGTGTTTTTTTCCCTGGCCTCATTATAGTAAGGAATCACATTACCCTTAACTTTCCCGGATATCTCTTTCGGTGAGGATGTACAGCCTTTAATCAGGACTTCATCACTTCTCCAATGGGGATGTGGGTCTTCATAATGGCGCGAAATAACGCCATCATAAGGACACATCGCCATACATGTCTTACATCCGATGCACTTTTCTGGTGTGTGCATAGTGATATTGCCGTATCCTTTATGCATTGATCTTGTTGGACACCCTTTCACGCACGGAGCATTCTCGCAGTGGTTACAGAGTGTGGGAATGTACTCGAATCTGACATTTGGATATTTGCCCACTGTTCTGCTTTTCTTGCTGGACCAGGAGATGCCTCTTTGGACATTGTTCTCGCTTTTGCAGGAAATGATACACCCGCCACATCCTGTACAACGCTGGAGGTCTATCACCATAGCCAGACGTTTGCTCTTCGAGGAGCCCTTTGCTAAAGCCGTCTTGGAAGCCACCAGAACCGCTGCTCCCGCCCCTCCTGCTTTAAGGAAGTTCCTTCTTGAGACATTATTCTCTGATAATGCTTGATGCTTCGGTTTAGAGGAATTCATTTACTTAATCTCCTTATAAGCTGGTCAACTGGCCGCCAACTACTATCACATAACGCATTGTGAATATTCCAATAAGTATTAACAATGATGCCAAGGCCTGTGTAAATACCGAGGCCCTTTTTCGCAGCAATATTGCCACCGGGATAACAGCACCGAGTATGATTTCGCCTCCAACGAAAAGGCATCCAATTTGACCTGACAATAAGCTTTTGGCTACTGCAACGTGCTCTGCCCCTCCATTAAGAAGGAGAATGAATTCGCCAATAATCATTCCAATCTCAAGAATAATAAGCCATGCGACAAATCTACCGAGTTTTGAAAGCAGTTTGGTCTCCTGCTTTTTCACGGAAAACAAAATTGATATCGCAATGCCGGATATGAGCGCTCCATTCAAAAACAATACGGGCAGCAACGCAGTGTGCCAAAGTGTTTTGTCAGGAGCCTGTGCCAGCAACATACCGGTATAAGCGGCAGTTAGTATCGCAAATGGTACTCCAGCATAGGCACACTTCTTGGCATCTGCCTCTCTCCCTATAAAAAGGAGAACATTATAAAGGAAATTGAAGAACATAAATGCATTTACGAACCATACTCCCCAGGAAAGAAGCGAATGTGGATTGAAGGATAGAAAAAGCCTCCATGCACGAAACGGTTGTCCAAGGTCGAGAAGTAGTATAAGCATTCCAATGGCTATAGCAATGAAAGACAACACCGCACTTTTTTTTGCCAGATGCTTAAATTCTTGTTTCCAGTAATTTGCCACCACTGAAAAGACGTATGCGCCTGCACTTAATCCCCCCAAAAAGAAGTATGTTACGATCATCCAATCGTACGCTAAATGTACGGTTGCTCCTTGTTCGGACATTCGTTGGCTCCTTTCAAATTGAGTCGCCTACAATTAAGCAACTCCTTTTCACAAAAAAGATTGTTAAATTCTGTATTATGCACAAACTTAGTGAGCAAATATCATACCAAAAATATATGTTTATAGGGATAATCGCGTAACTCCTTGTGGATACAGTATTTATAACAAGATAGAATTTGATCTTATTGCTTCGGACAATAACGAAAATCCATCAACCAGCTTGTTACTTTTTGATTTGATTTGTTAAAATAGGGCAAATATTGCATGGACAATGATTGATCATTCGAAGCATATTAGACTTATCGCAAGAAATAACCGAAATCCGTTACTGTGCCGAAATTTGGTTAGGGATAAGCATCAAGTTTTGATACTTTATATTGTAAGCTTGATCGAGGAATGTTGAGCAACGAAGCGGCTTTTGCAAGATTACCTTCGGACTTAGCAAGAGCCCATCGAACCAACCGGTTCTCAATATTTGTTATCGTTTTGGGAAGATCTATCTGGTCAATGTAGTCAGTGCGTATCGTAACAGTTGAAACATCAGGCTCGAAAAACTCCTTTGGTAATTGGTTTGTTGTTATATGTCCGTTTTTCGACAGTACCAACATGCGCTCTATAATATTCTCAAGCTCACGGACATTACCCGGCCAGTTATAATTGGTTAGTTTCTCAATTACCTCTTCATCCATTCTAATATCAGGATAATTTAAGCGAATGGCAAATCTGTTCATAAAGTATTCACACAATAGAGGGATGTCGGCCTTGCGATCACGCAACAGCGGCAAATACAAAGGAATAATGTTTAGTCGGTAATACAAGTCTCCCCGGAACTGTCCATCTTCAACTAAAGAGGATAGGTTCTTTTTGCTTGCAGCAATTAGCCTGAAATTAATGCTTAAAGTTACCTCACTTCCAATTCGTTCAATTTTACGTTCCTGGATAATCCTCAACAGTTTTACTTGTAACTCCAAAGGTATATCATCTACATCATCGAGAAAAATTGTGCCGCCATTAGCTAATTCAAACCTGCCTGTATGTTGCCTGTTGGCACCGGTGAATGCACCTTGTTCGTATCCAAATAACTCAGCCTCGATAAGCTCACTCGGCAATGAAACGCATGAAACTGCAATAAAAGGGCCTTTGCAACGCGCACTGCTTTCATGAATAAGCCTGGCAACACATTCTTTTCCCGTGCCGGAGTCACCATTGATAAGTACATTACTGTCAACGGAGGCTACTGTACGTATCTTATTCAAAATATCCCTTATTGCTGGAGATCTTCCAATTAGCTTTGTCTCAGGCATATTGTGCCCCAATTGTTTCCTGAGGATCTGGTTTTCTTCAACAATATTCCTATAATTTATCAAACGATCTAACTTAAGCATCAGTTCTTCAGTACTAAACGGTTTCTGAAGGTAATCAAAAGCTCCCAGTTTCATAGCTTCAATTGCTGTCTCAACCGTTCCAAAGGCCGTCATTACAATTACTGCCTGGTTCGGATTCTTATTTTTGATCTCTTTTAAAAAACTTATCCCATCAAGAACTGGCATTCGAATATCAGTCAAAATAACATCATACGCGTTATTGGAAAGAGCTTTGTCGGCATCAAGAGGATTATCGTAGGCATCTACCGCGAATCCTTGTTCTCTAAGTTGCTCCTCCATCACAATGCGTTTGATAGGTTCGTCATCTAAAATTAACAACGTTGTTTTGTGTGACATGACACCTTCCCTTCTTACTACTGTCTATAAGTTTTATTACAAATTTCGCTCCGCCACCCGGGACTTTTCTTTCTGCCAAAAATAATTCGCCGCCGCATTTTCGAATTAAACTTCGCGACACAGCCAATCCTAACCCAGTGCCCCCTTTGGATGTTTTAGTACTAAAGAAAGCTTCGAATATTTTTTCACTAATTTGCTCGCCAATACCAGGTCCGTCGTCAGTAACCGTTATAATGACATTACTGTTACTCGATGAAACATCAAGATCAATTTTACCGCCTTTAGGTGATAAAGCATCTGCTGCATTTAATAGAAGATTCATAACTGTTTGACCAACAGCAACAGCGTTACCAATTACATGACACTCTTGCTTGTATGATATTTTGACAGTAACACCCCGTTTTTTCATAGAACCTTCTAACAACGCAACAGTATTATTTATAACTTTGCAGAGATTAAACACTTCTTTATAGTTGGTGTTATCGCTACGTGAAAAGTTGAGTAATTGGCGTCCTGTTTTTTCAATTCGCTCAAGACCCTCTCTTATTAGTGGCAAATACTTTTGCACTTTTTGAGGATTATCGGCATTCTTTGCCAGATACCTTGTAATTTCAATCAGACCATCTAAAGGGTTATTTATTTCATGTGCAACTTCACTGGCCAACTCTCCTACAGAAGCCAATCGTTCCGTAGTTAGCAGTTTTTGTTCATAGTCCCTTCTTATTCGCTCTGCATCTTCCAACTTCATTATCAGTTGTTTCAGTATGGTTGCAAACTCCTGTATTTCCAAGGTTGGCCCAGTATTTATATTATCCAGTTTGGGCCATCGGCTCTCCCCTTTCTTGAGGGCATTTGCGATCTGACTCAAAGGTTTCCCGACACCTCGACCTATCAGAACCGCCATGATCATTGAGACTGCAGATATAATTGAAAAGGTTATACTCAAGTTTAATATGCTCTTGTAAGCGAACGCATTAACGGTGTTAAGACTAAGACCCAAATGCAGACTTCCCAAGTCTTTCCCCATAAGTGGAGCGGAAATGTTCAGACATGGGCCTAAATCCTCAAATAAAAACCTAACAGTACTTTCTTCTGTTCTTTGGCAAACAAGATCTATTAAATCTTTGGGCACTCCCCTGGAGTGTGTTGAAGCAAGAGGTAATCTGTTCTTGTCCAAAACAAATATATAGATTATATTTTCATCACTGAGTTTTGTAGCGGCAAGGGCATCGTTAAGAGAAAGCCTGTCATCAGTAAGAACTATTGGATTTATGTGTAGCCTCAGATTTTCTACAAGGGCACGACCTCCTTGTGTTAACAGTTTTTCTTGCTCTCCTGGAAATCCAATATACAAGATTATTGCTATTACAAAGAATAATATTGATACAGATGTGGCTCCAAGAAGTATTATTTGATTTGCCAGTTTCACGCATTAACCACTTTCATTTTCTAGTGTGAACAGTATCCCAGACTTTATGGGCCGAATCATATTCATCTGGTTGAGGCATTCTGAAACGCTCTATCCCAAGACCGTCCAATATTTTCTGGCCTTGAATATCTTGTGACATTAACAAGAATATTTCACGCAATTTTTCTTTCATACTTTGAGGCAACCCTGTTGGGGCTACTATTGGAGGAGCCCCAAAAGGCTCACTCTCCCAAATAACACGCAGATACTCCTTCATTTCGGGATGATTTTCAACAAATGAATAAAACACCAATGAATCTACACCTGCACCATCGACCAGACCTCTGGCAACTGCATGAAGAGACCGATCATGACTACCCGTGTAGATAATCTTACTGAAGTAGTCCTTAGGCTCACCTCCCTGTTTCCTGACAAACCAACTTGGTACAATACAGCCGGTGTTGGATTCAGGATCAGTAAATGCAAAACTTTTGCCTTGCAAGTCTGCAATATCACTAATCATTGAATTCTTGTTTACTACAAGCAAGCACCTATATTTAACATTATTTTTAAATTCAGGTACTGCCATCAACTCGATAGTTGCTGCTCGTGAGCACAATATGTATGTACCGGTACATACGAGGGCTAAATCAACTTTTTTTTCTTCGAGAAGAATACGTACATCTGAATATGATGGTCTCAGTATCATTGATACTTCAATCCCAATGCGGTTAGCAACATAATCAACTAACTCCTTATATGTCACCCAGTTCTCTTCTGCACTAATCATACTCGCGATGGCAAAACGAAATTTATTATTTTTCGTTGAGACAGCTTTAATCGCAACCCAGTTAGAAAAAGATATGTGTGGAGTACTGTTGTAATGGTACAACTTGATCAGCCCTGCTAATGTAATCGAAGTAGACAAGGCCACCACAAGGATCAAAAACGTCTTGTTATGTTTTCGTTTCATTGCACAAAACAACTTAAAGTACGACCTAAACCGCAGTTCGGCCGCTAAAATATCACGGGCAGGTTCCCCATGCTACTTTCTCTTCTAATCCCGATACCCATATCGCTTCGGCCTTCAACACCGGTACTGGCTAGGGAATACCCAACCTCTTTTGTCCATTCTGAACTGGTAACGTAAGATTGATTTGTTATGCCATTGTAGTCAGTTGAAGTAATAGGCAAGAATTCCAGAACTTCTTCATAGCCGAAAGCGATGTGGAAAAAAACAGCATGAACGCATAATAAGGCAATTTACCTCTTTGAATCAGCATAGCAATCATCTCTTTTTGGCAACTCCTGCTAATGTTCGAACATGCTAAAACGTGTAAGAATCAAGTGTTGCCTAAGCGACAGAATTCAGATACAATTATGCAAGATACCATATTTCCTATAGGAATACAAGGCTTTTTTGAAAAATGAGGTGCTAAAAGAATTGTTGTTGGTAGCATTTTATCGTTGGCATATTGAAAAATGGTTCGAGCGAGCAAAGCAGGAATGTGGCCTTGGAGCCTTTGAGGTTCGCACATATACGAGTTTGATCAGACACTGGCTGTCATATTAAGACTTAGCGATGAACACATTGCCAGTTTACAAGCCTTTCTATCTGAGTTGAAAGAGCGTCTATACTATAAGGTTTGGCAATGAGCACCTTGCCTGCAACAACATGCCCTTCTTCATTTCCTTCCCTCTTCTGAAACAGACAGGTCAAGAATATGAGGGGGATGTCTTTAGTTCCTGGGTCTTCTTTCAACTGCGCTGCAACTTCTGCCCCATCCATACCCGGCATCCATATGTCAAGTATAATAAGGTCTGGGTGTTCTGATTTTGCCAAATTCAAGGCCCTGTTACCGTTGTCTGCGGCGATAACAGCATATCCCCTCGCTGTCAATTCTTTTTCAAGTACGAACAACGCATCCCTTTCGTCATCAACAATAAGTATTTTCTTAGTATCCATGTGAAAAACCCTTTCTTATTCAATTAGTGTTCTTTCAGTTGTCAAAAGTTTTTTTATGGCAGTTACTAACTCATCTACGTAGTACGGTTTGGCAAACAAGACATAGCCTCCAACCATACGGCCTTCTTTGCCTTGTTCTTCCTTTGGAAAGGTGCCCGTTAAGAATATAACAGGAATATCCTTCGTTTGGTTTTCTTCCCTGAGTATTCTGGTGAGGTCTCCCCCGTACATATCCGGCATTTCCAAGTCAAGAATAATAAGGTCAGGACGTTTTGATTTTGCAAGGAGCATAGCCTCTTTGCCGTTGTCAGCGGCAATAACAGCATATCCCCTTGCAGTCAATTCTTTCTCAAGTACAAACAGTGCATCTCTTTCATCATCAACGATTAGTATTCTATTCTTATCCATTTTTATACCCCCATGTTTAGTTTCAACTTACTTTTTGACAAGATCATCTTTCCCAACTTCGGTCATTTCGTCATGGAAAGGCGGTGATAAGTCATTTTTGGCCTTATCCTCTTCAAAGGTTACGCCAAAGACTTCTTCTGGGGTAGTCAAGCCTTGCAGAATCTTATTGATTCCACTTTGTAGTAATCCACCATAACCCTTGCGACGTGACATTGCTCTTATCTGCGACTCGCTTGCCCCGGAAATTAGTTCTTCCCGTATTTCATCGTCCATGACCAGGAACTCAAATATGGGCAATCTTCCTAAATAACCTGTTTTGCGACACGTTTTACATCCCTTGCCGTGGTAAAAGACGGTATCCTTAGATTTTTCAGGTTCAATCTTCAGGCTTTTGAGTACTTCATCATTTAGATCGATAGGCTCCTTACAATAGTCGCAGATTCTTCTGACTAATCGTTGTGCAACGACCAAATTCAGTGACGAAGCCAACAAGTATGGCTCAATCCCCATTTTGACTAACCTTGTAATCGCACCTGGAGCACTGTTAGTATGGAACGTGGCCAGGACCAGATGGCCTGTCAAGGAAGCCTGTATCGCAATGTCGACGGTTTCTTTATCGCGTATTTCTCCCACTAAGATGATGTCAGGGTCCTGTCGAAGAATCGCACGCAAGCACGACGCAAAATCGAGATTGATTTCTGGTTTGACCTGGACCTGATTGATCTCTTCAAGACTATATTCGATGGGATCTTCAATTGTGGTAATGTTTATCCTGGGATCTTTGAGGTAGTTCAGTGCCGAATATAGCGTAGTGCTCTTTCCGCTACCGGTCGGTCCAGTGACAATTATGATACCATAAGGTTGAGATAATAGTTTTTTGAAATCTTCAAGAAGTCCTGGTTCGAGTCCCAGTTGATTCATATCGTGCGCCACGGCTGATGAATCCAGGATTCTCATCACTACTTTTGCGCCGTATCTCGTAGGCAGGACCGAGACACGGACGTCCACCTCCCTACCCGATACCCTTACCTTCATTCTACCATCCTGAGGTAATCTGTTCTCTGAGATGTCTATGTTTGATAGAATTTTTATTCGCGCGACGACCGCAGACCACATCTCTTGCGGTGGAGGAATTGTTTTCTGAAGGACGCCGTCAATCCGCATCCGAACAATGGTCGAGCGTTCCTGTGGTTCGATATGAATATCACTTGCTCGGCTCTTAACGGCTTGAAATAATAACAAGTTGACATACTGGATTACGAGTTGTCCCTTGGCAGCTTCTTGAATGTCGATGTCCGTGTCAAGATTTTCTTCCAAACTTGAATCGTCTTGAGTGGTGGTCACTGCCGCTTCGGCCAGATTGCGAAGACGTTGCTCCGCGAGATCTGAGCCGTGGTAGATTGCTCCTATTGCAGCGAGAATTTCTTCCCTGGAGCTGATAGCCACTTTGATTTCTCGATGAAGCTTTAATCTCACCATGTCTCTGGCTACCACATTGAGCGGGTTCGCCATCGCAACTAAAATACTGTCGTCCAACTCTGATATAGCTACAAGACAAAACCGTCTTGCTATGCTTTCCGGAAGCAATCTTGCTACAGCCATATCTATCTCAGCAGTCTCGTCAAGGTGCACCTCATTTACCGATGCGAGGTAATCAGCCATAGTCTGCATCATTTGGTCGCTCTCGAACAGTAGAAGTTTTATACTTGTCTCATTCATCCCTTAACTCATTAACTTGGCTAACGACTGCTCGATGGCTTTTAGCAACTCTTTAATGTCGTAGGGCTTAGCAAACATCAAATTATCACCAATTACATGACCTTTTATTGCCTCCTCCGTCTTTGAGAACATGGCGCTTAGGAATATAACCGGAATTAATCTCGTTATGGTATTTTCCTTTAGTTTTGCAGCAACCTCTCCTCCGAGCATGTCCGGTAGCGCTACGTCAAGCAAAATAATGTCAGGGCGTCCTGATCGAGCTAAGTTTATGGCATCATTGCCGTTGTCTGCTGTAATAACAGAATATCCCCTTGCGGCCAATTCTTTCTCAAGTATAAACAGTGCATCTCTTTCATCATCAACGATTAGTACTTTCTTTATGTCCATTTTTGCCCCCATATTGTTAACGCGTTAACTCTTTAACGAGAGTATTCTCCACTAATTTGTCTGTTTCTGCATGTAAACCCTCTTCTTTAGTTTTAGTGGTTAACGGTAGAAAGATAGTAAAGGTTGTTCCTTTGTTTAATTTACTTTCGACCTCAATCCTGCCCTCGTGCATTTCGACTAATTTCTTTGCAATTGCAAGGCCCAAACCCGTTCCTTTTTCTCCAGGGCCAGCTTTTCTCCCGAATTGTGTAAACTTATCGAATAACTTTGGTATATCCTCTTTTGCGATTCCAACACCTGAATCCTGAACAGAAACCACAACTTCTCCGTCCTGCTTTTTGCAAACTACTTTGATCCGTCCTCCTTTAGGTGTAAATTTAACGCTGTTGGAAATAAGATTCATCAGAACCTCTTTGGTCTTATCCGGATCGAGGTAAATATCGACGCTGTGTTCGGGGACTTCGCAATAAAGAGAAAGAGCTTTCTCCTGGGCAAGCTCCTTGAAGTCAGAAACGGTATTTTTGATGAGTTCACAAATATTTACAACCGTTTGTTGCAAATCCAGTTTTCCTGATTCTATGCTGGATATGCTCAGCAAAGAATCAACAATTCGGCCGAGCCTTTGAACATTTTCCATTGCCGCAGCTAAAACATCCCTCTGTTCGTCGGCTATTTTTCCTGGAATTTCATCCAGAATAAGCCTTATTGCTCCCATAATAATTGAAAGCGGGGTGCGCAATTCATGCGAAGCAGTAGAGATGAATTCGTCCTTTAACTGATTATATTCTTTTAGTTTCTCATTTGCTTTTCTGAGTCTTTCCTCCGCCTTCTTACGCTCTGTAATGTTTTTTGCTATGTGTACAGAGCTCGTAACTTCGCCATTCTCATCAAATACCGGCGAGGTAGATATTTCAAGATGAATCCCCAGGCGTGGTTCAAAAAGTTCGATCACCGCCGGTTCTTTAGTCTTGAGCGTCTGGATGTGAGGGCAATTCTGGCAAGGCTCCTTTGCATCATGGAATACTTCATAACAGGTTTTTCCGATAAGTTCTTTAGGTTCTATTTTAAAGTTTTTTGCAAGAGCCCTATTGATCCTGGTGATTTTGAAATTCCCATCATGAATCGAAATCATATCTGTAATGGAGTCAAAGGTTGCCCTCCACTCTTTTGCGGTGCGCTCTATTTGTTCCTTCGCGCATTTACGCTCAGTTATATCGTGAAGCAATGCGAGGTAAGCACTTTGGCCATTCCAGTCTGTTTCTACTACCCTCATTTCAGCAACTCCCGGCCTTTTGCCACGGAGGACAATATCAACCTCGGTTACTTCGTCTTTCATGAGTGGCAGGCCAAATAACTCCCCCAAGAGTCCTTCTGCCTTGCGGCCAAAGAGCGATTCTGTTGCCGGGTTGACAAACTGCACGATTCCGTCTCTGTCGACAATAACGATTCCATCTGGACTTGTACGTATAAGCTTTCGGAGATTTTCATCGCTGGCTTGCAATGCCTCTTGAATCTGTTTGCGCTCATTAATCTCTTTATTCAAAAGCTTATTAGCTCTTGAAAGTTCTTTAGTTCTTTCCTTTACGCGCAATTCAAGCTTGGCGTGAGCCTCCTTTAGCTGGTTGGCTTTTTTCTTAAGCTTTTTATTCGCCATGAAAAGTTTTTGGGAGGTCTCTTGCAAGCGGAGGTTAGAATCCAATACGATCTTTTTTCCTTTCTCACGCTCCAAAGTATAAAGGATTGTGCGAACAAGCGTTTTGTCCAATAATGTTCCCTTGACGAGGTAGTCAGTTGCTCCGTTTTTTATCGCCGAGATTCCTATTTTCTCATCTTCGGAACCTGTCAGCACCACAATAGGGAACGACAAATCGAGCGTATTGACTCTTCGAATTGTCTCAAGTCCACTACTGTCAGGAAGCCCCAGATCGAGCAACACAATCTCATATTTTCTGCTATTGAGGCACTCTGTAGCAGCCGAGAGAGTTTCAACCGATTCAACAACAAATTCGACAGACTGCGGACACCTGGCCAAAAGCCGCTTGACTATTCGCGTGTCAATAGCGTTATCCTCGATCAGCAATACTTTTATCAGTTCCTTTTCCATAAGAGTCTGTGTTTCCTGCGATGTATTAGCTTCCATTTTGAGATTCACTTTAAATACAAAACATAATCTTTTGTCCCATCGGTGAGAATCACTTTATTTTTCTCAATCCGCTTAACCGTCTTGTCAGTAATTTTATCACCCACGCGTACGATTGATTCATTTATGAATGCCTGTGCCCCTTCATCAGCTTCTATAATACATAAAAGTCTCAAATTGGAAATACTGCCTACATTTTCTTCTCTTTGTGGAAAGGTAAAAGGGTTTCTTCCCCAATCAACGAATTTGGTTCTCCTGCTCGGAACTGTTTTCATCACGGGTGTTGCCCGGTCAAAGATGACTGATGAGTTGTTTGACGAAACATCTTTGGTCATCTTGGGTTTTGGTACCCAGACAAAGACCACTGCAGTGATAAGGACGATCAAAATTACCTTCTTCCGATTGCGTTGCATTTTATATTTCCACATACAGGTTTAGCGCGAGTTCCACGCTTAAATTAGGCGGATTATTTTTTCTCGGTTGAATGGATAAGCTTTCTACTTCAGCAATGGTTCGAGAAAATTCTTCAACATAGGCCAGGAACAGACCAATATCCTTATATTCTGATTCTATCGTAAAGTTAATGGGCAACCTCCGGATGCCGGTCTGCGCTGTCTGCTGTAACTGTTTTGGCGAAATAGAACTAAAATTAAGCCCAAGCTCTCTTCCTTTTTCAGTTAGCTCTGCGATCGCCAGAGGAACCTCATTTCGCTTCATCATCCGGTCTTTTATATCTGACTTTTTCGATGCAGCAATGGCATCGCGTTGATTCAACAGTTTAGTTTCGACCTCATGTAGTCTGTTTGCCGCATCTTGTAACTTGATCATCAACGGTCTGTATAAGAAGATTAGAATAATCAGACCAGAGAGCAGGCAACACGCGCACAGAATAAGCCGTGTCTTAGAAGGCCCTAAGCTTTCTATTAATCTAATAGTCCTATTTCTGACATGTGCAATTTCTTCGGTCATCATTCAATCCCTAACCTTAATTCAAAGGTATTAAGTTTGTCTTCTGGTGAGTCTTTCGAGGATATCAAACTCACTTCCTTAAAGACTCCTTCCTCTAATGAACACATAAATTCAGTAAGAAATTGCTCCCCTGCCTGAGTGGGTGATTTAATTTCTCCTTTTAAGGTGAGTATGTTTTCTTTAGCGTTCATTTCGGTCAGATAGACAGGCTCAGGAATATAATTGGATATTTCCTTTAATGCGTCACTCCAATAGATTCGTTGGTTTAGGAGACTGCCTATGAAGGCCTTCTTTGGCAGTTTTTCTATCTGTGGCGATAAAGCTCTGAGTTCCAGTTCCGATGCGGCAACACGTTTATCATAAATTCCCAGCCTTAACCTCATTCCTGTGTACAATAAAATCAGGCTTACGACGACGGCCGTAACCAAGGCCTTAATTGAAGATCGCTTAATTAGTAAGCTGGTTTGCTGTTTTATTTCTATAGGTAGAAGGTTGATATCACCTGTTGAAGCCAAAGCCGCGCCTAAAGCCGAGGCAAAGCTGTGTACCGTCTCCGGATCATCGTTGAGCAAAGAAGTTGCACTTAACGCAAATGCTGCAACCGGATTACCCAACTGGACAGGAATACGTAAGCTCTCACTTAAATTTTTTATCAGATTCTTAAGGTTGCTGCCTCGGCCCAACAGTAGTAATAACTCAACTGCTGCACCCTGCTCTTTTTCGCGATAAAAAGCAAAAGAGCGTTCAATCTCTGTTACAAGTTTTTCTAAATTTGGTCGGAGAAAAGCAATAAGCTGTGTACTGCTGATTTTGTCGTCTAATATCCGGGAATCGTCAGAACCGAGGATGCCGTACTTTTTCTTAATGCTTTCGGCCTCTTCTAAGGTCAATTCTGTTTTTCCGTGATCAGATACAAGCGCTTGTGTCATCTCCTGTGTGAAATCCTGGCCGGCCACAGGTAATTTCCGGCTAAATACAAGTTCTCTGTCTTGAAAAATTACAAGCTCACTAAAAGTATAGCCGACATCCAAAAGCGCAACGGTCTTATTCTCTTTTGGACAAAGATTAGTGATGATATTTTTTAAGGCAAAGCCATGTTGTGTAAATAAAGAAGGCCCTATCCCTGCCTGTCTTAGTAAATCAAGGTATTTGTCCACTGTTTCCTGAGGGCAGCAGGCTACGGCAACTTTAAGTTTTTTAACTCCACCTTCGGCAATTCCTTCAAGGATTTCGTAATCCATGACTGCCTGGTCTATCGAAAAGGATATAAAGTTCTTCATTTCCCATTTGAG
>SDBT01002687.1_pt1 | contig 31258 bp, 65 predicted proteins | sample 2277101 | NCBI WGS metagenome assembly SDBT01 (sample SAMN10404973, study PRJNA504765) | marine sediment metagenome | isolation source: marine sediment core GS10_PC15, 103 cmbsf | place: Arctic Ocean: Southern Knipovich Ridge | collected 2010 | reverse complement strand
TGGCGATGCGGTAGCAGATAATCCTTCTCAATCCGCAACGGCAACTACGTTAAATGTAACTGCTGGAACGGCCTTTGCTATTGGTCAGACAGTTAGAGTTGGTAGTGAGCAAGAATATATCACGGCTATTGCAACTAACGCCCTGACTGTAGAGCGGGCAATGAACGGTACTACTGGAGCTATACACTTAAAAGATGTGACTATAAATATTATGCGTTATCCCAGAACGATTACTCAGGCTTGTCTAATAACATCTATGAGAGCTTGGAAGAGAAAGGACTCAGCCTATCAGGATGTTGTTGGCGGTGGGCCACTAGGAACTGTGATTACATCAAAGGGAATAGACCCGGATGTTGCTGAGACAATTATGCAATACAAGGTGTGGAAGCTATGAGCATCGGGGTATCAATGCAAATAATCGGGCTAGATAAACTCAAGAAGAAACTCCAACCAAAGAATGTTGAGCAACCCTTGAATGATGGCGTTAAGAAGGCTACTCTTTTACTGGATAGAGAAGTTAAGATGGCTACGGTTGTTGATACGGGCAGATTGAGGGCTAGTATGACATCTCAATTCGGGGCTGGCTTCGGGCAGGTTGGAACGAATGTGGAGTATGCTCCTATTGTAGAATTTGGCAAGGGTAACATACAGGCTAGACACATGGAGGGTGGAACCAAGATATTAGGTGAGGGTATGTTTACCTTTGGTCTCCGCAAACTGTCTGGCAAGATGAAAGACTTACTTGGTGATGTAGCCAATGCCATTGAAAGCAGGTGGCGATAGTGGGATTAGAAAGTATAGGCAGCGGAATCAAGACTAGGCTCGAAACGATAAGTGCATTAAAGCGTGTCTATGCCCCTAATGAATTAGAGGATAGTTACAATTCATTCCCTGTCGCAATCATTATGCCAGGGGAAACGAACTTCGATACAACCTTTGATGGTGGATACAATTCAAGATGGCGTATTATAATTCTAATCAACAAACAGGATACACCATCAGCATTAAATGAGCTGATGAATTATATGGAACCGTCAGGGACTAACTCAGTTAAGGCAGCACTGTATGGGGATAGGACATTGAACAGTAGTGCTGATGACTGCGAACTAGACCGCAACTTAGGATATGGGGTGATGGTCTTTGGGGGTATAACTTATCTATCAACCGAATTTGATTTGGTTGTTTATGCCGGACAATAAAGGAGGTAAACAATGGCACATTTAGCAGGGAGAACGGGGATGGTAAACATCAGTGGCGATATAGCTGGTATCAGGAATTGGACATTAGATTATACAGTTGATATGCTCGATACTACTGACTTCGCTGATGGTGCTGCAACTAACGCAGCTAGAACATTCCTGCCAGGACTATCACAATGGTCGGGTACATTTGAGGGTCTAAAGGATGGGGCACCGCAGGGATTAGGCTTTAGTAGCTCTATAACGCTGAAGCTAGAAGAGGATGGTACTTATTACTGGCAGGGGTCAGCATGGATTTCAGGTATTCATCCCAATACATCCGTTGATGGTGTGATAACTTATGCCTATGACTTTCAGGGCACAGGCGAATTAACTGAGAGCGCAGGATAAGGGGGTAAAATATGGCACACTTATCTGGTAGAACTGGAATTGTTTATATCGCCAGTCAGCTATTAGAAGACTGCGAAGACGATTGGGTGGATGGAACTAACGGTTCATCCGACCTTGAGCAAACTGCTGGTCTTTTCAAGGTTGGCTCTGGCAGTGTCAAAATAACAGGTAGCACTGTTTCCAACGGGAACATATTAGCCTATGAACAGATGGCATCAACGCTAAATCTCTCGACTTATACGCATGGTGTTTGTTGGGCTAGGTGCAATGCTACGTTAGCTGCTGCTGACTTAAGATTAGCATTGGATGATACATCTGCTTGTGCTAGCCCTGAATCACTTTTAGATTTCCCCTCTCTTACGGCTGATACATGGAAACTTTGTCATCTTACGGAAGTTGGGACAGACCCATTAGATGACTCAGTAGCAGCCGATTATATCGGATTGGAATGGAACGCCAATGCACAGGACAAGATTGTTTACCTCGATTCTATAAGAGCAGCTAAAACTATAGCAGGCATAAGAGCCTGGACATTGGATTATACCGTAGATATGTTAGATACCACTGACTTCGCTGACGGAGGGTCCACCAATTCACCACGAACATTCCTTCCTGGATTGAGTCAATGGTCTGGTACGTTTGAGGGAGTCAAGGATGGCGCACCACTTACCATATTCTCACAGACAAGCCTTGAGCTTGCCGAGAGTGCTACTGTAACTCAGATGTGGCTGGGCAATGTCGTTATTACAGGGATTCACCCCAGCGTAGGTGCGGATGGCTTAGTAACCTATACCTATGATTATACAGGCATAGGTGAGCTAATGGAGTCCTCGACATAATAGGTAGTATCGGGACTCTTCTTCAAAACAAGGAGCAGGTTGGTGGTGTTTTTAACTGGAGCATAGATGCAATTTTAAGTGATGGGATACAAGGGAAGTGGAAGGCAATCAAGGCAACTAAAGTAGTAACAGCTAATAGCTACTGGTTAATTAAGGAACCTGACGGATACATCTATAAGGCAGAATTCTATCAACTAATAAGGGGGCAGTTGGTTTTAGTAGATGCTGGTAGGGTTGAGTTGAAGTTACCTGATACGGTTACATTAGATAGAACCCTATCGGCACCACTGAGATTAACATGGATGTGGGATGAATGATGCGATAGTTTATATAGCTCGCAAGCTGGGTTGGTCACTCAGGGAGATTGGGGAACTAACCCCCAAACAGTTTAACGAAATAATGGAGGAGTTACAGTTTCAAGAGGCTCAGGAGAGATACAGACAAGACCATAACGTAGCTTCTATCTTAGCGGCTATCGCTAATACCGTTCCAAGCAAGAGTCACAGAGTATACAAGGCTAGAGACTTCATAGGGGCTGAACCTAAAAGAGAGAAAGAGAGACCGCTAGGAGAACTAGCCAAAGAAAAGGGGATTAAATTACCAGAAGGGGGATGATATGACAAAGATTCTAGGCACACCGGAGAAGAAAACAATCAGGCTGGGGGAGAAGGACTATCAACTATCGCCACTTAACCTGAACGTATTAGCCGACATTGAGGATGAGTTTGACTGTGGCATTGAGAAGATAGGCAAGGCACTAAGTAAGAAAGGGATGTCTACCATGAGGAAACTCATTCACATTTTACTCAAGCGGGAGTACCCCGATATGTCCCTAGAAAAGATTGGAGACCTTGTTGACTTAAATAATATGACAGACGTTAGCGAGGCATTGGCTAAGGTACTAGCAGGAGAATAAATGGCAGACCCGACAGCAGAACTTTTAGTAAAGATAGGGACTGACACTAAGCAGTTAAAGGCAGGGCTTAACTCAGCCGAGAAGAATGTTGGTGGCTTCGCTAATACCATAAAGAAACACCACAAAGCTATCGGTATGGCGATGACTGCAATGGGCGCAGCTATACTAGCCGCTGGTGCCTTGAGTGTAAAAGCGTTTGCTGAGATGGGTGATGAAGTTCAGAAGATGGCACTCAGGACTGGCTTCTCTACTGAGGCGTTATCAGAACTAAGACACGCTGCCCAGTTGTCTGGTACATCACTTCAGGGACTAGAGAAAGCATCACGTACATTGTCGGGTGCTATCCTAGACGCTGGCTTTGGGCTAGAGACATACGTCAGGGCTTTTGATAAGATTGGATTAAGCTACGAGAAGCTGAAACCATTGAGTCCCGAAGACCAGTTCATAGCCGTAATGCAGGCACTAGCTGGATTGTCAGATGAATCAGAAAGGGCTGCGTTAGCTGCTGACCTCTTTGGCCGAGCTGGTACCCAACTACTCCCAATGTTAGCGAATGGTGCTGAGGGTCTAGCAGAGATGAGGCAGGAAGCTCACGACTTAGGAATCGTATTTGACTTAGAAGCAGCCAATAAAGCTGCTGCCTTTCAGGATGCCATGACCAAATTAAAAGGTAGTGTCTCTGGGGTTATGATAACGATTGGCTCTTTCCTCGTAGATTCACTGAAGCCATTGATAGATACGGTCACCACTGCTATTAAAAAGTTTAGCGATTGGTCAAAAGAACATCCCATATTAGCACGGGTGATTACTAATACCACAATGGCTATAGGTGGGTTACTTGTAGTTCTTGGCCCGCTTCTTATCATGCTACCTCAACTTACAGTAGCTTATGGAATACTAAGCGGTGTTATTACGACAACAATCATCCCTGCGGTAACAGCGTTTGTAGTCGCATTATGGGCACAGGTAACAGCTACACTAGCGGCTATTGCAGCAACTGGATTTGGAATACCTATTGCCATTGGGGCTGCTGCAGCTATTGGGGTACTGGCTACTGGTATAGCCCTATTAGTTAATAACCAAAAGAAACAAATTGATTCAACCAATGAAGTAACTGACGCAGTTGACAATCTAAATAAGGGGATGGGGCCACTGATTGATTCAACAGAAGTATATGGACAAGAGGCTGCTGATGCGTTTAGAGAGGCAACTAGCGGGGCAGATAATTTAACTGAGTCAACCATAGCACTAAGAGAGGAAACTGATAAACTAACGGGTAGTCTAAGGGAGTCCGTAGCCGCTGCGTTCTTGGCTTATGGTGCGCTTTCAAGTAAAAGGGCATTGACTCCTTTTGAGGCCGAACAGCAAAAGCTACTCGGTGGAGTATTGGGAGTACCTGGTATCGGCATACCCGGACTTGCTCACGGTGGCATTGTAACCTCACCGACTCTAGCAATGGTGGGTGAGAACGGGCCAGAGGCAGTCATACCCTTAAATCAGATGGGTGGCGTGAACATCTACTTCAACGAACCCGTGTTCATGGAGCGGGAAGAATCAATCAATAAACTAGCTGACAGGATAAATAGAGTAATACAAAGAAACCAAAGGTTAAATTTTGGGGGTGCTTATAGTGGTTAGTGCTATCTATAAGATTGAGTGTGATTGGGATAATGATGGCGACTTTTTGGATGCCAACGAGGATATAACCGCTGATGTTAAGAGCATTTCTTATGGCAGGGGCAAGAACGAGGAACTAGGCAAGGCATCTCCAGGATACTTAGAAATCAGGGTTAATAATTCAGGGGGTAAATATAGCCCTACTAATAGTGGCGGAGACCTATACGGGAAACTATTACCCAAAAGGGTTATCAAGGTAAGATATATTATAACTGACTAAGGAGGACTAAAATGGCAGTTACTATCCACTTATATTCAAACTTCCCCGTAACTTTACTAACTGATAAACTGGGGGATTTATCGGGGGAAACCACGCTGAAGTGTCTATTGTGCACTTCAACCTACACGCCAAGTCAAGACAACCACGACTACCACTCTGATATAACCAACGAGGTAGCAGCCGCAGGGAACTATTCAACTGGTGGCGAGATTATGACTACCACTACAGTAGGTGCAACAGCCCGAGTAACCACGTTTGATGCTGCGGATACGCAGTGGACAAGTGCCAGTTTCACAGCAAGGTATGCTGTTATCTACGACTACACTGGAGGCTCAAGTGCTACAAACGCCTTAGTTGGTTATATAGACTTTGGTGAAGACAAAACAGTAGAAAACGGGACTTTCAAGCTACAATGGAACGGCAGCGGAATCTTCACGGTGACTGTGGCGGCTGGATAAATGAAGAAGGAAGATAAAAAGAGAAAAGATGTAACCATCAGTGTACCTGTTGCGAGACTTGAGATAAAGGCAAAATGAGAATATTCTGGACAATCCTAATAGGCTTATTATTTTTGTACCCCCCAGCAGAATTGACGAGGGTGATACTCGTTGATTTAGAGAGGCAGTCTATTTATTGGGGCATACCAGTCTGGCAGTTTATGTTAGAGCTTGCCCTTTTCTGGACTATGTATCTAGCTGGAATGGTATTAGTTTATAAGAGGATTAAATAATGGCAACTGAAACCCTAAGACCTGATGCTACTGGGGATGAGAACTCTATACAATACCCCACTGCTGACCCTACAACTCATTGGAACTTAGTAGATGAGGCTACCCCTGACGAGGGAACTACTACCATTTATACTCCTTCCTTCACTTATGAACGAGACTTATATAATCTGCCCGCCCATAGTATTGGCAGTGGCACGATAAATTCCATTAAGATTTACTTTAGATGTCGAAGTCAGTCGGGCACTGGATACGTCAAGCCATCATTAAAAAGTGACTCTGTAGTAACCGATGGCAGCGAAATTACGTTTACTTCTAGCACCTTCGCAACTAATTCCCAACAGTGGAATACTAACCCTGCCGATAGCGAGTCTTGGGAATGGGCAGATATAGATGCTCTTCAGATTGGCGTGTCGCTTAAAAAAGATACATCATTTGCTATGATATGCACCCAGGTCTATGTAGAGGTTGATTATACAGCAGCTCCAGTAGATGTTACCATTACAGTTCCCCTTGCGGCTGCTACCAGTGAGGGGATAGTTCCAACCTTTGTAAGAGAAGACGATATTGTAGTTCCCCTAGCCACTGTTTCTGCAACTGGGCTTGCCCCGACAATGAGGATAGACAGACTCTTTGCCGTACCTTTAGCAACGGCATCCGCAACGGGTTTAGTTCCCACAATGAGACTTGATAGAATATTTAGTGTCCCATTAGCTACCGTAGAGGCTACTGGCTTAACGCCGACCACTGTTATTATTTATGACTTATTTTACGGATACATAGAATCTATCACACCACACCCTGACCCTGCTTCACAAGATTGTTATATATCAGCAATAGACGGCTTAGACTTTTTAGCAAGACACGAACTAGATACTGCTTTGTATACAGATACATTAACAGGAACGATACATGGCTACATTTTAGATTCTGCGGGGTGGGCTGGTGGGGCAAGAACTTTAGATACAGGACAGGATACAGTCCCCTTCTGGTACAGCTCGGCGGTAAAGGCAAGATTCGCACAGAACGAACTAGATGATAGCGAACTCAGCTTTTCTTATGTGGATGGTGCCGGTAACTTTGTCTTTGAGGATAGACACCACAGATATACAGCCACCCATCAAACCAGTCAGGCAACCTTCTCTGATACGATGGTGGATATCTCTTATGATTATAGTGCTAGGAATGTCTACAATGAAGTCAGGGCTACGGTTACCCCGTGGGATTTACAGTCAGCAGCCTATCTTTGGAACTTAGAGGAGACACCTAGTATACCTGCTGGAGAAACTAGGGTCTGGTGGGGCGATGCTTCGGTTACTGGTGTACCTGTCTTTGTGGGTGCGTGGACTAACTTAGTATCTGGTACGGATTATATAGCTAATTCTCAGGCTGATGGTGGGGGGGATGTTGAGACTTCAAACATAACCCTTGTGACCTCCAAGTTTGCCAAGTCAATTAAATTATCTCTCACCAATGATGCCGCTCATATTGTATATATAACAACCCTAAAAGCTAAAGGGACTTACTATGATAGCTTAACTAAGGTCAGTAGGAAGTCAGAGGACTCTACCTCTCAAACAGCCTATCAGAAGAGAACCCTTGCGTTAGAAGGGAAGTATCTAACCGATGCAGACAAGGCTCAAGACTTCACTGATTATGGGGTAGCGAGATTTAAAGACCCGCAGGCTGAAGTTGTTATTACGATAGTCAATAAGGATGAAACTAATCTAGTCCAAATCCTAACAAGGAGAATATCAGACAGGATAACAGCTGTCAATGCAAAGCTCGGATTAAATGCTGACTTCTTTATCAATAAGATGGAACACGAAATATCCGAAGGTGGTCATAGACATTTGTGTAGATGGTATTTAGTGGATGCGAGCAATGAGGATTTCTGGTGCCTTGATTATTCGGAACTAGGAACGGGCACAAAGTTGGGGTATTGATGAGTTACACAAATCACTCGGAGGGGAATGGCGTTTATACATATCTTGATAGTGATGGCTATTATTATTGTGGCGATTGCGCTCTAAAACTTTACAGTAAGCAGGATTTCATTGGCCACCTAGAATACCACAAGTCAATTGGTTGCAGAATACCAGATGAAGTTTTTACTAAAATACGAACGGAGCTATTAGAATGATAGAAACAGCCGAGACATACTTCGGGAAGATTAACAGAACAGAAGCCCGCAAGCGGTTGAGCGATAGACCTATTGTACTTGACCGTGAAGTATCTGACAAGAAGCTACGGGCAGAGATAAACCATAGTCGGTGGCTGGTTAATTGCCCTCACTGTAATAATGCCGAGTTCCTATTTAGTGATAAGAAGTTTCTCTGCACTCTATGTAAGAACGAGGTAATTGACGGCAGATTATACAAGGTCACAATGCCCAAGAATAAACTACAAATAGAGACCTTACTGGAACCACGCCCTATTAAAAACAGGAGCTGGAAATACCCTGAGATCATAGATGACTTAACTAGAGAGAACGAACTACATATTAAGGAGTTATTATGAGCTGGACAGCACCACGCACATGGGTCACAGGTGAAGTTGTAACCGCAGCTTTAATGAACACTCACGTCAGGGATGACCTCCGTTATCTCAAGGGATTAGATGGCGATGTAACCATTGAAGATGATATAGTCATTGGGGCTAATAAAATAAAGATGACCAGCCATCTTCTAAAGGAAGATGACCCGACATGGCTGGCAATTAAAAACGCTGCTGACGATGCTTATTCCAGGTTAAAAATACTGACACTAGGGGTATCCTTTAGCATCGACTGTATTACAGATGGAGTATATATTACTGCTCCTAATATAGACAATAATCACTTTGACTTTAAAGCTAGAGACAACACGGTTGGAAGGGTTGAAGTGGCTCGCCTTCAGGGTGCTGCTGACCCCTACTTTCAGATGACCCTACCGCAAGTCCTGACCCCTGGCACTGCACCAGGGACTTTGGTTGAGGGACACTTCTGGTATCTTGCCGCTGATGATAAACTATATTACAGAGATGCTTCAGCAAATATAGAACTTGTTGGTATAAACGCCCCGACCAGGGGAGACATGCTATATCGGGCAGCTTCCAATTGGCTAAATCTAGGGAAGGGAAGTGCAGGACAGGTTCTAACTCAAGGAGCAAACGACCCTGCATGGTCAGGCCAGAATGTTATTGTCTTCAGCACGGCAGGACTATTTGACGGAACATCACCCACATCCTTTACAGACCTAGATATATCAGGAACAGTTGGCTCTAATCAAGCTGTCTGTTTAATTAAGGTATTTAATAATTCAGGTGATGCTACTAACCAGCTTTACAAGTTCAGGAAGGATGATGATGCGGCTGATTTTGATAATCTTGTAGGAGTAAGCAATGGCGCTAGTACACTTGCTGACCAAGAAGCCTGTTATTTTATAATCATTACAGATGCTACTGGTGTTGTTGAGTGGAAATCAAATGTAGCCAAAACTACAGTTATCACAATGGAGGCGTACCTTAAATAACTTGACATTCCCAAACAACCCTGCTATCATATAGAGAGGGGGTGTAAAGTGAAGATAATTATTGCAATACTGTTAGCTATACTACTTCTGTTCTGTGGACTCTTGGCAGGTATTAATTACCGTATCCAAGAAATAGAGACTGTGTCCTTATCAGCAGAATATGCCATAGAAATAATAGAGCGAGCTAGATATTCCCATCAATACTACATAGATAACCCAGACGAACTCGGCAACGCAACAGTACAGAACATGAAACACCACATAGATTGCGTGATACGATATAATTATGTACTAAATGTACTGAGTAGAATTGAGCCAGAATAACTACGAGAGCCACCACAATCAATTTTAAGGGGCATTGGGAGAGAAAGCAATGGTATCCTTCAAAGAGTGGTTAAAGTATAGCATTTACAAGAAGCTGTGGTCTATAATTGGCGGAAGGCCGTGGACATGGATTTATCGGGATGTCTGGCATAAGCTAGAGTGGTTTCCTCAGATGCAGTGGCTGTTTACAGGTGTCTTAATCTATCACTTCTTCGGATGGCGTGGCATAATAGCATTCTGTGCAGTTTATACTTATGGTTATATCATGGGTCATTTCCATTGGGGAAAGCCCTACATAGAAAATCAGCAACCGAAGGAGAAGAGATGAGTAACAAGACTAATCACCCGAAGAAGTATGTTCGCTGGTCGGATTGGGAGGCATGGCTCCTCAAGGAGTGGTATCCCTTTAGAAATAATCACATTGAACATATGAGGAATGACATTGCTTGGCTAAAGAGATTGATGGTTGGGTTGCTGTTTGTTTTTGTTGCGGGGGTGATTGCTATAGTAACAGCGTTGGTGCTGTGATGGGTGACACCAAATGGGAGTTCGACTGCCTGGCTAGCAAACTGGATAAGGAAGGTAGGATTGCGTTCATAGCAATGCTCAAGGCTTACTTAAAAGCTATAAAGAGGTATGAAGAATTAAGGGAATGATAAGTTCCCCCTTTTTTATTCCTCCAGTATATCCAGCCCGTCTTCTATATAGGCACAAAGCTCATCTACCTTATCGTGGGGCATAGTGCGATTAAAGTTCTCAATAATACTATGTATAACAAGTAACCTCCGTGTTCTTAGCGGTAGCGATGGGTCAATGTAAATCTTTAAAGAGACCACACCGCACTCACCACCAGTCGCATTAGATAATTCCCTATAGGTTGCCATATCAGTGTCTTTGATTATCTGTATGTTCATTCCTTCCCCTCTATCAATGGCTCAAATCTAGTTTGAACAAACACACCATCACCACTTACTGTAGGATGCTCCCTATCCACCTTTATCACTACACCTAATGCAGATAAGTCTTTCTTTAATTGCAGAATCATCTCTTTATAAAATGCCTTGGCGTCTTTATCCCCATCCCTGTTCTCTAGGAAGAATAAGCCCCCATCTATAAAAGCCCCCCTGAGAATATCATCAATGGTTTCTGTGATTACTGTGATTCCACTATAAGTTGTTGCCTGGCACTTCTCGCAACCGCCCGTTAGTCCGCAGTCACAATGTGGTATCCCTTCCCTTATCTTTTCTCTTTTCATATCCCCTCCAAGTATTTAATCAGTCTTCTCCGACACATTCTCCAGTGTGTTTTAATCTCATTATCGGGGAAGTCGAGTGTACCGAGGCAGTCTTCGAGACTATAGCCGTCTAGTAACCTCATCTTAAAAACTGTAGCACCCAACTCCCCCAAGGACTTAATTGCCTTATCAAATTCCCAGTTAGCATCCATCAACTCATCTGTTGGTGAGTCTTGCCGTGTTCTACCGTGTATAAACTTCTCCCCTCTGAATATACTATAGTTCTCAAAAGGATTAAGTTTGTACTCTTTCAAAGACTCATAGTTCCATATCCAGTATGTTACTGCGTCAACTCCATCTATCTTATCAGTCCATTTCATTCTATCCCCACAAGTAACTTCCTAAAGCTAGTCCCGCATAATCGCTGTCTATATTCTTTCCTTCTACGTATGCCTTGCCCGTCTCGGTTTCCGTGAACTCACGCCACATCTTCGTATTATCTTTCTGGGATAGTAATAGAATGGCCCACGGCATATCCATAAAACTCTTATATCTTGGTGCCATATATAATCTATTCATTATTGTTATGTATCCTTAGTCTTCTGCTGAGGCTTGTTCAATGGCTCTAGCTATATAGGCTAATTCGCCACCTATAAATTCAGGGGTATAACCAAAGTCAATCATTAACCTAAAAAACTCCTTGAATAGTTCCATTTTATCCTCTTCGCCTATTTTATATTGTTTGTTTTTCATTTTCCCCTCCTTTTACCATTTTATCCTGCGTTTAATCTCAGACTCATCTACCGGGCAGTTGAGATAACTGAGCCTCTAATTCTCTTATGCGCTTCTGATATGCCATAGATACCAAGTAGCCGTGATGCCCGCGCTTTCCGCCCCTAGCCATTACTGCTAAGTTTTCGGGGCGGTTATCATCCTTAATTCCATTAAGGTGGTGCGTAACCTCATTGGTCTTTAGTAATCGCCCGAGCCTTTTCTCTGCAACCATCCTATGCTCGGGGACTAAGCCTGTTTTGTCAGCGTTGGGGTGTTCTCTATTCAAAATATAAATATACCCATGACACTTTCTCCTACCCCCATGCCAACCAGGGTTATTCGCACCCGTTTCGCGACGCCCCCGCAACTTCATAAAACAAGGGTGGCACCTTACGCTAACTGGTTTCCCCCCTACAAATGCTACCCACCTTTCCTTTCCACAATCAGCACAGGCTTGCCAAATAAACCTCTGCCCATTCCACTTGTATCCTGCCGCAATAGAGCCCCTGATTTCGCCGAGTCCAGGCTTATTCATGCTTACCCCTTAATCTATTAATCTTACTCAAATCACAAGCAATCACTAGTCCCATTATCTGCGTTTCGTAATATACTGCATACTCACACATCTTAACATATGTAGAGCAGACGTATTTATTTCTTACATCGTGATTATTGGGCCTGTTATTACCCGACCTGTAATGAATACAAGCCTCTTGGCACGGACATAGTTTATGACTCATAATAAATCGTAATCCCTTTCTTTATAGCTGTCATTCTTTCTATCCTAGCACCTTCGGAATCGTGCCATCCCTTGAGCATATAGATTGCATCGCATCTTTTAACCATTACGCAGTCACCCTCTATATATGGGCAGTCCTCATCAAATAGTGCCGTGTTCATGTGAGGGCAGATTACAGCCCAGCCAGTTTTCCATAATCTCCTAGCTGCTCTCCTAGCTTTCAGTATATTCCACACCTTTCCAAACCATGTCCTTGCCCGATACTTACCGGCTACATAGATTAGTTTCATACTTCTACCCTCACTCGTTTCTTGCCCCCACTGCCATATAGCTTTCCACCATATATAAACTTCCTATTTATAATGGGTATTTGTTCCACCCAGAATCTCCCCCCATTAGTGAATGTTACCACAGAGAATCCTGGTTGCCAGTTCGGGTGCACCATATAATCAGGGTGCAGGTTACACAGGCATCCGTTTTCATACCATCCGTACATACCAGAGCGGTTGGTCTTATAGTAACTCCCCAGTCTATGCGAGTGCCCATGTATTCCTGACCCACCATGTTTATCGGACATCCCCTTTGCTGTCCAACCGGAGTGAGCACGGATAATCTCAGCATGGGTAACAATAAAGTTTCCGTTAAATAGAATCCCCTCATCTTTCTCAATGCACTCTACCCCATTGGTGTTAAGTCCCATAAGTTCCTCTATCTTGAGACATCTCAAAGAAGCCAGCGCAGGTGCTTTAGACCATAGATACCTACGTAGTCTATCCTCGTGATTGCCTGACTCAAATATCATTCTTGCGTTGGGGCAATACTCTCGCTGCCGCTTGAACATATTGGCTGACATATCAAACTCAGCTTGCAAGTGGTCGGCTCTCTCCGGGTTCTTGTCGAACTTGGATAGAAGGTAGCAGTCAATGACATCACCTGGATATGTAATTATATCAGGACTGAACTCTTTTGCGAATAACTCCACTTCTCTAATAATTCGCTGGTCTTGGTATGGGTAATGGAAGTCCTGCAACACCAACATAGTCCCTTGAAAGTTAATATTCATTCAATATCCCACTCCTTTAGCTTGGCTTGCCATAGACAAAGGGGGCAGTCATCATCACATTTCCACTTCCATTTAGAACCATACTGGGGAGTATGTTCTACCTCTATGGCAACTCCTTTGTGAATCTTTGGCTCAAATTTACTAGCAATCTCCACCACTTCCCTCCTACCTTCCTTACGGTGAAACTCATCCCTTGCTATAATTAAGGGGGCCAGGTCATAGAAGTTCACCCCAAGTTCTTCAGCTATTCGTTCTATTGTCTTAGCTTCCATCCTTACCTCCTGTTAGTATCTCTTTGAGTTGGTCAGCTAATCCCAGCACAAACCTATACCTTTGACCAAGGGATTCTTTTGGCATAGGCGTCATCATCATATTAGCCACCAACTCCCTATCCCATTTCACCCTGTTAGTTATCTTGCCTGTGCCTTTACAGGTGGGGCAATCATCTAGTGTGCTTGGATGCTGCTGGTTAAATACTTTACCATCTATGCAATCAGGGCATATAGTCCAGACCTGCTCATAACCCATAGCCTTGAGTTTGGCTACTTGAGCTTGGAGTATAGTCTGTATCTTGTTATCATAGTGTAAATAACCACAACTCATTTGAGATTGGTATTGTAGTAACTCATCAACACTCAATAGTTCCTGTTTATTATCAGTCATTTCTACCTCCTATAAGTACCCCATATTTCTAGTTCCAAAGTCTTCCCGAGCAACCATAACCCTGTTCTTTGTAATGTAGTCATGGTATTTATATTTTACAATGTAACAGTTCTCTATGGTATTATTCAGTCTATCACCGTCAATGTGGTGCCCCCAGGCATCATCAGGTGTATTGGGTACCGAGGCTAGGGTGAGGACAACTTCCTTTGAGTACTCGCAGATAATATCATCATCATATTTATCCTGTAATTGACCAGCTCTCGCTATCACCGTATCACGCCATGTCTTGTTTAGTCCTCTGCGTTTCTTTGATGTTGGTTTTATGGGTGTCTTCTTCATTTCTCGCCTGTTAGTATCTCTTTGAGTTGTTTATCAGTAATATTCCAGCCGATTTTCCTTACTGTAGCCCATTGTTTAGTGGTAGCACAATGTCTGGCTAGTTTGTACCCGATTTCCGACTCTCTATCCAGCGCCTTCCTATTTTCTTCATTTGATATATCCATCATTTCCCCCTCATTCTTTCTACTAATTCCTCTAGTGTAATAAAATGGCTGTTCCGTATGTCCGTTTGGCTCCCTAACTCTGGCTTTGTAGCCACGCATATATAGGTTGGTTTAGGTCTTTTCTTTAGTTGTGTCTTGCAATAAGGACAGGTATCGGGATATAGTTCAAGGATACCACGCAAGTTATCCAATAGATGACTGGGAACTTTATCCACACCCTCAACCCACTCAGGGCAATCACAAGATCTATCATATTCCTTACTCATTATTCCCACTCCTTAGTTAGTATCTCTTTGAGTTGGTCGGCTTTCTCCAAATAAAGACCCTTAAACGATATCGGACTACCGCTGTTATCATCCATAAACTCCGCCACCTTCTCCCTATCCCATTTGACATAGCCCTTCCTGGCTTCTGCTGTATTGAAATCACAACATAATTGGGTACATTCCTCTAGCAACTCATAACCCATAGCCTTGAGTATACTTTGAGCTTCACTAATAGACCCTTGCTCGTCGCCCACTCCTATTTCGCCCGGTACAAATCCATCATTGAATTCTTGTATTAGTATATCCACCAGTTCCTTATCAGCCATCTCTACCTCCTTATGGTAATATCATCTCAACTCTATATCACTCTCTACTTCATTGCCCCAACAGGAAAGTATTTGGCGTAACCCTTAAACCTATCATTTTCCTTAAGCAATCTTCCCAAATCAAACTTAAATGCCCCTTGAAAACTTGTCCATGTTGCCATTGCTATCCATTTTGGGTCGTTATGAACTGCCTTATCTCTCATTAGATAAGCGTGTTGTTTGTACGATTGGAGTATATTCAATCGTTCATATACTGTTTCAAATGTATCCTTCTCCCCAACATAAACATACCACCTAGTTTGCCAATTCTTTAATCCACCTTTCTTCATTAACTCCAACGCTCTAATTACCGTCTTCTTGTAGGCTATGTCGTCAAAGGCAAACCTAATCTCTCTTATATGCTTTAGTGCAGATAGCTCTCGCCATAAATCTTCATTCAGTAAGCGATGGTCTAGCCCTTGATTAAAGTCAACCCGCAACTTCTCTTTCTTCAGTTGCCCGCATATCATCTTAAAGTGGTCGGGCATTGCCAGTATGTTGTTATCCATAATAAATAGCTCTTTACTCTTGCCGTCCCATATATCATAAATATCACCAACTGCATGAATGCCCCCCTCCATTGTAGGCACAAAACAGAAGTGGCAATTCCTTATACACCCCCTAGTGGTGAACCCCCAGTTTATCTTGGGCTTTACGGTGTCTATTTCAGGAGGCAACTTAACGGACATATCGTAGCCACTTCCACCAATCAGGGCTTTACCCTCAAAGATAAGACATTTATATTTATTTTCAGGAAAGACGCACGATACATAAGCCTTATCCACATTGTCTAATGCTAATGCCATATCCCACATAACCTCATCACCCTTATCAATATGGTACTTCTCAACCTTCTTTAGTGCGAGATTGGGAATGGTGCTATCTATATTCAGTAGTAATACCTTCATACTACCTCACGACCATAAGGAATCCGATTAAACAATCTTTCAAAGAGATAGTGTAGAATCAAGCACATAACCTCTACTCCTACTGCTACCCCAAAAGCTATCATAGGTGTAATAAAGTACGATAGTATCAAGGTATCAAGCCCAATCTCTATAATTCTAAACGAGACAGCTTTTAATAGGCTTCTTTTTCTTGTTTCATTTATCTTCATACTTCCTCTATTGTAATCGTCAATTCAGGTTCTAGGTTCTTGTCTATAATCGCACTACCTGTTTCTGTTTGATAATGCTTATCGTTTACTCCAGTTACTTCCTCGATTGAGTCGCAGATTACCTTCATTAAATTGTGAATATCGGGCTGACCCCTCTTGTCTTTGAAGACACCATCGCAAGTTACTTTCAGTGGTAGTTTCCACTCCTCAATATGATGTGATTTAATAAGCCACCCTAGTTCCTCCATCCACTGCTTAGTTTCAGGCTTGACATAGTATCCACCCCTGCGTCTTCCAAGATAGTGATTTACGGAGAGAACATTCCCGATATATGGCATCTTGATTGTTACTGATTTCATTTCTCGCCATCAATTAGTTTCTCTATTGCTAGGCATAGGGCTAAAATAGGATTTAACTCTACACCTTCAAAAGAAGATTCTCCCATATAAACTATGGCGACACATACCCCCAGAAACGTTGGCTTGCTTAGGCTATACCCCTTTAGCTTTGGCACAAGCCACTCAAAGCAGGCATCTAGGGAGCTGGGAAAGTCAGGTAGTTTATAGTGATTATCCTTGTCGGGCATTCGGGGATACTCTTGTCCTTGTTGTTCTTTTATTACCTTATCAAAGTGCCTTACCTCATCAGGGGCAACCCATAAACGAATACCAGTATAGGACATTCCCCTTTGCTTAAACCCTGCCCACTTAGCTAGTTTCTCATTTAGTTCTCTCATTTCGCCTCCTCTAATATAGCTTGAATAAACTCCCCCATCCTTTTATTGTAAGCCCCTAAGTCTGGTATGTTATAAATTGCCTGTAATCTTAATCCTACCTTCTTTAGTTGGGCTTTAGTACCCTCATCAAAAGCATGTTGAGCCACCAGTTCTTCCTTGCACAGAGGGTCGCCACAAGCCTCTCTATCATGGCAGGGGTCATAGTATGGATTATCTTCATTATTTAGTCTTATCATTCTTTAACCTCTCTAGATTAGCTATTAGGTCTATAGCTTTGGTGCATCGGGTAATTGTGGCCCATATTCCTTCAACTTCTCTTCTGCTGTCATTCTTTCTCCTTGCCAATATGAAGCATTATCATATCATCAACTTTATCTAATTTTATCCACATACCACCATACTTTTCGCATTCTTCATACAGCCCCATTATATAAGCATCTGCCCCAGCTTCAATTAATGCTCTGCGAGATAAGTCCAATGTTCCTTGCATTTTTGACTTTTCTATAATATCTAATGCTGTCTTATTCCATCCATCAGGTCTACCGTTTTCCATCATTACCTCCATTATACCATACTAGGGTTTACTTGTCAACCCAGCCTACTTTATTGCATTCTTCGCAAGGTTTTTGTCCTACCCACTTCTTACCACGACAAGATGGGCATTGCTTAATCTCTCTGAAGTCCATTATCTTGACACCTTGATAGATGCCAAAGGCAAACTTCCTGCCGGTTACGGGCTTGGTGTATTCCTTAACCTTACCTATTGTCAGCATACTTTCGGTGTCTGAAAACTTATCAATGTTCAACTCACAGTCGGTAAAGTCTTTAACGAACTGACCGCCCCTGGCGACCACAGCGCCCTCACCCTTCTGTAAGACAATGACGAGGATGCCACGACCTACCTCTGCCTTGCAGTCATCCATTACCCTTGATATATCGTATAATTTATTGGCTTCCAAGTTTACCCAGTCAATGATGTTAATTTTATCCTTGACAACATGCTCTGCATAGTCTCCCCTCACCGGAAGAAGTGTAAACGCATCCTGCCCATCGCCATTTGTCCATTTTATCCAGTCCATCGCATCTAACCTGTTAAGGAATCTGGGTGTTGGCTCGTACTCATCTGTATCACCTACCCTAGTTGTGTACTCATTGCCCATCAAAACAGGGTTCTTATCTATGTTTTCACCACAGAAGTTAAGCGCTAGTGCCGTCTTTCCAAAGTTGCTTACCCCTCCTATTATGATACAATCACCCTCTCTGATTACAATATCCTCAGCAAACTCCCACTCCATACCCTTGTTAAAGTCTCTAGGGAAGATTAGGGGGAATGGTTGCTTGCGCTCTCTAGGGTCGCCAAATACCGATACCGGCCTAACCTGTGTAACTACGTGATAATTACCATCGTTCCTTCCAGAAGGCTTAACAAGTTTTGTATTACCCTTAGAGAAGTTGTGCATAAGTGTCTTTACTGTATCCCAAGCATTGTCTTCGGGGTTTATCTTTAGCTCAGACCGGATGTATCTAAGGTCTACATCTCTACCCTGCGCTTGCTTGAGAAGGTCTCTTAGTTTGTTTGATAAATACTCTGTCACATTAACTCCATTAACCAGATTAACTATATTAACTTAGATTAACCCTGCTAGGCGTGGGGATTAACCAGATTAACCCTGCTAGTCGTAAGTTAATCCTCCTATATAACTATATATATTTATTATATCTATTAGTATTGCGTTTAGGGGTACTTGTTTTTCTCTTTAGGTATGCTTCAATGGAACTTAACCTTTCTTCTAATTCTCTACATTTCTCTAAAGCATATAGTCCTTGAGTTCTATCCCTAGTTTTCTTAGGCAAGTCTACCGTTGGGATGTCGTTAGCCACCTGCCACTCAACAATATCACAGGCTATCCGATGAGTTTCAAGTCTGTGTTCCCAGTATGGTCTAAGTTTATCATCAGTTGACATCCCTGAAAGGATTTGCTTATCACCTTTTACTAGAATATCCAAGTCTGCTAAGGGCTTATGCCTCACCAAGAGGTCAATATCCTCGGTGTCAACTATTATCCCATCTATGGTTATCTCACCCATTACTCAATAGCCCTTAGAATAGCTTGCCTAGCTTGTTCCCACCCTTCTTTCTGGGCTTGATAATCATATACTCTGTGTCCATAAGGATTTTCTACACCCTCCACCACTTCCCTCATCTTGGCTAGGATTTGCTTTTCCAATTTCCTCTGACAAGGCTCTGTTAGATAAGTGTGTGTGCCCTTACCCTTATCCCCCTTTATCCAACTTATAGGTTGGTTTAGTATTTCCGTCAGTAACTTATCACTCATTTCAACCTCCTGAGTTTTTTATCATAGCATTTAAGGCAACAAGGTGAAATATATTCAGGCTCACCTTTATAGCTCTTCTGGTAGTGGTATTCAGTATAGCCTTTACATACCGGACACTTCATCACTTCCCCTTTCGTGTCAGCTAGTAGCCAGGTTGCTGGTATATTACCTTATACTACTCATTGACCCCTTGCTGTATCACGTCTTGCCCTCATAGTAGCTATCTCTATTCAGGTAACTGGCACTTCTTGCTGGACTTGCGCCTCGCTCGTTTCCCTTTTCCCCTCAGCCAGTGACTGAAGCTACTTCAGGCTCGTCAGCTACTACAGCCAGCAAGCCCTACTTATTCTCTGGTAAATCCTTGCCGTCATAGGTTATTCTACTTATCCCGAACACTTGGGAGCGGTACCACTTCACAAGCTCACTCTTTATAGTCGCCCCAAATAGAGTGGTTAGCATCTTAGCTCGTATCATATCCCCTATTTCCTTTGTCAGCATTCCTACCGCTTGTGGTGCTGGTGGTGGCGGTGGTGTCTCCCCCTCTTGCAATGGTGGGCTCTCGGCAGCCTTGGGCCCCAGCTTGGCTACTTCACTAGCTTCTGCTACCACAACAAAGTCTTGGACATACGGCTTGCCATTAAATTCACCCCAAGTAATTTCAATAGCATTACCTGGAACGAGTAAACCCCACTTAGCCTTGAGACTACCTCCTCTACCATACTTGACGTTGAAAGTATTGCCCGCCTTATCGGTTACCTTCTTGAACGCTTTGCCGTCATAAGAGTCATCCTCTACCCTGTCAATTATTACTGCTTCAGCCATTTTCTTTTTCCTCCAATCTTAATTCGTCTAGTTCCTCTTCTCTCTGGGTATCCTTATTGAGTTCCCTTTCCCATTTCTTCTTTATTATATCATACTTACTTGTCATTGCCAAATATCCTTCTTCTATTCCGTATAATAGCAGTAATCAGAGCTAAAAGTATCACACCTAATAGTGGAGTTACTATTATCATAATCCCCACTCCTTTAGCTTGGCTTTTGGGATGTAGAGAAATCTCCCTACATCTTGGCACTCCGCCCATTCGCCCACATCACCTAATACTTCCCTATGTGCCACCCTGAATTGTAGGCTAGTCTCCACCACTTCCTTTATCCCTGCCTTCCTTGCATCATTTCCCCTAGCAGTAATTTCATCCATTGCCCACTCTAGGGTGTTTGTGCGAACAGTATAATAATCTCCCTGCTTAAGCGATGCTTGTGCCATATCCCAAACTTTAACCGCTATCCCCCCTGCTGTTAGTGTACCTTTAATTTTCATCATTTCCCCCCATTAATCTGAGAACGATGTCATAAGCCGACACCATAGCCTGTAACTGCATCTTCTTTTCACGACTACCGTAAGCTGAGCCAGCAAATGCCATATCCCTCTTTGCTCGTATCTTTCCAATGATACCCAACTCGCACTCGTTACACCATCCTTCCTGACAAGTTATCGGCTTATTCGGACACGGTCTTCCTTTTAATGACTCCGTTTGCATCTCGCACTCCTTCAATTATTTCAAAGCATTTCTTACAGTATAATTTCCTGTCTTTCCTACCCTTTCCAGACTGGTAGCCTATCCCTATCTCCCATCCACATTTAGCACAATAATACATACTAATCCTCTCTACTTCCCACTTAACCACCAATTAAATAACTCATCACCTGTCTTATGCTGATGCTTATAGGGCTTGCCTCGTTTTGATATGTTCCCCCTTGAAAGCCTATCAGCTACTATCTCGGCACAGGTTCGCCTCCACAAGTATGCTATCTTTGGGAAGTATTCCATTTCAAATAGTCTTTTCCTATAATTCGCAATCGGGCACATAATACAGCCAAGACGTTCAAACCCCTCGCTATAAAGAGAACAGAACGGTAGATTATAGTAGTGTATATACTCCCAAACCTCACTCTTTGTCCAAGTGATGATAGGCCTAACGAATATTTTATCTACCTTCGGATACTTGCTGTGTTTCTCAAAGCATTTTTGCTTGTTGCGTGTGGCACTCTCTTCGCTTCGGCTCCCAACTATTAAGACTCGGCCCTCACCCCCAGCCTCCTTAATATATTCACAGCACCACCTAGACTTACGTGTTGGTAGACCTTTCTCTACAACGAGCTTCCAGAAGCCTCTAATATGATAGTCCCAAGAAACATCGGGATGGCATTGTCTGATATATTGATAGATTGGTGGGGGGTCAAAGGGGCTAACGCAATAATGCCAGTCTACCCTATCTGTTGCCTTCATAGTCAAGTCCTTTGTAACTAGGCTATCTTTGCCACCACTAAAAGCACCATAGAAGTTGCCCAAGGGTTGCGTAGCTTGTACCAATTTAATAGCAGTATCAACCTTGTTCAAACCAGAAAGCATATCAATATCAAATATCCCCATCACCTTACCTTATCCGTAATAATCAAAATCATTCTTATCAAACAGACTAATGAAAACCTCGCCCATTCCCTTTATCATCCACAGTAGCCCGCACACAACAACTAACGGAAAGAATATCAGTATTGCCAAACCAACACAAAACTCTTTCATTCCTACCTCCTATATACCCTCTTATTATACCATATCCTGATTCAACTGTCAAGCCTCCCTATCATTTCTTTATTCCACTTCCTCCACGCTCTTAGGTCTATGTTGTATCTCCTGTTAGCACCTATTCCATGATAACTCTTTCTTAATGGGTAGTTCATAATAACTCCTTTAATTGCCTTAGTCCTTCCTCGCTTGGTTCCGGTAATTCCGCATCATCGTCCCAACACTCTTTGCAACTAGGGCAACTATCACACTCTGTAACTCCTAAAACCTTCCAAATGCCACACCTGTCAATCAGTTCCCAATTGGGTTTATTCATAATCCCTCCCACCACGGCGGTCTTACGAATCGCTCGGCGTGGTCTCTTTCTGCCATAGCAATCATCACTCGTTTAAGGTCTTCCGGTAAGTTCTCATACTCCGTATCGTGCTTATCAAGTGCCAGCCCCTCGGCTCTGTTCATTATCCATTCTTCTCTATCCATTATAGCAACCTCCTCCTCGTTTCCATATATGATTTGATAGACTTACATATTGAGTACCAAACCAATTCGAGTAGCATTTTGATTAACCTCAGCTCTAGGCGTATTCTTTCCCGCTTAGTAATCATTTCTTCCCCCTTATTACATAATAGATATGACCACCTTTAGTAACTTTCCTGGTCTTACTTACTGTCATTACTTAATAGCCCTCCTCTTCTTTCAATGCTTGATGGGTCGCTATCGCCACAATGAGTACAGCAGTAGCCATCTATCACCGGATAACCACACTTCTTACATCTATATATTCCCGGGGTAAAATCTATTGCCAGCCTCCCTGCTAATTTCCAAAACACCTCATCAGACAACTCTGTATATTTTACTGTCTTATTTACTGCCATTACATATCCCCCTTATAACTTGTTGGGTTATTTACTACCATTTAGATAAGCGACTCGTTTAGCTGCCTCTTCCCTTGTGCCCCAATCACTGTCAGTATTCCAAGCTCCATCAGGTGAGTAGAAACCTACTGTAAATAATTGTGGCTCTGTTTTAATATATACCCACATTATCACCCCTCCTTATGTTTAATTAGACTAGATATATTAACTACCTCATGCCTAGAGGTTTTCTATCGGAGTTCGGGAAGTCTTTATGAGTGCATTTCCTTTCTATAAGATATTTACAAGGCGTACTTCTGTTGTTGCATTGCGCTGGTTGCCTAGAGGGGCAATGGTATCTATAGAATTCCTTAAATGTCATTTTATCCTCCTTTAATACCTTATATAGTGCTAATCGCTTACCTCGTATTTAATAGCGTGAAATGGGGTGTATGTATTGCCAACCTTGCGTTCATACAACTTTGTCATTTGTCCGCCAAGCCTCCACCACGATATTCTATGATTGCCTAATTTAATTCTATCCCATAGGCACTCTCGCTTGAGATACTTGTCCTTTATGTTCTTGGCTCTCTGTGTCATTTCCTAACCTCTATGTCTAATTACTCTCAATATACACCTATCTGCCTATCGGGTTATTTAATGCCCTAGTATCCCGCTCTACTTTTAGCTTGCAAGGTTTACCCTTGATTAATCTGTCAGCACAACCCTTGTTATATTTACAACTGCCACATATTAAGTTGCCCATCTTAACTACTTCTATCCCAGCTATTTCATTCATTTCACCTCTCCTTATGTTTGAATCCTTTAACAACTAAGTGGTAGGTGGGTGTCAGTTACCGGTTCGTTCTCAAGTCCGTTCCGTGGACTGAATCACTGGTTTTTAAGTCATCACTGACTACGGATTGGTTACCGCGCCCCAGGTGTGGCTTGCCACTATCCCACAGAGCCTAATCCCATATCCCTTTCGCTATCCCCTACACCTTGCGGTGGTCATTAAGGGAACCGTATTAGCTTGCGCCTACGGCACCATGTCGCTAATCGTTCAATCGCTAGGGTGCGCGCCTTGTTTCCCCCTTAAACTTTCCCCCCTACCATTTAATTGTTAAAGTGCTAGAGCTAATTACCCCTACTATATACCTAGTGTTTATTAGGTTATTTGACTCGTATTACCCTATCAAAGTATTCCCCGGGTTGGTCCGTGAATTCTACTTGCCAAAATTCATACCCATCAGTAAGCCCATCATTGCCAATATCGCTTGGCTTAATAAGATATGCCAGCCCCTCGTCAATCTCATTACCCCTTATTGTGTGGTTGCGTATTAGAACTATGTCGCCCTCTGTTTTCCGTTTCATTTCTAACCCCCTAGACTCAATATCACTACTATATACTTATCTAAATAGACCATTGATTTCTTTCTCAAGTTCCTTTATTTCTCTGGCTCGTTGCTCTTTAATTATCTTATCTTCACACCTCCTTAATATCTTGTCTAGTTCATTTGGTGATAATTTCTTTCTATTCATTTTCCACCTCTACCCTAAACTCTAGCACACCTAAATCTATTTGTCAAGTTGGTCACTTTATTTTCACGCCTAGCCCCCTCAAAATCCGTGCCTAGAAAATATTTTCAAATCGTGAATTTAGGCGTAGCCAACCTTGCTATCATTCCCTACTTCTTGAAAAATAAATTCCGGGTTGTCTTCCACTTTGGTGGTGGATATGGTATAATACAAGGGAGGTGAGAAATGAATCAAGTTGAGTACATAGCGTTCTATAACAAGCTGAGGGGGTATGCCTATGTGTGTTCTTACGAGTTGTTTTGCAGCAACAAGGAAGAGGCGATAGATAAGGCAATGGACAAGTTTGTTGACTATGCGGTAGACAACGAGCCGACAATGCCATACTGTAGGGCGATAGTGCATAATTCACTAGTGAATACATACAGGGCAGGGAGGCAGACAAACAAATCACTAAGAGTAATGCTTGATAAGATACCCGGAGCAAGGGAGAGGGAAATAATGGACATGTACTCTAGTGGCATGAGACAGAGAGACATAGCATCCAAGCTAGGTATCTCAAGACCCAATGTGTCAAGGGCAGTACACAAGTGGGCGATATGGTAACTTTCGTTGTATTATAAAGTAGAGGTGAGAAAAGAGAACAGTGCTCTGAGTAGCTAAGTGAGCAATCCAGCTGTTAGGCCTCAATTATATGATTGAAGGAATCGTGTTAATCGGATTAATCTGTTTATATATCTTAATAGTGATTCTATCCTGGAGAAGCTATGATAAGACTAACTGACGAAGAGTTACAAGAAGCTGGGGCATATCATAGTAATCCTATGTCTATTAAGCGCTCAGTAGCCAAAGCCCAGTTAAAGAAAGTGAGGGAAGCATTGGGGGGCATATATGATGAAGAAGACGCCAATTTGAGGTCAGCACTGGCATACTTTATAAATAATATAGACACGGTGCTTGAGAAACCTGACAAGCCTTTTTTAGAATAACCCCGGCAGGGATAAGGTTATGGGGGAATTATGAAGTATCGAATTGATTCCTTTGGTGCTGACGTAGTAATCTCCAAGAAGATAGTAAACTTGTTGACTGGTGAGTACATTGATATGTATGCTCCATTTGATTACTTCCCCACAGAAGAAGAGTTCAAGGAATACCTTGATATGCTAAATGAGCATTGGGAGACTAGGAGCAGAATACCAGACACATATAAGAAGGCATTTAATGAATAAGATAAGGGAAGGGATAGCACGATATCTAACAAAGCAGTTTATATGGAGTGAGCCTGACGAAATGCCCGAGGATGAATGCTATACTGAGGCAGACTATATTCCATCCTATCTTCACTCTCAGGGAATAGTGAGAAAGGCAAAGTGTCCTTATTGTGCATGGAGTCAATTTGATAGTGCAAGCATGACACCTTGTTCTAATTGTAATAGTACGGGATACACGATAGAACCGTTGATATGAAGCGTATCATCTGTTTAATAAAGGGCTGCAAGGTAAAGCATATTTTAGTAGATGGCTACATTTTAGGGATATGTGATAGGTGCGAGAAGATATACAGAATGTAAAGCTATGGTTTATGGGTGTGGTGACAGCACATTACCCTGTCAAGGTAAAGGGGTGGGTTTGATTCCCACATGAACCGCCAATAAAATAGAGAACACTATCACCCCGTGACCACTCCAAGTTAAGAGAATAGGTAGGGTGTTCATACAGACCGGCTTGTTGCCGTTTTAAGGAACGAATGAGTAAGAGAATAACAACAGAACAGAAGAATAAAGCACTAGAGATATACGCCGAAACGGGTAACCAGAAGAGCGCCGCTATTAAAGCGGGTGTCGTTGCCAAGACTATACAGAGGGAGATGGGAAGAGACGGGGCGTTCAAGGATGCAATGGAGGAAGCCAAGGCAGGATATAACGCAGCTCTCGAAGAACTCTTAAACGATAGAGTAAAAGCAGGCAATACTAACCGAAGCGATTTACTCCTAATGTTTCTCATGAAGAAACATATACCCGAGTATAGAGATAAGTTCGAACACAAGATAGACGCTAATGTAACCATTATATCAGGCGTCCCAAGACCAAAGGGGTAGACGATGCCACTAAGTAAGAAGAGGATGAGGGAACGAAAGCCTATCGTTACGCTTGTCAAGCCTATAACGCTAGACAATGCCACGTTTGATAGGTTCATAGATGCTTGTGAGAAGCCATGTAAACCTAATAAGGCACTAGTTGACGCTATACCGAACTGTCCTGACGGGAGGTATCGTGCCACAAAGTAAAGAGAGACACGCCGAGTACATGAGAGAGAAGAGGGGTTCACAGGTTAATATGACACCAAAGGAACGCATCACATTCATACAAGGGGAGCTAGGGCCAGGGATATGCTATCGTATAGAGAAGGCTTGCATTTACTTCAAGACAAAGCAGCACGTGGTAGACAGAGAAGGCAGGTACGAGAGTGCTTATAGATACCATACTACAATGAAGCCGTGTTAAGAAGGACATAATGAAGAAGGGAATACCACCGGATATTAAGCCAACACTACCAGATGCACCACATCTATAAAACCTAAGAGAGACAATGGTGGGGTGTATTGATTGGCTAGGTCGGTTTAATGGTAGGCAATCCACCAGCCCCACTACATATAGTATGCCAACCATTGATGGGCACTATATATAGTATGCTGGTATCTCTGCGCTTAATACTGTACCCTTATAAAAAGAGCACCACCAGATAGACAGTTTGAGCCTACAGGTTTACATAATAGGTATAGTGCGACCCACAATATATAGGTATAGGTCTAACACAGACCACTATATGTAGGTAGGGGGCTTGTATTTTAGAAAGAATGAGAAGAGGGGCGTGTATTAGTCCGCACACATACTATACAAAACAAAAGGGAGGGGTGATGAAAACAAACAAAGTATTATTCAAGCTACTCAAGAACCCGACATCTTACAAAAACCCATTATTCTCACTTCACAGTGTTCGTGGGTACACAATGATATATTTAGGGATACATCCATTCACATTAGCGTTTAGTTGTGGTGATTTAGACAAAGCTATTGCCTCATATGAAGGGTAAAAACAAAAGGCAAAGAATCACACACAGACTAGGATAAGACGCACCAGAATCGTTATATAGAGTTTTATAGACTAAATGAGTATAGATGGTTAAGATTGATTTACGGAAGGCTTATATTCCGTTTGGGCAACAGATAAAAGCACATACAGCATCGGAGAGGTTTGTATTATACGGGGGAGCGGTGGGTGGTGGGAAGTCTGTATGGTTATGTAACGAGGGATTACAGTTATCGTTAGATAGTCCGGGCAATGTTGGGTATATGTGCCGTTACGAGTTATCGAGTTTCATGCGGACAACGATGCTGACGTTAGAGAAGTATCTACCTGATGCGGTTATTGCACAGCATCATCAGACAGAGAATTATATCAGGTTAGTAAACGGGTCATTAATATTTTACGGTGGGTTAGGAGATGACAGGAAGGCGATCGAGCGGTTAAAGTCGATGGAACTGGGGTGGTTTGCCATTGACCAGGCAGAAGAGACCTCCGAGAGCCATTTCTTTATGTTAGCTTCAAGATTACGGGTAAAGGCACCGAATATCAGGTATAAAGCACTTTTAACTGCTAATCCTGCTCCGGGGTGGGTAAAGCACAGGTTTATTGAGCAGAAGCTGGAAGACCATGTATTTATCCCCTCCTTACCGAGAGATAACCCGTTCTTACCCGAAGATTACGAATCTAATTTAAGGAAACTCTATCCTGACGAATTAGTCAAGCAGTTACTTGAAGGTGACTGGGATGCCTTGGAAGCGGGAAACTATCTATTCAAATATTCCGATATTAAAAGTGCGATTGAGCGGGAAGTTGATACAAGGGATGAGCCGAATATTATCGGTCAGGATATAGCCCGATACGGTGATGACAGTTCGGTAGCCTGTATTAGGAAAGGTAATCAGGCTTTCTGGTTCGATCATTGGGCCAAGACGAATTTAATGCACACTACAGGTAAGATAGTTAATCTGATAGACCGATTCAAGCCCTCAATGGTTAATTTAGATGCTATCGGACTGGGAAGTGGTGTTTATGACCGACTGATAGAACTAAAGCATAAAGTCAATGCAGTACAAGTTCAGGAGAAGGCACGGGGCGAAGACAAGGATAAATTCGTCAACCTCCGGGCTGAGATATACAAGAACCTGGCAAGTAAGTTTGAGAATGCAGAGATAAGCATACCTGATGACTTGGAGTTGATCGCTCAACTATCCAGTATTAAATATAAGATTAATTCAAGGGGTCAGTTGCAGATGGAGTCAAAAGAGGACATGAAGAAGCGAGGAACCAAGTCCCCCGATAAGGCGGATGCCCTTGCTCTAGCATTTATGGATTCACCTTCGGTTGAGGTTGGTATCAGGTGGCTTTAACCCACCTGTTACCAACCCAAGTTTTATTATATTTCTCCTTCATTACAAAGGCTAACCAGAGTTGTTCCATTGAGGTAAAGTGCTTTGTATACTCTGGTAGATAGAGCTCATACTCTGGCTGAACAAAGTCCATAAAAGAAGCTAGTTTTGCAGTTAGGTTTGTTTGAAATTTCTCATTCTTCGCTAGGGCAGTTTCCTCGGGATATTCCCCCAGCATCTCCTGTAACTGGTCTTGTGTTTTAAGGCAAGTCCCCTCTTCGGCATCTTTGGGAAATGCCGTACGGCACATCTTAATATAGGTTTCGCTAGTGTCCATATCCCCTCCTTTTCTTGAAGTATAACACAATAAAATCATTTTGTCAAGCAGGTGAACATGGCTATAAAGGATTGGTTCAGGAAAGCCCCCATTATCGGCAGAAGATTTGGTTATTCTGTTAATCCGTGGGCTGCACCCCCTGATATGAATACCAAAGGTTACTTATCCGCTTATGGTAGAATCTATAGTCTATTCGGGGTTACCTTAAGGATTGCCACTGCGGTTAGTGAAGTTAAATGGCGACTTTATAAAGGAACCGAGAGAAGTGAACGCAGCCAGATTGCCCAGCATCCGATTTTAACTCTCCTTGATTTTGCTAATGAGTTTCAAACGGGTCAGGAGATAATAGAACTCACTCAATTACATATGGACTTGGCTGGGAAGGCTTATTGGTACTTACCTAAGAATCAACTAGGCGTACCCGGTGAAGTCTGGGTCTTACCCCCTCATTTAATGAGGATAGTACCCTCTGAGAAGGAATTTATAAAGGGTTATGTTTATATTAACGGCAATGAGCAGGTGCCATTCGATAAGAGCGAAATAATAAGATTCCCGATGCCCGATCCGTTAAACCCCTATGGTGGAATAGGATACGCTCAACCTGCCTCCGTGGAATTGGACTCAGAGGCTTACGCAGGCAAGTGGAATAGGAACTTCTTTTACAACTCCGCTAGGGCTGATGCCGTATTAACAACTGACGGCAAGTTAAGCGAAGAACAGTACAATCAATTAAGAGACCAATGGAAATCTCAACATCAAGGTATCTCGCGGGCTCATAAAATCGCCATACTAGAGGGTGGGCTTACATATAAGCAGATTCAGGTCTCACAGAAGGATATGGACTTCTCTAATTTACGGAGACAGACCAGAGAGAACCTGATGTTTACCTTTGGAATGCCCCTGTCTGTGATGGGTATAACTGAGAATGTCAATCGGGCTAATGCAGAGGCGGGGGATTATACCTTTGCCAGATGGCTGATAAAACCCCGGCTTACCAGGATTAAGAACAAACTAAACGAACAGCTTTTGCCTATGTTCCCACAAGCTAAGGGTGTAGAGATTGATTTTGATGAAATTGTGCCTGAGACCATCGAGCAGAAAGAGAGATTGGCCGAGTCCGGGGTTAAGTCTGGCTATATGACTATCAATGAGGGTAGAAAGCTAACTGGATTAGACCCGATACCTTCGGGTGATATATTACTCATCCCCTTAAATATGATACCAACACCGACCACCGAAATAACCCCTCAGCCAGTCGTTGAGTCATTCAAGGGGTTCACCGATGAACAGAAAGAGAATCTGTGGCGGGGATATGCCCAACAGACAGAAGCGGAAGAGAAGCTGTTTCATAGGGCCATTAAAACACTGTTTAACAAACAAGAGAAGGATGCCATTAAGCAATTAAGGGACTTAGGGCATATCGAAGACTCCTTATTTGACACGGCGCATGATGAGTTCGCTAAAACCTTTAAGCCCTTGATTGAATCGGTTTACTCGTTCCACCGGGAAGAGATTTTAGGTGGTGCCGAGCCTATCAGCCCGCACAAGCAGGTAGACCCGACTGCGCTTGAGTGGATAGAGACTCGTTCCCTAACTTTAGCTACAAGCCTAAACGAAACAACTAAGTCGGAGGTTAGACGGCAGTTAGCGATGGGATTTGAGCAAGGGGAGAGTATTCCTGATTTAACCAAGCGAATTACTAGTTATTATGATGATGCTTTTAAGCGCAGGGCGGCTTTAACCGCCAGGACTGAAGTTATAGCTGCTTCCAACGAGGGGGCTTTGAGGGGGTACGAGGAACAGGGAATTCTGAAGGCGGAGTTCTTCCCTGCTCCTGATGCCTGCCCTGAATGTGAAGCAGAGGTTGGAATATATCCAGTTGAGGAAGTACACAGTAAAATACCAGTGCATCC
>SDBT01002686.1_pt1 | contig 31259 bp, 64 predicted proteins | sample 2277101 | NCBI WGS metagenome assembly SDBT01 (sample SAMN10404973, study PRJNA504765) | marine sediment metagenome | isolation source: marine sediment core GS10_PC15, 103 cmbsf | place: Arctic Ocean: Southern Knipovich Ridge | collected 2010 | reverse complement strand
AGGCGAAGGGCAGGAAGCCTGTTCCGTTTGCTGTGGGAGAGATCGAGCGGGTAACGGAAGAACGGCTAGGGCCACAGCTTCAGGCGCTTAAAGAACTCAGGCTTGGCGGGGAGCCAGCGGCAAAGCGTAAAGCGTTCACGCCGTTTGCTCGCCGGGGATTCGGAGCCAGTGGACTTGCAAGACGAGGCGTGCGTGAGGCATTGTCAAAGCGGGAAGCGCAGTTCGCCCGCGAGAGAGAACGCATACGCGCTGAAGTTCAGGCCCGTGCAGTTCAGGAATCCTTAGTGGAACAGGAAATCGAAGCAGCGAGAGGAGCGTAGACATGCCAAACGGAACAGCACTAGACATTACTCCTGGCGAGTTGAGCAGGGCGGAACTGTCAGGCGTTAGGTTCGCCGAGGCAGTTGGCGCGGAACAACGTGCAACAACGACGCGAGGAGCGCAGCTAGGACAAGAGCGGGCGACAGCAATTGAAGAGGCAATCAAACGCCAGGAGGAGCGTGAGAAGAAACGGCGGAGGAAGGCGGAGTTGGGAACGCTCATTGGCACAGTTGCAGGGTTTCTCATTCCTGGCGGTGCGATTTTCGGCGCTTCACGTTTGGTTGGCGCAGGAATTGGCGGACGACTCGGCGGTGCGGCAGGACAACTATTCGCTGGACGCCCGCCAGGCGCAGCGGCGCGTGCACTACCCGAACTGCTTGGCGGAATTGGCGAGCGTAGGCAACTGACTGAAATCGAAACCGAGCTATTCGGACCGGGGTTCTAGCCATGCCTGACGGAATACCTCGCGTTCGTGGACCGGCAATCGCCAGAGAGATCAGTCAGATACGCGCTCCCGAATCACCTGCTCGTCGTGGTGGTGCGGGCGTGCTTGAAGCGTTGCGGGAAACGTTCGCGCTGAGTCCGGCGGCACGCGAGCTCAAAATCAGAGGCATCGCGGCAAAGAGGCAACGTCGTGCGCTAGAGGAAGAGCGTCAACTGCCTGCTGGTGGTGTTGAGGCTGCCGCACTCGGCTTGCTCTTTCAGGGAGCGCTGGCGGCACAGGGGGCCTCTGGAGAGGAAGCCAGCATGCAAGCGCGAGAGGCAACTGAGGGTTTGACGCGAGGGCAAGTGCAAAACGTTACGACTATACTGGGCCAGTTGATCCGCCGGAATCCGCAGGGCGCGGACCAAGCGCTGACGCGTTCGCTCACGCTGCGCGGACAACTTGCCCAGCAGCTTAGTCGTCTGGATGATGACATCCGGGCGCTGGAACAGATCGGCATTGCTGGCGAACCGTTCACGGCGGGACAGACAGCGCGCAGGGATCAGCTCGTCAAAGAGCGTGCGGCACTAAAGACAAGCCTTGATTCGTTCGACCGCCTCATCAACGGGCTGTTTGGCATCGGCGGGCAGCGTGCAGCGCCGCCTGCGGCGAGAAGTACGCAGGTGCAACAGCCTGCCCGGCGTGACACGGCGCAAGCTGCTCGGCCTGCGGGGGGCGAACCGCCTGCACCCGCTGACGTGAAAACTGCCGAGGAAGAGTTCCTGCGCGGGCTGTAGGGTGCCGTGGGTAAACTTGGCGAAATTCTCACCGACGAGGCACAACGGCAAGAGTTCGTAAAGTCACCGTTCCCTGAGCAGGTTACGTTTCTTCGCCGCGACAACCCCGACTTCGCACGACTTCCCCTCGACAAGCAGATCAAGGCGCTGCGAGAGATCAACCGCATTGAGGAGCGTGTTCGCCCCGCCCGCGAACTGGTTGCACCTGCCGCTGCACGTACTGCGGAACGCTTGCAGGCAATCAAGCTGGAGGAGCGGCGTGGACCACTTCCCATCGAACGCCAGGAAGCCAAGAGGCAGCTTGAGCAGTTCCAGCGTATCGTCACCATTCCGGCTCCAATCGTCGGTGGCTTCCTAGAGTTTCTTGCGAAACCGCTAGCGGCAACCGCCGCACTAAAACGGCGAGCCGATGCAGTCCGCCAGGCGTTCGATACGATATTCCCTGGCGATCCGAAGTCCAGGTCAGTCTTTAAGAATATGCTGAGTTTCATGGCAAAAGAAGTTCCGAAAGAATACTTGGCACTGAACATCGAAACCATAACATCCATCGCGGGCCTCATGTCGATGGCGGTTCCGGGCGCGGCGAAACCTGCTATCGCAGCGTTTGCAAAGGCAGCCAAACTCGTAAAAGTCGGCAAGCGAAAGTCAGCGACCCGTGCGTTGCGGGTAGGCGTAGCGCAAGGCGTAAAGGCGTTGGGGCAGCTTGCTGCTGGCGTGGGAGAAGTAGCGACAGGCATACAGCCGTTTCGAGCGGTACGTGCGTTGCCCACCGTGGCTGAAGTGGCGGTGCTTCCTGCCGTGCGTGCGGGTGCGCGCGCTGTTGCTGTGGGTGTTACCAGAGGCGTAGCCGCTGCCAGAGAGGTTGCGACGGGCGTTCCAGCCGCGCGGACAGTTGCCGCCGTAGAACGCGGGCTAGTACCTCGCGGCGCTGAGCTACCAGAAGAAGTGATTGCTGCCGGGTTCCGGGGCAGGGAAATCGCAGAAGGCGGCGTGCGTCAAGCGGCGCAGTTCGTCAAGGACGTCGAGGCGCGGCAAGTCAACATATTCGAGCGGGTGAGCGCTGGCGAGTTGATTGACAATGGCATAGTAAAGCAGCAGCCAGTCATTAGCAGGCTGGTTGCCGGTGGCGACGAGGGAGCGAAACTGGCAGTCGAGATCGCAAAGACTAACAACAAACTCGCGTCAGAGCTGATGCGCAAGGGTTTCCCACGGCAGATATTCGAGCGTTTCCGTGGGCGGTATGTGGGAGCCCCTTACCTGGCGGATTCGGTGCCTACGGCAAACTTGCGTGAGCTTACGCTGGGCGTGGACGAAATGCTTCAGGAGGGCGTGCAAAGCCTCAAGCGTTCCCGTCCGTTCGTCACGCGTCCGCAAGCTGCACAGCGTTTCCTGCGGCGCAAGAACGCAGTGCCGAAAGGCACTGATGTCGTTCCGCGTCAAGTGCGCACGATCATCCAGGAGAACAACCTGAAAGGCTTCGCTGAGTTGCAGAACGGTATCCTTGCCCAGCCGGGACTCGTATCAAACGTTGCAGGGCCTGGATTGAGACGCATCTCTCCTGAAGCCGCTGTTGTTTCTCGCCTCAGGGGCAAGTTCGTTCCTGAGCGGGTAGCTGACGAACTGCTATCGTTTCAGCGCGACGTTAATTTCATGTCGAGCCCTGGCGCGATAAAAAAGGTGATCTCGCTCTACAAGGAAACGCTGACGGTTGATAATCCGTTGACGTGGATGGGCAACATCCTGGGCAACACCATGATCGCCAGTGTCAACCGCGTTGGTTCTCCCCTGACGCGTCCAGCGTTCTTTGCAGAGACTGCGCGGCAGTTCGTTAAGGGATCGCCAGACTTTGACCGGGCCACAGTTGCGGGCGTGTTCGCTTCCGGGCAGACGGCGAGAACCGTAGAGGGTGAACTGGTGCGCGACATCATGAAGACAGCGGCGGCAGAAGCGAAAGGCAGCGATCTAGGCTTGCTGTTCAACCTGGGCGCGTCCTACCGCAAGCTGCGTCCTTTCGCGCCACAACAACTACTGCGCAGGTTCTATCAGTCACAAGACGATTTTTTCCGCTTCCTTGGCTTCCGTGAGCTGACAAAGCGAGGCATACCCGATCCACAGGCTGCTGTTCAGGCGCGCACGATGTTCGGGGATTTGAACCGTACGCCGCGAGTGGTGCGCAGCGTATCGTCCAGTCCGCTGCTCGTGATGCCGTTCGTCTCCTGGCAGTACGCCATCCTGCCTCAGTTGGCGCAGTCGTTTATCAAGAATCCCATGGCAGCGGTGCGGTGGAAGCACGGGCTGAATGCGTGGAACAAAGTTACTGCTCTGGCAATGGGCGAAGACCCGTCAGTCGTAGACCGCTACAACGAGTTCCGTGCGCTGGCGCAGCCGCCAGGAGCAGAGCGGCAGTTCACGCTGAACCATCCGATGCTGCTGCTACCGCTGCGAGACGCGCACGGGCAACAGCTTGGTATCGACCTGACGAGTTTCAATCCATACGGCAGTGCGTTGACTGGTGGGCAGCTTGCGCTTGGTCCGGTGCTCTCCACGCTGTTCTCTGCCGTCACCGGGCGGGAGATCATACAGGAGAAGGTGGGCGGTACGATTGGGAAGGATCAGCTCGCCATTGAGATCGCGCGGCGTGCCAACATCCCACCGCGAACGGTGCGGCAGATATTCAAGGCTGGTTTACTCAAGTCTGCAAAGTGGGAGAATGGCAGACCGGCGAACCGTGCGGCGGAGATACTGACGAAGACGTTCAGGACGTTTGAGATTGCGCCGTCTCCGATATCTGGTCCAGCGTTGAGCGCAGAGGAAGAACTGAGCAGAGCGTTTGGGCCAAGATTGGTGCGGCTTGATGTTCCCCGTGCTGCTCAGCGTGCAGCGTTTGAGACACGGCGCAGGAAACTGGAGATAGAAGAAGCGGCCAAAAAAGCGCCTGAACGCTTGGTAATACGGGAGCTTGAACAGGGGGTTGAACAGTAATGATACAATCACAAGGGAGGAATTGAAATGCCACAATCGCAGGCACCACAGAACGTCGTACTACTGGACGCGGTTACTGCCGCAGTTGCCAGTCGGGCAGTCAACCCGGATGGCAGGATATACCTGACCTGGCAGTACAAGACGACCGGCAGTCCAACGGGCGTTAACATTCGCCTTGAGGGATCGCTGGACGGAACCAACTGGGAAGTTGTCGGCACGGCGCAGACCGACACGTCGGGCATGCTCGTCTACTCCACCACTGCCATACCGCTCTCTTTCACGCGCATTCAACTCATCACGCTGACCGGCGGAACCAATCCGACTGTGACAGCGCGACTGCTTACGAGTTAGGAGGTAAGTCACATGGGAACAGCCACTGTCGGCGGCGGGACGGACATCAGCAAAGATGTTGCTATAACTTCTGCGCTACCCGCCGGGACAAATAACATAGGCGATATGGACGTGCTGAGTGTAATTCCTGGAACGGGAGTGACCAATCTCGGAAAGGCGGGGAATTCCCTTCCGAACGCGGGCGACACGGCAATCCCGGCGCTCGCGGTGCGCAAGGATACCGCCGCTCCAACGGCTTTGGTCAATCAATTGTATGGGCCGCTCACCACGGACGCCGTGGGCAGACTGTGGATACATCCAAACGTAGATATCGCTTCTGCACTTCCTGCTGGCACCAACAACATAGGTGACGTTGATGTGGCTACGTTGCCCGCCACGCCTGCTGGGACTAACTACATAGGGCGCACGGGCAAGAGGCGTGTGCGGATTGCGGTGAAGCCGACGATCACGGCAGGGGCCTATGCTGTTAATGACGCAGTAGGCGGATTACTAGAATTCGCTAACGCTGCGGCAGAATCGGGCATCGGCGGGAGGATCGTTTCGGCAGTAGTCGTTGATGATAAAGGGCAGGGAGCAGCCAACGATCTAGTGCTGTTTCTCTTTGACAGGACGTTTACCCCTACGGCTGACAACGCTCCCTTGGCAATCAGCGAAGGCGACGCAGAAAATACCGCAGGTCAGGTTACGTTTCTGGCATCTAACGTGCAGGTCATTAATGGGGCACAGCCGATACACCTGTACGCGGAAAACGATCCCGGACATGGTTTTGTCCTTTTGGGCACGAGCCTATTCGGTCAATTGAAATGCAAAGGTACGCCTACTTACGCTGCCACTGACGATCTAACCGTCATTCTCACCACCGAACAGGACTAGGAGGAACAATGTCACTAGAGAAAATTACCAGCGGCGGTTTGGCGGGGGCGAAAGCGGCAGACAAGACGGCGGCGATTGCCGAGCTTGACGCGATCATTGCGGGACTCGACCGCGACGAGGGAAAAGAGCTTGCGGTGGAGATTGCCCGCCTGCGCGCGATTGAGAAGATGACGCCAGGCGAAAAGAACCTGCTCATCGGCCATGCCCAACGGCTCAAGGTGCTACTGACTGCATGAATGTCTTGATCTTACATTTGGTCAAGAAAACCAGATAGGAGGACGCAAAATGAAAAAGTTGTTTCTGATGCTTCCCGTTCTATTCCTGGCTGCGTCCGTTGCCAGGGGAGCGGTTAGCTTTCCAATAACGGTTATCGAGAGGGTCGTACTTACGGTTACTCCAGTGGGCGCGGATGCAACGGTGTTCAGTGTGGCCGATGCGCTGACTCAGACGGTTACGTTGACGGGTGCTGCCCGTAGGGCCGGAGAGTCGATTATCATCGAACACATGCTGGTTACGGCCACGATTGGTACGACCATAGGGTTCGACATCATGCTGTTCACCCGGTCCTTTGCAGGGACTGCGTTGAACGCTGCATGGTCGCCGCTTGCTGGGGATGTTAACAACAGTTACGTGGGTAAAATCACGGTCGAGGGGTCCGACTGGGTAGCACTCGGGAGTGCCTCCCAGGCTGCACATCTCATTTCGGAGGATTTGCGAATCAACATGCCGCCGGATAGCAAGAACCTCTACTTTCAGGTAGTGCTGCGCAAGGGTGATGCCTCTCTTACTACCAATGCGCTGGTGTTTAGATTCGACATCGCGTGGATAAAACCGTAACTGACAGTCAGGTGTGCCGGGGGTTAACAGCCCCCGGTGCTCTGACGTGCGTGGTGCAGCGATGAACGGAGACACCGAGCACACCCTCGCGGCTGCAATGCTGGGCTGGATAGGCTGGGTATCTCTGGCATCGGTGAGAACGTTTACGAACAAAACACGGCTTGATGACATCAAGGACACGCTGATACGGCTCGAAAAGAAAATCGACGATCACGCAAGGAAGGCTGAAAATGTTCAAGAAAGCTAGGTTGGCTTGGAAAGCGTGGAGACTGCTCAAGAAACTTAAAAAGGAGAACAAGATGGGAAAGAAATGGTATCTGTCAAAGACTAACCTGTTCGGGATTCTCAACATCGTTACCGCCGCTGCGGCAATGCTCTATCCTCCACTCAAGGAGTGGATCGGCAGTCACATCACGGAACTTCAAACGATGATCGGTGCAACGATAGTGCTTCTGCGCTCGATCACCACGGGACCGGTAAAGAACTGACATGCGAGAAGGGCTGATAAAGCTCCTGCTGGCTTCGGCTCACAAGCTGGGCCATCAGGAGATGCGCCCCGATGAAGCCGTTGAACCTGTCGCCCCGCGCCCAGTCGTTACGCAGTTCACGCCGGTTCAGTACCGTGAGATGCTCATGGCTGAAGTGGCTAAGGCGGAATACCTCCCTCAGTTCTACCTCAAGACAGAAAACCGCCTCGTATCGCTCGACAGCTCGGAAGGGAAACGGGAAGACGCGGTGAAGGTAACTTTCTGCAATCACTTCACGCGCAACGTGGCTAAGTGGCACGGCTGGAACAACTTCGAACACATGGACCGCGACCAAGCCGGAGAGATGGTGGCGTACATGATCGAGCATAAGACGATCTGGAAAGAGCTACCCGATCAGGAAGCGGCTATGGGTCATGCGTGCAAGGGTGAGTTGGTTATCGCGGGCGATGGAACGCCTGACGGTTCCGCCACCGGGCACGTCGCTATCGTGGCACCGGAAGCGGAGATGGAGAAGTCAGCGAAGTGGGGGTGCAAGGTTGCCAAGCTGGCGAACGTGGGGAAAGAGAACCACTACGGGAAAGGGGCGAACTGGAGTTTCCGCGACAAGCCAAGACTTTTCCTTTACATACCGTCCGCCTAAGCTTTCTACTTGTTGGTGATACAGTCCCACGCTAGGAGAAGTGTGACGCCCATCATTGCGCAGTAGGTTATCCCCGCGCCGACAACGATGACGATGCCTGCCGAGAGAATAACGCCTGCTGCCATGTCAGTGAACTTCCTCTGGTTTCTGCGGGGCACCGATCCAACGCGTCTCTAACGTCCACTTAGGTATTTTCTTTCGCGGGCGGTGCCATACGTGGTGACAGAACTGCCCACCTGATGCTAGCCAGTCTTTGATGATGGGATGCTCAGCGTTCAAGTGATCGTGTACCTTGCGGGCGTAGTAGTCGTAGGACTGTATCCACAGTATGCCGTGGCCGGGGCGAAAGGCTTCGAGATCGGCAACGCCGAAGTGATCGAACCGTCGTCCTCCACGTCTGCCTTCTGTCGTCTGCGCCCACCAACCTTGCTTGCGCATGTGCAAAACTGATCTATACGCGGTATTCATACTAGGCCCAACAACGTCGTGTAGCGCACGATCAGCATGACGCCATGCATCTGCCCCGCGATGACTCCGAACGGAGATCGAATAGGACTCGGCAAGCAATCTGCGGGTGGTGGTCCGAACATGTTGCCCACTTCGTCAAAGGCGATAAGCATGTAGCGTCCGTCGGCTGGCACGTTATCGTTATCCCATTGCACGACTTGGGTGAGAACCTGCTTTTCCAGCGCCTTCACATCGGGCCGTGCCCACCACGCAGGGTCCATCAGGGCAGCTTCACCGGTCCAGCGTTGAGCAACGTCCTTTTCAGCTTCACTCATGTCTGTACCCTCCTCTTCTTCACTGACGGATCGGCTACCTTGCCAAAGACTACTTGGGCGTGTTTCTCGGCGCACGGTTCACACAGTCTATCCGTTTTGTTCCCGGCGCGGAGTACAACCCACAGTGAACCTTGCTCGTGTGTGTGCGGGTTCATCCGGGGCAGTCCAACCAAGTGGCACCTGCTGCACTTCTTCTCTCCTGGCTGGAAGCGCTTGATCATGGCAGCGGCGGCATAATGACGAACGGTAGTTCGCCGTGCGGATAGGGGTTCGGCGAGAACACGCCAGCGCCAACCGCTTCTCGATAGCCGAGTAGGCTGCGCGTCGAGACGTAGTGCTCGCCTTCCTTCCAGGCGTAATGCTCTACCCGCAACACAGCGAAGGACATTGCCCAGCGCAGCCACCACGGTATGCGAGCTTCCCACAGTTGACGCGGCGGTGCGACGTTAACATGTGTCGTAACTCTGATCGTGTTCATCTTGCGTCTTGGCGCGAACCGCTTGATCAACGGTTGAGGGCAAGACTTCAGGAAGTCTACTATTGCGTGATCTAATCCGTCATTATCTGGCGCATCTGTTGAGGCGCACCGCAAGACCCCTGCTGCCAATGTTCTGCGTGTGCAGTGCCCGATAATGAACGAGCGCATCAGTGTCAACACGTCGGCGTTTAAGATGTCGCCCTCGCGCTCTGAGCGGTAGTAGAGTTCCGCTGCTTCCTTAAGGGCATCGTCGATCTTGATGAGAAGCTGTTGTTTGTCGCTCATCTCCTATGTCTCCTCTCATGGCACTCGGTTGCGTACGGTTTGCAGTTGGCGAGGACGAAGATTTCACTAGGCTCACTACTCCGTTTCGTGTCGTGGTGGATGTGGAGGTTTTCTACTTCCCACATGTGTCCGTCTGCGTCGGGTTTGTCGCGGAGTCGAAGCCAGCCCGAATGTGGCTCCTGTCCCACTGCTTGTAGGGCGACACAGTGCGGGCATGCACACTGAATCTTCACGGCCATGTTGGTTTGCTCAAGATACATCACCGTCTTTATCCACAGCCACGGGTAGACCAGTTGGAGCTTAAAAGCTTCCCAGTCGAAACCCTTGTTGCCCACCTTTCTCAACCAGCTACGACGTTTTGTGCGGGGCGGGGGTTTGGGATTCGGACCGTTGAACTGCATCACATCCTCCTGTTGGGCTTGTTCGCCCAGCGTATGTCGTTTCTACGTTCCGTGCGGTCGTGTGCCTTTCTCAGTAGACGTGCAGCCCGTTGCAAAGACAGATGCGCTTGAGACAGGCCCGTATCAAGTTCGCCGCGCAGCTTCCACATCCGGCATTTCAATAGGGTGGGCGTAGCGGTGGGCCATCGCTCCACCAACCGGTCGTACTCGCACCCCCACACATAGTCGTAGTGCGCTTGAGCCTTGGCGAGGATGTCCACGATCTTGGTTTCAAGCTGCTCGGCTTTGGTGTGGGCGTAGTCCCAAGCATCCAGCCTATCCACTGGCAGGCATCTCCTTCCAAGTGCGCCGGTCCAGCAACGCTCCTTTCGTTTTGCCGCCCCACTGTTTGAAAAAGAAGGGCGTCAACCCTGCGTTACAGGTATCTCGAATTTCTCGCACCCACTCCCCCACAAGGGGGCGTGCTCCGGGGCCAGTCTCGCCGCCAACTATTACCCAGTCTATTGCAGCCAGCACGTTGCCCCTGACGTATACGCGCTCTAACAGGGGCTCGAAGCTCACGAACCGCACCCCGCGAAGCATCACGGTCTGTGCTAGCAGCCCTATTCTGTGGATTGCTGCCTCATCTTCTACCGAAACGCCGTGCCATATGTGGTCGCCCATCGTCAACTTCCGCGACATTCTGAGCAGGCGTTCGGGCCGCTTCGTCAGCACTTGGTATGTGTGCCTAGGCGTGCGACACATAGCCCAGTATACCTCCGCGATGAAATCATCCGGCACTCTCTCGTGGAACAGATCGGCCATGCTGCACACGAAGATGCGCCGAGCTGACCACCGCGCAGGAACGTCCAGCCGGTCGGGATGACAGACTACATGCTTCGGCCTCTTGAACCTGTGCAGATACCGCTGTGCGTAGCACTTCGCACAACCTGGACTGATTGGCGTACACCCCGTCACCGGATTCCATGTGGCATCCGTCCACTCGATCTTGCTCTTGCTGCTCACGACGCCTTCTCAGGGAACTTCTCACGCTCTGCGATGTCTGCCAGTGCGAGTATCACTTCTCTGTCGGGTCCGGTGGCGGGCATACCCAATCCCATACGTGCAGCGCCAACTTTCTGGTTGCAGACGAGTTCAATCCAGCACTTCACTGCCAAGCCCATTGCGATGTTACGGTTTCTGTCGCCGCTGATGGGTGCTGAACCGTTGCCGGACTTCGTTGCTGCTGGTTGTTCCGTGGGTTGCGGGGGAATCTCGGGGAATACCGGATCGCCTTCCAGTTTTATCGCGTTGACGATGTTCGTGAACGTCTTTCCCTGCTCTCTGCCCTTCGAGATGGTCACTTGGAAGGCGTACTTAGCGCCAGCGCCGAGTTTCACCGTACTTTCGCGCCCGAAACACGAGAACAGCTTGCCGAAGTCAGCTTCTTTCTCGCACCACGACAGATACACCTTGCGCTTCAGCTTCCAGGGGGACTTCGCGTCGTGAAAGGTGTTCGCCTCCCACACCGGCTCGACTCTCTCTACATGACCCTGCACATCAAACTGTTCTTTCTGTTCTTTCTGGCCGTCAGCCATTTTGTGTCTCCTTTGCTGCCGCTTTCGGCAATTCGAGATTGAACTTCCCGTGAGTCTTCCACCACGCAGCGATACGAGGACACGCGTGAATCACTCCACAGTAGGCTGGGCTGCAAAGTCCAGCCGGTGCCATCTCTCCTGCGGCGCAACGCCTTGCCTTGACGTGCTTGTTGTCACTGCGCGCTGCGATCATCGGTGTTTCCGGTGGTAGTGTGCCGTTGTCCTGGTATTGCGCCCAATGCTTGTCAGCTTCACGCAGATCGGTGATCGCTTTCTTGATGTACAGTTCTTTGTCGTACTCGTCGGTGTGTGGGTTGCCATATTCTTTGTCGATGACGAAGATCGCTACCTTGTCCACCTTCACCGGTTCGCGCTGGGTGATACACTCGTCCGTCTTGTCGTCGCCCACTGAACCCGGTGCGGTGAGTGTGTAGCCGTTCGTTTCGATGCCGTGTGCGTACAGAGCGTTCTGCATACGGTAGCCCTCGCTTCCCCTGCGGGTGAGGAAGCCGAACGACTGACCGTTCGCTGACTTCGCATCTACGCATATCACCGTTTCGTCGTCGCGGAAGATGAGAAAGTCGAAATGCCCACGTAGCTTGAACTCTGGCAGGTAGATTTCCCCTTGCCTGACGACATCGTGCGCCTGGAACGCTTTGCCAACGATCTTCTCGATCATCTTGCCATGCTCCCGCGTCATCATGGAGTTGAGCGGTACGGGCAGTTGCGGTGTCCCGGCGCGGCGCAGCACACGCTTACGGAAGCAGTAGTCGGACTCGGAAACCCACCACTCGTCTTTGTTCGGGCGCGGGGCCTGAACGACTGACAGATATTTGCTCAGTGTCTCGGTAAAGAACTGGTGAAGATCGCTCCCTTCCGGCGTACTCATGCCTTCACCTCTAGGCGCTCCAGCTTCAAGCGCCACACTTTCTTGTCGTGCGCTCTGCTCTCGTCCCATGTCGCTATTACGTCGTGCCGCAGGTGATCGTCCAGCATTTCAAGCGCTGAAGCATGGACTACCTCGGATGTACCCGTAACGCGGACCTCGGTGATCCACTTGCCGCGTGTGCACTTGCGCTTCTTCATGTCTTCAGCACCTTCTCACCACCAGCTTCTACTTCCCGTTTGGCGGCGATGATGGGCACCAAGGCATCGTACTGAGCTATAGCGTCTTGGCTTTGGTGGGCGAGTTCTACCAGTTGTTCGCGGGTGAATTGCAGCGACACCACACGGACGTACTCCAATCCCCCGACTGGCGTTTCAAGGATCGGCTGGTCGATACGTAGGTTGATGCTGGGTTTGACGTTTCGCCGAGTTTCCCGCGCCTCCACCTGCACACGGTCAAACGGTGCCAGTTGGTAGTGGATGTTCAAGTAGCTTTGCATCGGTTTTCTCCTTGTGGGTTTTGTCTGATGTCTCTTTCAACCATGACCAATCCTTCTCGTCTCGCGTCCAGTACCGCAGCGCTTCGTCGTAATCCCCGCGCTGCAACCTACGGATGAACTGCCGATCCTTCCACGCTCTGTGTACATCGACGAGCCACCAGCCTAGGTAAAGCCCCGCCGCGAAAGAAAGCAGGTAGAAGCCTGTCACTTCCATTGCCCGATATGCAAGAGTACGCAGAGAACTTCGGCGGCGAGCAGCAGAGCCATTAGGGCTACGAGCACCCACAGCGACCTCTCTCCCCTAAGTCCCATCACTTACGATCCTCTAGGGCTGCGTCGAAGTCATGCACATCAACGATGTATGGCACATAGGGGGAAGCGAAATCAGGGCTAGTAACCTGCTCCATCCTTTCCCGCATTTTCACCGCCGCACGAACAATGCGTAGTAGGTAGAAGACATCTTTTTCTTCTTGCAGGCGAGCAACGCTCGTGCGCCACGACACGTAGTCAGCATAGTCCTTTGATCTCTGGTTGTATGGCGGCGCATCTGGTGGGATGTCGAACCGCCCCTCAATCGCATCCAACCGTGAGGGGGTCACTGTGGCTCCTCACCAGACAGAAACGGTATGCACAGTTTGGCGGTGTGGGGGTCGAAGTCGATGTGCGGACAGCAGTGAACGTGCCGGGTGACGTGGATCGTCTGCGCTACCGCCTTGTACCTGATCGGGATTCTCAGCGCCCGCCACAACACAGGAGGGCAATCGTACTTGTCGTGATCGGGGTCAACGGTGTACCGGAAGCGATAGGGAAGTACGCTCTTTTTCAGGTGGTCCCACCAGCTAGCAGGATAGAGGAACTGATCGTCCTCTTCACGGTGTTCCTCCCGCACTGTGCGCTCGACGTAAGACAGTGAAAGGTGCAACGCCAGTGCGCCCACCTCGTCTCTCATCGCCACGTCCAGGCCCACACGCCGCTTGCTAACGTTGTGAATGTGTCTGGAGATTTCCCGCCATGCCACCTCCAGTAGAATCTCCCTGTTCACTGTGATACCTTTTTCTTGCGGCGGCGCTTGGCCCACCACTTGAGCTTCGCCAATAGCCACTTCTCTGGAACGGTAATCGTGTCCATGTTGATTACGACGTCGCCCAGCTTGCCCCGGCGACGAACTATCAAAACGGGTATGTGCAACTCTGCCTTCCCCCGCGTAATCACCAGGCTCATCACTTCAACGCTCCCTTCAACGTCTTGACGAGGCGTCCGTCGTATAGCGCCACGAGTCCGATACGCTTTCCTTTCGCGGTGGTGAAGGTGCGCTCAACCCGTTTCACCGGAACAATGTCCAACTTCCATATCCACTTTCTAAGCAGCGCCACGGAGACGCCGACCTGCGATGCCAGAGTCTTGATGTCTAGGTATGTCATTGCTTTCGCCATGCTTCAGCAAAGCATACTCCGCTATCTCTTGTCAAGCCCTTCCCCCAAACCACCCCACCACGACACACTTGACGCACCGCTGTCGGGTATGCCATAGTCACGGGTGACGGTAGGTGCTTGGGCCTGTCGTTGATTCGGCTTAGCGGCTGAGTCGAAGCCAGCGCCTGTATCGCTGGTTTCATACAACGCTATACAGGAGTGGGGTGTGGAACGATACGAAATAAAACCTGCCAGTGGTTATGTAGCTGACGCGCAGCCAAGTTACTTCACGCAAATCAGTAATCAGCTCATTGATGACGAACGCATTGGCGCACTAGAGAAAGCGCTGTTCCTGCTTTTGGCGCGGCACGCCAACTGGCATACTGGCATGGCGTTTCCTGGCTACCGCTCGATAGTGCGTCGGCTACACTGTTCGCTCCGTTCCATAAAACCAGCAATGGCAAACCTTCGCGCATTGGGATACGTCGAGGGAACTGTTACCCAGGGGAAACGGTCGCTCTACATCCTCAAGATGCCACTGTTACCCAAGAGTAACGCACTGTTACCCAGGAGTAACAGCACTGTTTCCCATGCGGCAACAGAACGATCCTTATCTAACGATCCTCATTTAACTAGTAAGAGCGCTGTGCGCAAACACCCGGACCAGATACAGGCAGAGAGATGGCAACAACACATCGCCAGTAGTGGCGTGAGGGGGTACAAGTGAGCGAGCCAGTAGTGACAGAGCAGGAGATCGACAAGCAGTTAAGTGACCCGTTGCTGCGTATGCTTTTGGTGGGTAGCTGGCACCGCATGATGCACGCGCAGAAGTGGTTGAGCGCGGGCTTGGATAAACCCTCGCCGCCAGGGGGGATGACGATAGCAATTCCAGAGATTGGCAAGTCAGCCTACTACGAGCGCCCGCCCACAGAAACAGAGTTGAGAGAGTGGGTCCGCTCCGTTACGTTGAGACGCCGCCTAGAAGCCGCCGAAGAACGTGAAGATGAACGCCGCGAGAGGGAGTGTGCCCAGAAACTACGGGAGACGCGGGCGTTGCTTGGCCGTACGACTTGACAACGGGGGACTATCATGATAAGAGTAGAAGCATGAAGAAACTGATAACGAACTTAGGCAAGCTGCTCAAGTGTTTACGCTGTGGGTTCACTTGGTTGCCGCGCACAGAAAGCCCAAAGCGTTGTCCCAAGTGCAAGTCCTATGACTGGGCACAACCGAAGGAGAAGGGATGAGCATACCAACGGTTGCGGACAGGGAGAAGGCGTTGAAAGTAACACCCGACGATAGGCACGGTGTCCGTCGCGCCGTCGAAAAGGCGAGGGAATATTGCAGGACATGTCCAATGTTCTACTCGCCAGCCCACCGCGACATGTGCGGCAGCAGATGCGTACTTCTTGAAGATGAGCTTGTGAGGGAGGCCAGCTACCTGCTTGTGGGCGAGCGCGATACCGCGAGGAAGTCAGGGGAACTCTGGGGATGGGGTCGGTGTCGAGCGTACGTCAATCCCTATTGCTCCATCGTAATTCCCGACGAACCTGTACGGGGTATTCCAACCGTAGTGGACAAGCCTGAACCGCCAACACAGCAGGAGAAGGAGAAGACGACATGAAGAACGACGGGGGACCAGCTTTTCCGCAGGGGCCGCACCCACCACACAAGCTAGAGAAGAACGAGCATGGAGGCACCGACCTGAAACTTGTTGAGCCTCCCGGCCTATCGGTACTCGACTACTTCGCTGGGAAGGCGTTGGCGGGTGGGATTACCTGCAACCCATGTCCATACAACCCGTGCGGAGGGATGCCCGAAGAGAAAGCGAAGTGCTGCTACCTCCAGGCTGACCACATGCTAGCCGAGCGTGAGCGGCGGATGAAGGGGGAGACGAAATGAAGGTTCCCCAGTGCGACTTCTGCCGCTTACAGTTCCACCCCGCCGAAGTAGACTTGCACTTTGAACGTGTCACCGCAGACTGGTTGGGGGAACTTGAGATTTACGATGTTTGTCCCGCGTGTCGGACGAAGCTGGAGAACTTCGTGAAAGGAATGAAACCGCCGCCGCGCAAAACAGGAGGAGCAACGTGACTGATCCTGAACCGCCCATCAACCCGCCAGAGGTGCGTGAGTGTGATTCATGCGGGGAGATCAACAAGACGCTACTGCTCAGGACGACACGCCCGTACGGTATACCAAAACGATACTGGTACTGCGAAGACTGTTACGACGTTGTAGTGGCGGCGGAGAAAACCGCAGGGAGAGAACGATGAGTGAGCAGGTGACGGATGCGGACAGGAAGACGGCGATGCATTTGGTGACGGCTTGGTGTACGCGCGAAGGTGCCGCATGGTGCGATGGTGAATGCTTCAAGTGCAACAGCTTCGACATCCCGACTGGCACGATGCCTGATCTCCTGGCCCAAGCCCTCGCCGCCGCGCGCGCCGCCGCGTGGAAAGCAGGGCAAGAGAGGATGGCGGCAAAGGTGTGCGTTCAATGTGACCAAGCTACTGGCAAATGGCTGGCGCTGTATACCGACATCGAACCGCCACCGCAAACACAGGGGGAGAGCAGCCATGAACGCTGAGAGAGCCACGCTGGTGAAGGAAGTGAAGGAGGCGCTGCTACAGAAGTACGACGTATATACCGTATCGTGCAGCCGCGATATGGCGCACCACTTTGGCAGGTGGCTGGGAGAATTGCGCGACGCCGTAGAGCAGCTTGATGCCGAGGCGAAGAAGACAGCTGACGCCTTCGGAGACTACATCCACAAGTGCATGGACTGCACAGACAAGAGCATCAAGCGAGACAAGCAGTTGACCGCCGAGCGCGACCAGCTAACTGAACGAGTAGAGCAGCTTGAGGCCGAGCGGGAGAGGATTGCGACCGAGACGAGATGGAATTATGTGGTGGCCAGGCAGGCATCGAAAGAAAACGCCCGGCTACGCGAGACTGTGGAGAAGATGCGGGAGGCGCTTGAGTGCACGAAGGGTCATGTACTGGAGGGCGACAAATTTGCATTAGAAATAGCACGGACGGCCAAGAGGGCAGGAGATGAGGTGCGATGGATATTGGCGATTCTTGACGCCGCCCTCGCCACACAGCCAGACAGCCCCGCGCCACAAGAGCCTACACGCTACAGGGTAGGCTGTCCCAAGTGCGCGAACATCAACGAGAGCAGATGGACTGACGAACTACCGCCCGGTGGCGTTGAGCCGGTGGAGTGCGTGAAGTGCGGCTACATGATCCTGAGCGAGAGCGAGGGAGATCCGTGCGAGCTCATTCCCACGCCTGTCGATGGGAGCGGGTGATGGCAGCGAAGACGCATCGCTATCGCCGATGGATAGTTTCCTGGGTAGGCAAATGGCGGCAAGAGCAGCGGGTAGCCGAAGGTTGTCATCGGTGTGCGTGCATAGTGCGAAGAGTGCTTCAAAGCGGTGTGCGAGAGTTGCGCGTGACGTACGCAAATACAGAGAGGCCCGGGCGATATGCGAAAGAGCCTACACCGACTGATGAGCGAGGGAGGGACAACAGATGAAACGGTACACGATGACGCAGGAAGAATTAGAGTCTCTTTACGCAGCAGCCAGGACGCCCGGCGTATTCACTGGCGGCGTGTTGGCGGGGCATGACCCGGCACGTTCGGCATCTGAGAAGGTATGGCAGAAGATAGGCGAACGGCTGGGGTTTCAGTGGCGAACCGTTGAGCCCGTGGCGGGTGCGGGGAACGAAACCTTTGAGGCTGAACCGCAAGCGTCATGACACCGGAGGAAGTCAACGCATTGCCTGAGAAGGTGCGCCAGTACATTTCTGACCTGGCAACGATCAGCGATCCGGCGGGCATGGTGCAGGAGATCGCGGGACTCAAGGATCAAGTGGCGGAGCTTGTGGAAACCAGAGCCACCGCCCTACGCGAACACGCCAACAAGAAGCTAGAGGAGGCGGCTATCGCCGTGAGTGGGCTGAGAGAGGATGGTTCTGTGCATGGGCCGTGGAACCGGATATACGCTGCCAGAATTGTGCGCTCCCTGAAAGAACCGACACCGACACCGGGGCAAAAGGAGGAAACGTGAAACTTGTAGACATGACTGCGGAAGACCGGGAACTTGAGGCAGACGGCATGGCCCGCGAAACGATGCAGACGACGTGCAGCGACTGCGGGCATACGTGCGGAGAGGATGCGATGGTGCGGCATTGCGACGGCTGGCGTGATGCGCTGAAGGAATCTCGGGAGGCAATCCGGGAACAGCTCAAAGAAGAGAAGGCCGAACTATCCATCTCTGGCGTGCAGCCGTGAGAGCCGTGAAGGGGAAGATGATGAGGAACTGTCGTGTGGACAACCTTGTGCTGCCCGCGAAATGCCGACTCGGCATCTACTGTCTATATCAGGACGGCCTCTTGACTGATGCCAGAAAACGAAAGCGGCAAGCGTGTCCCCGGTATCGCCGGATGCAACGGAGCAAGAAACGTGGCAGCTAGGGTGACGAAGCGGTGTCCGGTGGATCAAGGCGAGGTACACCAACACTGCAAATGGGGACATTGCATGTTCAGGCGAGGAGATTGTCTGCTTGACACTGGACTACCTGTCGCCGCTGCCAAACGTCTACGCGCCACCTGTAGCTGGTATCACCCCACCCGGAGCAAGAAACGTGAAGGCTAGGGTGACGAAGCGGTGCCCGGTGGACAGACGGATGCCGGACGCGGGCTGTAAGGGCGAAGGCCGGGTATGTGCCTATGACGAAGAGTTTCACCCGCCGCCAGGAAGAAAGAACTGTAGCTGGTATCGCCGCATGAAACGGAGCAAGAAACGTGGCCTCTAGGAAGAGGCGGTGTCGGCACACATACCTAGGCACATACTACTTTGCAACGCAGCACTTTACACCGCTGACATGTACCAAGTGCGGTGATCTGGAGCCCCGCACCCGATCATGCCGAGGGAGGAAACGCAATGGGGGAAAGTAAGAGACTGAAGTTGAGGGCCAGTGTCCGCTGGTTTGCTGAGGAGATGGAGGAAAGGCTGTTGGCAAATGACCACAAGGGAGGATGGTTGGAAGAGACTGATATCAGGCGCAATAATTCAATGATGGCTTTCTGTGACCGCGCCAAAGGCTGTATAGAGCAGAGCCGAAGCGTAGCCTATGCGCTACGGTATCCGTGTGACGGTGAGCAGGCTGATCCGGCGATGATAACGCAGGAAGCGGCGGACGCGGCTAACTACATGATGATGGTTGCGGACATGTCGCGGTGCCACAAGAGGAGCAACCGATGAGAACACGGAAGGGGGGATGGGTGAAGCGAGCAGATCGCCCCGGCGATGGAGCCCTGAGTCTTTTGACCTGCCTGTCGAGCATGTTCGACGCATGGAGAATGGGCGGCAGCATTGGGAAATGGAGTCTCATTTTACGAGAGTGGCTACCCGCCAAATCGGTGAAGGGGAAGCGAAATGCCAAGTAACCGGGGGAGATGGGTGAAGCGGGAGCATCGTCCTGGATCTGGCCCGGTGCAGCTTATGGAGTGCCTGTGGACTATGTACACACTCTGGCATCTGGGCCGCGACATTGGACAATGGACGCTGACGTTGCGTGAGTGGACACCTGCCAAGCGCAAACGCGGGAAAGGGAGGCTATAGATGGCGAAGAAGAAAAAGGCAGATCAGAAGCTTGCTATCGAACAGTCGGTGGCTGATCTCTACACGAGTAACGGGTATTTCAAGGAGCGCCTAGATTTCGAGGAATGGCTGGACGTGGTCGAGTTTGGAGATCTCGTGATCGTGAGGCGTGCAACTGATTCAGAGCCGAGACCCGGCGAACACCTATGACGCAGCCGCGCAACACCGAACCGAAACACCTAGAGACAAGGGGTGGATGATGGACTACCCACACGGGGAAGGGAGGAGATAGATGGCGACCGCTGCGTCCATGATCTGGCCCATCTTCTCCAGGTGTTTCCCGCGCCAGCCAGAGCGGGTCATCGAGGCAGCCAGCTCGTCCACGCGCGCGGAGTCGGTTTCGTGGGATGGATCGTATCCACGGGGCGCGATGTGCTGTATCGGTCCCGGTGTGTGCTGTGTGTCACCCATGGTGGCTAGTCCCGGACCTTGAGTGCAGCGGGCTCGGCTATAGCAAGCCGACCATAGGCGCGACCCCAAGCACGAACCGCAGCCATCAACCGCTGTCCTTTAGTGTTACGCGCCGAGGCAGGGCTTTCGCCATCGGACTGGGTTATCGCTCTCGTCTGTTTCAGTTGTGCAATCACTTCATGCCACGCATCCCATTCGACTCGCGCTATTTCTTCGTTCGCCATCGTGTCCTCCTCTCTCGTCGTTGCGGTCATAACTGAAGAAAGCCAGCCACACCAACGCAGTTCTCACAGCCAAGCCTTGAGCCCCCGAATACTGACGGAGCCGCGTTCAGCCGGTACACTGTCTGCGTGGTGTGGGGTGTCATTACTTGCCTTTCCCTTTCGCGAAACGAACAGAACGGCCCGTGCGATCCACACACACGGCGCACGCTCCGGTCAGGGAAACCTTGCTGGCTGTGGCGAGGCGCACAGTTGTCGAGTTGTCGCACGCCGTCACCGTTGAGTTGTCGTACGCCGTCACCGTTGAGTTGTCGCACGCCGTCACCGTTGAGCTGCCGCACGCCCTCACCGTTGAGTTGTCGCACGCCCTCACCGTTGAGTTGTCGCACGCCGTCACCGTTGAGTTGTCGTACGCCCTCACCGTTGAGTTGTCGCACGCCGTCACCGTTGAGTTGCCGCACGCCCTCACCGTTGAGCTGCCGCACGCCGTCACCGTTGAGTTGTCGTACGCCGTCACCGTTGAGTTGTCGCACGCCCTCACCGTTGAGCTGCCGCACGCCGTCACCGTTGAGTTGCCGTACGCGAACAGCCGCCCTTCCTTTACCTCATGCACGCCACCGCGAACGATAAGCGCCTGAGATAGCTCGGCTAGCGCAACTCGCGCTCGCTTTTCCCCATCAGCGGCATTCCACCAGTCAGGGAGCATGTCTTGATCTACGCGGAACTGCCATTCCTCCAATGGCGCTCCGATACCTGCGGCTGGCGGCGCGATCTCTATGTTCACCACGTTCGCCCCGCGAACACCCGCCTCGCAAAGTTTGTGTTCCTGCTGAATGTCCGTATGACCATCCGTGTGCCGCGACCAGAAAACGCGATCACGGGTTACAACGAACGATGCAAATGCACACATGTTACCTCCTTCGCATCTGAGTTCTGATATGATGCCGAACACCACAGCCAACCGCAGGGCACGCCAACACTGGGCATGTGATCCTGATGGGTGGATGGTGTGGTGTTCATAAAGCCTAGTCTTTTACCTTGTAGATAGTTTTGGTCCAGTCTGCGTCACCGGCAAAGCGCTCTGTGCCTTCGTCGAAAGGCTCAAAGCCAGAAGCAATGCGCATACATTCGCGGCAGGCTGTGCCGGGCCAGCCAAAACTATTGCCGTAATTCGTGTGCAGTATCACCGGCTCGCTATTGCCACATTGGCACGCCTCGCCGCCGTCATCGCTTCGCCAGTTGTCCTTGTGCCACACTTCCTCAAGCGTCCGCCAGAGTTTAGGCACGCACCTATCGGCCGTACCGTTGTACTCGTAGAACAAGACTGCACCATCAGACACGAAGCGCACTGCACCTGAAGCATGCGACATATCCCTACTCCTTCCCCTGTTGAGTGGCCTTGGCGACCGCGTCCTTGAGCGGCACAAGCCAGGATTCGTCTGGTGTGAACTCGCTCTTTTGCGCCCGCATGTAGTCGAAGTAGCCGAGACAGCCCTCGAGCGCCGCCAGCAAGTCAGGCGCGGCGGCGATGAGGCGAGCGTTGGCGTTTGACTCATCGTAATTACGGCTACACCAATCAGCGGCTTCCTGGTTGTTGTTGTGGTGGGCCTTCACCTGTGCGTTGGCCCAGCGTAGCAACGGAACTTCGGCAATTGATGTGCAACGTCCTGGTCCGCCCGTGATAACTCTGATAACTCCGAGGTCATCCGCGTTCCACGGTCCCGGCGTGTGCTGTGTGATCTCTAGTGTGTCCATGCTGTCCTACTCCTTTCCCTGGCTGGTGGTTTTGTGTGCCGTCTTGATGCGGCGCATGATGTGCCACGCTGCCAGAGCGCGCTCGAAATCCAACTCCGTATCCAAGTGATAGTCCTCAAGCGGTGCGTCCAAGTCGGTGTGATGCAGCCAATCCGAGCGCAAGCCGTGTGCCCAATCCACAACGCAGACTTCACCACTCGTCCGGCCCCGGACCATCTCTAGCGTGTTTTCAACCTCACTTGCTGCAATGATCTTTTGTGTGTCCATGCTGGACCTACTCCGCGGCTACCTGAAACACGCTCAGGCCCGTATCAGCGCCTGGCCGCGAATTCAGAACCGCTAGCACCGCGCCAATCGCGCTTTTCTGTTCCTCTATCGCCGGATTGCGGACGAACCTAGGTGCGGGTCGTAGATCCTCGTTGGTCCAGCCGTTGAACGTCACCACACTGTAGCCGAGCAGTTGTGCGGCTGTGACAAACCGCCGCGTGGCCTCTGCGTTTGAGATCGTGTCGCCCTGAATCTCGGTAACGAAAATCGTTTGTGTGTTCATGCTATCCCTATAGTGCAAGGCGTGTGCCAGTCAGCCCGTAGTGGTTCACCGCCCCGCGACCACAACAGCTAGTGGAAGGGGTGTCAACTCAGAGTGTCAGGCGGCGTCAGCAGTTAACCGCAAGGCTAAAGGATTTCTGACGCTACGAGGGCTAGTGGTTGCCGCCCCCGCGCACACAACCGGGAGTATGGGACTGTCAGATTGTGGTTATGGATTGTGAACACGCTGCATGTGGTGCTAGGCTGTAGGCATGGAGCTAGCGATGGATCACACAGCGCCGATACTCATCAAGATGCTCGCGGATGTCGAGCAGCGTCAAGCCGAGATCGGGCGCGCAATCACCACGATACGCAGCGCGGTACGCTTTGGCGCTCCCGCCCCCACACAAACACACGAGCAAGATTTTACAGCGTCCTGGCTCCTGAAGCTCTATGGTATGAGCCAGGAAGCTGACTGACCGTGGCCTGGCGCTCTACTCCGGCGCTCATCCCACACACAGCCAGACGCCACGATTCCACAGCCGCCCCCGCGCCAAACTGCATATTAATCCTCACCTCAACGCAGTGCAGCAGGGGAACGCTTAAGAGTTCAGCGAGCCTGAATCGTATGAGCTTTCGTGGCTCTGTCTGCTGCTGTAGTTTCCCAGCCCCGTTTCCCCTATGTGGATAGACACAGTAAGCAGAGCAGGTAAGCCGTACCGGTATTGGCGCAAGGTTGTAGGCGAATCCCCTCAGCCGCCCGCGAGTACACACGGACCTGAGAGCTTGATCGGTGCGCAGGGGCATACCCCCCCTGGGACCCTAGAACCCGCTTTGGCGACACAGGCGGATATAAGAGAATCTACCCAATTACTCTCAGAGAGGATGACCAGAACGGCCCCACGGGATGGCTCATCGGAGGAGGGGGGTATGCGGCGGGAGAAGAGAGAGCTGTTGAAGCTGGTGAAAAAGGGCAGGCTGGAGATCGAGTCAGTGATCGCCGCCAAGGAGGGAAAGAAAGCGGCTGTTGGGTCGAAGATGCTCCGGGCGCTTTCGGGGATGGAGAAGTTACACGGCATCATCAGGAAGGAGCTTGGAGAGGATGTGAAGAAAGAGCAGCGGGAGGTTACAGAGCGCAAGTACATCGTGCATTTGAAGGGGGTGGGAAGACGTGGGGGAGAGAGAACTTGCCGAGTTGTTGATACAGCTTCTGTGGTGGCAGGAGGAAGCGCTGGAGTCGGAAGCGCGGTTCAAGGTGATCGTGGGCGGACGCCGGGCGGGGAAGACACAGTTGGGGCTGATATTCGTGATCACCGAGCTGCTGAGCCGGGAGGAGGGATCGGAAGCGTGGTTTCTGGGTCCGACCTACCGGCAGGTGAAGATGATCGGGTGGAGGGATGTCCTGGAGCTGATCCGCCAAGCCCCCTGGCTGCTGGAGGGGAAACCGAACGTCAACGAGCTGACGATCCCGATAGTGGGGAGGAAGCAGCTTAGCTTCAAGGGCTGCGATCAGCCTGACTCCCTACGTGGTCCGGGGCTGGTAGCGTTCAACTTCGACGAATACGCCTTCGTGAGGGACAGTCTGATCTGGGAGAAGATCGTGCGGCCCATGATTTCGGACAAGAAGGGGCGCGGCATGTTTCAGTCCACCCCCTCTGGACGTGAGCATTTCTGCGAACTCTTCGAGCTGGGGAAATCCGGGGATAACCCTGACTGGGAGTCGTTTGAAATCTGGACGAAAGACGCCGGTACGGTAGATGACGACGAGCTTGCTGACATCAAGGCCACCACTCCCGCTGACTTCTACGCGCAGGAACACGAGTGTAAGTTCTTGAGTTACGAGGGTTTGGCAGTGCCGGAGTTCTCCCCCAAGAACTGGCCGGAAGGGAACATCCTGCCTATGGAGATGTTCGAGAAGATGCGCAAGCACTGCACGGTTTGGGGCGCGATTGACTGGGCAAAATCGACCGGGAAAACCGCGTACCTCGAAGCGTTCATTGACCCGGAGGGAAGGGTGATTTTCACTGACGAGCTGTCCATGCCCGGTGGTGCCCCCTCGCTGGTGTGGGAAAAGATCAGCGCGCTCAACCCTGCGGAGATGGTCGTAATCGGCCACGATGCGTACGCGAAAGAATCCGAAGGCTTTTCCGTTGCCGAGCAGTTGCAACGCGCCAGCAGGGATGATCGGGGCAGCATTCGGCTTCGCCTCGTCAAACACTACGCCCGGAAAGCTGACGCTGTGTCCTTCCTCAAGCAGCAATGTCTTCCCGGTTTCGACAGCGAGGGCAATGCAAGACTGCCCAAAGTCATGGTGCTGGAGGGGCGGTGCAGAGTCTATGTGAGCCAGATGTGCAAGCTCTCGCACGCCGATCTTGAGAAACAGGGCCATGCCAGTCAGGGCATTCGTGACTCGTTCGATGCGGGGCTATACCTCGTCATGCGGCATGTAAAAGCTCCCGCAGTCGTTTCCCAAGAAAGCGATGTAGGCAGAACGATCAAACCCCGTGACACCAGCGACGAATTCGAGTCCGTCAGCGGTTTGCCGATGGACGAGTAGCTATGGTAGAAATGGACTGATGGCTGAGACACCGGGACCGGATACGCTCGCGGCGGAAATCGCCAGACGAGTCTCACAGCACCAGACTGAATCGCACAAGATCATTCAGGAACTGCTGACGTTCGACCGTCACTACCGCTCAGAACCGCGCAGACGGCGGGCGGAAATATTCGCCAACACGTTCGTGATGGAAACTTTTCGTGACGTCGAGAGTGTTGTCTCAGCGCTCATGGCAATCATGTTCGCCGATGCACCGTTCTTTGAGATCGAAGCTCGCTCCCTCGATCCAGAAGCCCAAGAGAAAGCGGTGCTTACCCAAGCGCTGCTGGAGCATCAGCTTAACGTCATGCAGTTTCACACCAAGTTCACGCGCATCGTCAGATACCTCGTTTTGAACGGCACTGCCGTGGTGGGAACACCGTGGGCGTTTACTACGCGGTTTGTTTCCGATGGCGATTCGTTCAAAGAAGTCCCACTCATTGACCAGCCCGATATCGAACTGGTCGCCCTACCCAACTGGAGATTTGATACGTTCGCGCAGGATGTTCCGCCCGCTGAGTGGGTGGCGGTCGAAATGGAGGCAAGCAAGTCCGTGCTGAGGCAGGTTATTTCGGCGGCGAACAAGTTGAGCGATGGCGAGGTGAAAAAGCCCGCCGAGCTTCCCGCTGGCGGCAATCAGCAGACCGACATCGGACTGAGCGTCGCCCGGCAAATCCGCTTCAACAAAGGCTTCGCCAACCTGGACGTAAAGCGAAACGTCATCGTGGATTACTGGGGAAAACATCCGCTCAAAGACACGCCCGTGGATTGGAGGATTGTCACGGTCAACGGCAACCAGACCGTGGTGGAAATTCCCAACCCGTACGATCACGGCATGAAGCCGTACTTGCGTGGAACATACATCGACCGTGACGGTTCGTTCTACGGGCTTGGCGTAGGCGGTATCCTCCGCCGTCCGCAGGAGGAGATGAACGACTTCCGCAATCTGGGAAGGGACATCCTAAACTACGGCCTCAACAACATGCAGATGCGCGAAGGTGTGGGGAACACGAAAGCGAAGCGTCTGCCGATCAAGCCGGGCAGAATCTTTGACGTCGAAGAGTGGGGAAAACTGACGCCTCTGCCAGTACCCCTCGAATCACTCAACGCCTTGATCCGCATGGAAGAGTTGACGAAAGAGGATATGCGTTTCGCCAGCGCGGCCACCACCACCACGCAAGCGTTGCCCACCGGAGTCACCGCCACCGAGGCGCGTATCATCGCGTCAGAGTCAGGGCGGCGGTTGAACGGTCAGGCTATCTCCATCGGTGAAACGCTGCTCAAGCCGTTCCTACACCGGATGATCGAACTCAACAAGCAGTTCTTGGAGAATAAGGTGATAGTCAAGGTCGCTGGCGAGTCGAGAGAAGTTGGGAGAGATGACTTGCTTCTCGCTCCCGACATCGACATCAAGATCGCCACCGATCTGGACTTCCGCCAGGCAATGCAGCGCAGGTTGACGAGCACGATTCAAACGCTGGTGCAGGCAAAGCAGGTTGACGAAACGCTAGAGATTAACATTAGGCCGCTCGTTGCCAAGCTGGTGAAGACGTTCCAGGTTGATCCGCGCGAAGTGATATCCGTGAAGAAACCTGAGCCGCCGCCTCCACCGCCCGAAGCTGTGCTGCCCGCACCTGCTGCCGTTGACAGCGGCCAAGCGATTATCGCGGAAGAACTCGCACGCAGAGGCATACCTCCTGAAGCTGCTGCGGAGGTGCTGCCCCAGTGACAAAGCGCGACTTGCAGCAGCTTTATGCTCTCACGCGCCTTCCGGGCTGGGAACTTCTCATGAAAGAGGTGAGGGAGAGGGCGTTGACAAAGGTCAGGCAACAGTGGGATAAAACAGGGGAGAAGCTTGCGCAGGCTACAGGCCGCGCCATTGAGGCGGCTGATCTGCACGAACTTCTTGTAGGCTACGAAAAACCGGGTAAAGACGAAGAGAAAGAGGAGGACTAGTTATGGCTGGAGCGGTAGGCGCACTGACGGGAAGAGAGAAACGGATTCGGCAGATGGCGGCACGCATGCCCGGTGGTGTGATTCCCCGAGACGGAATTCCGCCACAGGAGCTAGCTGAAGCTCCAGCGGCAACGCCCGAACCCGGAACAGTCGAGCAGCGCACCGAACAGCGTGGCGGAGTAGATGTCGGAGACATCATGCAGGCAGTCGCCGAGCAGGCGCAGTCTGGTGAACTCGCCGCGAAAGCCAAGCCGCCCACTGAGCCGTTCAGCGTCAACATCTCAAAAGCCGATACGCCCGAACTCGTAGCCGATCAACCGGGTGATCGTGTAGACTTCTTCGTCAGTGGAACTGTCAGTGGAGTTGACGAGCAAGGCAACGTGACGATCAACGGCGATACCATTTCAGTCGTTCATGGGCGGATGGACAAACCTGGGCAGGAGGAAGTCGGCGGAGAGCGTGCCGAGAAACTGTCGCTACGCGACAGGATAGGTGCAAGGAGGTCAGCGTAAATGGGAGATCCAGCGGTAGTTGAAGGCGCGGCGGGTACTGAGCAGAAGGTCGATCAGTTTGTTCCGTGGAGTCGTTTCAATGGTGTCATGAACGAGAACAAGGAACTCAAAGGCAGCATTGAAGCGATGCGCGGCGAAGTGGACACGCTCAAGGAAACTGTCGTTGGACTTCAGCCCGCTCCCGACAAGGGCGGGGCGGCGGATATCTACGGTGATCCCGACAGGTACGTCAGTGATCGTGTCAAGGCGGGCGTAGACGAAGCTCTCGCCGCAAGGGACACGGAGAGCCGCGAAACACAGCGCAAGACGAACGAAGCCGCTGCTATTGATCTCCTACATGCAACGCCCGAGTGGAGAGCTGATTCACACGCTGCCGACAAGGACTACGGTGCAGTGCTCAAAGAGATGCGCACGAATCCTGCCGAGTACGCACGGGCTGCGATCCTTCTCTTCAACGACATGAGGAAAGGCAAAGGGGACAAGGAAGATGGCGTACGCGAGGACAACAACGGCAATCGGCGCGTCAAGAAAGAAGCCGTGCTGTCGATGAAGGGCAAGGGCGCTGGCAACGGCGGCTATACCCGTGGGCAGATCGCCGCGATGTCCACCGAAGAGTTCCTGAAGAACAAAGATGCTATTATCAAGGCAGGTCAAGACGGTCTTATTTCGGACGACTGATCCGAACAGTCGCGGGGTTGGCACTACCGAACAAAGTGCCGGAGCCGACATCCTCAAGGTCGCTGGTTGCAAGTTGACCAACTCACTTGCTGGAGCCGACATCCAGAACTAGGTCGCCGGAGCCGCCGTCCAGAACGGGCGCGTAGGACGCATATCGCCTCGTCAGCGAAATCTGAAGCACGAGCGAGGTGATTACGGATGTCTAATAGAGGTCTTAAGGGCAACGGGCAGATGCAGGTGCATAGCCAGGAAGTTAACTTTTCCCACGACAACTCGACTGCCGTTAAGCTGATGACCGCGTATACATTGCCTAGCAAGTCTGTCAACGTCGGCGATGTGTTCCACTTCAGCGCACACGGGGCGATTTCCAGCAAGAGTTCAGCAGCGGGAACGCTTACAATTGCAGTGTTGGTCGGTGGGGTAACTGTCGTTACCAAGACCACGGGCACGCTGACTTCGAGCTTGTCTGCCGAGGGGTTGCTCATCACCGGATTCATTACGATTCGGTCGGTGGGAGATACCGGCACGGCGGTTGCGGGGTTTGGCGTGATATCCAACGACTCGACAGTTCTGACGGCGGCCAATCAGGGAACGGCGCAGACGGTGAACTTTGACACCGAGTCTGCCATTACGCTCAGTCTCAAGTGGTCCGTTGCAGACGCGGCGAACATCCTGGATATCGAAGGCTTCGAGGTGAGGATCTGATCAACTTGAAAATCAGTGACTTTGAGGAGGTGACTTAGTAATGGCGGAAATGACAGTAGTAAACGGTGCAGTATTCATTCCGGAGATTTGGAGCAAGGTTGCGCTGATCGCGCGCGACTTCAATCTCCACATGGCTCCGAGGGTGCTGCGCAAAGATAGTGACGTCAAGGCCATGGGGGATATCGTCCATATCCCTGAAGTGCAACTCTTCCAGGCTCGGCGTGTTGGCTCAAAGGGTGGAATTAACCCGCAAGCTCCCACGGAGAAGGAGGCAACGCTCACGGTTGACCAGTGGTTCGAGTCCTCGGTTGAGATAACTGACCGACTTAAGACGCAGGCGATGCATGATCTGTTCAGGATTTATTCAGAGCGGATCGGAAAGTCGCTGGGCGTTCAGGTTGAGCAGGCGCTTCTGGAACTGGCGCAGATTGCGGCAAACTTCACGACGGTGAGTATAGGAGGCGCAGACGTTACGGACGAGCGGCTCGTCGAGGGCATCCGTACGATTGACGCTGACGGTGCCCCGCTGGAGAAGCGGCACGGGATTTTCACTACCGGGCAGAAGGCGAAGTTGCTGCGGATCGACAAGTTTGTTCGTGCGGACGCGATTCCTTTCGTGAAGGGCGATAGCCCTATCGTTAAGGGCGTGTTTGGCGACATCTACGGGCATGAAATCCTGATCAGCAGGCTCATCGCTCGGGATGTGAACGACCGCGATTCGAACGCTAACGTGACACAGTTCTTGAACGTCCTGTGGCAGGAAGAGGCGATGATTCTGGCGCTCCAGAAGAATGTGGAAATGGAGACGCTGGCGCGTGTCAAGCTTTCTACGCCGCTGGTGGGTCAGTCGCTGTACGGTGTGACGGTTGCGCGGGAAACCCGCAATGGGCATGCCTCTGTGATTCTGACTGATGCAGCCTCTGGCTGATCTTGGCTGGAGTTGTTAGTGCAGGTTTGGCGTGGGGGGTCGGGAGACAACCGACTCCCCCGTCAACGAACTAATACTTAAATGATTTGTGATGGATGCAAACGCGAAGTAAACAGGGCAACGTTCGTGAAAGACGGCGAGCGTGCGCTGTATCTCTGCGCGCACTGCCGACCGCGACAGAAGACGTACGCCCTCGGCGTGGTGGTCAACAAGAACGGCTACACGGTAAGCCCCGCGTACTACGATGACATCACCGGCAGGCGCAGTGTGTACGAGTCTGACGGCAGACACGTTGAAACCGGGCACAAGAAACGCACGCACTTCGTAATGAGCCATGTATAGCTTCGGGGAGATGGTTAACATGGTGCTCGACGAGGGACACCACCCCGGCGACACGGGCGATATGCGTATTCGCGTTCGCCGCTGGCTGAACGAGGAGATGATCCAGACTGCGGGCGAGTTTGATTTCCCTGGACTACTGACGAAATCAGTTCATGTTCTCAGCGAAGCATTCGGCGTGACAGCCGATGAATTTGATATCTTTGCGCGGGGACCGTATGATTTGCTGCGCATCATTAAGGCTGAGATTCTTGATCCCGCCGATTCGCCCGTGCGGCTCCATGAGATGAAAGTCGAGTCGTACGCGAACTTCAGGCGGTTATTCCTGCGGGATTCTTCAACCAGTACGACAAGGGCGGATAAGGGAACTCCCGGCAGGCCGATAACCATTGCGTTTAGGCGGCTAGATGGGGTTGAAATGGTGGGCGTAACGCTGCCGATCCAATGGACAGTGGCAAGCACCTCAACAGAGGACGCTTCACTTACCGCATCTGTGCATGGGTATTTCGATCTTGCACATCGGTTTGTAAATACGCGAGTCACCGCCGCGCAGATCACGGCATCCCCGCAAAATGTAGGCGGCAGTGGAGAGATTGCAGAAGCGCTTACGTTCTCGAAAAGCGCGGCCTCGGTGGGGCGAGTGAGCTTGAGCGACGGAACGACCATCAGAGGGGTCATTGAACCAGCAGAGTTCAACTCACAGGTGACGCAGTTCCTGCTGCATCCGTGGCGCGACAGGACAGACTACAGCCTCTACCTGACATACAAGCGTAGGCCGCCGCAGATGGTACTTGATTCAGACGTTCCGTCCGGTATGCCTTACGAAGCATGGGAGATCATCCGTTATTCCGCGTTGGCGAAAATCCTGGCGTTCATAGAGAACACCGGAGAGCAGGAGAAAGCAGAGCGCACACGCAACCAGTTGAA
>SDBT01002685.1_pt1 | contig 31262 bp, 32 predicted proteins | sample 2277101 | NCBI WGS metagenome assembly SDBT01 (sample SAMN10404973, study PRJNA504765) | marine sediment metagenome | isolation source: marine sediment core GS10_PC15, 103 cmbsf | place: Arctic Ocean: Southern Knipovich Ridge | collected 2010 | reverse complement strand
TCTTAAAGTGTAGTTATTTAATTTTACATCACTTATCTTAATGAAGAAAGCATTTTCTTTCAAGAAAATTTGTGGCAATAGAATTTTTTATTTAGTCAGGATGAAGTGGATTTAAGCATGGCAAAAAAGCGCGATGAAATAGATAAGCAGGATCGATGGAATGTTGAAAATATCTTTCCAACCTTGAAGGCTTGGGAGCAAGGGTTTCAAGCTCTTATAAAAGGAAAGAGCGAGACAAAACGGTGGCCGGAACTTGCAAAATATCAAGGAAAGTTTAATGAAGGAGCGGAGACGCTAAGCGAATTTCTCAAAAAAATGTTTTACATCGAGCGTGATCTGATCAAGCTCTATACCTACGCCCACTTGCGCCATGACGAAGATGTGGCAAATGAGCCCCACAAGGAGATGTACGACAGGATCTCTCTCCTCTATTACGACTTTCAAAATGAGACCTCTTGGGTCCAAAGTGACATTCTACAGCTTCCCGACAAGATCTTTGAACGCTACCTGAGCGACTCCGCACTCAAGGAGCACCATATCTTTTTGGAGAAGATCTCTCTAGAAAGACCCTATACACTTACCGCTGACAAGGAGTATCTCATCTCACTCGCTGGAAAAGCTCTTGAAACACCAGAAAAAGTTTTTAGTATTTTTAATAACGCCGATCTGAAGTTTGGAACCGTAGAAGATAAAAAGGGGGAGCAAAGAGAGCTGACTCATGGAAGTTATGGCCTCTTTCTTCAGGCAAAGGACCGCACTCTTCGGAAAAATGCCGCGCTTAAGCTCCACCAGAGATATGGCGAGTTTGAGAATACCGTCTCCGAGTTGATCAATGGTCAAGTGCAGCGCCATATTTTTCATGCCAAAGCGCACAACTACCCCTCAAGTCTACACGCCGCCTTGACGCCTCATCAGATCCCTATCGAGGTCTACCATACCCTGATCGACACAGTGCATAAAAATCTTCCTGTGCTCCATCGCTATGTGAGCTTGCGTAAGAAGCTGCTCGGTGTCGATCAACTCCACTTCCACGACCTCTATGTCTCACTCGTCCCTGATTTTGAGAAGCACTACTCCTTTGCCGAAGCTGAGAAGATGGTGCTTCAGGCGGTTCAGCCTCTTGGTGAGGAGTACCAACAGATTCTAAAAAAGGGGTTTGAAGAGGAGCGCTGGGTCGATCGCTTTGAGAATGCGCAGAAGCGTTCTGGAGCCTACTCGAGCGGTTGCTATGATAGCTCTCCCTATATCTTAATGAACTTCCAAGGGACACTTAGAGATGTGATGGTGCTGGCTCATGAAGCGGGTCATAGTATGCACTCCTACTATACCAATAAAGCTCAGCCCTTTCACACCTCTCACTACCCCATCTTTGTAGCGGAAGTCGCCTCCACCTTCAATGAGGAGCTGCTCTTTCGCCTACTCCTTGAAAGGGCAGAGAGTAAAAAAGAGCGCTGCTATCTACTCAATCAAAAACTCGACGACATCCGTGCGACTCTCTTCCGCCAGACGCAATTTGCAGAGTTTGAACTCAGCCTCCATACGCTGGCTGAGAAGGGTGTGCCGCTAACTGCTTCATCTATGAAGACAGCCTATCGCAAATTAAATCAAGAGTACTACGGTGCTGACCTTTATATCGACCCTGAGATCGACGTAGAGTTCTTACGGATCCCCCATTTCTATTACAACTTTTACGTCTATCAATATGCTACAGGAATTAGCGCTGCCTATGCTCTTGTAGAACGGCTCATGAAAGAGGGAGAGAGCGCTCGAAAAGAGTACTTTCAATTTCTCTCCTCAGGATCGGCGCGCTATCCGGTTGATCTCCTGGAAATGGCCGGCGTAGATATGAGAGATAAGAGCCCGATCCAAACTCTGATTAGCCGCTTCGATGCACTCATTACTGAGTTCGAGAGTGAATTTTCAACTTGATGAAAAAATAGCAACAGAGTATTTCAATGATTACAAGTAAAGGTTGGTCTGAATTTTCATGGATGTTAACACTAAAGTCAAAAAGTCATTCGAGATTCTCAATGATAAAGGGCTCCATACTCGTCCCGCTACAGAGTTAGTGAAGTGTGCGCAGATCTATAAATCGCAGATTTTTCTGGTCTATCAGGGGCTGAATGTTAATGCCAAATCTCTACTTGGTATCCTCATGCTAGCTGCCACCTGCGGCGCTATCATCGACATTGAAGCCGAAGGCAACGATGCTGAAGAGGCTGTAAATGCCATCCTCTCTCTCGCTGAGAACAAGTTCAACATCCATTTTTAGTATTTTTACTCTTCTACAGCGATCACTCTGTCGAAGACATCTTGTGTGCAGTAGATGGGGATCTCGCTTTGGATGGCGAGGGTGAGGCAGTCGCTGGGCCGGGCATCGATCTCCAGAATCTTGCGCTTGCCATCGATGGTCTGCTCTATGAAGAGGCGAGCGAAGTAGATGGTATCTTGAACATCTGTGATGACGACCTGAATTGGGGTGATATCGAGTCCACCGAAGATCGAGTTGATTAGATCGTTGGTATGGGGGCGAGGCTTGATCTGCTCAGCGAGATCTATCTGGATATTCTGCCCAACATGTGGCGAAGTATAGATCGCAAACTGTTTATCTTCCGTTCCTAAGACAAACACAGTATAGGATTGCGATTGCAAGATCTTATTGAATTGAATGGGAACAAGCTCGAATTCCATAATCCCCCCCTTTTCTCTATTAATACCATAATTAGGAGAGCTGATCAACTGTTCCGTCTGCTCTGCCAATGAGAAGTCGGCTGGCTAAATTGAAGAAGAACCCTGTCTCTAAGAGACCTGGAATACGGATGAGTCTCTCATGGTCACTTTCGGGATCATCTCGAAGCGACTCGAACTGAATATCATAGATGAGATTACCATTATCGGTCTCGAAGAGTCTATCGTCATCGCGCGTGCGAAGATGGCCAAGAAATCCCAGTTTTCTGATCTTATCGATCGTTGCTCCTCGCCCAAAGGGAAGAATCTCAACAGGAAGAGGGTGTTTCCCTAACTTTTCTACTACTTTGCTCTCATCGACGATCACCCACATCTCTCGGCTGGTGTTCGCCAAGATTTTCTCGCGGAGCAGTGCCCCTCCGCCCCCCTTTATCATTCGTCTTTTGGCGTCGATCTCATCCGCTCCATCTACGGTAATATCAATAGATGTGATGGCGTTGATATCGGCAAGGGGAATTCCACCTGCTTTTGCTTGCTCTTGGGATTGTATGGAGCTTGAAACGAACTGGATATGAAGCCCTTCAGCCGTGCGCTGAATGAGCCGGTTGATAAAGTGAAAGACAGTCGATCCTGTTCCCAAACCGACCAGCATTCCCTCTTCAATCCACTCAGCAGCAGACTCTCCCGCTTTTTTTTTCATCTCATCTTCATTCATAATATCACCATTTTGTAGCATTAAAAATTTCGCGGCAATATCTTTTATGCTTTTCTTTTTCTCATCGACTATGCAATGGTAAAGTGGAAGGAAAACCATCTAAAGGTAAAGATCTATGGTCTATGCAATCGAAAGCCCTCGCATCCAAAAGATTCGACTTAGGGTAGAGGAGCATTATAAACAAATTGAGAGAGGCATCTCAGATCAAGCAGTTAAACGGACGGCATCCCAGATTTACAGACGGTTAGCCGAAAACTCTACTCGGAGTGTGGGCAAAAAATCCATTATCGAGTTCGATGAAAATCAAAATCCCGCCGATCTCAGTAAGATAGCTAAATTCGTTATGGAAAAGTTGCGAGGCTAGCTAAGACTCCATGAAGAATATCATTGATTTTTTTGAAAAGCGCGGCTTTGTCGATAATATGACAAGCGATGAGCTTAAGAGAGTGTGCGTAGAGCCTATCAAAGTCTATATCGGCTTCGACCCTACTGCAGATAGCCTCCACTTAGGAAATCTGGTGGGGATTGTCGCTCTCGACTGGATGCAGCGGTTTGGTCACACTCCTGTCGCCCTTTTAGGAGGTGCCACAGGGAAGATCGGGGACCCTTCTGGAAAGAGCAAGGAGCGGCCTCAGCTCTCCCAAGAGATGCTCGAGAAGAATGTGATGGGCATCCGAGGGCAGCTTGAACGCTGCCTCACCGACCCCCTTATCCTGAATAATGACGAGTGGCTCAGTCGATATGGGTATATTGAGTTTTTGCGTGATATTGGGAAACACTTTCGCATCGGTCCCATGCTTGGAAAGGAGAGCGTACGGAGCCGCTTCCAATCGGAAGAGGGGATTAGCTACACAGAATTTTCTTATCAAGTGCTCCAAGGTTTTGATTTTTACTATCTGTCCGAAAATGAGGGTGTCACTCTTCAGATGGGGGGGAGTGATCAATGGGGAAATATTACAGCAGGAATTGAGCTCACTCGCAAACTCTCAGGAAAACCGATCTATGGGTTGACCTATCCCCTTTTGACGCGCAGTGATGGTAGAAAATTCGGAAAGAGCGAGGAGGGAGCAATTTGGCTCGATCCGAAGAGAACCTCTCCCTATCAATTTTATCAATATCTGGTCCGCATCGCCGACTCCGATGTCATTCAACTTCTTCGTATGCTCACCTTTATTGAGCTTGAGGAGATCCTCGGATTTGAAGAGGCGTTAGCGTCAGGAGCCTTCACCCCTAATGCAGCTCAGAGAAGGTTAGCAGAAGAGGTGACGCGTTATGTTCACAGCGCAGAGGGGTTAAAAATTGCTCTGAGAGTCACCGAAGCGTTGGCGCCAGGTTCCAAAGCTAGTTTAGATCCCGAGGTTCTCGAAGAGATCGCAAAAGATATGCCCCATATATCTCTACCCATTGCAGAGATCATGAATCAGAAGTATACCGATATTGCCGCCACTTCAGGGCTCTCAACAAGTAAGAGCGAAGCCGTTCGTCTGGTAAAAAATGGAGGCGCCTTCCTTAATAATGAGAAGGTGGATGATCAAGCTCTTGTGATCGAGTTGAAACATGTGATTGGTGGAAAGTATCTGCTTTTTGGTGCAGGAAAAAAGAGAAGAGTTCTCGTCAAAATAGAGAAGTAATCTAAGATTTTTTTTAAAAAAATCAAAAAGGACTTGTCTGAAAATCAACAAGATAGAACAATGCGGTTAGATAACATAAACCTCTTGCACGATCTTTTTCGTTGAAAGAAAACTGCAAGGCATGAGAAGAGAAGATTAATCTCATTCGTTAAATTTTAAGGAGCAGGGTGACATGACTACAATTACAAAAAAGAAGCTCATAAGTGAAATTTCTCGCAGACGAGGTCTTCATCCTAATGAAGTAAGACTAGTCGTTCAATCTTTCTTAGATTGCATGACTGAATACCTCTCTGAAGGAGATAGACTGGAGTTTCGTGACTTCGGAGTCTTTGAGGTTGTGAAAAGAAAACAGAAGATCGGTAGGAACCCCAAAAATGCTGCAGTACCTATCATCATTCCAGCGAGAAGAGCTGTTAAGTTCACTCCTGGAAAAAAGATGAAGAATCTGATCGAAAGCGAGAAAACCCATCAGGGAGCTGCTCTCTAGGGGGTCTACTGAAAAGAGAGTAAAATGTGTGTGAAAGCCAAAACTCTACTTTTTAGTTCCCTCTCATGAGCACTCTTTGACCCTTTGGGCGGAAGATTATGAGCGGCCTCGTCACTTTTTACATGAGTCGTCTTAACGAAATGGACGACAAGGAAGCGATTAAAGCGATCCTTTCTGATGAAAAAGTTGACGAGACCGCTCTATTTTCACTGATCCAGGATTGTCAGGAGATCTCCATCGAGACTCCACGCGATATCCTTCTCTTCTATCAAAAACTTCTCACTCTTATCTTAATCCTTCCCTATTCAGAGAGGCGGAGTGCATCGTCTGATTTACATGTGAAGGAGCTTCTCAAAAAGGGGAGCAGGGATGGATATTGGAGCTCTTTTCAGCTTCCCACGGCATCTGCTGCGCTAGCTTCCTATTTAGTGACGGGAGAGTATGAGAAGCTCGATGTGAAGCAGCTGGAAAAGGGAGGGGTCCTCTTAGATAGTGGTAACCATAGTTTAGATGGAAATGTTATCAAGCCGATAGAATCTGCCCATCTTGCCCTGATTTGGCTCTACTTAGGATGGGCGAATCAGGATGAAGAGCTGCTCGGCTCCGGACTCAGTCTTGCCCAATTTTGCATCAACTTCTGCGATAGAGAGGGGAGCCCTTTTCAAGGACTTTGGACCAGAGAGTCTGACTATCTTCCTATGGAGTTATACTCCTCCCTCTCACTTCTCTTTTCAATCGCTTCTCATCTGCGCCTCAGCTCTAAGATGAATGTGATGAAGGAGGCTCTCTTAAAAAAACTTGAAGAGGAGAGGTTCGAGCATGTCGACTCCTTGACCCTTCTCCTAGCGTTGCGTTTTCGAAAGCTTATTGAAGAGAAAGTTCCCCATCCTGAAGTTTCTGCGGGTCACACACTCCACGACATCGATCAGAGTCTTGGCTTCATGCGCTATGACCATCAATCCTTAAGCTTAGCTTGCTCCGTCTGCGGCGTAAATACCGGACTCGGCGCCATCCATAAAAGAGGGATCCATATCGTCTCATTCGGACCCCACTACCATCCTCTAGCCGATTCAGACTATTTTGGAATCTACCGCACTTCGAATGGAAGTCGAGAAGGATTTAAAGATCTAACGCTAGAGCGGGATGAGGAGGGGTGTCACTTTAGAGGGTGGTCTCGATTAATCTCTCCTCAGCCTGGTGATCTCTCAAAACAAAATTTTACCTACTCCTCTCCTGGGGAGCAGTGGCTTTTTTGTGAACTGCGTGCTGAGAGAGAAGATTTACAGCTCGATGTGCGGCTGAGTAAGGCTATCCAGGACTCTTCACTCTCCTTTGCCTTTTATATTTCGGCAGAGAGGGCTAGTGTGGAGGGCGAGGTGGTCCTGACGCCAGGCGCTCTGGAGCGCTATCAAGGAAAATCGGCCCGAATAACTTTTGAAAAGGATGGAGAAGTTCTCTCTCTCCACCCAGAATTTGATGGTGAGATGCAATTGATTCCTTTAGCAGGGGAGCGCCACTTCTGGTCAGCAGATTTTTTACTCGCCTTTCCGCTATCAGAAAAATTAAAAACCTACTCCTGGACACTCTAATTTTACTGGAAAACTTGCAAAAAATTCATTTTTCAGGATAATTTTAGGATAAATTTAGGAGAAATATTTTGTCTATTCCAAAAGCTATAGCAATAGGTTCAATTTCTCTCTTCCTTCTAATCGGTGTTCTCGCCGTTTTTAAGAGGGGAGCAGAGAGTGAGCCCTCCCTAGCTCAGGAGGCTGCCACTCAGAGTTACGACGAGGTAGTTGAGGCGCCAAGAGAGGAGCCATCGGCGCAATATCTGCTACCTGTACAAGACGAAGTTGCAGATAGGGATGCCAATCAGGTCTGGAGACTCTTTACGACGGGAAGGCAGAAGCTCCCCATCACTCAGACGATCCGTTATAAGAGCCGCGTATCGTGGCTTAAAGGGCGGCCCGCATGGATCACTGACTACGCTTCACACTACTCTACATCCCGCCATTTTATCGCAAGAAGCCTCAATGGAAAACGGGACTATCTTACGCAGACAGTCTCATCTGGAGACTCCTTTAACGTGCTCAAGAGAGAGTTGACCTTCTACTTGATCGTCGATCTTTCACGGTGCAAAATGTGGTTCTACTCCCATGATCTTACAAACGATGAATGCCTCCTATTAAAGACCTATAAAGTGGGGTTGGGCTGTTTTAACGACGACTCATACTCGGGGCTCTTGACACCAAGCGGGAAGTTTACTCTCGGTGATAAGGTGGCAATTTATAAACCAGGAGTGGTGAGCTATTTTCAGGATAGTGAGCAAGAGATGGTTCAGATCTTTGGAACGCGGTGGATTCCCTTTTCGGAAGAGCTGAGTAGCGAAGGCGATAGCCCCCGCGGGTATGGCTTTCATGGAGCGCCATGGATCTATGATGAAGAGAGTGAGAGCTACTATGAGGATCTTACCACAATCGGTAGTTATGAGAGTGATGGATGTATCAGACTCGCTCAAGATGATATTGAAGAGCTCTTCTCTATTGTGATCACCAAACCAACCATTGTGGAGATCGTTACAGATTTTCATGATGCCGAGCTTCCCGGAAATCTCGTCACACGGGGTGAGTAGATGTTAGAGCATGAAAGACAGATCTCCGACTATAAAAAGAGTATTGCCCAGCTCAAAGATCAGAATAAGGTCAATGGGATCTTGACAGATGATGAGATTATTAAGTTAGAGAAGAAGTTAGATCTTCTTAAAGAGCAAGTCTACTCACAGCTCACTCCTTGGGAGAGAGTTACTATCTGTCGCCATCCCGACCGTCCCCGTTCGATCGATTACATCAAAAATTTATGTGAGAGCTTTACAGAGATTTTTGGCGACCGCCTCTTCCAGGACGACCACTCGATTGTTGCAGGCCTTGGCGTCATCGATGATGAGAAGTTTGTGATTATCGCTCAAGAGAAGGGGTGTGATACTGAGAGCCGTCTCTATCGCAATTTTGGGATGCCTCATCCTGAGGGCTACCGCAAAGCTCTGCGCCTCATGAAGCTTGCTGCAAAGTTCAACCTACCCGTCCTCTCTCTTCTCGATACACCTGGAGCCTTTCCTGGCCTCGCAGCCGAAGAGCGCGGCCAAGGATCCGCCATTGCAACCAATCTGATGGAGATGGCTAACCTTCCCACCCCGATTATCGTGATGCTCATTGGCGAAGGGTGCTCAGGTGGAGCTTTGGGCATGGGAGTAGGTGATGTGATTGGAATGCTCGAACACGCTTACTATTCCGTCATCGCTCCTGAAGGGTGCGCATCGATTCTCTGGCGCGATACTTCCAAAAAGGAGGAGGCAGCGGCGGCTCTGCGTATGCAGGCAGAGGATCTACTTGAGTTTGGAGTTGTGGATGAGATTATTAGAGAGCCCCAGGGCGGTGCCCATTACGATCCAAAAGTTGTCTATGAAGGGGTGAAGCGTTTTATCTTAAAGCAGAGCAAAATCCTGAAAAAATTCTCTCACGAAGAGCTGCTAGAGCGGCGCTATCAGAAGTTCCGGAAGATGGGAGCCTACACCTCCAAAACTGAGTTAGTATGAGATTACTTTTTAAAGCAGCACTTCGTGTCAAACGCCATCTCGCTCTATTTCTCTTCTCTCTAGCGACACTCATTGCGCTTACCGTTGCCAACCACGTGGAGATGTTTACCCTCGGCGTTCTTGCTGATACCGGAGCAGATTTCTTCTCTCTCTTCGCCTCCAAAAATGGAGAGGGAGAACAGAATGGTCATGTAACCCTACAAGAGGTGCAAGAGAAATGGCATAAGATCGACAGAGAGAGAGAAGGGGTCATCACCAAGGAAGATGCAAACATCTTTATGACCAAAAAATCAGGCCCCAACCCCCTAAAGCGGGTGATGGGCCAGATCAAGCGTCATTTTCACTTAGAGCAGGACCTCAAGCCCTTTCTTATTCTTCTATGTATAGTGGCCCTCAATAAAGCGATCTTTCTCTTTTTTAGTCGCTACACGACCAGAAAGCTCTCCTTTCGCATTAGCCGCGACTTGCGGCAGCACTACTTCGACCACCTCCAGCACCAACCCATGAGCTTTTTTCAAAAATATAATATCGGTACGCTCTCATCTCGCGTATCGAGCGACTCCAACCAGATTGCCACCTCGATCAACTCCTTCCTGACCAACTACATTCAAGCTCCCTTCACCATTCTCTCGACACTGATTTTCTGTTTTTTTATGTCCTGGCAGCTCTCGATGGTTATCTTCCTCGGTCTCCCTTTGATCGTCCTACCCGTGGTCTTTGTGACGCGCAAAGTGAAGAAGATCACACGCCAGCTCCAGAAAAATCAGGAGCGTTTCACCTCTATCCTCATCGACTTTTTAGCGGGGATCCAGACCGTTAAAGTCTTTGCGATGGAGTCCTTCTCCTATAAAAAATATAAAGAACAGAACGATCAGATGGCAAAACTCGAAACCAAGACTGCCAAATACGATCTTCTGACACGTCCCGTCCTCCATACGATCACTACCTTCTGTCTTGCTACAGTCATCATTATGGGGCTCCATGTTCTGGATATGAAGCTCGCTGAATTGATCATCTTTATCGGTCTTTTGCATCTCTTCTATGAGCCAGTAAAAAAGTTTGCCGAAGAAAATTCCAACATCCAGAAAGGGGTTGTTGCCGCAGAGAGAATGTACGAAGTGCTCAACTTAAAACCGCAGATCATCGACCACCCTCATGCCATTAAGCTCGAGAGCTTTGAAAGAGCTCTAGAGTTCAAAGATGTCTGGTTTCGCTATGAGGAGAATTGGATTCTCAAGGGGCTTAATTTCACAGTCAATAAGGGAGAGACCGTTGCTCTTGTCGGGGGAACAGGTGTGGGAAAATCGACAATTGTTCAGCTTATTCCACGCCTCTACGAAGTTCAAAAAGGGGAGATCCTTATGGATGGGAAACTATTGCATGATTACACCCAAAAGTCGCTGCGTGAACAGATCTCTTTTGTCCCCCAAAAACCCTTTCTTTTTTATGACACCATCGCCGCCAATATCGCTTATGGCAAGTCCTTCTCCAAAGATGAAATCATCGAGGCAGCAAAAAAAGCCCACGCCCATGAGTTCATCGAGCAGTTACCACAAGGTTACGAGACCATGCTCGCCGAGACGGGAAAGAACTTCTCAGGAGGACAGCAGCAGCGCCTCGCCATAGCCAGAGCCCTAGTGAAGAGGGCGCCGATCTTGATCTTGGATGAAGCGACCTCTTCCCTCGATGCCATCAGCGAAAACCATATCAAAATGGCGATCAAAGAGCTGCATGGAGAGATCACTCAGATCCTCATCGCCCACCGCCTCTCCACTCTTGAATATGCCGATCGGATTATCTTCCTAGAAAATGGAGAGAAAGTTGCAGAGGGAACGCGAGAAGAGCTCCTCGACATCTGCCCCCCCTTCCGCCTCATGTGGGAGACCCACTTCCACACCAAAAAGCAGGCTGCACCAGCCCTCAGCTAACTTTAGAAAATAATTCCATAGGAAACTTGCAGTGTAGGAAGGAACTTGTTCCCCTTCGTGGTAAAGTAGGCTCCACCAAGGCTTGCTTGGATAAATCGTTTTTCATTTTTTTCCATAAGATACTCCTTACCAATGAGAATTTGGGGGGTGACATACCCTAGATGCTTATTCCATTTATACGTGAGGGCACCCACCCCAACCTTTGCTCCGATTCCAAAATAATATTGTGAATCTAGGTTTGGTTTGGGAAAGAGAAGATAGTTAGCGTAGAGATGACCTTCAATTATGAGAATGAGGGGAGTGACTCCTATGCCAACATCAAAACCATTGTGATTGTGTTGGATTCGTGTTCCCAGATCCAAAGAGATTATGGACGGAAATCCAACACCGATGCTGAAGTAGCCTCTGGTGTCGTGGACCTCATTGGGGGACTTTTCTTCGTTGGCAAAAAGAGTTGTTGCTGAAAGTAATAAAATGCAAAAGATAATTTTTAGTTTATTCATAAGTCCTCCGATTAATTTAGAATAATATTCTAATGCGATTTATCTATTAATAACAAGATCGAATTACACCTATCAAAGGTGAAGTAGAGTTGAATAACCTTACTCTTATGCGTATCTAATCAATCGGGCCTATTGGGAGAACTATTGGTCTAGACAGAGGGTTGTGATTGGGTTACACTATTTGAAAATTAATTAAGGAGTTTTAAATGAAACGCATTATTACACAGGAAGTAACAATTCATTCGGATCCAAATAGCGTTTACGCTGCTTTGACCGACCCAAAAAAATTCTCAGGATTCACCGGTGGCGCCGAGGCAGAAATCGACACTAAGGTGGGTGGAAAGGTCTCTCTTTTCGATGGAAAAATCACTGGTACTACATTAGAGTGCATACCAGATAAACGGCTAATTCAGGCTTGGAGAGCAGGAAATTGGGACGAGGGAATAATCTCACTCGTCAAATTCGAACTATCTGGAGAGGATTCAAAAACGTTGGTACGTTTCGAGCATGTAGGCTTTCCAGTTGACGAAAAAGAACACCTGGAAGCTGGTTGGCATAAAATGTATTGGGAACCACTCAAAGCGTTTCTAGAAAAAAGTTAGAGACGTTATTTTCAGTTACATTATTTCCAATGGTTACTGTCTAGACAGTGGGAAACAAAAGGCTGACTCAGTCTTTAGATAGGTACATAAACAGTTTATAATTAATCAGTTAAGGTTTTCATTACTTCTTTTTGTACTTTTCAGTATTATAGTGTTATAAGTTATTTGAGGAAAAAGATTATGTCAGCAAATACTGAAACAAAGCGGATCACACTTGATATCCCATCGGATCTACATCGAAAGCTTAAGGCCATCGCTGCACTTTTGGGTGTCACACTCAAAGATTACATCATTGGTTGTGTGGAGAAAAAAACGTTTTCTAATGAACCAAAAGAACCTCTTAGAAAAGCAATGGAGGACTCTTCTCGAGAGAAGGGACTCTCAGAGTATAAAGATATAGAAGATCTCATAAAGAAATTAGATCTTTAGTAGGGAGATCATGTTAAAACTTCTCACAACAAACCAGTTTAAGAGGGATCTTAAACGCATGAAAAAAAGAGGTAAGGAGTTAGCAATACTATGGATAATCATTGAGAAGCTATTGGACCAAGAGCGACTTGATTCAAGTGATATTTGTAGGAACTGGAACGCACTCAGATCTCTTCAACGAGTGAATTCTTTCGTTTCTAACGAAGATGTCCACACTCTATCAGAGCTTGCTCTGCTTTGGGGCTGAACCGTCCGACCTCTTTCAGTCTATCAATGGCGCCAGAAGCGACAAAGAATTGCATCAGCTCATCCGATGCCAAACCTAGGTCGATGAGTCTCTCAGCTAGAAGTTCCATACGCGTTACATTTGCGTAGAGGCGTTTGCCGCCTGTCTTTGCAAGAGAGGCTGGCAGCGGATCTAATCGATCGTCGGCACGAGGGTGGATGAAGTGGACAATAGCGTAGCGCTCTTCCTTGAGACCGGGATCCATTACGCGGTGTCGCGCGCTCTTGCAATATCCGTTAGAGATATTCTCAAGCATATCTCCGCAGTTCACAATAAAGGCTCCATCCGGAACGATCACATCGATCCATCTACCCTCTTGATTCTGCACTTGCAACCCTTTTGCTGTACATCGAGGTAGAATGGTGAAGAAATCGATGTCGGTATGTGCACTTGCCCAAATCTCCTTTTTGCTAGGATTTGCTGGGTAGTAGAGGACGCGCATCAGACAGTTACCCTCGGATGTCATCGCATTGATAAAGTTCTTTTCCTGTCCCAAGACTTCTGAAATGGCGCTGCCGAGGATATCCTTAAACCCATCCAAGGCATCAAAGAGTGTGAGCATCGTCCTTTTAAAGGCGTAGGGTTTATCGGGCCAGAGGTTCTCTTGATAGTGGAGTCGTTTGAGGTCACGCGCGCTAAGCTCTCGTCCGATATGGTAGAACTCTTTAAAATCCTTCCTCATCTCATCTTTAGCTGATTCAGATTGAACGAATCCTCTCTGCCCATTTTTTGCCTGAAACTTTAACTTCTCCTGTAAGTTCATTGAGAAAAAATTCTTGGCCTCAGCATAGGCCTCATCGAGGACTTCTACCTCAATATCTACTCCGGTAATTGCAAAAAACCCGACATCTTTCATGGCGGAATCGAGCTGATCTAAAAAGGCCTCTCTCTTTATCGGGTTGTGGTAATCTGGTAGATGAAGAACGGGAATTGTGGGGTCAAAAGCTTGAAGCAGAGAAAAGGTAGAGAGGGCGAAGAGAAATAAGAATTTTCTCATATTAACCTCCTGGTTACAGAAACGTTACCACCCTGTCAGAAAATATGACAACTGAAAAAAGAAGATTTATGGGTGGAGGATCGCGCAGCTCTCTAAGAGATGGTGGATTTTTTCTTCGATAGGCTCATGGGAATCTGAGGGGGGGTATTTGATATTATAGGCAACGCGGTAGAGATCATCCTCTCCTTGAAGTAGTTTCATACCCATGCACTCCATGAAATTTTCATCGACCTCTTGGCTCTTCACAACGTAGTGCGGAGTGCGGTAGTGTGCGTACCCTACTTGGGTCCCATTCTCATCACACATTTTGATTTCAGAGCGTCGAAGCTCAGTTGAGGTAAAGAGCATTTCGATCGCAATCTTATGTTTTCTTAAGTAGAACTCTAACATCGCAGGATAGTGGGGAATGGTTTCAACAGTGATGATCTCACTCCAAGAGTCCAACGTCTCACTCTTGGGAATGTAGATCACCATTTTTTTCTGCTTTAATACCTGATGGAAAGAGGAGGGTATCGGAACGGAAAAGGTGTTTGCAGAGAAGAGAAGAGAGGGGAGAAGGAGAAAGAGGAGGAGAACGTTCACGAGGGGAGCATCCCCAGAGCGGCAAAGGCCTCTTTCAGCTCTTCATTATCTTGCTTGTCTAGAGCGCCATTTTCATTCAGCCAACGGACATATCCGGGAGGAATCTCTTTTAGCGGCTTGCCTCGGTGTTTACCAAAAGGCATCTGGCGCAGGGTCTTCTTCTGATTCATGATCTCTATGATCGCTTCCATCGAGAGATCATCGACCATCTCGGAGAAGACTTTGTACAAGACGATCACATCGTCAAGGGCTCGGTGGGCGTTATTGGCTTCAATGCCATGGTATTCTCGGAGGTGCTGTAGGGAGTGGCGGGGGAGATCGGGGCGGTATTTACGGGCGAATTTTAGGGAGTCGATATAGATCCATTTGGGGAGGTCTACCTCATGGCGACGGAACTCATATTCGAGAAATGGCTTATCGAAAGCGTCATTGTTATGGGCGATTAAGACGACCTCATCAGAGCAAAAAGCGGTGAACTTTGCAGCCATCTCTGCAAAGGTCGGGGCATCCTGGACCATCTCATCGGTGATATTGTGAATCGCAGTGGCACCCGGAGGAATAGGGGTGTGAGGGTTGACGAGACTCTGAAAAGTCAGCTCCCTTACAGGATCGTACGCTGCAATCTCGATGATGCGATCCCTATCGGGTTTTACACCCGTTGTTTCTGTGTCATAAAAAATAGGTCGTTTTGTCATGGATCCTACTATGACGGATTGATTTAAAATTGTCAAAATCCCTTGTATAGGTTAGACTAATACCATTTAATAAACTGAGAAAAATATGAGAATATCCCTACTCGCCTTGCTGTTAGCCCTATCTATTAGCGGCTGTTACCAGGTCTCATCTGACGGAGATGGAGACTTTCGTACGGTACCTGTGACAAACAACCCTAACCTCACCCCACATAGAGAGATGGGTGGGATGTCGGTGATGCCCTATTGACTTAGGTTAATTGTTACGATAGGTTGAGTTTAAAGAGGGGTAATTCAGTAGATATGGCTAAAAAAACCGTTCACGACGTCCAATATAATTTCTTCGAAAGCCAAGAAGCTGAGTGGTTTAAGCAACTTGGGAAGGAGAAACTTCTTCTAGCCCTCAAAGAGATGCTGCTCATCCGACAGTTCGAACTCCGCGCCGAATCTGCCTACCAACAGGGAAAGGTAGGGGGATTCTTCCACGCCTACATGGGGCAAGAAGCGATCCAGACAGCTGCCGTTCATGCTCTGGGACGTGATTCAAATTGGTGGATCACCACCTACCGCTGTCACGCCCTCGCCCTGCTCTTAGGTGCAACCCCCAATGAAGTGATGGCAGAGCTCTATGGAAAGGCGACTGGAAATGCGAAGGGACGCGGCGGATCGATGCATCTCTATACAGAGCGCATGCTAGGTGGATTTGGAATCGTGGGAGGACACCTCCCCATCGCTACAGGCGCTGCCTTCTCCCTTAAGTATCAGAAACAAGAGGGGGTGGCTGTCTGCTTCCTTGGGGAGGGAGCTTTTGTACAAGGTGCTATTCATGAATCTCTCAACTTAGCTTCACTCTGGGATCTGCCTTGTATCTATGTCATTGAGAATAACCAGTGGGGGATGGGAACGGCAGTCAACCGCGCTCTCTGCGTCCAACCCATTGCAGAGCATTTTGCCAAAGCCTATGATATGAAAGGGTATACGTTTGACGGAATGGACTTTTTTAACTGCTATGCCGGCTTTCGCCATCTCCTAAGTGAGGTGCGCAAAAGTGGACGTCCTGTCCTTGTCGAAGCGGTGACAGAACGCTTTCGTGGCCACTCTATCTCCGATCCCGCTCTCTACCGCTCCAAAAAGGAGCTTGAAGAGGCAAAGAGGCGCGATCCCATTCATCTCTATGCCGACGCTTTAAAGAAGAAAAAAGTGATCACCGATAAAGAGTATAGCGCTCTAGAAAATGCCCAGAAAGAGAGCGTCATCGCCGCCATGAAGTTTGCCGAAGAGAGCCCACTTCCAGAGTTAACTACACTAGAAGAGGATGTCTTTGCGCCATGAGTGATTCCATGCAAAAAGTCACGATGAGGGAAGCCATTCGTCAAGCTATCGATGAAGAGATGGAGCGCGATGAGAAGGTCTATCTCATGGGTGAAGAGGTAGCAGAGTATAACGGCGCCTATAAGATTTCGAAGGGGCTTTTAGATAAATGGGGCGCTGACCGTATCATCGATACTCCCATCTCAGAGACGGGCTTTACGGGGTTGAGTATCGGCGCTGCCATGACGGGACTTCGCCCCATCGTAGAGTTTATGAGCTTTAACTTCTCCTTCGTCGCCTTCGACCAGCTCATCTCCAACGCCTGTAAAATGTACTATATGTCTGGCAACCGTTTTTCCGTACCGATCGTCTTCCGCGGACCGAATGGCGCTGCGGCGCAAGTCTCCTGCCAACACTCCCACTGCGTCGAAGCACTCTATGGAAACTTCCCAGGATTTATCATTGTCACTCCAAGCAATCCTTATGATGCCAAAGGGCTGCTTAAATCTGCCATCCGCAGCAATAACCCCGTTCTATTTCTGGAAAACGAACTCGACTATGGCATGGAGATGGAGATCCCTACAGAAGAGTATCTCCTTCCCTTCGGAAGGGCTAGAGTTATCCGTGAAGGAGCGCATCTCACACTAATTTCGCACAGTCGCATGCTTCGTTATTGCCAAGAAGTAGCAGAAGAGTATGCTAAGAAGGGAGTAGAAATCGAAGTGATCGACCTCTGCACTATCAAACCCCTCGATATGGGGACGATCGCGGAGTCGGTACGGAAGACACACTTCTGCGTTCTTGTTGAGGAGGGCCACCTCTTTGCTGGGATCTGTGCAGAGGTAGGCTTTCAAATTCAAGAGCAGTGCTTCGATTTTTTGGACGCCCCATTAAATCGGGTCTGCCAGATGGAGACACCTCTCCCTTACTCAAAAGAACTTGAACGCGCCTCGCAGCCTAATCCCGAAAGGATCCGTGCTGCTATCGCTGAAACTTTGCACTTGTAACTGGAGACAAAAAGCTCATGCCCTCAACCCTCACCATGCCAAAACTCACACCCACTATGGAAGCGGGTACGATCGTAAAATGGCACAAAAAAGAAGGAGAGACCATCAAAGGAGGCGACCTTCTCTTTGAAGTAGCCACCGATAAAGCTACCGTCGAACATAACTCCCTAGATGATGGCTTCATGCGAAAAATTCTTGTGAATGAGGGAGAGGAAGCGCTCGTTAACCAAGCTGTTGCTATTTTCACCCCCACTAAAGATGAGAGCATAGAGGGGTACGAACCTGAAGGAATTAAACCCCATGAAGCAGAGCCCGAAGGCGTTGTTGAAGAGGCCGTCGTGGCGAAACCTAGAGCTGGCGCCTCAGTCGTGCAGCCCTCCTTTATTGTCGAAGAGCCCCTCGAAGATTACTCCTTTGAATTCGATACCAGCTATCAAGAGCGGCTTGCCGCCTCTCCTCTCGCAAAAAAACTTGCGAAGAGAAAAGGGGTCGATCTTTCAACTGTAAAAGGGAGCGGCCCTGATGGGCGTGTTATGAGCCGCGATCTCGACTTAGCTCAGCCAGATAGCCCCACACCATTTGATCGCTCTCAGATGCCTCAAGAGAAGCCTGGAAGCTATCTTTCAGAACCGATGAGTCCTATGCGCAAAGCGATCGGAGAAAAACTGCAAGCTTCCAAGAGCTTTATCCCTCACTTCTATCTCCAGCAAGATGTCGATGTCGAAGCGATGATCGAGATGCGTGAACAGCTGAAAAAGACCGGTGTTAATGTCACCTATAACGACTTTATCATGCGCGCAACGGCCCTTGCCCTCAAAGAGCACCCCGTTGTCAATAGCGGTTTTGATAGCGCAAATAACGCCATCGTACGCTTTCAGACGATCGATATCGCCCTCGCCGTCACCATCGAAGAGGGGCTTATCACCCCAATCCTCCGCCATGTTGACTTCAAAAATCTTGGTCAGATCTCAGCCGAAGTGAAACAGCTCGCAGGGCAGGCCAAGAGAGGCGAACTTCAGCCCCACCAATATCGCGGGGGCTCATTCACCGTCTCCAATCTGGGGATGTATGGGATCCACGACTTTCAGGCTATCATCAACCCCCCACAGGTCTCGATTCTCGCCATTGGAGGGATTCGAGAGTGCGCCGTTGTCAAGAATGGAGAGGTCGTCCCAGGTAAGCGTATGATGCTCTCCCTCTCCAGCGACCACAGGGTGGTAGATGGGGTCGACGGAGCTAAATTCATCAAAACCCTGCAAAAATTTCTTGAAAACCCGACTGTTCTGCTAATTTAAAGGTTTTTACACTTTTTTTTTAATAGGATAGTGCGTATGATCTCTTTCAAAAGTAGAGGTTAGGATCATGACAGGAAGGCTTATTGTTGGAGGGGCTTATCTCCCCGAAACAGCACTCAAAACAAAATATTATTTTAAACAGGCCCAAGATTCCAACAACTATGTTAAGAGGGTCTATTCACTCTTCTGTGCGACAGTGTTTTCCTCTTGCAATGTCCTCCTCTACGGCCTCAGTGCTACACTCCTCTCAGCCCTTATCGCCCCCGCCGATCCTGACGGATCAATAGATAACTTCTGCATTGATGGCCTCAACACCGTGCGATCACTCTCCCAGGCCGTTGCAGGCTTCTTCAAGACCCTCGGCGCCCTAGCTGGCCAAGGCAGCCAACCGCCTCTCCCCCCAGCCAACGGTGGTGGCCAGCAACCTCTTCCTCAAACAGGAATGGATCTTGCTATACAGAGAAGTCTTCTTGACCAATACCCAGGAAATAGGGGTGGGCGGGCTTCAGGAGCTCATCCTCCCATGCCAAGAGAACCCCAAGTTTTTCCTCCACGGACATTTACACAGCAGAGAATGGGTCAAGATAGAGAATTTGAAGAAACGAAGCGCAAGGACCGACAGAGAGCTATGGAAAACGAAGAGAAGAAGATCGAAGCTGTGCATGCAGCAAAGGGTATAGAACAGTTTGGGAAAGCTGTGACTTATCTAGAAGAACTGAACAATAAAAATGGTGCCCTTGGTATCTATCAAAATAGAATAGATAGAGTTGGTGCTGCTTATAAGCAAAAATACCTAAAGACTGGTAAGGAATTAATACGATGGATCGGAAAAGCTGAGTCTGAGAATGAGGGGGGAGCAGGAGAAATTCCTGAGATCACTGCTGAAGTTGTCACAAGAGCAGATCTTGCGAACAATAGTAATGCAAGGGCTAAAGAGTTAGGGGATGCAATAGAAAAGGCAAGAAGACGATTGCAAAAGATAGGTGATGCCAAAGAAAATTGGGAAAACATCACAAAGTATGCTTCCGAGCTTAATGATGAAGACAAGGTTAATGGGGAGTTCTTACAGCCATTTTTTGCGTTGAAAGATTAGTAGTGAGATCAGCGAGAGGATGCTGATAAAGATGATAATGATTGAGAAGGCGTGGGGCTTTCCGGCCATGGGGAGCACAACGTTCATTCCATAGAGTGAGGCGATCATCGTGGGGATGCTGAGGATGATCGTGAGCGCTGTCAATAGCTTGATGGTCTTGTTGAGCTGATTCGTAAAGATAATCTGATAGGAGTCGCGCAAGCTTCGGATACTGCGAAGGTTGATCGAGCAGAGGTCTTCGGACTGGATGCTGGCATTGAGTAGATCTTCGAGGAGGTCTTGGTCTTTCTCATAGAGAAGGGTATAGCGGCCAGAGGTGATCGATTCGAGGACGGTACGGATGGGGATGAGTGAGGAGAGATATTGATTGAGGATCTCTTCGTTGAGGGTGAGGCTGGTGATGTCCCGGCTATCTACATGGGAGAGTTTCTTCTCCTGTTTCAAGACATTGGTGCGGATTTTTTTGATTTGAAGAGTGTACTCCTGGGTAACTTTCAGGAGGATATAGATTAAGAACTTAGACTTCTGGGAGGGGGTGAGTTTGGGTTTTTGGGAGATAAAGTTCTCGACGATCTGGCTCTTTTGGGGACAGATAGTGATGAAGTAATCTTTGGTAAGGATGATTGTAAAGGTGGTGGTATAGAGCCCACCTTCGGGGTCTATAGGATGGCGGGTGAAGATGAGGACGTGCTCTTTGATCCGTTCGACGCGGGGAATTTCATAGCGGTCGAGACAGTCATACATATCGGTATATTCGATATCTATGAGTTTGCTGATCTGATTGATGTCATTGGTTGTGGCATCTTCGACGTGAATCCAGCACCCTTCTTTAGGCTCCTGAATCTCAATAAATTCCTCGTCGTGCTCACCTTTTTCATATATTGTGATCATACCACCCCCGCAGCCACTATATTATTAATCCCACTGCTTGCATTGGAACAGTTATAATATTAAAATATTCCTAATTTTTTCAACAAGCAATATTTTGCAATTTTACCAACAAATTGATAAAAACTATGTAAATTATTTTTCTAAATTATCTAATCGTTTTTTTAGATCTGCAATCTCTTTGACATACTTTTCAATTTTGCGGAGCATTACGCGGTGCTTATTGTGTTCTGCCATGGGGGAGAGGGGATTGCCGCCATAGATTCCAGGCTCTTTGACGCTTTTTGTGACGCCGCCGCGGGTAGCAACTTTGACATTGTCGCAGACGGTTAGATGGCCGAGAACACCAGCTTGTCCGCCTAAGAAGACATTATTGCCCAATATGGCTGAGCCGGCTATTCCAGTTTGGGAGACGATAATATTATTTTCACCAAGCTTGACATTATGGGCGATCTGGACAAGATTATCGATTTTTGTCCCTCTTCTTATAAGGGTATTTTTAAACCTCGCTCGGTCGATTGTGCTATTCGCACCGATCTCCACATCATCTTCTAGGATGACACTCCCAAAATGGTCGAGTTTTGTATGCTCTCCGCTCTTCTGATCGGTGGTATAGCCAAATCCACAGGAGCCGATGACTGCGCCAGGTTGGAGGATCACGCGGTCTCCTAAACTACACCTTTCGCGGACGATAGAACCGGGGTGCAATATACACTCTTTGCCGATTGTTACTCCCGAGCCGATGGTGACGGAGGGGCTGATCTGGGTGTTGTCACCGATAGTTGTATAGGCATCGATGACAGCGTGGGGCCCGATAGTCACATCCCTGCCGATAGTAGCGGACTCATGGATGACAGCGGTAGAATGGATCCCTTGAAATCCCGATCTCTGCCTGTTAGGGGGCACAATCATCTCTGCGATGAGCTGAAAGGTTCGGGAGGGATTGTCTGAAATGAGGAAGTTTTTTCCTTTGATGAGATCGGTATTGCGATCGACACAGATGACACCAGCATTCGACTGCTTCATCGCATCATTGTAACGGGGATTTGCCAAAAAAGAGGCATCTTGTTCAGATGCCGAGTCGAGGGTGTCGAAGTTTGTTATTTTGAGCTCTGGATCGCCGACGAGATCTGCGTCAGTGAACTCCGAGAGCTCAGCAAGTGAGTAGTGCTTGTTCATGGGAATATCCTACTTCTGCGTTTTGTCAGCCTGGGCAGTCTTCTGGCTATCTCGATCGAAGTTTTTGTCCATCTCTTCGATCACATCAGCAGTGATACTGAAAGCGGGATTATAGAAGAAACAGGCCTCTTCACGGACAACCATAGTAAGGTTTTTCCGTTTAGCGATGCTCTTTGAAGCTTTTGCGACGTGGTTATTCATCACTTGCATCAGTTTCATGTTCGCTTGCTGCATCATTTGAACATACTGATTTTGGTAGCGATTGAGCTCTTCACTTAGGGTTTGAAAGCGCGCTTTCATCTCTTGTTCCGCTTCTGGTGAGAGGCTATCTACAAACTCAGGGTTTTGAAACTTAGTGGCGATCTCGCTCAGCTGCTTTTCAATGTCACTCATTAGAGAGGTCATCTGAGTTTTGATATTTTCAAAGCCATCTTGCTCTTGCTTTCCATATTTCGATTCAGTGATACAATCTGGAAAATTGACCATACCGTAGGGAAGATCCTGAGCAAAGCTCTTGACCGAGAATAGACAAAGTAGGGCAGTAAGTAGAATGAAAAACTGACGTTTTTTCATGAAAAAACTCCTTGAAAGCATTTTTTTTATCGTTAGATGGAAGTATATCACATTTGGGAGATTAATTAGAACTGTCCTCCCATTGAGATGAAGAATCGTTTGACATCATCTTTGCTCGCGGGATTGATGGGAAAACCCATGCCCAAGATGATCGGGACTCGGTTTGCTAGCTCGATGCGCCCTCCAAAGCCGTAACTCATACGGAAGTCAGGAATGTTGAAGCGATGGAGAGAGACAGAACCTCCGTCAAAGAAGACAAATAGATCGAGCATAGGAAAGATCCGCTGCATATATTCGATGGAGAGCAGGGCTGAGGAGACACCACCTGTTGGGTCGTCGGTATCACGCTTACCATCCCCTTTCTTGAATTTGGGACCAATAATATAGGGTTTGTAACCCCGAACAGTGGTGTCACCACCGAGGAAGTAGCGTTCGCTTAGCGGCACGAGATTTGGTTTTCCAGGCCCAAACGGGCTCATGAATTTGAGGTCCCAGCGCACTTTCAGGGTCCCTTTGCGCCAGACGGGGTAGTAGTAGTTGTTTATATAGCCAATGCGGAAGAAGGGAAAGACCTCTTGCTTCTTGGAGTGGCGCTTGACAGTTCCAACCTCTAATTCCATGATCGAACGGAAGCCGCGGTGGGGCTTGAAGGCATTATCTGTGGAGTCGAAGGTCAGTGAGTTTACAACGCCTCCCACTAGACCGCTATTCTGCCTCTCCCTCTGTGCTGCTTCATTTTCAATGCCATGGATTGTGATGATCGAGTTGCGGAGACGTAATTTCCAGCCGTAGGTCCAGTAGGGGCTAAATGGGTAGCTACCAAAAATTGAGCCGCCAAAGGTGTGGACATGGTAATCATCAGATTGGAGTCGGCTCTTCGAGTAGTTGAGATCGAAACCGAGGCGCCAGAGGGAGTCTCTAAAGTAGGGGTCCATCCAGGCAATGGTGTAGCTCTGCTGTTTTTTACCGATTTGAACTCGAGCGTGAGCATATTCGCCCGCACCACGGAAGGATGACATTCCTTCGCGCCACCATTTGGTGAATCCGCGGTAGTCGAAGTTGTTTTCAGCTAGGTCGAGTCCACCGAAGATGTCATCAACGCTACTGAAACCAAAGAAGAGGCTGAGACTTCCTGTCGTAGTCTCTTCTACCTCAATGATGACGTCGCGATAGAATTCACCGAGCTGCTGATCTTCAGGCGTGTTGACAGCATAGACATTGACCGATTTGAAGTAGCCCATCGACTCTAAGCGCATCTGGGTGGCATCTAACCGTCGTGAGTCGAAGACCTCACCAGGGACCAGAAGCGACTCTCGCAGGATCACATTCTTATTGGTGGAGGTGTTCCCCAAGACACGGATCAACCCGATGCGGAACTGCTCTCCCTCCTCGATGGTGATATCGACCTCGTAGATGGGGGAACCTAGCGAGAGGTTGAGGGTATAGTTGACACCTGTTTCGATGTAGCCATCTTTTCCATAGAGTTTTTTGATGTTTTCTATACTATCGCGCAATGTTTCAGGAGAGAAGACTGAGCCGTCGTGGATGATCATTACCTTTTCGATCTGCTCGCGGGTGAGAAGCTCATTTCCAGAGATGTAGATCTTACCAAAGTGGAAGAGCTCGCCTTTGACGGCGTTGATATAGATCTCTAAACGCCCCTCTCGACTCTCCTTTAGCTGGATATTCACTCGGGCGTTGGCGTAGCCTTGATTTTGGATGTAGTTGACGATGACGAGCTTATCATGTTCTAGGGCCTCCTCATGAAAGGTACCGGTTCCAGTGATCCAGCTCGTAAAGAAGTTGTACTTCTTCGTGGTGATCATCCCCAAGATAGCACTCTCATCCTTTTTGCTCAGTCCAGTGAATGCGATCTTACTGATATGTCCTGAATGTCCCTCTTGGACTGTGATTTCGACGTCGACTTCGTTGGTGCTTGTGTAGGGGATCAGTTTATATTCGAGCTGCGATTCAAAATACCCCTTTTTGATGTAATACTCTTTAACCTTATTGAAAGCTTTGTTGAACTCTTCCCGATTGAAGGTGGTATGAGCAGAGATGCCGAGCTCTTTCTGTAGAGTTCGTGTCTTGATGTTGCTATTACCACCCCATGTGATAGTGCGAATCATCGGCTTCTGCCAGAGCTTTATGGTGAGTGAGATCTCCCCTTGCTGCGTTTCAATCGAGGGCTCAACGCGATCATACTCTTCAGAGAGGGTTTTTAGGTCGTGGTCGAAGGTAAGTTGTGAAAAAGGATCTCCGACCTTTGTGCGCAGTTTTGAGAGGAGGCGTTCCTGATTAAAGGTAGCGCTGCGCGGCAAATTTTCTACCGTGAGCGTAATCTTGCCAACGCGTCTATTTTCATAGACTTCAGAGGTTGGCGGCGCTGCAGAGAGGGTACTCTGGGTTGCCATCAGGAGAAGTAGAGGGATGAGAGCTCTGAGAATTTTTTTATTCATTTACGTTTTATTGCTATCAAATGATCGAGTATAAAAAATCAGAGAGAATAAATGCAAGATAAGAGCCACTCGGGAGTTTTGGAGGTTAGAACTTCTGTCGACCGGCAATCGCTTGAGATAGGGTTCCTTCATCGACAAAATCTAAGGAGCTTCCAAGCGGAAGGCCGAGTGCTAAACGTGTGACTTGGAGATCGGGGAACTGTTCTCTGATAAAAAGTGCCGTAGCGTCTCCTTCAAGTGTTGAGTCTAGTGCTAAGATGAGCTCCTTTATTTCGAGACGGGTGATGCGTTCTTCTAAATGGGGAAGGTTGAGGCACTCTGGTGTCTTTCCATCTAATGGAGAGAGTAGGGCTCCCAAAACGTGGTAGACTCCGCGAAAGTTATCGGTCTCTTCAATGGCATAGACGTCGCGAGGTGTTGCGATCACACACATCAGATGGCGCTCCCTATTCTGCGCGCTGCAGAAGGAGCAGCTCACTCCATCCATCAGAGCGCCGCACTCCGCGCAGCTTTGGATACGCTCTTTTAAGGTGCTAAGAAGTTCTGCTAGATCGTTGAGTTCTTGGCCTTTCCATTCCAAAATCTGGAAGGCGAAGCGCTCTGCAGTCTTCCTCCCGACTCCGGGAAACTTTTTTAAATGGGCGATGAGCGTGAGTAGGTCTTTGGGGTACTTTAACATATATTATACAAATAAAAATTTTGGTTACTCTACTAACAATAGCTGAAAAGAAAAAATTCAATCAACTACTTTCCATCTTCAATTTTCTAGTTCAGGTTTAATGATTTTTTCGTTAAACTTCTATGCAGATTTATTAATGTAAAGAGTTGTCAATGGGCGAAAAAGCAAAAATCATCGGTCTGGGTTCCTATCTTCCTAAGAGGGTTCTTTCGAATGCCGATCTTGAGAAGATGGTGGAGACATCGGATGAGTGGATTATATCCCGCACTGGAATGAGAGAACGGCGGTTGGCAGCGGATGATGAGTTCACCTCTGATATGGGATATGAGGCTGCAAAGCGGGCGATTGAGGATGCTGGAATTGAAGCTGAATCGATCGATCTCATACTCTTTGCCACAATCACTCCAGACTATATCTTCCCCAGCAGTGCTTGCCTCATTCAAAAACGGTTGGGCGCTACTAATGCTGCAGCCATGGATTTGCAGGCGGCTTGCACAGGCTATCTATATGGTCTTTCGATTGCAAAAGCTTACATCGAATCTGGACTCTATAAGACGGTTCTCCTTATTGCCGCTGAAAAACTCTCTTCAATCGTCGATTATGAGGATCGGGATACATGTATTCTTTTTGGTGATGGAGCCTCGGCGTGCATTGTTGGCAGCGGCAAAGTTGGCTATGCGATTGAGAATGTCTCTCTCGGCGCAGATGGAGATCAAGCGAAACTGATTACTCTGCCTGCTGGGGGATCGAAGCGGCCCGCCTCACCTGAAACAGTCGATGAAGGTTTGCACTTCCTTCGGATGGAAGGGAAAGAGGTCTTCAAACATGCGGTGCGCCGCATGGAGAGCGCTGTGAAGGAGTGTCTGGCTGCAACGGGACTACGAGAAGAGGGAATCAGCTGGATGGTTCCTCATCAAGCGAATATCCGAATCATCGAATCCCTAGCAAAACGGTTTAACATTGATAGAGAGAGAGTCTATTTGACTATTCATAAGTATGGAAATACTTCGGCTTCCTCGGTTGGGATTGCGTTCGATGAATTGGTGAGAGAGAAGGATATCGAGCAGGGGGAGCATATCGTTCTCTTTGCGTTTGGAGCGGGGTTGACCTGGGGAGCGGCTGCGTTAACTCGCGTAGGGGAAAATGGATAGGAAGACGGCCTTTATTTTTCCGGGGCAGGGGGCTCAATATGTAGGGATGGGGAGAGCTTTTGCACGCTCTTACTCTAAGGCTCGCGCAACCTTTGAAGAGGCTGACGACAGACTTGGATTTTCTCTCTCAAAACTCATCTTCGAAGGCCCTGCTGAGGAGTTGACTCTCACTAAGAATAGCCAACTTGCTATCTACGCTGTGAGTGTCGCGATCTGGCGCGTGGTTCAAGAGCAATTTCCAGAGCTTATCCCTGCTGTCACTGCTGGTCTGAGTCTAGGCGAATATTCGGCACTCACAGCCTCAGGGAAGCTCAAGTTTGAAGAGGGGTTAGAGCTCGTCCGCGCGCGCGGTGTCTACATGGATGAAGCATCGATCGACCATCCGGGAACGATGGCTGTCTGTCTAGGAATGGAGGCTGCGAGTGCTCGGCAGGCGATTGAGCCGGTAGAAGGGGTTTGGATCGCCAACTTGAACTGCCCAGGGCAGGTGGTGATATCTGGGACGATTGATGGGATTGAGAGAGCGAGCCTACTCCTTTTAGAGAGGGGAGCTAAGCGCCTCATACCCCTGAATGTTTCGGGCGCCTTTCATAGCGGACTGATGGCTGATGCCAAGGAGAAGCTAAAGAGCTCTATCGAAAGTTTGACGCTCCACTCTACCCCCATCTCTCTTGTGATGAATGTGTCGGGTGATTTTGTCGAAGAGGAGAGCGCAATCCGCCAGAACCTGATCGATCAGATGGTCTCTCCCGTCTATTGGGAGCGGGGGATCCGCAAGATGGAAGAGAGAGGCATAGAGCTCTTTATCGAGATGGGCTGCGGAAAGACATTGAGTGGAATGAACCGAAAGATCGGGATAGAGGGTACGACTATCTATCTGGAGAAGGTAGAAGATTTAGAAAAACTTACAGGGTGTGGTTATGGGAGTTCTTAAAGGAAAACGAGCTTTAGTTACAGGTGGAACATCGGGGCTGGGGAGGCAGATCGCTCTGGCTTTTGCTGAGGAGGGCGCTCATGTCGCTGTTATAGGCATGAATCGGGAGCGTGGCAGAGAGGTTGTGGAGAGACTTCAGGAGAAGTGCGACCTACCAGATCAACAGTTCTTATTTGAGAGCGTGGATGTCTCGAAAAAACCCCAAGTTAACGAAGTGGTTGATCGCTTGCTTGCAGAGTGGGGGGGCATTGAGATCTTAGTCAATTGCGCTGGGATCACACGTGACACGCTCTTTATGAAGATGGCAGAGGAAGATTGGGATCAAGTCATCGATACCAATCTGAAGTCCGTCTATAACCTCTGCCACGCCCTTGTCCGTCCTATGATTAAGGCGCGATATGGAAAAATCATCAATATCTCCTCGGTCATTGGCTTGACAGGAAACCCAGGTCAAGTTAATTATGCTGCATCCAAGTTGGGGATGGTTGGATTTTCTCGCTCCCTAGCGAAAGAGCTGGCGCCGCGTAATATCAATGTCAACTGCATCGCTCCCGGATTCTTCGAGACGCCGATGACAGCGAGTCTAACCGATGAGCAGAAGGAGAGAATTATAAAAAAGGTTCCCATGGGTCGTCTAGGGGAGCCAAAAGAAATCGCCCACGCAGCGGTCTTTTTAGCATCAGATAGGTCCGATTATATCACCGGACAGGTGCTAACCGTTGACGGGGGAATGATTGCATAGATAACAGTAGTTTTAACATATTTGAAAAAGAGGAAAAAAGAGCTATGTCGATAGAAGAAGAAGTTAAGGAGATCATTGTAGAGCAACTTGGTGTTGATGCAAATGAGGTCAGTGCTGAGAAGTCTTTTGTAGAAGATTTAAATGCTGACTCTCTAGATTTGACCGAACTAATTATGACCTTTGAAGAGAAGTTTGCACTCGAGATCTCTGAAGGTGATGCAGAGCAGCTTAAAACAGTTGGCGATGTCGTTGAATTCGTGAGCAAAAAGAAAGTAGCAACTAGCTAAAAGGCGTAGTCCATTCGCATGTCAGCAAAATAGGTCTGCATTCTTTCACTTAATTCAGCGCGGCCATCGAGCTGGAGTGAGAAGCCGTTCCCTTTAGTAAACTTGATTCCCATCGCTGGGGCGACCTGATTGATCCCTTTGCTGGTGGTGTTCACTTTAAAGGTACCTCTCTGCCCGCGGAAGCTTGAACGGTAAACGCTGCTACTCAAGGGGGTCTTTGCCACCCAACTTACTCGGAAGTAGGGTGACCAGCAGCCTCCAACAAAGTTAAAGTTGATGGCGCTATTCAAGCCAAGCTCTGTGCGAAGCATGTTGGAAGTTTTTGATCTCACATCTAGATTAATCCCATCCGCTCCACTTTCGCGGAAGCGAGGCTGATGGAGATAGAAATGGTCGATGTTCCCGATGATCTGCAACGGAATTCCGATAGGATTTAACTCACCAGTAAGTCCCAGGTGGTTGGTCCACTGAATGCCACTATTGTTGCTCTTAGCCACTTCATCTATCACCGCTCGGGGATGCCGAGGCGCAGTGAAAAAGATGGTGCGTTTTACATCATAAAAGTTCCCACCAACCATTGTGGAGAGATCGACAACGAAGTAGTCACGGAAGTAGCTCCCATAGATCCCAGCATACGCTTGGTCTACCCGTCCTTTTCCAGCAGCGCCCATCCAACGGAAGTTGGTGTAGGTATAACCTACGCCTCCCCCCACATAGAAGTGACGGAGGCACCGGTCGTATCCAATAATCACGCCAGCGCTCTCTGAATTCACTCCTCGCAGTTGCCCCCGCTTATGTTGCTCATGCCATACGCCAAAAGGTTGCACCCATACACTGTTTTTACGGCCTTTCTCCTTCAAGGTGCGACACCCTCTAGGTGAGCAGGAGAGTTCAAAAAGGTGCTGAGAAAAGATAGAGATCACCTGGCTGTTACTCGTCATGTTAATCCACTCAAGCGATCCAAAGGCAGCGGGATGCATTAAGTTGAGGGCTTTATTCAGTGCTTTATTAGATAACAACCCTAACACTTGCACTGCAAACGCCAGATCAGAGTTGGGCTGAATGGGAAGCAGAGACATAATGTAATCCTTGACGTGCGTCGGGTTCCCCGGCTTGACTATTTGGTTATCGAACAACCGACTTTCAAGTGCAGAAAGTTGTACGGTCTGGGAGCCACTATCACTAAGGGGTGGATAGAGTACTTCAAATAGAGGAGTTCCAATAGGAGTTAAGGGGAGATTTTCACTGTCAAACTTCCCTGAAATGATATCTGCAGTGAGAATGGTAATCCTCTGCCCTTCTAGGAAGTTGCCCGCAGCAGCTTCTACAAAGAGAGTCCCTGCAAGGTTAGCTGTTCCTGTGACATCGATCTTGTCAGTGTTACCCACACTATCAACTTCGGCATCAAATATGACCCCTGCCCCCCCTGAAAAAGTGAGGGTGCGACCCACAGTCAGCGTTCCAAAGAGGCCATCTCCACCCGGAGCAACGGTCCCGCCTGTGACTGTTAAATTTCCAGAGGTTGGCATACTTGGATCAGTAAGAAGCATTGTATCAGTTCCGCCAAAGGTTCCTCCGGCTACAAGCACTGGGGTAATTACCGAGCCGTTGACATGAAGGGTACCTGAAATGACAGCTGTCGTTCCGGTGTAAGTGTTGGTTCCATTGAGCGTAAAGATCGCGGTATTGCCTGCACCGAGAGTGAGACCACCTGAGGTTTTACCACTATTTCCGTCGTCAAAGTTACTTTCAATAGCGTTGGGAACGGTAGAATTCGATGTGAGACTCTCCACATTAATTGAGCAGCCGGACATCATGAAAATATCTGTGCCACGGGCTTTTCCAGAGCTGGCTCCAGCTCCAGCTGTCACTATGTTTGCACTGCCCCCGGTTCCAAAGGTGATTTTCTTATTGATGGTCAGAACGGATGGACTTGTGCCATCACTGTTGGCTTGGAGGAAGATCGCACCTCCAAACGCGGCGGCGCCGCCGCCCTTGCCAGTGCCAGCGCCCCCGTCCGAGTCTCCGGCGCCCCCGCCGAAGCCGCCAAGGCCTCCGGTATTGAGAAAGGAGCCACCTCCACCGCCACCGAAACCGCCCTTGCCGCCGGAGTCGTTGAAGGCGCCACCACCACCGCCGCCGAAGCCGCCATCGCCGCCCTTGCCCTCCACACTACCAGTGGCAGAACCACCTCCCCCACCACCGAAGATGCCGCCATCGCCACCCGCGCCGGCGACAGTGAGGCTTAAGCCGCCACCACCACCACCACCGCCATCGCCACCCCTGCCGCCATCGCCGTTACTGCCGGTGCCGCCGCCGCCACCGCCGCCGCCAAAACCGCTCCCACCAAAGCCTCCTTTACCAGCGCCATCGCCGCCACCACCGCCACCACCTACACCTGCGGTTGGGAATCCTCCTCCATCTCCTCCAGATCCCACTCCTCCATCTAAACCAGCGGTAGTTCCAACCCCGCCGCTGCCGCCACCGCCACCGGTGCCACCGCCTTTACCGACGCCACCTGAAATACCGCTC
>SDBT01002684.1_pt1 | contig 31263 bp, 28 predicted proteins | sample 2277101 | NCBI WGS metagenome assembly SDBT01 (sample SAMN10404973, study PRJNA504765) | marine sediment metagenome | isolation source: marine sediment core GS10_PC15, 103 cmbsf | place: Arctic Ocean: Southern Knipovich Ridge | collected 2010 | reverse complement strand
GGATTAAAAGTTTGTGTGATATTTGAAGGCCGAGATGCTGCTGGAAAAGGCGGAGTCATCAAACGCATTACCCAGAGACTTAATCCCCGTATTGCGCGCGTTGTAGCGCTTGCAACTCCGTCGGACAGGGAAAAACAACAGTGGTATTTTCAACGGTATGTCCCTCATCTACCATCAGCAGGAGAAATGGTCTTGTTTGACCGCAGCTGGTACAACAGGGCTGGTGTAGAAAGAGTGATGGGTTTTTGCACAGATGATGAATACCGGGATTTTATGCGGACTTGCCCTGAATTTGAACGAATGCTGGTACGTTCTGGAATAAAATTGATTAAATACTGGTTTTCAGTCAGCGATGAAGAACAGGAACGGCGGTTCCGGATTCGCAATACAGACCCATCCAGACGCTGGAAATTAAGCCCGATGGACCTGGAATCCCGTTCTCGCTGGGTTGAATATTCCCGGGCGAAAGATGCCATGTTCATGTATACTGACACAGAAAAAGCCCCCTGGTATGTGGTGGATGCCAACATCAAACGCCATGCCAGGTTGAACTGCATCAGCCATCTTCTGAGTTTAATTGATTATGAAGATCTCACCCCAGATCCCATTAAGCTTCCTCCCCGGCAGCAGAACCCTGGTTATAAACGACCTCCTATAACCAGCCAAAAATGGGTCCCGGCAATATATGGTGAAAACTCTTATGTTGAATCCTGATCATTGATCCGATTTTCCGAGATAGAAAATGACACTTACAATCCGTGCCTATCATGATGATGATTGGCCACTTATCTGCCAGATTCTCGACCTTGCCCGCCCGGATGAGCTGCGCGGTTCCTGTGACCCCCGGGCCTTTGTGCCCATCGAGCGAGACCAGGAGGTTGAACACCTTCGATTATGTCAGAAACAGGTCGCACTCATAAATGACCAAATAGTCGGTTTTATAGGCTACTATGAGGGTTATTTAGGCTGGTTATATATCCACCCTGATTATTACGGCAAGGGAATTGGCCGTAAACTTCTTCAGACCGGCTTGAAAATCATCAACGGTAATGCCTGGACCATTGCCCTGGCGGGGAACACCCGAGCAATTGATCTTTACCAAAGCGAAGGTTTCAGCGAAGTAAATAGGTACGAGAGCGATAACGTCGGATATTCTTGTACCTGTGTTCGCCTGGAAATAAAAATCTGATCTCTTCCAGATCTAGTCCCAAGTTCAATACACCTTACTAGATCCACTCGGGTGAATTTGCGATGTCATCATGCCCGATAACATCAATATGCATCCCAGAATAACCGGTGGTGAGAGCAATTCCCTCAGTATCAACCAACTTAAAAACAGATTCCAGGCTGAGAATGATGGCAGCGTGGCAGGGCTTGGCATTACGTTGGGCAACTATCTGCAAAGTATAGGTAATGCCAATTGAAATGATTCCCCCATATAAGATTGGCATGACAGCTGATATGACCTGGGAACTAACAAAGGACTCTCAGGTAAAACCGACCGCAAAACTTGTCAGGGCCGTGAAAATCGATTGCACAAATGAGAGCTAGATCGGATCAACCCAGGGAGAAAAACGGGCCATGAATTGAACATGCAATGCCCAGAAATATCCAGCTTTGCCTGCTGTTGTGTAAATTAAACCAAACTGCTGAAATATTTCTCCGAAAAATAAGCGCCGGAAGCAAAGCTAGTCCACCAATCAGAAATCTGAATCCATTAAATATAAAAGGACTGATATACTGCATTCCCAGACGTTGGGAGACAAATCCCCCTCCCAGATGACAGCGGTGAGCAGCAATCAAAAATTAGCCTGGGTAAATTTTGATTTCATGGTGTCTGCTATATTCTTTTACAATAATGTTACCCAGCATAACCCAGGAATACATTTCTACTTGATTAACGATCCACTGTTATATCGGTAATGGTTTTTTTAGCGTATACTTTTCGGTAAGTATCTGAGGGTGACCAGCCAGGGAGAAAGTTATGACAGTAATTGATCAAATACATCAACATCGTTCAATCCGTAAATATAAACCAGATCCCATTCCCGATGGGATCCTTTCTGAGATTCTGGAAGCGGGAATGCGCACATCATCGTCTGGTAATATGCAAACCTATTCTATAGTAGTCTCCAGGGATCCCGATCTGAAAGACAAGCTTTTTGAGCCCCACATGGGGCAGAGCATGGTTGTGGATGCACCTGTCTTTCTAACTTTTTGCGCAGATTTCCATAGAATGCGCCGCTGGTTGAAACTGAGCCAGGCTCCAGACAATTTTGATAATTATTTCAGTTTTATGATCGCGGCTATTGATGCTATCCTGGTATCTCAAACTGTCGCTCTGGCAGCTGAATCAAAAGGGCTGGGCATATGTTATATGGGCAGCACCCTTGCCAACGCAGATCAAATCGGGGACATCCTTGATCTGCCACACAATGTTGTCCCGGTTGTGGGTTTTTCCCTGGGTTATCCTGCAGAACAGCCAGCTCTTCGGGATCGTCTTCCTGCTTCTGGTTTAATCCACTGGGAGCGTTATCAGCAGTACCCGGATAAGACCATCCTGGACATCTACCAAGACCGGGAAATCAAGGGTTGGGATCGTTATATGAAATCCAAGTGGTTAAAAGAGGAAGTGGAAAAAAGCGGGGTGGAAAATCTGGCTCAGTTATACACTATTGTGAAATATACCCAAGACAGCCACCAGAAATTTTCAAACAAACTTCTTCAATATCTGTCAAACCAGGAGTTCATGAATAATCTCCCCAAATAGCAAGTGCAGGGCAAATCCCACTGAATGGTACAATGACACCATTGCTATCCAGCAGTAATAAACAAGGGGCTGGTGACATAAAGATAGCTGGATATCAGGAGGATGATATGAAACAATTAAATGATAAAAAGATCGCAGTTATCGGTAGTGGAAATATGGCTGGAGCTCTGATCGGTGCTCTACTCCGCAAGGGGGAATTAACACCCGGTCAAATTACAGCCAGTGATCCAATCCAAGAACAACTTGACAATATTTCTAAAAAATACTCTGTAGAGGTCACAGATATTAATTCGGATGCTGTAAAATCCGCAAATATTGTCATCCTGTCAGTCAAACCGCAGGTACTTCCCGCAGTTCTCGAAGAGTTAAAAGGGAAAATTCCAACCGGGAGCCTGGTATTTTCTATTGTCGCTGGCATGTCTATTTCCAAAATAATGAAAGGACTAGCGCATAAAGCAGTCATCAGATCAATGCCCAACACACCCGCCCAGATCAGTGCGGGCATGACTGTCTGGACAGCGTCAGACGCTGTCACAAACGATCAGCGAGATGATGCTACGGTAATCTTGGAAGCCATGGGCATTGAACTATATGTTGAACATGAAGATATGTTAAATATGGCAACTGCGGTAAGCGGTACCGGTCCAACGTATGTATTTTTACTGGCAGAAGCCCTGGTAGATGCCGCAGTTCACCTCGGTTTTTCCAGACGAGATGCCCGTTTAATTGTGCTGGAAACTATTAAGGGTTCAGTTGATTTTGCCCAGCAGTCTGATTTGCATCTGGCGCAACTCAGAAATATGGTTACATCTCCTGGTGGGACTAGCGCCGAGGCAATTTACCAGCTCGAAAAGGGTGGCATCCGGACCATATTGTCCAAAGCTGTCTGGGCAGCCTACCAGAAAAGCAAGTTGCTAGGGAAAAAAGCTGAGGACCCACCGGATTCTCCCCTGCGGGTCGAAAGCTAAAACTAAATAATTTTTGTAAATCCTATTTGTGCTTTTTCCGACGCCTTGCCGCTCCACCGCCGCTGCCGCCAAATGTCATTGATGCTCCCAGGAGGAATCCGAAGGTATACCATCCTCCATTATTATGGACTTCATACACATATACAGATTTTGAGAATAATGAAATGACAAAAGTGATGGGGGAAATTAATCCATGCCAGATTCCCTTCCAGAATCCTGCCACTTCTCCATCCTCATCAGGTGTATTACGAAGTTCATTTGGTCCTGCTGCGCAGGCACTAAGTATAACCATGATGCTCATCAATATAATTACAAACGTCATTTTTTTCATAGCGGTTATCTCCGTTTTCTAAAAGATATATACCTAAAAAGTGAGATCCAGTTGTGTAAATAACGACCAATTATCTGATAAAAATTGAAATTGATCTGGTAGTGAACTACCTTCAAGTATAATACAGCTAAGATGACAACAAAACACTCCTCACTCGTAATTGGTATCGCCGGTGGAACCGGATCAGGAAAAACCACTATTGCTGACTACATACTTGAAACAGTGGGATCGGATAAGATCGCTTTTTTCCCTCATGACGCATATTATCGGGAATTGATTGGACTCTCCCAAGAAGAACGGTCCCAGGTCAACTTTGATCATCCTTCCTCCCTGGAAACTGAACTTCTGATTGACCATATTAAACAACTGAAAAATGGACAATCAATTGAGCTTCCAACATACGATTTCACAAATCATCGTCGGACAGGAAAAACCACAATTATCGATCCTCAACCGATCCTGATGGTGGAGGGAATCCTGATCCTTGCAGAACCTGAACTAAGGCAATTATGTGACTTGAAGATTTATGTTGACACAGATGCGGATATCCGCTTTATAAGACGTTTGAAAAGGGATATTGAAGAGCGCGGCCGCACTACCCATAACGTGATTAAACAATATCTGGAAACGGTTCGCCCGATGCATTTGGAATTTGTTGAGCCATCCAAGCGCTATGCAAATGTGATTATTCCAGAGGGAGGATATAACCACGTTGCCCTGGATTTAATAGTCGCCCGTATTGACTCAATGCTTCAGGAGTAACCGGTATGACTGACATCAAAGCCGTTGATCTCTACCTTGAATCCCATCTTGAATCAAGTCTTTCCGAATTAAAAACATTTTGCTCACAGCCGAGTATTGCTGCCCAAAATCTGGGCCTGGATGAGTCTGCCAAAATGGTTCTTTCTATGTTGGAAGCCAGAGGGTTTTCTGGCAGCATCTACACAACTGAAGGGTTTCCCGTAGTATTTGCGGAGCGGAAAGGACTGGTTGACAAAACTCTGCTATTTTACAACCATTACGATGTCCAGCCCCCTGAACCCCTTGACTTGTGGACCTCACCCCCGTTTGATCCCCAGGAACGGGATGGAAAAGTATTCGGCAGGGGCATAAGTGATGATAAAGGCCATTTCACCAGCCGCCTCTTAGCTATAGATGCTTTGCTGCATGAAAATGGAGACTTACCCTGTAATATAAAATTCATCCTTGAAGGAGAAGAGGAAATTGGCAGCGTTCACCTTCCGGAGTTTATAAAAAAACATCAGGACCTGTTGAGCGCTGATGCCTGCATCTGGGAGTTTGGTGGTGTAGATCACAGAGACGTTCCAATGCAGTATCTGGGTCTCAGGGGCATATGTTATGTAGAATTATCAGTTAAAACCGCTCATATGGATGTTCATTCGGGATTGGGCGGATCAATCTTTCCCAATGCAGCCTGGAGGTTAGTCTGGGCATTAAATTCTCTGAAAGACTCACAGGAGAAAATTCTCCTTCCAGGTTTTTACGACGATGTAGTTTCCCCCTCAGTCAGGGATATTGAAATGCTTGCCGCGTTGCCTCCAGTGGCAGATGAATACAGATCGAGGTACGGCATTGACAAATTCCTTCAAGATTATTCTGACGAAACAGCATTAAAGGTTGCCAGTGTATTTGAACCGACCTGCACCATATGTGGTTTAACATCAGGTTACCAGGGGGTGGGATCAAAAACAGTTCTTCCCGCCAGAGCCTCAGCAAAAATAGATTTTAGATTAGTTCCCGATCAAACACCCCGTAAGGTTCTGGAACAATTGCGTACACATCTTGATCATGAAGGGTTTTCGGATATTGAAATTGAATTTTTAGGGGGAGAACCAGCCGCCCGGACAGATCCTGATCACCCATTTGTGAAAATGGTAGTTGAAACCTCTAAAGAAGCCTTTGGGCAACAAATGGAACTGGTTCCAATTGTAGGAGGTTCCGGTCCAAATTACGAGTTTGTCCATACCTTAAGATTGCCAGTTGTTTCAACCGGGATTGGATATCCAGGCAGTAATGTCCATGCTCCAGATGAGAACATCAGAATAGACCTATATCTGAAAGGCGCCAAACATGTCGCCAGGATCATCCAGGCATTTGGACAATCATAAATATTCATTTGATTAAAAGCCAGTCATTATCAGGCAATAAATCTTGCCATGATACAGGGGATGTATGTCTACAAAATTTTTGGTAGCACTTGATATAGAAACAACAGGTCTGGACGCTAAAAAAGACCGGATCATCGAAATTGGCGCGGTCCGTTTTTTAAATTCTGGCACCCAGGAGGAATTCTCCACTCTGGTAAACCCCGGCGTCAAGATTCCCCGCTTTATAACGGAACTGACAGGGATCAGTGATGCGATGGTTCGCGGTGAGAAGATCCCGTTCATTGAAGATGCCATTAATCAGCTGATTAGTTTTGTTGGAGATGCACCTGTTATCGGACATAATGTCAAATTTGATCTATCTTTCCTCCGGGAAGCCGGCGCTCTTAAAAAGAACAAAGCTATTGATACCTATGAAATGGCGGCAGTGGTCCTGCCTTCCGAGGGGCGCTATAACTTAAGGGCACTTGGACAGGTTCTTGAAGTTCCTATGAAAGCCACCCATCGAGCCCTGGATGATACCAAGGTGACCAAGGCTATTTATGAGCGAATGTACCGTTTAATCCTGGATTTACCTCTTCCTCTGCTGGGCGAGATCGTCAGGTTGAGCAAAAATACCGGTTGGGGTGGAACCCTGCCTTTTTCCTGGGCGCTTCAGGAAAAAGGATCCGGAAAAATCATTGAGGCTTATCAAAATCCTCTCTTAACACAACCCCCTCCCAAGGAGCTTGATCCCCTCCAGCCGGAAGATTCCTTGAAGAACCTCGATCTTGAAGAAGTATCAGCCACCCTGGAACCGGGCGGACCTTTTCAAAAATCCTTCCCAGCTTATGAGCATCGGTCAGAGCAGGTAGAGATGCTCCGGGCAACTGCCCGGGCAATCTCTGATGGGCGGCACTACCTGATAGAAGCCGGCACAGGGATTGGGAAATCACTGGCATATTTAATTCCTGCTGCTTTATGGGCCACAAAGAATCAACGTCGGGTTGTCATTTCAACCAATACCATCAATCTTCAGGATCAGCTGATCAGCAAGGACATTCCCCTGCTCCTAGAGACTCTAGATCTAAATTGCCGGGCATCGGTCTTAAAAGGAAGATCAAATTATCTCTGCCCTCACCATTTCGAAACATTGCGAAAAAGCAAACCAAAAAATCCAGATGAAATGCGGGTGGTTGGGAAAATCCTAGCCTGGTTGGAAGTCAGCCAAACCGGAGATAGAGGTGAGATTAACCTTAACGGCCCCAGGGAGCGCAGAATCTGGAACCGGGTCTCTGCAGACCACGAAGATTGTTCTACCGAAAGCTGCCTGAAGAGAACCGGCGGCCGCTGCCCTTTTTTCCGCGCGAGGCAAAGTGCCCACTCTTCCCATCTGATCATTGTTAATCACGCCCTCTTATTGGCAGATGTGGCAACTGGTAATCGGGTGCTTCCAGAATATGACACCCTGATAATCGATGAAGCCCACCATCTTGAAAATGCGACAACGAGCGCCTTAAGTTTTTACACCTCTCAAACTTTACTTAGAAGGTCTTTAAGGGTTCTCGGAGATGAAAAGAAAGGCATACTGAAGTGGATCATTGCCCTCGGTGAAGAAGCTCTATCCCCCGCTGATCATGCTGCCCTTAACCAATTGGTTCAATCAATCATTTCACGGTCCTTCAAATCGGAAAGCAGGATGGATGAGGTGTTCCGGATCATGCAGGGCTTTCTCCATCGCTCTCGGGGAGGAAGACCGGCGAGTCGGTATACACAACAATTGCGGATTTCACCGGCTACTCGCCTTCAGCCTGACTGGGATGAAATTGAAGTTGGCTGGGATCAAGCCCGCCAATCACTTCATGGGCTTTTGGAAGATATTCAGAAACTCTGGGAAATCATCAGCGGGATTCTGGGTTCCAAGGAAGCTGATGAACGTCAGTTTGAAGCGATCCTCAATGATCTCCGGGAAATATCCAGGGAATTATTTGAAATGTATGAAAATATCGATAACCTGGTATTTCAACCGGACCCTAATATGATCTACTGGATCGAATCTCCACCTCAAAATCCTGCGATTGCTATCAAGGCTGCTCCACTGCACATTGGTAATCTCATGGAGCAATATATCTGGTTTGAAAAAAGATCTGTGATTTTAACATCGGCAACACTTACAACCGCAGGTAGTTTTGATTACATCCGCAACCGGCTGCAGGCGGAGGATGCCGAAGTATTGGCCTTAGGATCCCCTTTTGATTATCAGAACGCTGCTTTGCTATATCTGGTGGAAGACATACCGGAACCAACAGATTTTAAGGGTCATCAGCTGTATATCAATAAAGGCCTGATCGATTTATGCAAAGAGATAGGTGGCCGAACTATGGTGTTATTTACATCCTATAGCCAACTGCAAAAAACTGCTAACTCTATCAGCGGGCCATTGGCAAAAGAAGGAATTATTGTTTATGAACAAGGTAGCGGACCAAGCCCTCATACATTGTTAAAAAGCTTCCAGCAGGCTGAACAAGCAGTGCTGCTGGGAACACGGGCGTTCTGGGAAGGAGTTGATATTCCAGGACAGGATCTCTCTGTTCTGGTTATCGCCAAACTTCCATTTCAGGTCCCTTCAGACCCGATTGTCTCTGCCAGGTCAGAAACCTACCAGGATTCTTTCCAAGAGTATATGCTGCCGGAAGCAATTCTTAGCTTCAGACAGGGTTTTGGCCGATTGATCCGGACCAAACAGGACGTAGGTGTAGTGGCAATATTCGATAAACGATTAATCACTAAAAGTTATGGCCCCCTGTTTTTGAGCTCATTACCAAACTGCACTATTCAACATGGTTTTCTCTCAGATTTACCACAAATTGCTAGTCGTTGGGTAAATATCTGACCTTTCATCTTTCCCCGCTTGAAATCATCCAATATCTTTGTTATATTGAGATTAGAGGCGGCACAAGAATCTTCATAACCAATTCAATTTCTGAAATGATCATCCGACATAAACACCACTTCTACCTGGGCAGGATGTCACCTTACAATCAGTCCAGGGCAACCTGGAACTTATTGCTTCTAAAGGAGGTGTCGCGTGGTTAGATATAAAGATACTCTCTGGTGTGACGGGTGCGGGATTGAAATTTATTGGGACCCCGTGGAGAAAACCCGTCTGTTATTTTGCTGCCAAAATTGCTCGGATGGGGAAGAATGCGATTGCAGCAAATATGAAGATGATTACCAGCTAGAAGACCAAGCAATCAGTATAAATGTGCAGTCAACAATTCAATAAGGAATTATGGGTTGCTTTTCTTCAGCAGCCCAACAATAAATCTTCTTCCAAAATCATAATTGATCCCAGGCAGAAGTAACAGGATCATTCTTCAGAGTTTTCTTCAATTAGAGTAGCTGTTTCCTTATCCTGACCAGAACTCTCAACATCTGGCTCATCCGAAACTACATCAGAGACCTCCACAACTTTCATCTCAGATTCATCCTCGGCAGTAACATCCACTCCTGGGACCGAATCATTTTCGATCTCCTTTTGTATCTCTTGATCAGCGTCAAGTCGATCACCTTCAAGGGCATCTTCTAAATTCATCATCCATTCCATTTGCTCAGAGACAGGTACCCTGCGCATACTTAGTGATACTCGTTCCCGTTTGGGATCAATGCCCATGATCTTTACAAGTACAGGATCACCTGGTTTTACCGCTGATTTAGGATCTTCTATTTTCAGGTATCCGATTTCGCTGATATGAACCAGACCTTGTAAACCTTCCTGGATCTCCACGAAGGCACCGAACTCGAGGACTGAGACAACTTTTCCTTCAACAAGATCGCCAATATGATATTTTTCAGCCAATTCCAACCAGGGATTTGGAAGCAATATTTTCCGGCTGAGACTAACTCTTTCCTTCTCTTTGTCCACCCCAACAACTTTTACTTCAATTTCATCACCGATTTTAAATAACTTAGTAAGATCAGATAATCGTTTCCACCCAATCTCGGATTTGTGAACCAGCCCATCAACTCCTTCCAGGTCCACAAATATACCAAAATCGACCACGTTTACAATTCTGGATTTGAACTCTGCTCCAATTTCAATTTCATTGATTCTCTTTTGGCGGCGATCTTTTTGAGCAGCTCGGGCTGAAAACACCAATCGGTGTTCTTTCGGGTTGATTTCAATAATCTTTAACGGAAGTTTTTTTCCAATTAACCCTGACTTTATCTCTCCAGCTTTTTGTGCGCTGGTACCCTTACGGATTGAAGGAATATGGGAGTTCGGTATAAATCCCCGGATATTTTCATAAGCAACCAGCAATCCCCCCCTATTTTGATCAACCACTTCTAATTCCAGTAAATTGTCACCTTCCGCAAGTTGTTCGACTTTCAACCAGGTCTTGTGGGCCAGTCCTTTGCTTAATGAAACTAGCAGATCGTCATCCCCCAGTGGGGTTCTTATTACAATTACAAATATTTCATCCCCAATAGATAATTTCTCTCTGTATTCCGAATCAATTCTATCCAGATCTTGCGGAGGAATGATCGCGTCCCTTTTAAACCCCACATCTAGCAAGATCGAATTTTCCTGAATGTCAAGAATATTACCTTTGAGGATCTCCCCTTGTTGAGGTTTATCAACACCATAGTGTTCAATAAAATCCTGGAACCATTCAGGTTGGACTATTCCATTACTTTCTTCTGGAGCTGGTTGATTTTGAATTACTTCCGGGTTCTGATCCTCGTTCTTCATGTCTTTCTTGAATTTCTCCTGGTTTAGATAGTCCCCCGGATATAATTTATAGGAAATAATTGAGACAGCAGCACATACTAACTGTACCAGAACATAACAAAAGGTACTTTCAGATTATGACAAATTTTAGTTTTTTTGTCAAATATGCTCTTCTCTCAGGGATTAAATTCATACCCCACTCCCCATTTATTACGGATTATTTTCGGTTTCTTGGGATCAGTCTCAATTTTTTCCCTTAGCCTTCTCACATGAACAAATAAGCCCTGTCTAGATCCCTTCTCAGGGCCTTCCCAAACCCTGTCGAGGAGCTTGTCATAGGTCATTATTTGTTTCCCCTGTCGAGTCATATAAACGAGTAAATTGTATTCGATTGGAGTAAGACGGACAGGATTCCCTTTCCTCCACACCTGCCCAGATGAGTAATCAATTCGAATATCACCTGAATAATAAATATCAGGAATAATTGACTGGGAGGATCCTTCACTCCGTTTGATGATTGATCTCAATCTGAGAATTAACTCCTCAATCAGGAATGGTTTAATCAGGTAATCATCAACTCCTGCCTGAAATGCTTGGACAAGATCGTCAGACCTTGTACTGGCACTCATCATGATTATTGGAACAGCTGACCAGCGTCGGATACCCTGGGTAAGCAGAACACCATCGATCCCTGGCAAATTTTTGGCTGCAAGAACTGCCACCGGGTTTATCCTCTGAACCATATCCAGGGCAGTATTCCCCTCGACTGCCAGGTCAACTCTGTAGCCCTCTTTGCTAAGAGCTTCTTGGATTGAAAGTTGGTATTCAGATTGCGACTCTGCCAGCAATACTCTGCCGCTGCCTTGTCCATCTTCATGTTCTGGCAAGCGTATTTTGATTCTCCCGCCTGATTCCAGATCTTTATACAATGGCAGATTTATATTCACGCTTAAACCTGTTCCTTGTTCTGCGGGATGTCTTTTTACTTGAACATTACCTCCCTGGGAGGTAATGATATTCTTAGCCAGCATCACAGTTGGAATGACAGGGATTTGCGCATTTTCGTCTGTTTCCGATGAAAATCCCGGCAGTGGGAGTGTCCGGCTGCTCTGCAGATTGATTTTGACGCGCTGTTCTTCGAGAGAGATGACTACATCCACTGGGTGATCTGCCTGAACATGATTAGAAATTTCATCCAGAAGGTATTCCAATGCCAGTTTAGTAATTACAGGATCCACATGAACCGGAATGAATGGTTTTTCCAGAGAGGTTGAGCCCTGAAGGTATAGTTCCAGATCCGGATATTCCTGAACAATTCCCCTCAGTAGTTCCCATAAATTTATCGTTTCCGGGAAAAAGGATCGATCGTAAAGTATATTAATGAAATTTAATACTAAATCTAGTTTTTCATTTAAAGATATGATCTGGTCCCCCGTATCCAGTAAGAATTCCTCAACCAGCTTATTGTTCCAAGTTTTAATATTTCTTGTTAATGCTTGAAGATTTCCAGCTGCTGCCGCACTTAATTTGCGGGATTGCTGACAGAGGTTTACCAGAACCCTCATCTGCTGTTTCAGAATTCGTTGATCTGCTGATAGGTCAACCAGTAAACCTCCAAAATTTTCAGTTTCAGTTACGGAAGGATCATTATATAAGAACAATTTATATAATTTCCCAGGAAGGCTTTTGAACGAAATAATTAGAGATGGATTTTCACCTATATTAAGAATATTTTTATTAAAATCTGCACGGGTAATTCCAGGATTTTCTGTGCTTGAAAATAATCTCTGCACAAAAACATGGTAAGAGAGGTTTCCTGCATCTTCTGCCGGAACTTCCAACATATCAGCCAGATGAGTGTTTAATTGAACTTTGTTTTTAGATGCATTCACAAAAAAAAGACCCACTGGCAGGGAAATCTCAGGCGGCAGCTCACCAGAATTATAGGTAGTTGGAGAAATCCTCTCAATTCCCTGCCGAAGTGTATTCTTGATACCATTATGTTCAGAATCCATAAAATCATTCTAGCACAGCCAAAAACCAAGGTCAATGTAAGCGTTTCGTAAGTTTTAGACAGTGATTAATATTGCATTGTAAGTTTTAAGCGGTATACTGGTGAGGTGATAGGTACAAGCGGAATCAACCGCTAAATTTGCTGAATAGCAATTTTCAAAGAAATTTAGGCCACGAACCAGAAAGGGTGAAGGTAAAGTATCGCCCTTTCTGTGTGAGTGCCGAAAAGAAAGGATGTGAGAAGTCTTGGCTGTAAAAGTTAAAATACGACCTAATGAATCGCAAAAGCAGATGATGAAGCGTTTTCGGAAAAAAGTATCCCGAAGCGGTGTCTTGAGTACAGTTCGCCGTAAAAGGTGGTTTGTTTCCAAAAGCGAATTGAGTCGAATTCAACGGAAAAAAGCGATCCGTCGGCGCAAACGCCGGACGGCAAATAAACGACGACAGAAAAAACAAGGCATTCGAACGTATTAAGCCTGGATAAACAATCCGGTACTCGGTCTTCAAGTGTATGACAATTTCAATTGTTGCTCATAATGCCGCGAAGATAACAAAGAGGTAGCATGGCAAAGAAAGAAGAAAAAATGAGATTGGAAGGGACTATTACTAAATCCCTCCCTGGAACACAATTCTTAGTTGAATTGGAAAACGGACACGAGATATTGGCCTATCTCGCAGGAAAAATGCGCAAATACTATATCCGTGTTTTGCTTGGAGACCGCGTTACCGTGGAGATGTCAACCTATGATCTCTCCCGGGGCAGGATTGTTTATCGACACAAAAAAGGGCAGGCTCCTCCTCCGTCATTATCACCAACACCATCAGTACCAACGGAGGAAGAAAAAAGCGAATAAACAAATCAGTTTTAATATAGGTGGCTGTTATTGGTATAAACACCTGAACCAATAACAGATCCATTCAAGATTTTTCAGCCGTATCGTACAGTTGTGCTTTACTAAATTTTTCTATCCGTTTCGATAAAATATATGAGTAAAACAAATACAAACACATCCAAACCCGATAAGAAAACTTTATTAAATCCCATTCACGAACTCATAGAGCTAGGACATTCCCAGGGATACGTTACCTTCTCTAATATTCTCAACTATATTCCGGAAGCCAAAAAAGATGTTCCCAGTCTCGAAAAAGCCTTTGCCTCCTTACTTGAGGAGGATATCCCCTACCTCGAGGAAGATGACGAAGAAGAAATTGAAGTCTTGTTTATCAAGCAGGGGGGAAATGGCAAACTTGATAGCGAAGACGATATTGAACTCCAAGAGGAAATAAAGAATCGGCTGAGCAGCATTGATACTAACGACTTGATTGAGCTGTATTTCAAGGAAGCTGCCAGCATCCCTTTACTCTCAAAAGATGAGGAAAAAGACCTTTCGAAACGCATCGAACGGGGCAGATTAGCCCGGAAAGAAATGGCTCGCGGCAATGTCCCTGAAGACCGTCAGGATGAACTTCACAATATGATCGAGGATGAATGGATTGCCCTGGATCACTTGATCACAGCAAATTCCCGGCTGGTCATCAGTGTAGCCAAAAAATATATGGGTCGGGGAGTACCTTTCCTTGATCTAATCCAAGAAGGCAATATTGGCCTGATGCGAGCAGCCAAGAAATTTGATTATTTGAGGGGATTTAAATTTTCCACTTACGCCACCTGGTGGATTCGACAGGCAGTAACCAGGGCTATTGCAGACCAAGGGAGAACAATCAGAGTTCCCGTTCATATGGGTGATAAAATTTCCAAGATGTTCAGAATGCAGAACGACTTGAAACAATCCCTTGAACGAGATCCTTCCATCGAGGAACTGGCCGAAGCGCTTGATGAAGCCCCAGAAAAAGTCCAATACATGATGAAAGTCGCCCGTCGGCCCCTCTCACTGGAAATGCCAACCACCAAGGAAGGTGATGCAGTCCTGGGAGATTTTGTGGAGGATTTAGAAACACCGCTGCCTGATGAAACCGCAACAAAACATCTGCTCAGAGAGCATTTAGAAGAAGTTATGGAAGCTCTCCCTTCCCGGGAGGTACGGATATTAAGACTTCGGTATGGCGTTCCCGACGGTAAAAGCCATACCCTGCAGGAAGTTGGTGAGAAAGTTGGTGTCTCCAGGGAAAGGGTCAGGCAAATTGAAGCTCAGGCACTTCGCCGATTGCGGCAGCCCCGCATTCAGAGAATCCTGCGTGATTATCTGGAAAAAAATAAAAATTCCTGAACAGCTATGATACAATAACTGGCTGGAATTTTTAATCCAATTAATTTACATAATGGATTAAACATGGCAGAAGAAATCAAATCATTCAGAAAAGGAGACTGGGTATCCCATCTCCACCATGGTGTGGGCCAGGTGCAGGGAAAGGAAAAGAAAATACTGGATGGAGAAACCAGGGAATACTATAAGGTCCAAACCCGTAACGGGGTTTACTGGATTCCTACCGATAGTTTAGATCCGGATCGGATTCGACCGATTGTGAGCGAGAAAAACCTTCAAAAAGCGATCATTATCCTAGAATCCCCTCCAGAGCCTATGGACAGCAAACATACTATCCGTAAAAATCGTATTAATCAGGTTATAGAAGAAGGTAACTTAGACGGTTTCTGTTCTTTAATGAGAGATTTGCACGGAAAGAGAATTGGGAATAAATTAAATACAACAGAACAGAGGGCACACGCGAATATCAAGAAAAAAATTGCCTCTGAATGGTCGGCTACCCGGGAAATATCTCTCCAGGATGCCAATAAAGAAATCAATAAGATTCTGAGGAAAATTAAACCACCTGAAAAACCAAAAAGAGCCAAGAAAACAAAGGCAAAATGAAGATTTGCCAGGAGAAATAATCATATGGGCAAGAAAAGCATAAAAACACATCAATCAACTGCAAAACGCTTCCGAAAAACTGGCAGCGGAAAAATCCTTCGTACAAAAGGGCATCACGGACATTTTCGCAGACGAAAATCGAGCCGTTCCATCAATGATATGAAGAAAATGCACGAAGTCGAAGCCAGTGGTTTAAAGAAAAGGATCAAACGTTTAGTTCCCAATATGGGTCGCTAAAACTTCTCAGATGAAAAAAAGCCGTTTCACTAACTGGAACGGCTTTTTTTATACGAACTCTCCCTTATTGAGAGGAATTTTATGGAAGAAAATAAACAAGCCGAATCAAGGAAAAAAGACACCCGCGAATCTGGTAAAAACAGCATTCCCGGTATATTCCTGCGCCTCATTTTCACAGCATTTACCGGCATAATTATAGGTATTATTATTTATTACACTGCCGTCGGATGGATCCCATATCTGGACCAGCGCGTATTTCAACCCATCGATAATAATCAAGCTGAGCTCCAGGTTTTTCAGGCTACCCAACAATCCTTGGAAAATCAAATCCATCTCCTATATGACAACAATACCTCAAATCAAGCCGCCCTGGAAAATTTAGAAATGGACATCGAGCAGCTGAATGAAGAAAGGTTATCCATCCTGGCAACAGTAGAAATGAGCGTCCAATTTATGCTCCAACATACCCAGTCCATCGCCACCCTTGACGCCAGGCTGGGATCAACAAATAGAAATTTGTCCGCCCTTGCCACAGCCCAAATGAGGAACGGGTATTTTCAGCAGAGATTAAGTTTGCTTAAAATATTGGATTTATTAACTCTGGCAAACCAACACCTGCTTCATGCAAATTTTGGTCAAGCAAAAAATCAGCTTATCCTCGCTAAAACAGAGCTTGAAACCCTTTTCATCCAAACTCCAGCTTATCAACAAACATTTATACACGACCTTCTGATCCTGATTGAAGGTGCCGTTGAGAATTTACCCGAAAATTATTTTATAGCAGAACACAAGATACAACTAGCGATCCAATTGGCCCTTCAAGGTTATCCGGAATTTGACCCATCAACGACACTGACAGCTACTCCATACATAACTCCAACTTTAACTCCTACCCCCTAATCTTGATGACCGGAATTTTGCAGTATGGAGTATAAATATTACCAGAGTGATTAACATATTAATGACCAACAAAACCTGAAATATTCGAAGTGATCTCACAGGAAGGTGAAGTTTATACCGGGAATACTATGTGCTATTCGCGGAGGCCGTCAAGTCAACCACAATTAACAAATCAATCCAGCTTGCTCAAACTTCCGGAGAAACTATCTATTTTCTCTACGTAGCCAATCTGGATTTCCTGACTCACTCAAGCAGCAGTAAAACTAATCACATTGCCCAGGAACAGGCTGCAGAGTATGGAGTTGATTCAAAGGGCGTGATCAGGGACGGCCAAGTTGTCGAGGAAATCATCTCCTATTGTAAGGAACTGGATCCGCTTTATGTGGTCCTGGGCCAACCTGAAGAAGAAGGAGAAGATAATTTAGTGTCCATGATAATTAGCCAACATCCCTATTACAGCTGCACTGCTTCCTGTAATAGGCTACCTCTCCCTGATTATCCCCGGAGCAGAATCCAAAGTTTTGTTTATCTGCCCCTCCATCAGCGCCGCGATGGGTGGTAACAGCTCTCTGATCGGCGCATCCGCCAATATGATCACAGCGGTTATTGCAGGACGTCCAGGATATCGAATTTCCTATGGTTATTTCCCAAGCAAAGGTTTTCCTGCCTTGCTCATTACAGTTAGCTTGTCCTTATTATGGTTGTTTATCCGTTTTTAGTGGTTGAGCAGCTCGTAGCCAAAGATATCTGAAAAAGAATCAGGGCTTATGAAAATCAATGTAAGGCAGAAGTTGCAATCCGATCTCTTAGATTGGATACTGATGATAACCAGCTGGATAATTTACCTGGGAGGATTACTATATTTCGCCAGGTACGATAACTCATGGGTTTTAATGGCCCTGGGTGCCTTGCCGGTAATTATCTCCGCCTGGTTCCTGGGCATGACAGTAGGAGCCATCTCAGCATTTTTTTCTATTGCCATACACCTTGGTGTGTCACTCTTCCAGGAAAGTTATTCGACAACCCTTAACATGTTGATACTCAACCATCTGGTTGGCTTTTCTATATTAACTATCTCTGGAATGTTCATCGGTCATCTCCGGGACTTACAGAACAAATCCCATCAGGAATTGATATCCTTAACTGAGAATAATAAAAAACTCACTAAACTTTCTCGTATTTTGGATGCAACCAATCAACTGACGATCGATTTAATGAGCAGTCAGGACTGGTTGAATAAAATACCTCTTCTTCTCAAGAAGATCGGTTCAGCGGCTGATGTCGACCATTTGATAATGATGCAGCTAACGGGAGATGGCACGGAGGATTTCTCAATTAATTCCCTGCATTATTGGGGTAATGAAGCCAACCTCGCTGAAGATACTGTTCAACAATCTATCTCACCAAGCTTGCGCAGCTGGATTACTGAATCCCAGATTGGAATTCCAGAAGTAGGTAATCTTAAAGACCTTTCACCTGATCTTCGGAAGGATTTCAGCTTTGCGGATGATGGAGAATTCGTTGTATTCCCAATCTTTGCCAAGAACTCTCTCTGGGGTTATCTTGGTTATGAGAATAACCAGCCGGAAAAAAACCTGGATATTTCTGAAATCAATACTTTCCGAAGTATTGTTCAAACCCTGGGTTCGATAATTTATAAAAACCTGATTGAGGAACATTTAGATTTAAGGGCAAGGGAGCTGGATTCCCTTCAGAAAGCCAGCTCTAGTATATCCTCCAGTGTCAATCTCGAAACCAGCCTGCAATCAGTTCTAAGCCAGATACTCGATTTAACTCCTGCGTATGATACCAGTGTGTTATTAAAACATAGCCAGGATCTTGAATTGTTTATATCCCTTGGAATGAATCAACAGCAATCCCTTCCCTTCTCTCGTCCAGGTGAGCTGGAATTATCAGAACTAGTAAGCTCCACCAATCAAGACCTGTTTATTTCAAATCTGCAGCAATTCAATGACATTCCATCCGGTCTAGCAAATCAGGAGGAAGCTGTTATCTCTTTCTCTCTGAAGGCAGCGGCTGAGGTAATAGGAGTGCTAAATATCTGGTATTCCTCGCCCCGGGAATTTGATGATGAAGAAATTACAGTCCTGCGTCTGCTGGCAGATCAAGCTGCCTCGGCAATCATTAATATTCAATACCTTCAGGCTGAACGAGAACAGCGCATTCTGGCTGATTCCTTGAGAAAAGCCAATATCCAATTATCCGATAATTTGGATCTAAAACAGGTCCTGGAAAGCATCCTTGAACAAGTATTGACCCTCGTGTCTGCCAGAGACAGCCTTATCTTCCTCTACGATGGAAATACTCTGGAATTTGGTTCTGTCATGTACGCAGAAAATGTGCAGCGCGATCCTGTTCTACCTCCAGATAAGAAGAGCATCTTTTATCAGACCGCCAGAATAGGCGAAAGGATCCTTGTACCTGATATTCAATCTGAAAAAAGTTTGCAGGGAAATTGGAAAACTGGTTCATTGATCAGTCTGCCACTGATCTTTCACAGAACCGTGATCGGTGTAATGAACATCACATTCTTTGAACCCGGCGAACTTGATGGTCAACTGCTCCAGGTCCTAAATTTACTCAGTAATCAAGCAGCAATAGCAATCAATAATGCCAGGACATTTGAGGCTGAAAGAGAGCAAAGGAGGCTGGCCCAGGCCCTCCAATACACCGGTAGGGCAATTCAATCTTCCCTGGACCTGGAAGTTGTCCTGGACCAGATCCTCTCCCAAATTTCAACCGTCATCCCCTATCATTCTGCAAACTTGATTTTGATTGAAAACGGTAATGCTATTGTCGTCAGGCAGAAAGGATATAGTGAGGATCAGGATAAGCCGGACAACCATAAAACTGTAGCCCCGTTTGATGTTACCCGATTCAATACTCTGGAAAAAATGACCGAGACAAAAAAACCAATCATCATCCCGGATACAGATATTGATCCCTACTGGGTGAAGACTGAAACAACAGATCGGGTCCTGTCCTGGGCTGGAGCTCCCATCCTGGATGGGAACAAGGTAATTGGATTTTTATCCCTTAATAATCATACTCGCAATTTCTATCGGCCAAAACAAGCGGAAACTTTATCTGCCTTTGCAAGTCAGGCAGCAATCGCTCTCGTTCATGCCCGTCTGCACAAAGAAATTCAAGAAATGGCAATTACAGATCCTCTGACAAATATTTTCAATCGCCGGGGTTTGGAACGCTGGGGTCAATACGAAATCGAAAGGGCCAAGCGATTTTCCAGTTCACTCTCCGCTATATATTTTGACCTGGACCATTTTAAGGAGATCAATGATACTTACGGACACGATGCAGGTGATACTGTCCTGCAGCAGGTAGTCAGCTGCAGTCAGAGTGTTGTCCGCAAGATTGATATTTTTTCTCGCATCGGTGGAGAAGAATTCTTAATCATCCTGCCCGAAACATCCCTGCCTATAGCTGTCCAGGTAGCGGAACGTTTAAGGAAATCAGTCGCTGAATGTGAAATCACGGCAAACTCCCATCTGATCCATATCACAATTAGTATAGGTATTGTCGAACTGACCGATGAAATTTCCGATCTGCCAGATTTGATTAATGCCGCTGATAAATTCATGTATAAGTCCAAACAAACTGGACGCAATCGGAGTTCATTTCCTACAACCTGATCTCAAAGCTAGCCAACTTAATTAAGATCTTCGCATGGCTGACCGGTTTTATTGACAGAGACCCGGTATTTTTGTATACTAAAACTGACTGACTGGTCAGTTTAGGAAAATAAAGGAATATGGCCCCGCGAACCGATGTCTCAGAAGAAAGAAAAAATCAGATCCTTGATGCGGCCATGGAAACATTTTCAAAAGTTGGTTTCCATAAAGCCCGCATGTCTGATATCGCAAAATCATCAGGCCTGAGCAAAGGGTCCCTGTATTGGTATTTTGAAAATAAAAACGACCTTATCGTTAATCTACTGTCAAGAGTTTTCGAACCAGAACTAAAAGATCTCAGTAATCTCTTAACTGACCCAAGTCCTGTTGGTGATCGTCTGCTGGCGTATGCAGAACGCTCCGCAGATGACATGATTAAGATGCTCAAATGGATGCCCCTGGTGTACGACTTTATTGCCCTTGCCTTCCGGCAGGAAACCATCAAAGTCTCCATTAGAAATTTTTATCAGCAGAATATGGAAATCCTTGAATCATTGATCCAGCAAGGACTTGATTCAGGTGAGTTAGAGGCGGATAACGCCAAAGACGCAGCAATTGCCATCGGATCCATTTTGGAAGGAACAGTCGTTTTATGGATTTACGCTCCAGAAAATATTGATATAAAAAAACATATCGTGTCAAATATGAATATATTGATGAATGGATTACTCTCAGCGAAATAATGTTATTGGAAAGGTCTAATATATGACTATCAGCCCGGAGTCCGACAGAACTGTTCTGTCATTTCCTGAACCCCCGCGAGGCTTTAACGCTCTTCTCTGGAGAATGCCAATCTGGTTATATCGCCTGGGTTTTGGTTGGTTACTGGGTGAAAAAGCACTTCTGTTGACACATATTGGCAGGAAATCTGGTCAGTCCCGCCGGGCAGTATTAGAAATTATCCACGCCTATCCTTCCGAAAACCGCTACCTGGTTGTATCCGGTTTTGGAATCGGTTCCCAGTGGTACCAGAATATAAAAGAAGAACCTAGAGTAACTATCCAGGTTGGATCGAAGAAAATCAATGCTATCGCTGAACAACTTGAAAAAAAACTCGCCGGGGATGCTATGTTAGCCTACGCGGAAAAATTTCCAGGTAATCTCAAAACTCTCTCTCGTTTCCTCGGATATGAAATTGACCACACCCCGGCTGGTTACCGGGCGTTCGGAGAACAAATCCCTGTAATACAATTTTCTCCAGATACTGATCAATATTCTCGAAAATAAGGGAAATATAGTTTGCTAACTCAATTAATATTTTAGAATAAGGAAAATATCTACCCAGGAGGATTTAATGTCCATACTTATCATAATTTTTGCTATGATCGCTGTGGGTTTGTTAATGGGATATATCGCCGGCCTGATCTGGAAAGATAACCGACCGATTGGAGTCCAGGGAGATTATATTGCCGCAGTAATCTCAACAGTCGTGATGGGCTTGATAGACTGGCTGGTTATCCCGGCGATGGGATTCAGTGATGCCATGCGAAACATTGGTGTCGTATTTGAGCCAGCCCTTACCGCCCTATTTGTGCTCTGGTTGATCCGGAAGGCAAAATCCTGACTACCCAAAAGGATCATTATGCCCAGTCAGATCCAGCCCCAAACTTATCAAGAAATTAAATTGCGCCGGGTCTATCATTGGATATTCCTGATCATTATTATTTACTTACTTGGAGCATTATTTTATGCTGATCCCTTACATATCTCAGAAGGCTTTGAATGAAATAGGGACCACTAGAACGCTTCTGGGAACGCCTAACCTGCCATTTGCACTATTGTATGCTTATGGCCGGCAGATTGCTCCTAAAGGCTGTCAGGACATACCAGAATAATAATCTCTACTCCAGGAGACATTGAATATCCCTCAATAAATCTGGGATTGAATAATTCATGAGTGACGCCACAATAATCCAGATCTCGAATCTAACCAGAAAATTCAAAGAAAAAACTGCTTTGGATCAGATTTCCCTGTCCATTAATCAGGGTGAGTTATTCGGTTTGGTGGGCCCGGATGGTGCTGGTAAAACGACCTTGCTGAGAATTCTGGCTGGATTGTTATCCATTTCTGAAGGTGATGTTTTTATAAATGAGATCGACGTTAAGAAAGATGCCGAGTCAAATAAATCCAAGATCGGTTACATGGCCCAGGAATTCAGTCTTTATGGGAAATTATCTGTGATCGAGAACCTGAAGTTTTTCGGAGATATGTATGATGTCTCTCCCGCTGAACAAAACGAAAGAATTCCGGGTTTATTGGAATTCGCCAATCTTGAAGAATTCCAGGATCGTCGGGCTGAACATCTCTCGGGAGGTATGAAGAAAAAACTTGCCCTGGCAAGTACACTGCTTCATCGTCCATCGATCCTGCTCCTGGATGAACCCACAACCGGAGTTGATCCGATCTCAAGAAGGGAGTTCTGGAATATCCTTAACAAACTTCATATCCAGGGCACCACCATTATAGTTAGCACCCCTTATATGGATGAGGCCGACCGCTGCTCAAGGGTAGGCTTAGTGTATCAGGGTGCTATTGTCGTCTGTGATACTCCTGCAAATATCCGTGGTGATATAGGTGCAGATGTTATTAAGATTATCTCCACGGATTGGCAAAAAGCCAGGGAGGTAATAGGCACATTATCTGATATCCAGGAGATTCAAAGTTATGGAGAGGCCCTGCATGTCCTGGTGAACTCTGCCAGCAAACAAAAACAAACCATCAAAAAAGCCCTTCTAAAAAACCAGATCGAATTGATCGAGTTCCGTGAAATCACACCGCGTATGGAAGAGGCTTTTATATCCCTAATCAGAAAGATGCGCCGGTCAGAATAATTATGTCGATACATCACCTATGGGCTGTTATCAGGAAGGAAATCCAACACATTCTCCGGGATCGGGGCACTTTCATTATGGTGCTGATCACCCCGACCCTGGTACTTTTGCTGATGACCTATGCCCTGGCAGTTGATATTCAACATGTCCCCATTGCTTTACTTGATTATGATCAAAGCGCGGCATCCAGGGAATTTGTTCAGCAGATAACTGCTGGCAAGGATCTAGATCTTTACGCAACCGTGGATAATCTAGATGAGATCGAAGAACTATTGACCCGGGGCAAAATAAAAGCTGCCCTGATTATTGATCCTGGATTCAGTCAGGATTTACTGTCTCTAAAAGGTTTATCGCTGCAAATTATTATTGATGGCACAGAACCGGAGACAGGTGGTTTTGCCGTCGACCATATCGGCTGGAGGGCAGAATCTTTTGCTAATAAAATCCTTGCCGGCCAATTTCACGCCCTCGGTATTCCTTTTGAATCGCTTCAGCCAATAGATCTTCGTATCAGAGCCTGGTATAACCCCAGCCTGATCCCCCGGATTGATATCGTTCCAGGTTTGCTCTCTATTGTTCTGGGATTCCCGGCTTTCTCTGTTGCCCTGACCCTGGCGCGGGAACATGAACATAGAACCATGGAACAGCTGTTGGCAACACCTATTAAGCGAATAGAACTGCTCCTGGGAAAGATGATCCCCTATATCCTGGCAGGTTTGGTAAATGTCATTTTTATACCCTTGATAGCCATGGCCTGGTTTGATATTCCATTTAATGGAAGTGTTTTTGTGTTCTTCTTCCTGTCCATCATCTTTCTATTTGCCGAACTCAGTATGGGGATGATCATTGGCGTGTTTATGCGATCTCAATCAGCGGCCCTGGCCCTGGCATTTCTAGTAGTTCTTTTTCCAGGATTCTTCCTGACCGGTATATTTTTCCCTATTACTTCCCTGCCAGAGATAGCCCGGCTGGAATCCTTATTCCTTCCAGGAACCCATTACGCGATTATTACCCGAGGTGTTTTCCTCACCGGGGTCGGAATGGACGTTTTATGGCCTTATGCAATTATGCTGCTATTTATAGGAGTGACTTTTACAGGTGCAGCTTCCCTGTTCTTCAAGAAGAAACTAGGTTGAATAACAAATCATGATCAGAAGAATTTTAGCCCTGGTAAAAAAAGAATTCCTGCACCTTAAGAACGATTGGTGGCTTCCGGTATTCATGCTTCTGGGAGGTACCCTGGAATTATTGGCTATTGGCTGGGCTACTTCACGACCTATCTCAAATTTACCTCTGATGGTGTGGGATATGGATCAAACCCAACCCAGCAGGAATTTGATTATTTCCATTGAAAACACTGATGTTTTTACCCTCACTGATCCACCAGCTTCAATGGCGGATATCGAAGACCAAATGGATCGGGGAAATATATATGCAGCGCTAATTATTCCCCGGGGCTTCGCCCATGAACTGAGAATACCTGGGGGCGAACCTGTGCTTCAGGTGATTTTGAATGGCGCTGAGAGCATCCCTGCCAGGGAAGCACAGCGGGCAATTGAAGGTGTTACCCGCTCAATGGGTGAAAAAATCACCATAGAGAATCTTGGAATTGACCCAGATTATTTCAAAGGTTTTGATTTCAGTTTGCGTGTCTGGTTTAATGAAGGTCTCAACGAGGCATATTACACAACACCTGCAGAGTTAGCCTTGATGCTTGAGTTCACTATTCTGCTTTTTTCTGCCCTGACTTTTTCTAGGGAGCGGGAATTTGGAACCCTCGAACAACTCCTGGTAATGCCTTTCTCATCCCTGGAAATAATCATTGGAAAATCCATACCTGTAATATTGGTCGGGCTGGCAGATTTTGCGCTTATGTTGGGTGTGGTGCATTTCGCATTTCAAGTCCCCATCAGGGGATCCATTATATTGCTGTTTGCCCTGGCATTGGTCTATATTATTGTCGAGCTTGCCAAAGGTTTGGCCATATCAGTGATGTCGAAAAGTCAGCACCAGGCTTTCCTTCTAGTATTCACTATTGGAATGGTTGATTTCCTTTTTACCGGGTACGCAGCTCCGGTGGAATCTATGCCCAGAATAATTCAATATATATCAAACCTGATCCCTGCTCATCATTGGTTGACAATTGTCAGGGGTATTATGTTAAAGGGATCAGGAATCGTAGATATTTTGCCAAGTGTATTGATGTTGCTTGTACTTGGCAGCGTTATCGGCTTTTTCTCCTTAAGATATATTCGCAAGGCATTGGATTAAAGTATGTCAACAAATTCGATAACCATCCTGGTGAAAAACCTGGTAAAAAAGTTTGGGGATTTCACCGCTGTCAATCAAGTCTCCTTTGAAGTTAAAAAGGGTGAGATATTCGGATTCCTAGGGCCAAATGGGTCAGGTAAAACTACTACCATACGGATGATGCTGGGCCTGCTCCCTCCTACTGACGGGCTTATCGAAATCCTTGGAAAACCTGTACCAGGCCAGATCCGAACTATTCTCCCCAAAATCGGTTATATGTCCCAGCAATTTTCACTCTATAACGACCTTACAGTCTTCCAAAACTTACATTTTTATGGACAGGCCTATGGTATTCCTCCTGGAACCATGGGGGATAGGATTAATGACGCGGTGGATTTATCCGGATTAATTGGCTATGAGAATACCCCCACGAAAGATTTATCGGGGGGATGGCGGCAGCGGCTGGCATTAAGTGCCGCGATTCTTCATCAACCTGATATTCTTTTTCTTGACGAACCTACTGCTGGAGTTGATCCGGTTTCCAGAAGAGCATTCTGGGATTTGCTTTACCAATTAGTAGCTGACGGCATTACCGTTTTTATAACTACTCATTATATGGATGAAGCAGAACACTGCCATAGGCTGGCTTTTATTCAGCGGGGAAAGATAATCGCCCAGGGAATACCAACTGACATAAAGAAAGAAATCTTGCCAGGAGATGTGCTTGAAATCAACACAAACCTGCCAGAGCAATTAGTAACAATATTGCAGGACATAAATACGAAAGAGGAAAATTCCGGATTGGAAGCAGAACTTTATGGGTCCCTGATCCATGTTATCACCAATAATCCCCGTCTTCAGGCCCGGATGATCAAAAAAACAGCCCGGGAGGCAGGTATAAAGATAGAATCAATCACTATAGTAGAACCAACTTTAGAGGATGTATTCATCGCAAGTATGCGAGAGAACACAGCTGGAGGATCCCATGAAATCTAAAAGTCGCTTATTTCTCATTCTGCTTGTCTTAACTGTCAGTTTACTGGCTGGTTGCGACTCGATTACAGCAGCCGGAACAGATGACCGGATCATTGCTTCAGGTGTCATTGAAGCTGACGAAATTTCAATCGCCACTGAGATAAGTGGAAAAATTGCTGAAGTTTATTTTCAGGAAGGCAATTCAGTAAAGGCAGGAGACCTGTTATTTACCCTGGAGGACGATCTGCTCCTGAAGCAGAAAGAGCAGGCCCAGGCTGTTTACGAATCAACCCTTGCCCAGAGAAAAGGATCCAGGGCCGGTGTACAGGTCGCTCAGGCTGCCCTGGAAGCTGCCAGAAGCATCCTGTCTGCTGCAGAGATCCAATATGACCAGGTCCTAGCGATATCTCAGAGTATTAATGAAACAAATCGCGTGGATGATTGGAATCAAAACACTACCAGCCAGGTTGATATCCCTTCCTGGTATTTTCAGCAAGAAGAACTAATTTCCGCAGCAGAAACCGAAGTAACCAACGCTTGGGATTTTTACCATACTGAATTTATTAAGCTGCAGGATAAAGTTTCAGAAATCGACAGCCAAGAATTCTCTGAAGCTGAAAACCGATTAGCGGAAGCACTAGCTGCTTTCGAGGTTGCCGATTTACTTAACGATCGGCCATTAGGCTATGAGGGTAGAGAGTATCTGGAAGATTTTGTTGAAACTATTTATAAAAAAGCAGAAACAGAACTTGAAGCTGCTCAGAAAGCATATAATCAAATCCTTGCAGATCCTGAATATGAAGAGATTTTGGAAGCTCGAGCCAGGGTATCTGTTGCTAAAGAAAGGTATGATTTGGCCCAGAGCAGTTTAAATAGCCTATTTCAAGGAGAATATTCACTGGAAGTTCAGGCGGCAGAATCCCTGGTAACCCAGGCTGAAGCCGGATTGCTTCAAACCAGAGCCCAGATAATATTGGCAGAAACCAGCTTGCAGAGTTCGACAATTGCTGTCGGGCAAGCGGAAGCCGCTCTAGAACTGATCGAACTTCAATTAGAAAAATTACAGATCCGTTCACCAATTTCAGGGGTTGTATTGACCAGTATCATCAAGCCAGGAGAAATCATTGCAACAGGATTGACCGCGATATCCATCGGTAATCTTACTGAACTTTCTGTAACAGTTTATCTCGCTGAGGATAAATACGGACAGGTCAACCTGGGCGATATTGCCAAATTAACCGTAGACTCCTATCCCGAATATGTTTTTGAAGCTGTTGTGGTCAGGATTGCTGATCAGGCTGAATACACTCCCAGAAATGTTCAAACCCAGGAGGAGCGTCAAAACACGGTCTATGCCGTCAAATTATCAGTTAAAAATCCGGCCAGAAAACTTAAACCGGGTATGCCAGCGGATGTTGATTTTCAACCCTGAATCAAAAAACTGGCCGCTTGAAGCGGCCAGTTTTTTTATCAAGGTTTATTTATCTTCCAGGGCTTTATCAATCCTTTTCAAATCAATAAATTCCTTTACATATCCTATGAATTTATCAAGTTTTTTCTTTTGTCTCAAACGTGTTTTTCCAAAGATTCGATCAAGTGCTTCAACTGTCTCCATGGTATTGGACGGAACCAACAGAATTGGCACACACATATCCTCAGCCTGTTTAATAATCAGATTATTGGGGTGCAAATTACCTGTCAGGATCAAACAGGTTGTTGAAGTTTCCATTGCTGCCAGCTGAATGTCTGTCCGGTCCCCTCCAGTAATCACAGCTTTATTAGGCTGTTTCCGGAATCTTCTTAAAGCAGAGTCCTCTGTCATCGCGCCAACCATCAGAGCTTCTACAAGAGCTTCTTCATCGTAGCAGGATGTCAGAACTTCAGCATTCAGGACATCCACTATTTCTCCTACAGAAAGAGCAGCCAATTCACGGTCTTCAGGCAAGACTCCAAGTATGGGCACACCCTCTTTTTCCAGAAAAGGAACAGCCAGGTTATTTACAAAACTCAGCGCGGACTGGGGAACACGATTAATAACCACACCTGAAAGCGAATTCGGGAGACGGAATTTAGCAGCCAGGACATCATCCAGTAAACAGGCGTCCTCACTATATTTCACGACAACAATTATTGCACAACCAAGTTCTTTCGCCACATCTGGGGTTGCTAAATTCATCACATAGCCTTCCCGCAGGCTGCCGCCACCTTCCAGCAGAAGCAAGTCTTTTCTTTCTTCGAGTTTTTTAGCAGCCTCAAGAACCAGAGGCATATAATCGATTTTTTCTTTGCTTGTCAAATAATCCCGGAGCATTTCAGCTGTAACCACTACTGGAGCCATTTCCCAGGGTTTGGCGTTAACACCCAGAATATCAATGACAAATGAGGCATCCTCATCGGCAATTTTGTCACCAATTCTCCAGGGACGTAAACTAAAAGGTTTTAAATAACCAATATTCAGACCCCGTTCCTGATAAAGCTTACCCAAGGCCAGGCAAAGGGCAGTTTTTCCAGAATATTTCTCAACTGAAGTGATATATAATGACTTCATTTCATTCTCCTTATTTCTCACTTGCTAAAACCAACCGCATATCAATAGCAATCGCGCCCTGGCCTTTCGGATATACAATGAGCGGGTTAATATCAAATTCTGCGATTTCAGGGAAATCCTGCACCAGCTGTCCCATTCGCAAAAGGGTATCAACTATTGCTTTTTTATCAATTGCCGGTTTACCACGAACGCCATCCAGTAAAGCTTTGGATCGGATTTCCTCCAGCATTGTCTCAGCATCTAATCTTGTGAAGGGAGCAACTCTGAAGGTGACGTCTTTAAGGACTTCAACATAAATACCACCCAAACCAAAGGTTACCAGTGGTCCAAACTGGGGATCTCTGTTCATTCCAATTAATACCTCTAAACCTCCTGGGGGAGCCATTTCCTGCACCTGGCAGCCCCAGATAGTGGCATCCGGCAAATATCTTTCTATACGATAGATCATCAGCTCAAATGCATCTCTGACCTGATCCGGCGATTCCAAACCAACCTTAACTCCACCAACGTCAGTTTTGTGGAGTATGTCAGGAGAGGCAATTTTTAACACCACAGGAAAACCAATCTCAGCGGCGATCTCAACTGCCTCTTGGGGTGTTTTCGCCAAATGAGATCTTGGTATAGACAAACCATATGCCCTTAGGATATCCCAGGCTTCTGCATCTCCAATCGCATATCGCCCGTCATTCTTAGCGGTATCCAGAACTTTCTGAACAGCAGGGTTATCTGTATCGAAAGTCTCATAGATCGGATCCTGCCTTTCTTTGATTTTTCTATACTGCGACATTGCCCGGAAAGCTAAAGCTGCTCTTTCTGGGAAGGAATAATTTGGAACATCATACTCGCGAAGAACCTTAATACCCTGGTTCACTTTTGCTTCTCCCATAAAACATGCCAGAACAGGCTTATCAATCTTCTCAGACAGGTTACCAATAACATGTGCGGTATCTTCAATCTCTGTCATTGCCTGGGGAGTTAAAACAACCATAATGCCGTCAACATTGGGATCCTTGGCAACTATCTCGAGGGCAAAACGATATCGGTCCCCCAGGGCATCTCCCAGGACGTCAACAGGATTGGCAGCACTGGCTGCGTCAGGTAAATATATTTCGAGGGTCTGAATGGTTTCGTTTTCCAGGCGTGCCAAACTCATACCGCTCCGCTCCAGAGCGTCCGTAGCCAGAATACCCGGACCACCAGCATTGGTGACAATAACTATGCGATCATTTTTTAATAGAGGTTGATATCCCAGCGCAAGAGCCATATCAAACATGCTCGCCATATCGTTGGCTCTCAAAACACCTGCCTGTAAGAAAGCTGCCTGATAAGCTTGTTCAGAACCTGCCAGAGATCCCGTATGCGACGATACAGCCCGGGATCCAGATTTCGTTACACCGGATTTAATAGCTACAACTGGCTTGTTTTTAGTCACCTCGCGGGCGACATTAATAAATTCCTGGCCATTGGGTAATCCTTCACTGTACATCATGATCACATTGGTATCACCATCATCAGCCCAGGCTTTTAACAGATCAATTTCGCTGACATCAGCTTTATTTCCAAGGCTGACAAATTTCGCCAGTCCAAGGCGTCCAGCCTGTGCCCAGTCAAGTATAGCTGTTCCCAGAGCGCCGGATTGAGACATAAAAGCCATTGGCCCCTTTGGAGGAGTCCCGGCGGAAAAAGAAGCGTTTATCGGTGTATATGTATCTATAATACCGAGACAGTTTGGACCGATTAATCGTATATTGTATTTATGAGCGATCTCTACCAACTCGAGTTCCCGCTCTAGCCCCTCCATACCAGCTTCGCGAAACCCTGCACTTATCACTACCACAGCTGGAATCTTTTTCTCTCCGCACTCGACTAACACATCCGGAACGTTGGTATATGGAATAACAATAACCGCCAGGTCAATTTCACCTGGAACATCCATTACGGTAGAATAAGCCTTTTGTCCTAAAATTTTGTCGGCTTTTGGGTTGATTGGATAAATCTTTCCTACAGCTACATATCCCCCGTTAACCAGGTTTTCAAGTACAGCGTAACCAAGTTTTTTTG
>SDBT01002683.1_pt1 | contig 31272 bp, 17 predicted proteins | sample 2277101 | NCBI WGS metagenome assembly SDBT01 (sample SAMN10404973, study PRJNA504765) | marine sediment metagenome | isolation source: marine sediment core GS10_PC15, 103 cmbsf | place: Arctic Ocean: Southern Knipovich Ridge | collected 2010 | reverse complement strand
TGGTCAGTCGTTTTTGCCTTCCGGCTATATGACCACCTCGTTTCGCACGAACGTGGCCCGCAAAGAGATGATTATCCATCAGGCCAAAGCGGTGGACAACCTGGTCAGTGAGTACGGCTGCCGTACAAAGCTGGTTGCGGAGGTCCAGGGTGACATCGGCAAGCTTTTCCGTCATTGGGACCGGTTCGGCTGGCATCGAGTCACAGTATATGGCGATGTTAAAGAGCCCCTTACCGAATTCGCAAAAGCGCTTGGCCTCAAAGTCATCGAAGAAGCATGACCTATACCTCGGACAAGTTAAATCTATTCAGTAAGACTGATCAGGTCAAGCCGTTAATGACCTTTCAGGGAATTAGTTTTATACCGGCGGTTGCCGTTTTTGAATGTTCAAGGTCAGTTTATGGATGTTTCGCTAAAATTAGCTGAATTTTCGGCTGGGCGGTTTGATTATCACCAATTGCCTGTGTTTGCAATAGAAGCTTTGGTTTTATTACCGAATTAAGTAATTACAACAATAGGTGACTGACCTTAGTTTTCACATATGTTCAATAATTAACAACTGAAAGAAGGGTATATGTCATGATTGAACCCGGATTGAAGGAGAAAGTAGTTTTGGTAACCGGCGGTAATAATCCCTATGGGATTGGCGCGGCAATCGCCAGAGCGTTTGCAAGTCATGGTGCCAAGGTCTTTATTCATTACTTTCGGCAGGAGATTGGCTTTGCAATCGACAGCCAGGATAACTCCAATACTCAGGAGCCGGGATTAGGCTTCTTTTTTGAACAGCAAAAGAAAACTGCTGATGAAGTGTTGAGATCTATCCGAGAATCCGGTGGGGAAGCTGAGAGTTGGGGAGGAGACCTTCGAGAACCTGCGAATGTGAACCAGTTATTTGATGAGGCCCAGCAGGCATTTGGTCAAATTGATATTCTTGTAAATAATGCGGCGGAATACATGGCTGATACTTTTCTTCCATCCAGCGCACTGGGTGATGATGCAGCGTTATGGGAAGGTGGGCCGAAGATATCAACAATCGATGTTGATAGTCATGATCAACATTTTTCGGTAAACTCAAGAGCGGTGGCCATTCTCATGTCGAAATATGCGCAGCGGATCATAGAAAGACAAACTCATTGGGGAAGAATCATCAATATTAGTGCCGATTGTGCGTCAGGGTGCCCCAAGGAAATATCTTATCGAGCGAGTAAATATGCCTTGGAATCTTACAGTCGAAGTGCCGCGGCAGAATTAGGACCTTACGGAATCACGGTTAACATAGTCTCACCTGGACCGGTGCAGTCAGGATATATCCATTCGGAGGTAGAAAAGGCTGGGCTTAAGGACATCCCTTTACGCAGGATCGGCCGACCGGAAGATATAGCCAATGCTGTCGTATTTTTCGCTTCTGAACAAGCCGCCTGGATTACGGGACAATTGCTGTTTGTACATGGCGGTCATCGGATGGCTTTGGGACATTAAATCTATCGGCTGTTCTTCGGATCCCGACAATCGGGACTGCCGCTCGATGCGGCCCTTTCAGGGCCTCGCAATGACGTTTTCGTATTACGCATATCGTTGGTTGAGATTGCTTCGCTTCGCTCGCAATGACAAGGAGGATTATGGGGTTCAGCTTTCTTAGGGCGTGAATTCCTTTTAATATTATTGCCAGGTTGGGGGGTATTTGTTAGAATGCCGGGCTTATTGTTAGCTGCCACTTCGTTTGAGGAGGTGGGCTGTTAAAACACGAAAAATGATTTTCAGATGGAGGTAAGTAATGATTAGTCGAATATCAATTATTATGTTGGTTTTGCTTGCAGGGTCTGCGTTTGGCGGTGAGCAAGTGAAATGGACCGGTCAAGGTGCTGGTGATTCGTGGTCGACCGCGGGTAACTGGGAAGGCGGTAAGGTTCCTGGGCCTCACGATATTATTGTACTGAATCCTCCGCCTGGCAGAGGTCCTGTGATTGATGTCGATATCCAATGCGGCGAGATGCGCGGGCCGGTTTGGAAAAGCGGTGATGACCAGGTCGTTGATATTGTTGGCTGCAATGTTGTCATCGAAGGTTGGTTGAGATGGGCTAATCGAGGTGGTGGAGTGGGTACGATCAATATCACCCGTGCAAATGTTGATGTTCAGGGTATGTACCGGTTGTGCGATAGTGGCAGAACCTATGGTATAACGAATGTCACCGACAGCATTCTGAAGTGCAAAGGTTTCATGATCGGCGATGGCGGTAACGGTGAGGTCAATATCAAAGGTAACACGCTCGTTGAAGTGGAAGAAAACTTCAATATGGGCGGGAGTTCCGGCGATGGGGGGCGCACGTATGAGGACAAGCCGCTTGCGATAAGGATGGACGGTGGGATATTACGTATCGGCCGAACCCTGATGTGTCCGTCAGATGAGGACCGGGCAGGTACAGCAAGTATCGAGCTTAAGGCTGGGACGATCATCTGCAAGAACTTCACCCACGCTGAGGTTGCCTATAAGATGAATATTGAAGAGGGTTTGTTCATCGTATCGGGTGACGTTACTGCTGAGATCAATAAGGATATCGCGAGCGGGTATATCACGGCTTTTGGCGGTAAAGATAAGGTCAGGTGCCGGTATCTGTCGCGATCTGACAGGACTATTGTGATGGCAACGAATCGCAAGAAGGCCCGTAGGCCGTCGCCTCGGAATCGTAGCGAAGATATAAAACCCGACAGCAAACTCAGATGGCGAGCAGGTCGTGGTGGGGACAAGAAGTATAATGTTTATATTGGGACGAGTCTCGATGCGGTTGGTGCATCTGCCAAGGCTGTTAAGGAAGGGCTAAGTGAAAATTCATTCGATCCTGATCTTGGTTTTAATAAGACTTATCATTGGCGTGTGGATACAATAAGAGGCGGGACGGTGCATAAGGGAGTTACGTGGCAGTTTACTACCACCGACGGTAAGGCATTTGATCCGAGTCCAGCGGCCAAGGGCAATAAGGTTGCTTCTAATGCAAGTTTAGCTTGGAAGGGTGGATTAACCGCGAGTTCTCATAAGGTTTTGTTTGGTTCCGATCCGGCTCAATTAGTTGATAAGGGTGTTGTTTCCGGGAATAGTTTCAAACCTGCGGGACTGGAATTGGGTAAGACGTATTACTGGCGTGTTGACGCTATTAATGGTTCGTGGAATGAGAGTCCGTGGAAAGGTAACTTGTGGAGTTTTACGGTTGATTCTGGTAAGGCGACCGATCCCAAACCCGTCGATAACGGCCAGTGGACTGCGACAAAGGCGACGCTTAGTTGGAGCGCTGCAAGGACCGCGACGGCACATACGGTTTATATCAGTGAGAAACTCGCGGATGTGAAAAAAGGTACCAAAGCTGTGAGCAAGAGCCAGAAGCAGACGACGTACACAGCCGATTCTCTCAAAGAGGGGACCACTTATTACTGGCGTGTTGATCAGGTTACCGGCGATAAAGTCGTCAAAGGTGATATCTGGAAATTCAATACAGTGGGTATGCTCGAGCTTAAGGTCGATCTTGCTGTTCCCCAGTGGTATGATCGTACGAAGCCTCGTGCCGGAACGGTAAAGCCTGGCTGGTACACTTTGTGCTCTCCTGGCTGGGCTGATATGTATATGCATGACGGAGTGTGGTTCCCGATCGGCAAAACAACACCTGATCCTGAAGGAATACTCGGCTCCGGCGTTCAGTTGTACATGGATAACGGTAAGGGTGGTAACGGCGCGGTCATGGGTCATGGTCTGTGTCGTGGCGGTTTGGCAGGCGATCTGCCCATTTTCGGTATTCCCGAAGGGGATCCGATAGCGAATACTTATTTCTATGCGTGTGACTGGGCTGGTCAAAGGAATGGTGATGGTTTCGTGCTGCTACGGGGTCTGCCAGCTGGCGAATACGCGATGACGTCGTATCATAACCACTGGGAGCCGAGTAAGCAGGGTACGCGTAACTGTCACGACCATGTAAGTGGAATGCCTCCGATGCCCAGCGTAAGCGCAAATCCCGTTCCGGTAGGAAGTCTGCTCGGCTACCGTGGTTGGGCGCTTCCCGAGGGGACCGGCAAAGGTGTTGTCTCGCTGTTAGAGGCCAAGGACGTTAAAGTCACGAGCGTTTTGAAGGATGATGAGGTTGCGACGAGCCTGATCAAGTTCTCGACAGACGGTTCTGATGTACTTATCGTTTACGAAGCACCTGATAACAGTTATCCCGACCGTGCCAGGAGTGGTCGCGAAGGTGCGCGTGGTATATGGAATGCTTTTGAACTGACAATGACGTCGTGGGCGAAATGAGATAAGACTCAAGACGCAGGACTCAAGATTCAAGTGGTGTCCATCGCTTGTCCTTCGGATCCCGAAGGACTGGGGACTGCCACTCGATGTTTTTAGTACGTAGGCCAGATTCTTCGCCTTCGGCTCAGAATGACAGAAAGTAGCCGGTTGTGGTTTTACGAAGTCACGACCGGCTCTTTTTATATTAATTTATTTTTTCTGTGATTGAGCACGGTTTATTAAGACGGCAGCGAGGATCAATACTCCTCTGACGACGTGCTGGTAGTATTCGCTGATATTTAGAAGTGTCATTCCGTTTACGAGCACTCCGAGGAATATAATACCGATGAGTGTTCCCCTGACAGTTCCGATTCCTCCGGTGAGGCTTGTTCCTCCGATGATTACTGCTGAGATAATATCCAGTTCCCATCCCTTTGCGGTCGTTGCGGTTCCTGCCATTATCTGTGCCGACTGCATTACTCCTGCCAGAGCGGCCAGCAAGGCAACGATTCCCATGACGAGTATTTTGACTTTCCTGACATCTATTCCACTTAGCCTGGCGGCCTCTGCGTTTCCTCCGACGGCATAGACCGAGCGGCCGAATGAAGTAAAATTCATAACAAAATGAATAATCACAAATACCATGACGAAAACAATCGCGGGAAATGGAACGCCAAACAAATAACCACCGCCGAGAAAGTTGTACCACTGCGGAAAAGGAGTTAGCGAGAAACCATCGGTTATCAGTTCGGCGGCGCCGGTTAAGATGGTCATCCATGCCAGGGTTGTAATAAATGTGGGGACACCGAATCGCACTCTAAGATATCCGGTCAGAGAGCCTACAGAGAAACCTGCGGCAAAAGTGACGGCAATCGCTAATGGGACGGCCAAACCCAGCGGGATACCGATAGTTCCGGCTAAATACTGAGTTACAATCGCTGTCAAGCAACCGGCAAAGGCAACGGCTGAGCCAACACTGAGGTCGATCTCACCGGAAATGATTACCATCGTCATTCCAAAGGCGATGATTCCCTGCATGGATACGTTTCGAAGTACGTTGAGAAGATTATCGGTCGAAAAAAACCTTTCGGCACTGAAAGCCAGAATAATGCAAATTATGAGCAGAATGATTTCCATAATGGAATTTTTTGCCCAGCCGCGTATTTTGGATAGTGACATACCTTATCTCCGTACTATGCTCAAACTGACCGGTTGGCCAGTTTGTGAAGTAAAAAATAAATGAGAATTTCGAGTTTTTAATTTTGAATTTTGAATTGTGGATTCAGCCTTCGGCCGAGATTGTTTTATTATTTTTTTTGTTAACAGTGGATTAATCATGATTAGTTATTTCTCCATACATAAGACGAATAACTGTTCGGGCGAAATGCGGTCCGGCTGAACTTCTCGAACGATTCGCCCATTTTTGATCACCATGATTCGGTGACAGACTTCTATCAATTCCTCCAATTCGCTTGAGACAAATATGCAGGCGACACCCTTGCGGGACAAATCCCAGATAATCTGGAAAATCTGCTGCTTTGCCCGGACATCAATACCGCGTGTGGGTTCGTCGAAGAGTATTACTCGTGGATTGGTATTCAACCAGTTGCCGATAACGACTTTTTGCTGATTTCCACCGCTTAGCGATGAGACTGCCTGTTCGATATCCGCAACTTTGATATCCAGCTTCTTTGTCAACATGCCGGCGATATTTCTCTCTCGTTTTTTTGTGATAAAACCTCTGGTTGAAATACGTCCAAGGCTGGCCAGGCATATATTGGCCCGTGTGCTCAGTATTTGTATCAATCCTTGCTCTTTTCTGTCTTCCGGTGTATAGGCAAGTCCCAAGTTTTTCATCCGGACAGGCGTTGCGGTCCTGACCGTTTCTCCGGCGATAATAATTTGGCCCCGGTCAAAAGGCTCTGCACCGAAGATTGCCTTTAGGATCTCAGTTCTTCCCGAACCGAGCATCCCTGCGATTCCCAGTATCTCACCTTTATGGAGCTTGAAATTCACATTTGCGAAGCAACCTTGTTTTTCGAGATTGCGAACTTCCATTACAATCTCATCCGCGACTTTTAAATCGGCTGGTCTTTGTTTCTGCGGTATTTCACCAAACATCATGTGGACTATCTTTTCCGGTGTCGCATCAGCCATCTCAATACTGCCTGCGTATTTACCATCTCTGAGGACGGTAACGGTCTGTGCGATTTGCCAGAGCTCTCCCAGGCGGTGTGTTATATATATGATGGCGACATTTTTATCTGCGAGGTTTCTTATTAGCTTGAAGAGGTTCTGAGTTTCATGTTGAGCCAGAGCCGATGTTGGTTCGTCGAACATTATTGCCGAAGGCTTAAATGACATCGCCTTTGCAATCTCGACAATCTGCTGCTGTGCTACTGAAAGTTGGTTAGCCATTTTTCTGACATCGATATCAACCTGCATTTCATCAAGTACGGTCCGCGCTTTTTCGAAGACTCGAGGCCAGTGTACAACAAAATCTCCTAAGCCTTTTCTCATTGGCAGCCGTCCAAGGAGGATGTTCTCGGCTACGGTCAAATGGGGAACAAGACTTAATTCCTGATAGACGGTCGCGATGCCATTGTTGAATGCGTCGGTCGGTGTGCGAAGTTTAACCTCCTGGCCATCGACTAATATCTTTCCGCTTGTAGGTTGTATTGCTCCGGAGAGTATCTTGACTAATGTGCTTTTTCCGGCTCCGTTTTTTCCGATGAGTGCGTTGATATGGCCTGACTCGAAAGTAACTGAAACACCTTCAAGGGCAAGCGTGCCCGGGTACTCCTTTCGAATGTCAACGGCCTGCAACATAGAGGACTTACCTCGAACCGCGTGATACTAATTCATCGAGTTTTTTCTCAAAGACCCGGACACTATCGGGATCCTGGCGTGATAACAGAACGCCTGGCATTGATATTTTTTTTTCGACAGATTGATTCTTTAATACTTTTAGGGCCGCTTCGATAGCTTTGTGTCCTATTTCGAAGGGGCGCTGGCCTGTGATCGCCTGAAGAATGTTGTCTTCGGCGAGAAGGAAACTTATCAATTGCTTGCTTATATCGGTTCCGAAGACAGCGACAGATTTGGCCTTGGCGGCGTTCTTTACGGCCATTACGGATCCGACAGTACCTCCTTCGTTTGCGGCCCAGATGATATTGACATCCGGATTCGCGGTGATGATGTCACCGACTTTTTTGATCGCCATCTCCGGAAGCCAGGCATCCTGCTCGGCAACGATTTGTACTCCGGAGAGTTTAGTCACCTCGCTCTTGAATCCGTCGCTGCGGGCGTTACTTTGCTCTGGCAGTTGAGACTTGAAAGCGAGAATGGCAATTTTTGCCTTGCCTCCAAGTGTCTTCTCGATGTACCTTGCCGCAGCTTTTCCGGATTGCGATCCCAAGTCGAACTGGTCGCTTTGGACATAACAGTGTGGGATGTCACCTTCAATCGTGGTATTGTAAGTGATAATTTTTATGCCCCGTTCATTTGCCTGCTTGATCGCGACAATCGAAGCTGTTGAACTAAGCGGCGAGATAACAATGGCGTCAACTTTGCGGGCGATATAGGTATTTACAAGCTGAATCTCCTTGTCGGGCTTGTTCGAGCTGCTGGCGGTGAGCAGTTCGATGTCGGCTTTGTCGGCAGCATCTTTCATGCCGAATTGTACCAAGCGAAAGAACTGATCTTCCTGGAAAATAATCCCCGCAATTTTGAATTTAGCCTGCGAGTCATTTTCTTTTTTCCGGCAACCTGTCAAAGCAACGCCAAAGACAGCTATCAACACAATCAAAAACGTTTTTCTTTTCATAATCTTTAGTCTCTATCACAAAACAGCTAACGTTTAGTTTATTTATTTAATGGTTTAATTTGGAAATTGTCGAATTCTGCGCTACCGTGGTCAACGAGTAGATAAACGGCGGTTGTCTCAGAGAATGGTTTTGAGTAGTAGATACCGGCTTTGCTTCGTGGTAGTTCTGTTGTTGGTTCGGCGCCGTTTAGTCCGTAGAATATTTTCCATTGCATTTTTTGCTCGTTCCAGATCAGCTTTGCCTTTGCGGAGTCCGGGGGTGTCGGATATTTTACAGCCATGTCGCGAGTGAACTTTGTCGGTGATATTTTTTTTGCGCCGCCGGTGCCGAGTGCGATGCGGTCTTTGTCGAATCTTAATGATAAGTTTTGGGTTCGTGCGTCGCTAAACATGATTCTCGGTCCTGGTGACTTTCCACCGTTGCCGGGATTGTATTTTAGATTTTTGACGGAGAAAGTTATCTCGCATGAGCCCTTGTAGAGTATGCGATTGATGCCGTTGGAGCGTCCCATTGAGTTGATAGTGTATTGTCCTTTACCGTTGAAACCTCCTGTGAAACTTTTGTAGATGCCCCATCCTTCGTTGTTGAAATCTGGGCCGTCGAATGTTTCGGTGACGGGTTTTACTTTCATTGGCGGATACTTTACCGGCGGCGGGGGGGTCTTTAGCCATTTTAAGTTGAAGCTGTAGTGCTGTCTGCTGCTGATTAGGTGTATGACGCCGTCGAGTCCCTGGCAGATTGAATAATAGCCCTTGTGTTCGGCGTTTCGCTCGTTCATGAGGAATCGTGCTCCGCTTGTGGATTCAGCGACCCGGCCGGGTCCGTCATCTGTTACGAGTCTTTTGTATGGCCAGGTTTTGCCTCCGTCCTCGGAGACTGCGGTAAAGAGGCCTCGGACTTCTCGTTGTTTACCGCTTGAATCGGTTATCATTATTCCCTTATCAGCTAATGAGGCCATGCAGAGCGGTCCTTCCTTGAGGCGAAGCAGTACGAGTCTCTGTCCGCCGCCCACGCGGGGGAATTCGCTTGCGGTGGAGGTGAATGTTTTTCCATTGTCGGTTGAGATGCTCTTTGGCATCATGCGGTTGATCTCACCGCCTCGGCTGAACGCGACGAGGTCGCCGTTTTCGATCTGTGCTATGCCGACGTGTATTCCGGGTATGTCACCGCCTGGGTTGTTCCATGTGAGTCCTTCGTCTTTGCTGATCCAGAGAGTGTTCGGGCCGTCAACGCTTAAGGCGATACCTCCATCATTCATTCGGAAGACGGGTTCGCTTGGCATGTGTCCTTTTTTGTATTCCGGTCGTATCATTCTTGCTCTTGACCAGGTTGCACCTGAGTCTGTGGAAGTTCGCATGACCAAAGCCATTTGGCGATGCTCGTCACCGTATGAAAGTCCGTTGAAATGATAGATTGTTTTTTTGCCGTCGAACCATAGTGACGGAGCGTGGTCGTTTCTGTCGGGTCCGTCCCAGAAAGGTGAGGCCGGTTGCCATTTGTCGGTTCCCCAAACGAGTCTGCTCGCAGCCATGGCGAGTTCCCAGTTTCTTTCTGAGTCGCAGGTGTACCAGATTGTCAGCAAGTCACCGTTTGGACATTCGACGATTGCGGGGTCGTGGTTGTGTGATGCAAAGAGTGGTCCGTTGGCTTCTTTTGGGATTTTGACAAATTTTCTGGGGCCGGAGAAATATGGTTTGTCGGGGTCAGGGCCTTTTCTGATGAGTTCGAGCGGTCGCTGCTTGACGTTTTTTTGATTCAGGGGTACATCAGGAGCGGGTATTGGTTTGGTGTTGGGAAATTCGCCTATGACGACTCGAAAGCCTGTTACCCAGTTTCTGGTATTGGGCAGGGCGCCGGCTCGATTTGCTGAACGCATTATATATACACCGCCGAAACCGCTTCGGGTGACACGAAAGTCACCGTCGATGTAACCGATTGGGTCAGTTTGGGTGCCGGGGACGTAGGGGCCGTACCAATCGAGACACCATTCTTCTACGTTGCCGTGCATGTCGTGAAGGCCCCATTGATTGGGTTGGTTTTTTCCTGTCTGAAGTGTTTTGCTGCGTTTTGTGAATTCTTTCGGTAGTACGTCACCGGTGGAGTAGTTTGTTTTTGTTCCGGCTCGGCAGGCGTATTCCCATTCGGCTTCGGTCGGTAGTCGATAGGGAATATCCTCTTTGTCGGAGAGCCATTGGCAGAAAGCCCTGGCGTCGTAGAAGTTTATATATACGGCGGCGCCGTCATCTTCTTTGGAGTAGCCGTATTTTCCTCTAACGCTTTTGTGTTCGGGATCGAAAAGCTCGTATTGGTAATTAGTGACCTCAAAGGTGCCGATGTAAAATGGTTTTGTTATTTTTACGGAGTGTATTGGTTTTTCGTCGAAATCGCCGTGGATAAGAGAATCCATTCTGTCGCCGCGTCCGCCTGTATAGGGTAGAATTTCCCATGGCAGAGTCTTATCGAGCTGGCCCATTTCGAATGTGCCGGGTTCGATTCGAGAGAACTTCATTCCGATTGAATTTGAGTATATTTTCTGTGTTGGTATTGCGGCCTGCGAGAAACCGATCGGGGCCAACGACATAAGTAAAGTTATTATGCCTATTAACTTTGTTCTTTCTTTCATGTTTCTGCGTCCTCAAAAAAGTATAGCGTTTTATTTGGCGGCGATATTATGGCTTAGGAGTTTTTTGCCGAGCCATTTTGATTTGGCCCTTACCTTTTGATCGTTTGTGTAAATTGTCCATTCATAGGTTCGGTCGTCAGAGTAAACTTTTTGCCACAGTTTTTTGCCCTGTTTTGACCAATAGGTTTCTGTTCCGGTTTTTTGGCCGGCATTGTAATTGGTTTCCCACTGTTTTTGGCCGTTTTTGTAATAGCAGATTTGCGTGCCTTGTAGCAGGTAGTGTCCGTCGGTGCCGGTGCCGGCGGTCCATGTTGCTTTGGTTTTGCCGGAAGAGTACCGCTCCTCATACTTTTTGATCGTGTCGGGTTTTACTTTGACATCGAATTTTGAAAGGGTATCGGCTGGTTTTAGCGGTCCCTGGAGTACCCATGCTTCGTTTAATTCGAAATGGAGATCTGGGTGGTTGTGTGATGTTATGACGTGGATCATACCGTCGGGGCTTTGGCATGCGGTGACGTAGCTGACTGTGTGGACATTTGCCGGTTTTCCATCTTTATCAAGGACGTTGCCACCGGTTAGTTTTCTTATAGTCCAGGTTTTTCCGTCATCGTCACTGATACAGGCGTAGGCGCCGGCACCTGTAAATCCTGGCGGCATCTGGTCCGGTGTTAGTTTTTTGTAGTGCTCGAGGTACATGTCACCTACGTAGAATATTTTTTTGTTGGCGAGTCTTATAACGCTTGCCCGCACGCCGCCTCCGAGAGCGGGGAGCGGTGAGGGTGTCATTACGTAACTTTTTCCGCCGTTGCGAGAGATAAACTGCGGTTCCCACCCGTCAAGGTTGGCCTGTTTGCCGGCGTAACCGAGGATGACGTCGTCGTCGAGGATTGTGAAAGTCGAGTGCCTTCCGTATGTTCTTCCGCCTGTGTCGTACCATGTTCTGCCGTCGTCTTTGCTGGCGAAGAGTTCGGAACTGATTGGCGGACTTGATCCATCTACGGCGACATAGATTGTTCCCCTGGAATCTCTAAATGCGCTGTTGATCGGTTGGGCTGAGAAGTAACCGATTTTCGAGTTGAATAGTGGAAACTGTATCGGTTTCCAGGTCGCTCCGTTGTCCGTTGAAGTTGTGTATTGGAATGGGTATCCTGCTTCCATTCTCGGACAGCCCCAGAAGAACCAGATTTTTCCGTTATCGTTCCAGATGATTGGTGCTTCGTCGTCGGCATCTGTCATGTCGGGCCAGGAGGCGGGCATGTCCCAATCATTGGATCCGTGGCGCAGTCTCATGCTCATTATTGAGACTTCTACGCCTCGTTCGCCGCCGAGCATTGTGTTGTAATATGCCGCGAGCAGGTCGCCGTTTGGCAGGGTCTGGAGTGCGGAATTGTGGTGGCCTCCGCCATAGCCTCTTTCGATTCCTATTTCCCATGCGACATCGACGAGGTGCTGTCCCTGGAAATCGGGATACAAGAGCCTTGTGCGGTAGTATGGCTTGGTCATGTCCGGGCCTTGTTTTATTCCGTGGTTTGTTTGCTTTACGCACTTTTGCCAGAATGGTGGTTGGGTAGGGTTTGGTTTGGTTTTTGGTAGCGGTGCCATGACGACTCGAAATCCGATTCCGTGACGGCCTGGTATTACTCCACTTCTTTTGAACCATGACTCGAGAGCTTCTGCCATTCCTATGTTTTGTCCGTCGAGTTGTTTTGCCATGTACTCTATTGGTGGTGGTCCGAAAGTTGGTGGTGCCGCGGCGCGATTCGATGAGCGTGAGTAGTAGGGTTGGCCGAGTTGTGTGTAATCAAGGCAGCCTCCGCGGACGATCTTGAACCATCCGTGTTCGGGGCCGAGAGGGTCGGTCTGTGGTTCTTCTGGATATATTCCGTGCCAATCCAGGGTCCACTCGGAGACGTTTGTGTGCATGTTCTTTACGCCCCATTGGTTTGGCATTTTTGGTTCGAGTCTGAACTCGCCGGAAGAAAATGCGGTGTCGGTTCCTGCGCGGCATGCGTATTCCCACTCGGTTTCGGTGGGGAGTCGGTAAGGTTTGCCTTCCTTTTTGCTTAGCCATTCGCAGAAAGCGACGGCATCGTGCCAACTGAGTCCCGAGGCATAGGGAGCGAATTTGTCGTAGCCGGGATAGCTGGGTCTGAACTTTCTGAACTGGTCGATTGTTACTTCGGTGTCGGATATGTAGAAGGGTTTTGTGATTGTCACTTTGTGGCGTGGTCTTTCGTTGAAGATATCTGATGCGACTTTTGGATTTTTGCTTTTACCGGATTTTTCGGGAACCCATGCGACTTCCATTAAACTGACGTTATGATTGTTTGCGCTATGGCCCAGGGCATCTGCGGGTACAATTTCTCTTTTGCCGGATGGAAGTGTCCAGTAAAGTCGGAGGAATTTTTCGTTTTTACGCAGGTATTCCAGGACGAAAGGTGTCATTTTATCCTTTGTCAACACGAAGCTTCCGGAGTGGGCTTTTTTTCCCTTCCAGCTATCAAAGACGATTTTGTTGTCGATGATAAGGCGGATACTGTGCTCGTATTCGGCGTCGAATTTTATTGTACCGGTTACGGGTGATTTTATGTATCCTCGCCAGCGTGCGGACCATGTATTTTCTTTTCTTTTTACATTGCTCCAGTCGAAATTTATATTTACGGTTTTATCGGTATACTCCGGTCCTGCCAAGCCGCTGTTGTAAACGACGGCGACAAGACCAGGTTTGAATCCCTTCCATCCAGCAGCGGGGGGGAGTTTTGCATTTCTGTAATATCCAGGGAAGTACCTCACGCCAGCTCCATCGGGGAGGTCTTTCTTATTCAGGCCCATCATGAATGAGCCGGATTCGATTTTAACGAAGTTCATTCCGATGGAATTTGTTTGTTCTTGTCCTGTTGCGGTTGACTGGGACAGTGCGATAAACAGGCAGATTGAAATGGAGAGGGTAAAAATCCTTTTCATTTGGTAACTCCTAATAAATATGTTGGTCCACTATCAGGGTTCTGTAACTTTTCATCGAACTGGAATGATAACTTAATTTTTTCCGGTAATCAATCAATATTGGCTGTGAATGCAATATAAGAAGAGCTGTCCCGGCGCGCCGGGACTTCGCTGCGCTCAGCATGGTCAGGCAAGTTGCCTATCTTACAATATGCATAAGAAAGGGCTTTAGAAACGTTATAACTTTAGTCCGGGCAGTCGATGGTATAAAAAAGTTGAAAATTCCGGGTTAAATGGTAATATGTCGGTCTGCTCAAGAGAATATTTGTCAGAAGAACAGCATGGGCAAACAAGTTGCCCATCCTACTTTCTGTTTATCAGGCTGTCATTGCGAGTGTTGCGAAGTAATCTCAATTCTTAGGTTTGAGATTGCCGCGTCGCTACGCTCCTCGCAATGACGTTTATGGCTTTTTTAATTTTTTTATAAGCTCTAAATGCAAAGGAGTAAGCAGATGCAAACGAGACGAGTGATTTTGATTGTGGTTTTGGTGTTGGCGGCTGGATTGTTTGGTGGTCGGAGTTTGGGTGCGGAAGTTTCCAGTGATTCGCTTGGTTTGGAGTTTGTGGGGATCGAGCCGGGTACTTTTAGTATGGGGGCGGACCTTTCGGCGGACTACATTACGGCGAAGAGGGGTATCTTTATGCAGGATGAATTTCCTGCCCGTGAGGTTACGATAAGCTACAAATTCGATATGTCGAAGTATGAGGTCACCAATGCCCAATATGAGAAGTACGATCCGAGGCATGCGGGTCTTCGCGGGAAAGCCGTTGGAATGTCGGCGGATGACAATGAGGCAGTTGTTTATGTCAACTGGTACAATACAATAGGCTTTTGCAGATGGCTTTCGGCGAAAGATTCGAAGTACGATTATCGATTGCCGACCGAGGCCGAGTGGGAATACGCCTGTCGTGCGGGTACTAAGACAGCTTATAATGATGGTGTCAGCGGTGATATTTACACGCTGAATCCTCTTAGTGAGGAGTTATCTAAGAAATGGCGTGTTATTACCGAGTGGTACACGACTCGCGGCAATAGTGCGGCAAAGAGAATTGCGTGGGGTGCGCCCGAGGATGATATCGATCTGACGATAGGTCAGGAAGGTCCGAATCCCTGGGGTCTCTATGATATGCACGCAAATGTGCAGGAGTGGACCCTTGATTGGTATGGTCCTTACGTTGCCGGTGACAACACAGATCCGGTCGGGTACGCGAGCGGTTCTTCCAAGGTCGTTCGAGGTGGTTGTCATAGCGTTCATATACAAACGCTGCGTTCGGCTAACCGTTCCTCATCCAATCGAACCGATAAGCATTTCTTGCTTGGCTTCAGGTTGGTACGAGTGGCGAAAGGGCAGAAGCTGCCAAAGGCAAAGCTCAAACAGCCTGTAATGCAATGGGCAAAGAATGTTTCACAAAAGCGATACAAATGGAAATCTGATAGCACCGAGCCCCATTTCAAACTCGTTTCCTTCTACGATGTTAAAAACGAATACGGTAGCTCCGAAATGGCTGAGCAGTTAAAAATTCCGATCTATAACCATAACCATTCTCCCGCTCTTACGTGGTTAGAGAATGGGGATATTCTGGTTGCGTGGTTTACGGGTGAAAGTGAAAAAGATCAGGCTTTGACGATTCCGGCATTGCGTGGTCGTCGGCAGGCGTCGGGGGAATTGGTCTGGGATACCGAGGTGGCGGAACTCTATAAGGAAGCTGACCGTAACATGCACGGTACTCAGTTGTGGAATAACGCAGTTCGTCTTGCCAATGGTTTTAAGGAGCCGTTTACGCTTTATCTTGTCAACGGTATCTGCACGGACGGTAAATGGTCGAAGCTGGCGCTGGCATTTCGCAAGAGTACGGATAATGGTGTCACGTGGTCAGAGCCTGTCATTATGAAGCAGAATACCGATGCGTTCCATCTTGATTCCGATCGGAATCAGCCTCAGGGTAATGCGTTTACTATGGCTGACGGTACTTTGATTTCGTTTTCAGATGGGTCGGCTATTGGAGGCTCAGGCTCGTCAGTAAATTGGAGTAAAGACAACGGTAGAACGTGGTCGGTTCGTACTGTCAAAGACGGCCCTCCTGGGAACCATGTCGGTGGTATCGAGTTAAAGGACGGTCGGATCATGACTTTTTCGCGGGACAAGGGTAAGATGTTCGGTAGTTTGCCCAAGAGCCTATCGAGTGACCAGGGTAAGACTTTTAGCTATAGCAAGACGGAGTTTCCTGGTATCGGGACAGTGATGCGTTTGGCGTTGATACGTTTGGAATATTCCAATCCTAAACTTGATCCCGAGGGTCTGGGCCGCAAACCAATCCTGCTGGTCAGCATTGCTAAGGAAGGAACAAAAGCCAAGGACGCCAACGGAAAAGAAACGACGGTTTATGGAACTTACGCGGCGGTTTCTTGGGATGAAGGTGAGACGTGGCCTGTCAGACGTGTGGTGAGTAATGTAAAGACCGGCAGTAAGAAATATATGGCTGGTCCATGGAACAGGGAAATCACGCTCGATGCTACTCACGGGCAAAATAAATCTTACTGGGCAGCGACGCAGGCACCGAATGGTATTATTCATTTGAACGATAGCCGGTTGCATTATACTTTTAATCTTGCGTGGCTGATTAGTGGGTTCTGATGCTATGGGGCTACCTTGTAGATATGCGCGTGGACCTGAAGGTCCACCCTACTAACTACTAACTACAAACTGTATTCTTGCGATTGAGATTGCCGCGCGGTTCTTCGAACCGCTCGCAATGACAAGAAGCTTATAGGAGTTTAGGATGAAAATATTGAGTTTAAAGAAGTTGATTGTGTTTGCAGTTATGTGCATGTTTGTATCGCAGGCTTGTGGTCAACAACCGAAGGTTGCTTTTGAGGAGCAGCTTAATAAGCTGATAATTACTATTGGCGGCAAGGCTTTTGCTCACTATGTTTATGAAGACGAAAATACAAGTCGGCCATATTTTGCGCATATCAAAACACCTTCCGGTATTCAGGCTACGCGGAACCATCCACCTGTCAAGGGTGTTGATGCCATGGACCATCGTACGTACCATCCCGGTATCTGGTTGGCTTTTGGTGACATCAGCGGTCAGGATTACTGGCGTATGAAGGCGAAAGTCAAATACGATGGATTTGTCGAGAAGGCCAGGGGCGGTCCTGGTAAGGGAAGCTTTGCTGTGCGTTATAATTATATGACAGAAGACGGTAAAGAAATAGTATGTAGTGAGATATGCCGCCAGACGATTCTGGTTCGTCCCGCAGGATACCTTGTGATTTACGAGAGCAAGTTTTCATCCGATGAGCATGACTTCTACTTTGGCGAGCAGGATGAAATGGGTCTTGGTTTTAGGGTAAATACTAAGATCTCGGTTAAGTTGGGTAATGGGCATATTACAAATGCCGAAGGATTGAAAGACGAAAAACAAGTGCGTAAAAAAGAATCGGACTGGTGTGACTACAGCGGCGTTATCGACGGGACCAGGATTGGTATGATGATGATGCCGGATCCTAAAAACAATCGTCGCAGCTGGTGGCATGCACGTAATTTTGGTTTTATGGCGGGTAACTTTTTCGGTCACGATAAGGGAAAAAATCCCACTCATGTTAAAAAAGGCGAGAAGTTCCATGTCGGTTATGGTGTGTTGATTTATTCGGCGCCTGCTGGTGCGAAGGTAGATCTAAAGGCGGCTTACGATGATTATGTTCTTCAAGTCAGCGATAAAAAGTAAGTCTATGGATTCAATCGGGATGTAGCAATAGTTGCGAATTGTCACAGGGGTTTCTTGTCGCGCGCGGCCTCGAGTTCTTTTAGGCGTTCTTTAGCTTTCTCGATTCGATTTATCTGACCGGTCAATTTGGCGTATTCGAGAGCTTTTTGGGCAGCTTCAACGGCCTGGTCAAGTTTTCCGGCAGCGGAGTAAACAACCGCAGTCATATCCATTATCTGTGTAAGCTTGGCGATAGTGATATATTCTGATTTTTCTGCGGCGTTTAGGATATCGGGACAGACGGCAGCGGCCTCGTTATAGCGGCGCATTCTGAATAGAACGAAACCCAGGTTGAAGTGTGCCTCGAAGTTGTTCGGATCGGCTTTAACGGCAATTCGAGCAGAATTGAGGGCACTATTTAAGTTTCCCTCTGTCACCAGTATCCCTACCCTGACTATCCATGACCAGGCAAAATCCGGAGCTAATGCAAACATTTTTTTCGATAACTTTTGTGCTTCTTTGACTTTACCCGATGATGTTAACTTTAAGATTTGTGCGTATAATAGTTGTCCGACCCTTTCCCTGGTACTCAAGAGACCCGCGTGATCTGGGACGAGTTTTAGTCCATCGACAGAGTGCTCTAACGCATCCATCCTGTTCTTTGCTACCAACGCCCTTAACAAATACCTGGAAGCTTTCTGTGTGCTTTTGTACTGTTGGATCCATTTCTCTTTTTTCTCATCGTCAATGTTCGTCCAGTCCATATGCCGGTAGATTGAGTCGCCAAGAGCGGGAATTATGAATCGGCTGTAGATTTGTTTTGGTTCTATTATTTTATCTGTTGTAAATTCCACGAAAGGTCTGTAGTCGCTGTTTATCGTGAATTTTCCGATAGCTTTTTTAAGATCATTCTGGTCTCCTACATAACAACTCAGGACGTCAATACTGTTTTTGGTGCTTATGTCGGCGAGGCTATTTTTGACGCCTGGTTTTTGTAATTGTCGTTCTATGTAGTCAGGTGAGAAGGTCTGTGTCTGGTTTGACGCGACTAAAAGTACCAGCGGGGCCGGATGTAAAACCGGATACCACATTGTTACGCTTGGAAAAACATCCATGAGTGTTCCGATGATGCTGACGAAGACCGAAGCAGGCATGTCGTAAGAAGGTACCCATGACATTAGTATTCCGTTTTCGTTTAGTCTGTCTGCGGCAGACTGGAAATACTCTTTTGCATATAGAGATGCATTCTCGGCGAAATCCCTTGGATGTATAGAATCGTTGACTATTGCATCGTAGTTGTTGTCGGTTAAATGGATATAATTTTTTGCGTCCATGAAGATCATATTGACTTGTTCGTTTAATCTGTCACCGAGATTAATATGTGTGAAATGCTTTAGAGCAACATCGACGACTTCGGGCGCAATTTCGACGCAATCTACTTTTTCAAGCTGGTGCTGAGCGAGGCAAAAGGTGGTTTCGCCCGATCCGAATCCGACGGAAAGGACTTTTTTGGCTCGTTTGTTTAGTAGTACTCCAAAATGTCCGAGCAGCTTCTGGTCGGCGCGCTCTGCAAAGCTATCTCCGGCTATTGACTGTCCTGACGAATGCAACTGTAGTGAACCGTCACCCGGGGAGTAATGCACTGAAACGGTAGTAGTGACACCCTCTCTTACTTCTTTGAGCATCCAATCGGGGAAGTCCGGATTAATTTTAACAACAGAATTAAAAAGATCCGTTGGAAGAAGCAAAGCCATGACAGAAAAAGCGATAGCCATGATCGGCATAATGAATTTACGTACAGTTCCCGGTCCGGTGTAGAAACAAAGGTATAGTGCGGTAGCTATCCAGATGCCAGTTAGTCCAAGCACGATGAAAGAGAGTTGTACTCCGATCATCGGTATAAGTACAAATCCGGTGATTACTCCTCCGGCGACGGCTCCGAGAGTATTCGCGCCATAGGCGGTACCTGTTGATTGTCCGACTTTGTGGACATGACTTGCCCATGCCTGAAGCGCCATGGGAAATCCCATTCCCATAATAATGCTTGGCAGGATGAATAAAGGAAAACAGTGTATAAGGGGTCGTATGGTAATTGAAAGGCTGCCAGGCATATTCAGGATACCCGCGAAAGTATTTTCAATGTTAATTGCAACATTTGACATCCAGAATATAAGTACAGGCAGATAAAATATTCCACAGAGTCCCAAAAAGAATAGTGTGATAGCGAAACCAGTTGCCGCGATATTCCTTTTTTTGAGCAATCTGCTGCTTATGGCGGCTCCGATTACGTTTCCGAGCAGGTAAATCGTGAGCACGGCTGAGAAGACGTAAGTGAAACCACCGAGCAGGTGTATGATACTTCGCATCCACAAGAGTTCATAGCCAATACTAATCAGTCCGCTTGCGAATAATGCAACAGCGAGTAAGGTGAATTTTAGTTTTGTTTCTTTTGCGGTCTCTGGTTGTGACGTTTTCTTTACCACTTTAGCGGGGGTGACAGTGGTATCGTCGGATGTGTATCGTGACAGGAACCATCCTGCGAAAGCAACCATAAGATTCAGGATTGCCGCTATGTAGAGAGTACCCATTACGCCAAAATAACGAATCAAAAGAAATCCAGCCAGCAGACATCCCAGAGCGGCTCCGAGAGTGTTTAGTGCGTAGAGTCTTCCGACCAGATGTCCTACCTGTTTTTCGAGCGAAGTAACGAACCTTCCGAGCAGTGGTAATGTGCTTCCCATGAGCATCGATGGTATTAGCAAAACGGCGGCGGATATTATTATCTGTGCGATAAGTAGCTGCCATCTTTCGAGATTATAAGATCGATAGAGCCAGATATAGAAGCGATCAGTGAGTTTTAATATCCATGGCAAAGAGAGAGCCGAGATCGTTACCAAAGTTTCCAGAAGTGCATAAAGTTTGAGAGGCTTTTTTACGCGATCGCTAAACCTGCCCATGATCAAAGCGCCGAGTGCCAGTCCTGCCATGAAGATTGAGACAACCACACTTGTTGCGTACACGGTGTTTCCGAGTGTCAATTTCAGCAGTCGTACCCATACGACCTCATCTATCAGAGAGCATGCACCGGAGACAAAATAGATCATTATAATCCAGTTGATGCTTGCTCTTCTGCTTAAGGCTGGGCTATTAGCTCTTTCATGGCTCATGTTGTATCACCTGTAAAATTGTCGGCTTTCATTTTGTTACACGCTCTTAATTAGTTTTTGAATACGCAGATGCCATCTAAGACATTGCTGAATCGCCGTATCTGACGCGGACTATTTTAATCCAAAAGCCTGTTATTTCCAATATACACCCTTAAGAAACATTTTGTGGCCTTGATATATTATTATCGGCTATTGTGTTATTACCCGTTACCGCCATTTTTGACTTATATGTGAGGCTTTTGTTGGAATTATTGGAGAGTTTTTTTGTCTTACTGAGCAATATTTCAGAACATAAGATATTTTCGTCCAGATATTGATATTTGCGGGATTTTTTTCGTTAATAATTTCATGCGTGCATAATAGACGTAACCTCTTATTTTTACATAGGATATGAGATTCAAAATGATTGTCGAATACATAATTTTTAACTTTATTAGAAAAAACCCATTGACAAAGACATGGTGTCCTTTATAAAGTGTTGACGTGTCTGTAAAAAGTAAGTGGCAATGTGCGTGAAGAGCATGCGAGTTGTAAAGCCCGTGAAGGTGATGCTATGCGGTTTGGGTCTGCGCATCGATGTCAAGCAAGTAAAAAAAAGTAAAAAAGAAAAAAGAAATAAATGGAGGTCTACTGATCGGTAGATCAGTTTGAATAATGGAGCAGTGTTATGGATCCAGGAAGGGTCGGCAGACTAGTTAAAATCCTGACAACACTCCAGTCCGCAAAGGGCTACAACTGCACCGAATTAGCTAAGATCTTAGGAACAAGCAGAAGGACCATTTTCAGAGACCTTAAAGAATTAAAAGCCATCGGAGTACCTTGCAAATATGACATAAAAAGCAATTGCTACAGTGTCGAACCGGAATTCTTTTTACAGCCTTTGAATTTAAGCCAGCAAGAAGCCTTTAGCATTTTACTGCTCGTACACAAGGCACGCAACCATATACAACTGCCCTTCAAAAACGCCGCCTTGCTTGCTTCTGTGAAAATCGATAACAACCTGTCCGCAAAAATAAAAGAATATTGCCGACAGATATTTAAAAACATTTCAGTACGAGCCCCCGTACCGGCTTCCGGATATCCAGCCGGATTCGATCATTCTTTTATGCTGCTGGCACATTCCATTCGTGATAAACAACAAGTCAACATACTCTATAACTCGAGCTTCGACAAAAAAAACCTCGACATCGACTTAAAACCCTACCATCTTTTTAATAACCTCCGGGAATGGTATGTACTGGGCCGCTCGAGACTGTGCCGGCGTATTCAAAGTTTCAAACTAAACCGTATCGAAAGAATCCAGCTCCTAAAAAAACGTTTCCTCGACGGCGACGATTTTGACCTGAACGATTATCTCTCAAGGGCATGGTCGATGAAACCCGAAGGAAGACTCTACCACGTAAAACTAAGATTTCTCCCAAAGGTCGCCCAAAGCGTCACCGATGTCATCTGGCACCACTCCCAACAGGTCACACAAAACAAAGACGGCTCAGTTATCGTCGAGTTTCGCGTAGATGGCATCAATGAAATTTTATGGTGGATCCTCGGCTACGGTGACCAGGTACAGGTCCTGGCCCCAAAGGCACTACAACAAAGAATAATGCAATCCGCAGAAAACACTCTCAAACACAAGAAACAGATTGAATAGCAATTATATTTGCGAAACGCTGCAATTTCGGCTCCTGACGTTCCTTCGACCGCCGCAGGATTTTTTTCGCAAAATAATGTTGCGTATCCGGACCGAAAGGGTATAATTAGAAATCAGCAACGGTGACTGGCAACTAAGGCAGCGAGTTAATTGATTCCGCCAAGGGCGGACGTTTGGGATTGATTCCTTCGACTGTGCTCGACTCGACTGAGCTCGTCGAAGTCAGGACAGGAAAGGATTATTGATTATTGATTATTGATATTCCGCCGAAGGCGGATCGAGAGATAAATTGCGAGCAAAGGATACTTCAAGATGAATGATTCAAGAGGTTCGATTGACGAGCGTTCTGAGAAGACGCTATTAAGGGCGACGGATAAGCTACGAAAGAATCATTATGCCACGATTGCCGCATAACTTTCCAACATTACGCCGGTTTGGCGATGGCAACCATCGCCAAACGGTTTTGTTGCTTGGGGCTGGAATATCTCATGGGCTGGTGCCATTGACTAATGATCTTCTTGAAGAAAAACGTGCGGATGCTGAATCGACGCTGGGCTGCACTTCGACATCTAAGAATCTGTATGAGTGGGCAGATGATATCTTAGGTCAATTGAAAGCTCGTAATGATTCAAACCCAAAGCTCGTTCTTGCACAGTCTCTCGATATCCCATTTGATCCTCGCTGGCGTGGGTGTGTCTCCGTACAGCGAAATACTCCTCGTCATCGCGTTATTGCTCGCTTCGGGCGAGAAGGATTATGGCATCAAATATGGTCATTGAATTGGGACTGCATTCAAGAAAGTGCGTTCGAGAACGTCGGTATCAAACACGATGGAGAAGACGCACGGCTGCCTTGGCCAACAGTCTTTAAGTGTTTTGTTACGGCTGCAAATTGCCAAACAATGGGTGAAGAGTACACAGTAAAAATTGTTAAGCCTCATGGGTGCGTAATGGCGCTGGTAAAGGCTGAAGAAGCAAAAAAGGAGGGTAACAATCCTCGCTCAGTAGAGTTAGCTGAACGTTTTCTTATCACTAAGACAGAATTAGACAGCATCCACCCTAATCCGGCTAACGGGACCCAGTCTTTCATCTTTACCACGCTTTGTACAGAGCTTGACTCTCATCCATTTGCTATAGTGGGGTGGAAAGCGGCGGAAGATTATTTACTTGATTATATGGATACCCATGTGCGTCCAGTTTTGGCTGAACGCACATTGGCAAATGATGAATTGAGTATTATTGTCCCAACGTTCCGCGACACACACAATCGACTAGCTAGTTTTTATAGCAAGAATAAGAGTACCTCGCATATACCTGTTAAACACGATACCGGCTTCACTTTGGACAAGTTCTTTCTTTGGTTACAGGCACTATATGCGATTGGGTGCCTGAATCAGTGGGCACCAGACGCTGAAAAGCCCGTGCTTGAACAACTTGCTGCAGAGATTCAGCAACCGCCTGATCCGCCGCTATTTGTGAATAACTGGGTAGATAATTTCCTGACCGTCTGGGTACGACTGTGCTGGCGTTGCGAGCTTATAGAATGCCGTGATCGGAACGGACAACCTGTCATGGCAAGCCACATATGTCTGGAAAGCCGCGACGAGCACATTCCTTGGAGTATAGAAAATATCGACCGTCCCGAGTTGAAGGCGGCTTCCCGCTTCTTAGCAGCACTTCACCATTCGGGGAATGGGGATGATTGGGATTACGGTAAATTCCCAGGCGGTTTATATCGGGAAAATCACTTGATCATTCCTCTGCCAGCATGGAGTAATATGGCACCAAATGACCTTCGAGGATTGAAACCACTTATCGATGCAATAAAGCAAGAAGGGGATGGTTATATCGATAAGCTTAGTGTATTATTTCTTTGTCCTGCTTCGGAAGATGTGATTTTGGATGACAAAAAAAAGGAGATAAAAGAAGTTTTAGCTCGCCAACTTGCCTTGGCAAGATTTGCACGGAGCGAAAGTATTGATGAAATCAGATTGGAGGACCTCTAATTATGCGTGACAACATACTCCAAATTTGCCGACAGGTTCTTGAAAATGCCTATCGCACAAAACTCGGAATTGAATTTGGCAACACAATCAATGATATTAAGAAGGGGTCACAGCCGGTTTGGCTCGATGTTTCCGACGATGATTTAACCAGCAAGCCTTCTTCGACAGAATCTAAAGCGGGACTTCTATTGGACCCGGAAATTGGCATACTAACCTATATATTACCATTTCACGAGAAGAACGATCTTCGTAGTCAGATTAAACGTGCTCTTGCATTGCGATCACAGTTATCAATTGAGCGAAATTATAATGACAAGATCGCTGACAGCGATGATGAACGAGGTGCATGGCGGATAATATTGCATTGGCTTGTAAATGAAAGCATGAAATCTAAATGGATAGATCAGATTATGGCCGTACGTCGTGATACCGGTTATTCTGAAGAATTGACATTTGAGGCACTTTTCCTCACTAGTAATGAACCGAAAGCTGATATCGAGAGATACGGTTTTCCGCGGCTCCTTCTCACAACCCGTGAAGTTTTCAAGAAAGCCCACATCAAAGAAATTACGCAGTGGCTGAGTGCGAACGAACTGGTGGAAAATGCACTTGCAGGCTTTGTTTCGCAATTTCACGTGCCCGAACAATGTAAGTTCGCGCAGGATATAATTGAGACGATGCAGAGAGGCCGAACATCTTCAAATACCGTGGGCGATGCAAATCAACCACCGACCAAACCCAAGACAATTCGCCGCATTCACATTCGCAACTTCAGGAACCTTCGAGATTCCCGGTTCGATTTTGGTTCACAGCCGGTCAGCGCGAGTATTGTGCATGGTCCGAATGGAACAGGAAAGAGCAGCTTGTGCGAGGCCATTTCAGTTGCACTGTTTCAATCATCCTTTCGCTACAAAAAATTTGTCGATCGGGGACGAGAACCAGACATCATTGCACGCGACCGGACTACTGATTACCTTGAACAGTATCTGGCTCCTGTAGAAGATGCGCAAGGCGGGCCTGAAATCGCACTGGACGAACAATCGCTCACACGACCCCGACTTATAAATACAGATTCAACCGGTGAGGTAGACATAGCAATGTGCGGGACAATCCTGACTCAAGATATGAGTCTTGAGTTTGCGCAAATGCCTGCGGATGAACTCGGAGCACGCGTACTCCGCGGTTACTCGGACTTGGCCGATCATATCGAGGAATACACCGAGAGTCGCGCAAATCAGGCAAATGCCGAGCGGAAGGAGTTTTTACGCGATCTTGGATTATCGGCAGCGATCACAAAAATAGAAACAGCCTACGAACGCATTGCACAACATGAGATAAATCAATCTCTACCGCCTCTATCCCCTTCGCTCGTAGTATGGTTAGACAAGGCGGGGACAATTCTAGGGACTTCAGCCGGAGACTTTCCCAGTCGGTGGCAGACGTGGGGTGACGATGAGAAGCGCAAAGAATTATCTCGTAGAATTGCACGTTCGAGTAAGAGTCCTGAAAATATCATGGGCGATCTTCGGAAGTGGCTGGATACGTATAACGAATTGGCATCGCGTTCGGCAGAACTCATCAAGAAGGCCAAATCAAGGATTGCATCGATTCAGCATGAACTTGAGGGTGCAACGGCACGTATTACGGCATGGGGGGAATGGTTGGAGAAACATGCTGAAGCCCCTCAGATGTGCGCTTCGCCAGAGAGTGATGCGCTCAGTAAAAGTCGCCACGAACTTCAGATGAAGCAGAAACAAGTGCTTGAGCGGGGACATAGTGTAAAAGCGCATCTTGACCATCTGATGCAGGTCGAGGCCTACGTGCGAGAAACTTGGTCTAAGGAGCATGTCGATGATTGTCCCACCTGTGGTGCAAGTCATGCAGAGCACGGGGGTATCTTGAAGGTGGTCGAATCGCTTCGTGCCAAGACGGCTGTTGAGAGGGACCGCCTACGGGGAGAGTATGCGGCGACAAAGACGCAAATCGAGGCGGCTACAAAAAAATTGCCTGAGCTTGGCCAAGCGCGATGTCCATTGAGCAGTGAAGAACAGGCCAGTATTGTGGAGGCTCTACAATGGCTTATTCCGGAGACCGCAAGGTTCGCGGAATGGATTAGCGTGAAAGCACAACGAGACATGCTACTGGCTGCAGTTGCTGAGATGCAACAAATGCCACCTGTCCCACAGACTAGGGACGCCCAAAGAGAAGCCGATGGCGTTACGCAAAAGATTCTTTCTCGATTCCAGCAGGCAGACAATGTCTTCCAGGCACCAATGAATTGGAAGCCCGTTAAAGAAAAGCTGAACACCACACTTGCCGAAATTGTGAAGAACCATCTTCCGGATACTCTTGCACGACTTTGGGTTGAACTCGCTTTGAACCTGACATCAGCGTCATGGCTTCTGCCCGAGCGGCCTTGTATTGACGTTACTACGAGACGAGGTAACAAAAGATCGACTGTGCGCGTGAAAGGCCGGCTCGCCCGTTACATATTGAACCAAGCAGAAGCTCACATACTGGGACTTGCGTGGTTTTTCACACAGTATCTTACTCGTGGCCGATTCTTTCATGCGTGCATGGTAATGGATGACCCTGCCCATGAACTAGACCAGACGAGTTTCCGTGACCTGTGTAGACTGTGGGAGACAATAATGCGCCTGCACCGCGTGTATGACCGACCACTCAAACTCATTGTTACGTTGAATCAAGAAAGCCGGGCGACCGAAGCTGCGCGTGCTACTGCTGGTATTCTTTCAGTCCTGAACTGGGCAGCTGACCAAGAAGAGCACATTAGCGCCATCAGTGTCATTGGGGAAGGATTTCGTTCGCCACAGCCTTCTATCCTATTTGAAAAAACGGGCACTTGACCGTAATTCAGGTCAGGCTTTCGGACGTGCTGAAATGGCGAACCCAAGATTATCTTAAAAGGTACGACAGGAATGGCTGATTGGCCTTCTACGACGTCTTGGCCGATAAGGAAAGCCCCCGCGGCGTCTGAGCGGAGTATTTGGAGCATACGTCTTTCATATGGAGCATTCGATACTTCATATGGAGCATATGTCTTTCATATAGAGCATTCGATACTTCGAATGGAGCATATGTTCTTCATATAGAGCATATGATACTTCGAATGGAGCATTCGATACTTCAAATGGAGCATATGACTTTCATATGGAGCATTTTAATGCCCTTCAGGGCAGTAAATATACACAAATATCCTTTAGGGTAGTAAATGCCCTTTAGGGCAGTAAATATACACAAATACCCTTTAGGGTAGCTGCCTTAGGCAGATAAATATTAATGTGCCTAAGGCACCCTAAGGCACCCTAAGGCAGATTACCGGACATAACACAGGTAAATTGTCAAAAAAATATATTTTCCTGCCCGGCCAAAATCGCCGTTACATGCCAATCAGGGTGGTTCTGTAGATAAAATACCCCTTTTGTCCAAACAATAACTAAATGTTATGTACCCGAAAGCCGACATCAGCTAACAGGAGTGACATACCCTTTAGGGCAGCTGCCTTAGGCAGATAAATATTAATGTGCCTAAGGCACCCTAAGGCACTAAAACAAGCCCGATGTACTGCGGGTAAATAGGAAATATTTTAAAATTATTGAAAGGGACAGACCATGCCTGTTTTTCCAAACAAAGAACCTGAAGTAGTAGCTTTAGCCGAGGCAATGATAGCGGGCTTCACCGCCCATCCAGCAGATTTTCCCAGTATAGACCCTTTGGTGGAGCTGGTCGCCCTGCAGGGTGCACTGGCCGGCTATCAAACCGATAAGCAGTCGCAAATAGATGCCAGGGCACAGGCCAAGATCGCTACCCAGACAAAAGTCACAACGCTCGATGACCTGGTAGAGCTTATGGGCAACGATTTAAAACTGTCGGAAGTCGATGTGGCCGCCGACCCGACCAAGCTGGATCAGATCGGCTGGGGGCCGAGACAAGATCCGCAGCCGGTGGACCCGCCCGGACAGCCGACTAATCTGTACCCTAAGGCCGAGGGCCAGGGTCTGCTGTGGCTTGCATGGGACAGGCCCGAATCGGGCGGCCCCGTAAGGAATTATACAGTCCAGCGACGCGAGCAGCCCGCCGGTGGCGGTGAGTTCGGCGATTGGGCAATTGTCGGTACCGCCTTAAATAACGAAATCAGCCTGATCGATCAGCCCAGGGGCATACAGATGGAGTATCGGGTCACGGCAGTCAACAACGGTGGCCAGAGTATGCCGAGTAATACAGCACCGGTAGTGCTGTAAGGTTTTATGTACCTATAAGGTACCAGCAGCGGTGGTGCTGTAAGATTTTACGTACCCATAAGTTACTTGATTTCACGTGCCTATGAGGCACCGGTAGTACTGTAAGGTTTTATGTACCTATAAGGTACTGCCTATGAGGCACCGGTAGTGCTGTAAAGCATATAGTAAAAAAACGAATCGTCCTGCTCCCGAACGATAAGGGGGCAGGATGATTTTACCACCAGCTAAATACTAACGATTAAACACTGAAATTTAGTGAGTAAATTATGCCAAAGTTTCCTGCCAAAGAACTAAGCATCAAAACCTTAGCGCTGGAAATGCTCTATGGTTACTTTTCTCATCCCGGCGATTTTCCCAGTATCGATATCGTTGAAATTGCTGATGCTGTCAATCTATATCTCTTCGACAGAAATGCACAGGATCAGGCCAGAGCAGCAGCAAAACTGGCAACTGAAGCTAAAAATGCCAGCTCGAAAGTACTTGCCGAATCAATGAAAAATTGCCTAAAGAAATCGCAAGTCGATGCCGCAGATTCGCCGGAGAAACTCGCCCTTATTGGCTGGGGGCCAAAGGCTGTAGCACAAATGATAGAAGCTCCTTCTGCGCCGGTGGGCCTGCGGGCAGCAGGACAGGGCAAGGGAACAATCCGGCTTCTATGGAAGAATCCATCTGGTGGTGGCGCTGTGCGAAATTATATTATTCAGCGAAGAGAACAGCTTACAGAAGGGGATTTTTCTTCATGGTCTATTGTGGCCTCGGCATTAGAGACAGAAATTGACCTAACCAACCAGCCGCAGGGTATGGAGTTAGAGTATCGAATAAAAGCCGTCAATACCGGCGGACAAAGCACACCGTCTAACACCGCAGCCGTAGTCTTGTAAAGATTTATATGAACGTCACATGCGCTGGAGAAAATGCCAAAGTAATTTATCTGTCTATAAGGCAGCCGTCGTGCTTTAAAACTTAACGACAACTCTCTCGCACTAAGCTGCGTTCATAGAAGCTAACCTCAAGCGTGCTGGCGAGGCACGATGCCGGTGTGGATCAGGAATTGACAGATTTTCCATTGCTTGATGAGGCCGGTCTTTTGGGACGGCCCATATGGGTGGCCCTTTTAATTGATTCCGCCATAGGCGGATTTCCGCTTTGCTCCAATATTGATTAATGATTAGTGATTATTTGAAACTGGGTCTCCGTCCACGAATTGTGGGGACAGGGAAAAATTTTGAAAAAAGTTGAGAATTTGCTTGCATTTGTTTTGTTTTTGGTTATAAGGGTATTTGAAAGTTGAATTAGACGGGCAGCCTTGATTGACAACAGCCGTTGAAGTGAAAGGTGCATTATGCACGTAAAGTGTATTATACACGTAGGATTAGGATTTTGTTTGTTAAGGAGTAGAGTATAGGTATAATTAATATCGGCTGAGTGAAATCAACCCATAAAAATTAGTTGATACACTGAGATTTCAGACGTTTCGGTCAAAACCGGAAGAAGTATTATCTTGGGAAACGTTTGGGAGGCTCGGTGCTCTTTGTTTGTACACAAAGAGCATCGGTGCTTTTTGTTTGTATGAGGCATTTTAAAGCTTCTATTAGAACAGAGTGGCCGGTGCTTGCGTAGATTTTGTTTGCAGAGAGCACCGCTTAGCTTTCCGTTCCCGAGGGCTTCCGGTCCCCGGCCGAGCGTGAAGGCGGCGGTGTTCTTTTTTCTTTGGGGCGGAAAGAGCAACGTTGTCGATTTATAAATGTCCCCTGTTTGGGGAGGATGTATTAGTGATTATCGTTTTTTAGAGCGTTTTTGATCGATAATCGGCATGGCGGGTATTTTAATTGATTCCCGGTGCGCTGCCTTTAGGCAGGTAAGTAATTGCCTTGAGGCAGGTAAGTAATTGCTGCTTGGAATGACTGCGACGAGTTCTCGGCGCGCCGGGGTCACCGCTTTGTTGCGATGTCTGGCTTACCTAAACGTATGCTGGCGGTTCATATCTTTATGACCTTTCCAGCATTTAACTAATGATTCTGTGCTTTGTGCAAAGAGCAATCTTGGCAAATTTAAGAGACATATTTGTTCGTTATCGCGAGTCAATCTTTTATATTTCGCTGATTTTACTGTGTTTCGCTGCAATATATGCAATTGCATGGAATAGAAAAAATCAGACCTCGATTTACTATTTGGCATGGCAGGACAGTACAGACGCAAACAATGTTGTACATCACATGTGGTGGTATTATCTCAAGCCATCTTCAAATCTGCCATATAGAATTGATAAGTATTCCAGAGTTGATCCCAACGACAGTTACACTCTGCAAGAATATTCACTAATTGACTATCCCACAGACGACCAGGTTAGGCAGATTGTTAAAGATGCAGGTTTTGGTGATTTACCGGAAGATAGATTTAAAGATGATAGCTTGAGTAATTTACCGGATCATAATAAAGGTGCTATCTTTGGTAATTTGCCTAAACATAATTTTGATCTAAAAGGAATATATAAATGGCAAAAAGTAATAAAAAGATGAGTCGATCTGTAAAAAAAGATGCAAAAAGCGCATCAGAAGTTGATCGTCATGGAGCAAAAGCGGCCGAATATATTGATAACCTTGTGGAGCTCCACAAGGTCCAGGGAACGCTGCTGGTACATCTCCAGAAAGAGTTTGTCAAGTAAGAGTGTCTATGACTTCCAAGCCAAGAGGTTTATTGGGATAGGCTCTAAGATTTGCTTTTAGAGACGCCAGATAGATGAGCATTAAAGGGTTGCTCCG
>SDBT01002682.1_pt1 | contig 31274 bp, 26 predicted proteins | sample 2277101 | NCBI WGS metagenome assembly SDBT01 (sample SAMN10404973, study PRJNA504765) | marine sediment metagenome | isolation source: marine sediment core GS10_PC15, 103 cmbsf | place: Arctic Ocean: Southern Knipovich Ridge | collected 2010 | reverse complement strand
CGTGAAATACGCAGTCAATCAGGTGATGGATACAGAAGATTTGGAATTGGGAGTTTAGGCCATGGAGTGAAAAATGGTGGTCAGCCAAGTTAGTTTCTTGAGTTTCGGATCACCCCCATCCTAACCTTCCCCCGTCAAGGGGGAAGGAACTGATGATTCTCCTGACTACTGTATTCTAACTGACTACTGTATTCTAACTGGAAAACGGGTACTCTTCTTCAAGCCCGAAATCCCTTCCCCCTTGACGGGCTGTGAAGGGTAGGTTTTTGATAGCTAGCTGGCTAAAGTCGCATAAACACTGGTTTTTTGCATGAGAGGAAACGACCCCTTTGATCCCCCTTTTTTAAGGGGGAATTGCAGTGATAGCAACCGTTTACGCCATTTGCCGTTGATCTTGTTTTTAAAAAAAACTACCCCTCACAGCCCTTGACGGGGGAAGGCTAGGATGGGGGTGATCAAGAATACGCTACGTCCAAAAATTAATCTGGTCAAGCAGTGGTTAGGAGGATAATCAATCGATGACAGGTCACGAGTTGCGATCCGCCTTTCTGGACTTTTTTCGTGAGAAAGGCCATTCTATACAGCCGAGTGATTCCCTCGTGCCGAACGACCCGACGATGTTGTTTACCATCGCCGGAATGGTACAATTCAAGTCGCATTTCACAGGGAGCATCCCTCTGACGTTCAGGCGCGCAGTAACATCGCAAAAATGCCTCAGAGTCAACGATCTTGAGAATGTCGGCAGGACTAACAGGCATTTCACGTTCTTTGAGATGCTGGGTAATTTCGCGTTCGGTGACTACTTTAAGGAAAAGGCTATAGAGTGGGCGTGGGAGTTCATCACGGAGGTAGTGAATATCCCTACAGATGATCTCTGGGTATCTGTTTATCTGGACGATGACGAGGCATTCGATATATGGAATAAAAAAATAGGTATCAAGGCGGAGCGGATCGTGCGCCTGGGCATGAAGGATAACTTTTGGCCGCCGGAGATAATTCCGGGTCCCTGTGGTCCATGCTCTGAAATGTTTATCGATCTTGGTCCCGAAAAGGGTTGTGGGGAAGATACGTGCATGCCCGGCTGCGACTGCGACAGGTTCTTTGAATTCTGGAATCTGGTTTTTCAGCAGTATGATCGCGATGAAGCGGGCGAACAGCACAAGCTCTCCATGCAGAATATTGATACAGGAATGTGCCTGGAGCGGCTGGATATGGTGCTTAACAAGGCTGATACAGTCTATGATACGGGTTTGCTGAAGCCTATCATAGAGCGCATGGGCGACCTGACCGGCGTGGAATACGGCGCGGCACTGGAAGGCGATCAGGCATTGAGAGTGCTTGCGGATCACGTCCGCTGTCTGACTTTCTCCATAAGCGACGGGATCATGCCCTCCAACGAGGGCAGAGGTTACGTTCTGCGCAGAGTGTTGAGACGCGGCGCCCGATACGGAAGCAAAGTGGGAATGAAAGAACCGTTTATATACCGCGGAGTCGACAAAATTGTGGAAATCATGGGCGGTGTCTTTCCAGAATTGGTGGAGAAGCAGGAGCTTGTGACGAGAATTATCCTTTCAGAGGAAGAGCGTTTCCAACGAACACTTGATCAAGGGCTGGATGTGCTGGACTCAATTATGTCCCGACTTAAAACAGCGGGAGAATCTGTGATCCCGGGTAAGGATGCCTTTGAACTCTATGATACGTCCGGCTTCCCACTAGATCTGACGCAGAACGTGGCTGAGGAGCAGGGCTTCACAGTGGACGAAGCAGGATTCCAGGAGGCAATGGAGGAACAGCGCGAGCGCGGTAGAGCCGCATGGCAGACGACAGGCGGGATATTCCAGACAGGTGTCTACAATGAGATACTCAGAGAATATGGCCCCAATAAATTCGATGGATATGAGCATACTTCGCTGGACGCGCAGGTGATAGCTATTGTAAAGGATGATGAAATGCTCTCCGGAGCGGACGAGGGCGACGAGGTTGAGATTATTCTTGATGTGACACCTCTATATGGTGAGACTGGAGGGCAGGTTGGGGATACCGGCTGGCTCACTAAAGATGGAGTTCGTGTGAAGGTTATTGATTCGGTTCATCCAATTCCTGAGATAATCGCTCATAAATGCAAAGTCGTGGAAGGCAGTATTTCGCCAGGCGATTCGGTCACAGCAGAGGTAGATTGTGAACAACGACAGCGGATAGCGGCAAACCATACCGCGACGCATATCCTCCAGAGCGCACTGCGGCAGGTGTTAGGAGGCCATGTGGCGCAGTCCGGTTCGATGGTTGCTCAGGATAGGCTGCGATTCGATTTCAATCACTACGAGGCCGTATCATCAGAAGATCTGAAGGAGATTGAGCGTCTGGCTAATCAGCGGATCAGGGAGAATACGCCAGTAACTCTGGCGGAAATGGCGATTCAGGAAGCTAAGGACAAAGGCGCTACAGCCCTGTTCGGCGAGAAATACGGCGACGTAGTACGAGTGGTGCAGTTGGACGATTACAGCATGGAGCTTTGCGGAGGCACGCATCTGGAGGCAGTTGGCCAGATCGGTCTCCTCAAGATCACCAGCGAAGGCAGTATTGCCGCAGGAGTGAGGCGGATCGAAGCCATCACTGGCGAGGCAGCGTACCTGTATGAGCGGGAGATGGAGGAGCAGCTTTTGAGCATTGCTAACCTGTTGAAAGTGAATCCCACGCAGGTAGCGGATAGAGTAGAATCTCTTCTTCAGCAGAACAGAGAGCTGGAAAGAGAGATGGCGCGGCTTCGGCAGGAGAGAGCGACTTCACAGGCTGGCAACCTGCTGGATCAAGCAGAAACAGTGGATGGTGTGAAAGTTCTGGCCACATCCGTAGAGAATATAGACAGAAACGGACTGCGCTCAATGCTGGATGATCTGAAAGCAAAAATGGGATCAGGCGTGGTTGTGCTGGGAGCGATCATCGACGGAAAGGCCGCTTTCATCGCTGGTATTACAGATGACCTGATCAAGGAAAAAGGATTGAAAGCTGGCGATGTAATCCGCGAAGTAGCGAAGATCGCTGGTGGAAGCGGCGGCGGCCGGCCGGATATGGCTCAGGCGGGCGGAAAAGACACAGCCAAAATACCGGAAGCTATAGCGGCAACGCCGAAAATTATTGAGGCACAGTTATCGGCTTCCAGCGCATCGTAGTCTGCTGCATCTGTAATCGTCCGCCGTGGAGCACGGTATACCGTGTTTTCACAAATCAGAGGGGGTACTGACGTGCTTGACGTAATTAACGTAGTTATCTTAGGGATATTGGCAGTCGTATCCGTAGTGCTTTTGATCTTCCTTATTCCCGTGCTTCGGGAACTTCAGAAAACTATCAAGAAAATGCGGGGAATGGCTGACGAGGAGATTGCCCCTCTTATAGCCCAGGTGCGGGAGCTAGTGGCGGAAACCAGACCCAGGATCGACAGTATTGCACAGAAGATCGAGTCTATAACTGATGAAGAGATCAAACCAATGGCTGGCAACATAAAGGAGATCACAGCTACAGTTAATGAGGAAGTTGCCAAGATCGACAGTATGGTGGATACTGTGGGTAATATGGTGTCAAAAACTCACGAAGTGGTATCTATGTATCAGGATAAGGCCGTCATACCTGCCATTGAGGTGATCAGCCTGTGGGACGGAATAAGGAAGGGAGTATCGGTGTTCTTTGGTAAAAAGTAGCCATACTGCTGTCAGTTTCATACTTATGATGCAGGATGGAGTGGCTAGACCGTTTACGCTCTTTAAGAATAAAGATACGGAGGAGGTGATCTAAATGGGTGACGGAAGGAACATGGGCGGAGTATTCCTCGCCTTCCTTGCCGGAGGTGTTGTAGGTACTATATTGGGTATAATGTTGGCACCCTCATCTGGCGAGGAAACGCGTCGGAAGCTCAAAGCGACGTCGCTGGAAGCCAGAGATAAAGCCCTGGAGAAGGTGGAATCTGTCAAATCGGAAGCGACGGAACTCGTTGAACGCGGGAAGGAAAAAGCTGCCGGAGTGAAATCGCAGGTCCAAGCTGCAGTGGACGCCGGGAAAGATGCTTATACACAAAAAAAAAGTGAATTGATGCCGGAATCAGAGGAAGGATAACCTGATCTTCCCATAACCAGTACATTTTGAGAAACACCGCTGGAAATTTGAGGTGCTATTATAAGGGCGACGCATGCGTCGCCCTTACTGCCATAAATTATGGATATTCAAGCTCTTAAGGAATTGTTAGCAAAAGTCAAAGAAGGCTCTCTGAACGTAGATGATGCCCTGGCGCAGTTGCGGCGACTGCCATACGATGACCTGGGATTTGCCAAGATCGATAGTCACCGGAATATTCGCTGCGGCTTTCCCGAGGTTATATTCTCGCAGGGAAAGACCACAGATCAGGTGGTGCAGATAGCCAGTAGAATGATGGAGAGTAATAATAATATACTGATTACCAGAGCGACGCAGGAAGTCTACGACGCGGTGCGCGAAGCAGAGCCGACAGCGAAATATAATGAGTTAGCCAGAACTATTACCATAACAAAAATACACCGCGAGCCACCTGAAGGTGGTCTTATTCTGATAGTGACAGGCGGCACAGCCGACATCCCTGTGGCGGAGGAAGCTGCAGTGACAGCGGCAATCATGGGCAACCACGTGGATCGGCTTTACGATGTGGGCGTAGCTGGTCTGCATCGTCTTTTGGGGAATAAGGAAAAGCTGTTTGAGGCCAGTGTTATAATCGTTGTAGCTGGAATGGAAGGAGCATTAGCGAGCGTTGTAGGCGGCATGGTGGATAAGCCGGTTATTGCTGTTCCTACCAGTGTGGGATACGGCGCGAGCTTCAACGGGCTATCGGCATTGCTTACTATGCTCAATAGCTGTGCTTCCGGCATCTCTGTGGTCAATATCGACAACGGATTCGGGGCAGGATACAGCGCGGCATTGATAAACAGGCTTACCCGGAAAGAGGAGGGAGCGCCGTAGTATTTTGTAACTCCTGAATTCTTAGCAATTGGCATCTGGCAGCATTATTAGAAAAGGAGGGATGTGTCACATGAGAATTGCGCTGTATATTTCTGCTATTGCTTCGATGGTTTTCTGTATCGGCGCTGTGTATGCACAAGAAGGTCTGGTGCTGTATTTTTCGTTTGACAGTGTGGAGGGAGATGAGGTTAAGGACGAATCTGGCAACGGGAACGATGGAGCAATACTCGGCGGAGCGGAGATCGCCGCTGGGAAAGTGGGCGAAGCTATAAAGATCGACGGTGCAACTGGTCACATCGAAGTGCCCGATTCAGACAGCCTGGACATAGGGATAAGCAGCCTGACAATTGAATGCTGGCTTAATACTACGTCCGCAGATCGCCATGCATATAGCCGCATAGTTTCCAAAGGGAATTTCAGTTGGACGCCGGGCTATATTTTCCAACTGTATAGCCAGGGTCAGCCTGCCATCAGTATAAGCGATCAAGGTAAGGTCGCTATTTATGCAGCGGCAAAGGGCGCGGCAGTGAATGATGGGGAATGGCATCACATTGCTGGCGTCACAGACAAAGAAAAGAACGAAGCGCGAATATATATAGACGGACAGCTTCAGGAAATCGAATTGCCTCTGGGGCAGGCAGCGACCGACGTCAAGGATATAGGCGACATCGCCAACACTAACAAGCTGGCTTTTGGTAGTGATGATCAGCAGGTTAGGGAACTGGTTGAGGGGCTTTACGATGAGTTGCGCATCTGGAATCGCGCGCTCACAGAGGTGGAGATCCAGCAGGCAGCAAAGGGTGAAATGCCCGGCGCTGCTGTGCGACCGGATGATAAGCTGGCTACTACCTGGGGAAATATGAAGGCAGGGCGCTAGGCTCAAACTTATATTTGGACGGAAGGAGGAGATATAACTGGCAGGCAAACTATCCAAAAATTTATTCTCGACTGCACCGATCTGGGCCATCGTGGCCATTGCATTTGCCGCTGGCTTTCTGCTCTGCGGTTATGAACTTATCCGATCGCCTTCGACGTCCCTCTATATGGAATTCTACGGCGCACCCAGGCTTCCCTATGCAATGGTGGCCGGAACAGTTCTCACCGCGATCTTTCTGTATGGATATGGATGGTCACTCACTTTTATAGGCCCGCGCCGGACACTTTTACTCACCTCCTTGTTCTCATGCTTCGCGATCACGCTCTGTTATTTTGCTCTCCGACGCAAGATTGCCCCGGCTTCATTGGTTTTGTATGCGTTCCGGGAAGCATATATAGTCATCATTATTGAGCAATACTGGTCGTTTATAAACAGCACCCTGCGCGAGGGACAAGCGAAGAAACTTAATGGCCCTATCTGTGGCGTAGGTTCACTAGGGGCGCTGCTGGGCGGGTTCATGGTGGGACAACTGGCCATACCCATTGGCACCGAGGCTCTTTTGCTTCTGGCTGCGGCATCTCTGCTGCCGGCGGCATTCTGTTCGGATCTGTCGTATCGTCTGGGTGGCGAACCTGCTCCGTCGGAGAGAGAGCGCGGGCGGAAATCGCTTGCTCTTGAGCTTTTCAGGGATTCCTCCTATCTCCGCAGAATCGGATTGCTGGTCGTGCTAACACAGGTGGTCTCCACAACATTCGACCTGCGATTTTCAATATTGCTTGGGGACGCATTACAGATTACAGATGTCCGAACTGCCTATTTGGGCAACTTCTACATGCTCTTGAGCCTTTCGGCTGGTATACTCCAGTTTATCGCAGCTCCCATATTGCTGAGTTATGTAAGCCTCAAATTTATACATCCAGGGATCCCGATTGTCCACATTGTTACAGCCGCCGCTTTGATCCTCAGACCTACTCTTTTCACCGGTTCGCTTGCATATATAGTGTTCAAATCGCTGGATTACTCCATATTCCGCGCAGGCAAGGAAATATTCTATATACCTCTGTCATTCGATAGCCGCTATCGGGCTAAAGAGATGATAGACGCCTTCGGCTACAGGGCATCGAAGGGAGTGGTGGCAGGTCTGGCAGCGTTGTCTCAAATAATCGCTAGTGTTCCGGGGGCTGGGTATGCATCGGCAGCATTGGTCAGTGCGCAGGTCTGGCTGGCGACAGTCGGAAAGCTCGTCCGCCAACACGATAACATGCTGAAGGAATCCGTTGAGTCGTCCACCGAGGATGATATATCATGAAAATAGCGTATTTCGACTGTTTTTCTGGCATCAGCGGTGATATGACATTGGGAGCATTGGTGGATCTGGGATTAGATCCCGACCTCCTGAAAGGTGAACTGTCCAAACTGAAGCTGGAGGGCTATCAGCTTAGTTTCTCCAAAACTGATAAGCATAGCATTGCCGGTACAAAGGCGCATGTGGAGTTAACCCATCATGACCATAATCACGGCAGGCATCTGAGCGAAATACGCCAGTTAATCGAAAATAGCGATCTGAGCGATGATGTCAAGGCGAAGGCGATTTCTATATTCGTCCGGCTGGGCGAAGCTGAGGCTAAGGTGCACGATACGACCATCGAGGAAGTGCATTTTCACGAAGTGGGGGCTGTGGACTCCATCGTGGACATCGTTGGCGCGGCTATCGGCATTTCGGTTATGGGGATCGAGAAAATATACTCATCGCCGCTGTCTCTGGGAACAGGATTTACCAAGTCGTCACACGGCGTCATCCCCATACCTGCGCCGGCGACAATGGAATTGCTGAAGGGGATACCGGTTCGGCAGACCGAGATCAAAGGCGAACTTGTCACTCCCACCGGCGCGGCGATAATCACTACACTCAGCGATGGCTTTGGCCCCATGCCGGAGATGGTAGTTGACAAAATAGGCTACGGCGCTGGTACTAAGGATCTGGCGGAGCAGCCCAACCTGCTGCGCGTATCTCTGGGCACTGCCGGAGACAACTATGAGCGTGACACTGTCAACGTGGTTGAAACGAACATTGACGATATGTCCTCCCAGATTTATGACCTGCTTATAGACAGACTCCTGGAGTTAGGCGCGCTGGACGTTTTCTTAACCCCTATAGTCATGAAAAAAAGCCGACCGGCGATCAAGCTGACGGCCCTGGTGAAGTCGCCGCAGCTTGAGGAAGTGTGCGCCTGCATCCTCGCTGAAACTACCACTCTGGGAGTGAGAATATACCAGACAAACAGAAAAAAGCTCTCCCGGGAAATAATCGAGGTGGATACCGAATACGGAAAAATCAGCGTGAAATTGGGAAAGATAGGCGACGAAGTGGTCAAGTTCCTGCCCGAATACGAGGATTGCAAGCGCATCGCCAGAGAGAAGAATATCCCTATGATGAAGGTACATCGGGCGGTACTGCGCAGGTTCCCATCTGGCTGATTTGTGGACAAACTTACAGATACCAGCATAGCGACAGTGTGAAGTATACTATTTCTCAAGGTGAAAATATGAGAAAGCTCAAGCCAGAGGAAGATTCGATTATAGCGTTCATAAAACAGCGTCTTTATGAAGTCTTGGGTGATCAAGCACGACAGATTATTCTCTTTGGCTCAAGGTCGCGTGGAGATGCAGAAGAGGATTCGGATTATGACGTTCTCCTTTTGGTGGACAAGCGAACCAGAGAAATAGAGAATCAGGTGGATGATATAGCCTACGAAATGTTGGACAAGTACGGAGCGGTTGTTATAATCTTCGTGTTTGAGATGGAAACCTTTGAACGGGAGACGCAAGAGCCTCTATTCTGCAATATCCGTCGGGAGGGGGTTTTGCTATGAAGGAGAATCTTGGGGCTTGCGGTGAAGAATTTGATCGGATCCTCGCCAAAGCTGAACGGATGCTGCAAGCAGCAGAGGGATCACTTAGAGATGGACTTGTGGAGAGTGCTGCCTCAAGAGCTTACTACTCAGCTTTTCATGCGATCCAGGCACTCCTGAAATCCATAGATCAAACCTATTCAAAACACTCTGGAGTAATTGCCGCTTTTCATCGCGAGTTTGTCAAGACGGGAATTTTCCCACGCAAATTTGGCAAGGCATTGACCCGTATGATAAAGCATAGGGAGATCGGTGACTACAGCTATATATTGGAACTAGATCCAGATCAGGTAAGAGAAGATGTTCAGAATGCTAAAGAGATATTGGATTCTATTCGTCGGTATCTGAAGACGGGACAAAGGTAGATTCGGTAGTATAATGTTCGAGGCGCTAGTATCATTCAAACCATGCAAAACGGCAACATCCTGCTCATAAACCCGTGGATATATGACTTTGCGGCTTATGATCTCTGGACTGAGCCGCTGGGACTTTTATATATTGCCAGTTTGCTGAGGGAGAATGGGTATCGGGTAAACCTGATAAACTGCCTCGATAGACACCATCTGGATCTGCTGAGATTCCAGAACAGAGAAAGCCCAAAGAGCGATCGATTCGGCTGCGGCAAATTCCACAAAGAGATCATTGAAAATCCCGCCTTACTGAAGAGCATACCCCGCCGATACGGCAGATATGGTTTGCCCCTACACATATTCCGACAAGAACTTGATAAGTGCCTGACGCCGGATGTGATACTGGTTACATCCAGCATGACCTACTGGTATCCCGGTGTCTTTGCCGCCATTCAGGAAGCCAGGGAACGCTTTCCCAAAGTGCCGGTAATACTGGGCGGCGTCTATGCTACCCTCTGCTACGATCACGCAGTCCAGAACTCCGGCGCTGATTATGTTGTGAGGGGCGAGGGGGAGATACAGGCTCTGAAGTTAGTCGATCAATTGACAGGCAGAGGGGATCAATCCAAGAGCGATCTGCCGCAGAGCATCAACGATTATCCATACCCCGCTCATGATCTGCTAACGAGTAGAAACTCACTCGCTCTTCTGACCTCCAGAGGGTGCCCCATAGGCTGCACTTATTGTGCTTCGGGACTGGTAGCCGGTCGCTTCAGGCAAAGAGATCCTATGAAAGTAGCTGATGAGATAGAGTTCTACTGTCGAGAGTTCGGGACGAGAAACTTCGCCATTTTTGACGATGCGCTGCTGCTGAATCCGGAAAAACATATATCCGTAATACTGGAAGAGGTGATCCGCAGGAAGCTGGACTGCTATTTCCACACGCCCAATGCTATGCACGCCAGCCAGATCAGCGCATCACTTGCGCGCCAGATGTTCCGAGGCGGATTTAGAACTATCAGGATAGGCCTGGAGACATCCAACGAAACTCGGCAGCGGGGTACAGGGAATAAAATCACCAATACGCAATTTAGCAGAGCCATAGAAAACCTGAAAACGGCGGGCTATTCGGGGCGGGATATAGGCGTATATGTGCTCATGGGACTGCCGGGACAGCCATTGGAGGAAGTGTTTGAGAGCGTTCGATATGTATCCAACTGCGGCGTTATGACAAAGCTGGCTACTTATTCGCCTATCCCCGGAACGGAGGAGTGGAAGAAGGCTGTAAAGGCATTCAACCTCGATCCCGACGCCGATCCGCTTCTGCATAATAATTCCATCTATCCAGCCCGGTCAGGAGACATGACTATTGAGGACTTTCAGCGGGTGAAAGGATTTGCCCTTGACTGCAATAATGCTATACATTAGTATGAAAGAGTCTTGATAATACGGCTCTTCAGGAATAGCACACGGATAAACACAGATACTACGGATTTTCACGGATATGAGGGATTAGTTGTCGGTTGTCAGTTGTCAGTTGTCGGTTTTGCGGGAGAACATGATTTTTAACTTGACTTTGTCACATTAGATCGCGATCCAGTCATAGCCCAACTTTCTAAGTTGGCATTCTTAGCATCCGATGTAGGAAGCCAAGATAGAATCTTAGGCTACAGATAAATGTGACAAAGTCAAGTTAATTGCATTTACTGATAACTGAAAACTGATAACCGAAAGCTGAGAACTGATTCCGAAAGTCCTGTTACCCCACTTAAGTCCGATTATGGAGATACCCCATGAAAAGAAAACGACTTGTTATTATCCTGGCTATGGTCGGGATAGTTGTTATTGCTGGACTCGTTCTGTTTCGTATGATCTGGGTCTTGACATACGGTGCGGAAGAACTCAGCGGCACTCGGGTGACTATTCCGAAACAGGCAAAAGTTCTTACGCCTATTGAGAAGGGCAACGCGGACTGGCCTCACTGGCGTGGACCTAACCTCGACGGCAAGAGCGCCGTCAAAGGCATCAGGAAGGACTGGTCTGGCGGCCTTCAGAAACTCTGGGAGGTGAATTTTCTCTGTCAGGGCAAGAACTCCATTGTGTGGTCTGCGCCTGTGGTTCAGGGGAACAGGTTAGTCGTGCCCGGGAGGGATGAGAAGAGCGACCTGGTGTTCTGCTTAGACCCGGAGAGTGGAGAACTCATCTGGTTTGGCTCCTACGAGGCAAAGGCGCGGACAAGCCACGGGCCGGGAGCGCGTGCTACTCCCTTCATCGACGACGATCGTGTCTACACATTTGGCCGAAGCGGTGACCTCGCGTGCTGGAACCTGATGGATGGCGACCTCATCTGGAGGCAGAATGTGAATGATGCAGGCGGTAAGGAACCCAGATGGGGACATTCGTCCTCACCGCTCGTATATGAAGACAAAGTATTTGTGCAGGGCGGTGGACAGGCGTTTGCTATGGCGTATGACAAGATGACCGGTCGTCTGGCGTGGAAGTCGAGGGAGGGAAACGCCGGTTACGCTGCTTCGACGCTTGTGAATACTGAAGAGGAAGCGAAGCTGCTCGTCTTTCACGGGAAAGGGCTGGCGTGCCTCGATCCTGATGACGGCAAAGAACTGTGGTCGGTTCCCTGGAAGACAAATTATGGTGTAAACGCCACGACGCCAGTCATCTCTGGCACGACTGTTTTTATCACGTCCGGCTATAATACGGGTTGCCAGGCGCTCAGGATGACGGACACGGAAGCCGAAGTGATCTGGAACAGCAAGGTGATCGCCTCGCAGCACTCGGACCCAATCATCATTGACGGCTTTATCTATGGCTACTCCGGGCAGAGCAATCAGAATAAGGGCTATTTCAAGTGTGTTGAGCTTGAAAGTGGCGAGGAAAAGTGGAGCACGGGCGAAATTGGGTGGGGTACGATGATCTACGTCGATGGTCATCTGCTCTGCATGGACATTGAAGGCAATCTGTTCCTCGTGAAACCTGACCCGAACGAATTCAAGAAAATTACTGAATTCAGAGGGGCCATCGGAAGTGTAAAGCATCCGGCGTGGACCAAACCTATCGTCGCAAACGGTAAGCTTTACCTTAGATACTTGCAGAATCTCATTTGCTACAATCTTACTGGTTCAATCGGTAAGTTCGTATCATCAAAATAACCCGTAGGGGCACGCTGCGCGTGCCTGGGCACAAGCATTGTGCCCCTACAAATAACAACACAGATTTGTCGATTGAACCACTTACGCAATCACAGGGCTTTCATTTACAGACACCAGAAGAGGAAAATGGAATTGAAAACTGTTGAGGAGTTATTCAAAGAACTGGCTGACATTATAGCGAAGCTGAGGAGCGACGATGGCTGTCCCTGGGACAGGGAGCAAACGAACGACAGCCTCAAGCCGGGTTTGATAGAGGAAGCCTATGAGGTAGTGGACGCGATCGACGGGAAAAACGACGAAAAGTTCGAGGAGGAACTTGGTGACCTGCTTATGCAGGTGCTTCTGAACGCCCAGATAGCTGAGGATGAGGGCAGATTCGACATCTGCGGCGTTATCCAGAAAATCAGTGATAAACTCACCCGCCGCCACCCACACGTTTTTGGGGATACCAGTATCCACGATACCCAGGACGTAATCACAAATTGGGAGGCCATAAAGCGCAGTGAATATGCTAATAGAGATCGCAAATCCTTGATGGATGGCATCCCATCGCATCTGCCAGAATTGATGAAGGCGCGCAAGGTGCAGGCGAAGGCTTCCAGAGTGGGGTTTGATTGGGAAAAGACCGAGGATGTCCTGAAAAAAGTCGAGGAGGAGGTAGAGGAACTAAAGGTCAGCATTCGCGCATCAGATCAGGATGGCGTGGAGGAGGAAATAGGTGATATTCTCTTTTCTATAGTCAATTTGTCCAGATTTCTCCATGTGGAGCCAGAGGAAGCTCTGAGAAGAACCAATGCCAAGTTCATCAGGCGATTCAAGCAGATAGAGGCTGAGATCGCGGCGCGAGGCGAGGATATTAATGATTACGATCTGGCGGCTCTGGATAAGTTGTGGGAAAAAACTAAAGAGGAAGACTAAAGAAACGCCGATTGAGTAATGTTAATCTACGCTTGCTCATCTACCATTTTGGGTAAACTTCATTCAGCGGATTTGCGTCTAAAGGGGTGTTCTACGTGGAGCAAAATCAGGACGCAATGTCGATAGTGTCTTGATAGTCCGAGTTCTTGGTAGTATTTTTCTATATGGTCAGGAGGTTAAAAATGGCTAGACTCAGGGTATTTTTGGCGTGTATGATAGTGATAGGCTTCATTCTTTCCGGGTGCGCCTCGACACCGAGGGTACAGCGTGTAGATTCCCGGACAGTTATCGATCTATCCGGGAAATGGAATGATACTGACTCCAGACTGGTTTCTGATGAGATGATCCGGGATTGCCTGAACGATCCCTGGCTCACCCGACACATGACCGGCAGCGGGAGCAAAAGGCCTGTTGTCATCGTGGGAGTCATGCGTAATAAGAGCACCGAACATATCGCTGTTATGACTTTTATCAAAGATATCGAGAGAGCGTTCATCAGGTCAGGTCAGGTCAAAGTCGTTGCCAGCGCTACGGAGAGAGAGGAACTCAGATCCGAAAAGGGTGATCAACGAGTCTTTTCTGATGCGGCAACCATCAAACAGATGGGAAAAGAATACGGCGCTGACTACATGCTGTCGGGCGAAATTAACACCATACAGGATCAGGTAGGCGGAGAAAAAGTTATGTTCTATCAGGTGGATCTGACCCTGACTAACATAGAGACTAACGAAAAGGTCTGGATGGGGGATAAGAAGATCAAAAAACTCATCACCCGGAGCCGATATTCATCGTGATGAGTGACGAGTGACAAAGTGATGAGTGACAAGTAACGAGTAACGGAGTGACAAGTAACGAGTGACGAGTATGAGAAGCTATTTGAAGTTACTCTCTATTCTCATAGTTTGCATAATTGTGGCAGGCTGCGCCAGTTACGGCTCTAAGATGGAACAGGCGCGGACGCTGTTTACGCAGGGAAAGTATGACGACGCTCTGCAAAAACTGGAAAAAACTGAATCCAAGCGTTCGCGATTGCTCTACCTGCTTGAGAAGGGCTTAATTCTGCACTATGCCGGCAGATATGAGGAGAGTAATAGTACCTTCGAGGAAGCTGAGATACTGGCTGAGAATCTGTATACCAAGAGTATCAGCAAAGAAGCAGGCGCGTTTTTTACCAGCGACAATATCCTTCCCTACGAAGGAGAGAAATATGAAAGGGCGCTGATTCACTACTATAGAGCCTTTAACTACATTTACCTCGACCTTCCTGACGATGCGATGGTGGAATGCAGAAAGGTGAGCTTTCTTCTGCAGAAATATCTTGATAGTAGTGAGTGGAAGGCGACAGCGTACTCAGATGACGCTTTCATGCAATATTTGACGGGTATACTCTTCCAGTGGCAGGGCGAAATCAACGACGCATTTATATCCTACAGAAAAGCCGAGGAAGCGTATGAGAAATACGAAAAAGAATATGGTGTGCCCAAGCCTTCATCTTTGAAGATCAACCTGTTGAAAACTGCCAGGAGTCTGGGTTTTGCTGAGGAATATGAGCACTATCTAAAGAAATTTGGGGATTCCTACGATCAGCCGGGCGACAGGGAGAAGTCTGGTGAATTGATCTTGATTCATGAGAGCGGCTTCGCCCCCAGTAAAGTGGCCATTGAGTTGGTACTTCCCATCCTGAAAAAGGATAAACCGAAAGATGATATATGGGGATATTCCGGGCGGCTGAGAGGCAGGGCCAAAAAGCATTATGATGATGTGGATGTGGAATACTGGCTGAGAGTTTCCATACCTAATTATGAATCTGCCAGGCCAAGAATAGCATCTATGGAGGTGCAGGCCACTGCAAATTCAGGTGTCCCGCCCGCACGAATGTCGGCCGAGATGATGGAGGATGTAGAAGCCATCGCCTTTAAGAATTTCACCGAACACGAACCGCTAATGCTGCTAAAGACTATCGCTCGCGGCGTCACCAAATATCTCGCTTTCAAAACCGCCAAAAAGAAGCAAGGAGAGGTGGCAGGATTACTTGTCAACATATTTAACGTCGCCACTGAGAGTGCGGACACTCGATCATGGTTGACTTTGCCAAACAGCTTCGGTATGGTGAGAATGTCACTGCCGCCAGGGAAGTATAACCTCCACCTTTCATTTCACGATGGGAATGGGCGACGAGTGGAATCGAATGATGTGCCAGACGTGGAAATCAAAGCTGGCGATTTCACTTTCCTCAACTATCGTACCTTCCAGTAGACATATTCCAACGACTGAATTTGCCGCTGCCTTGTAGCTTAACATCAACCATCAGGACACTAAGATGCGTGGTCTGCAGTGAGACCAAGTACCTTAAGATGAGGCACTGATATTCAAAATCATAGCGGAGGAGCTGGTCGTGAATGGCTGACTTCTCCAACAATACTACGGGGTAACGTCCTGAACGCACCGAAACCCAGCGTAGATGCTCTTGTCTGCGGGGGCGTTCCCGCCACGACAGGCGGCGCGCAGGTGGTAGATGACATAGTCCCACGACCCGCCACGCAACACGCGAGATGTTCCAGAACTCGGCCCCGTTGGATTATATTTGGGCGAAATTGCATAATATTTCTCATCATACCAGTCCTCGCACCATTCCCACACATTCCCCGCCATGTCATACAGACCATAAGCATTTGGTGTGAAACTGCCCACAGGTGCAATGAATTGGTAGCCATCATCAACGCTCTTAGCTGAATAATTGAAGTCAGCACTCTTGTCTGCAAAATTGCACTGACTGCCATCCGGGTCAGAATCTCCCCACGAGAATCTCTTCGCCACCAAGCCTCCTCTGGCTGCCTTCTCCCATTCCGCTTCGGTGGGCAGCCGTTTGCTGGCCCAACCAGCATACGCTTTCGCATCGTACCACGATACGCCCACTACCGGCTGCTCAAGGGCATTGTACCTATCGGCATCCCAGTATCTCGGAGCGTTATGGCCTGTTGCGTCCATGAATATCTTGTATAGAGCATTCGTCACTTCATACTTGTCAATATGGAACGTATCCACATAGACTGTATGGCGCGGCGTTTCGCGCCCAAAATCCCAACCAGCCTCAGGTTCAGATAGCCACTTATTTGCCCACTGAACCAATTCTTCCACTTCAGATGGTTCAGTACCCATCTGGAAATCACCAGCAGAGATCAGCACCATCGGCGCGCCGTCATTGCCTAAAATTTCAGATTGCTCCAGTTCTTCCAATATTGCCAGGAGTGCCTCCGCCGATACCGGTTCAGGTATATCCTCCGCACAGCCCACCAACAATATGACAATGCCCGCTAATATAACATATTTACACATGCCGACACCCTTTTGGTTGATTGATTAGATGCATGATATTATAGGCTACGGGTGTATCTTGCCAATGACAGATGGCTGGCCGCTGGTTATTAGAGTGCCGGGAGGGCTAGAACGGCATGTAAACCATAATCTGTCCGCCGTCGGACGTGGGATACACCTCAAGTGCAAGCCCTTCGGCTGGCTGTGCTGATTTCACAATGCCTGCGTCCAGCGCGTTAACCCCCCAGATGACACCCAGCACAATCTGTGTGGCTATAGTCAGCTTACGTGCGGATTTCGCCTCATCATAGGCATCATTTTGAGCTTTGACCATATCCCTGACCTTGCTCCTGAATGCCGTCGGAACCTGCGGTTCTATATTTCCTGATATGTATTGCTGCCCTGCCGTTTCCAGGCTGCTTCTGACCTCTTTATAGTCATCCAATTTCCTGTTGTATTTAATAATTGCCCATACTGTCACAACACCGGCGCCGAATACAGTTGCTTCATAGGTTAAACCGCGTATATGACGTTTTTCAAGGTGCTGACCCAGTCCCGGAACTGCCAGCGACGCGGCAAATGCAGTAGTCCGAGAGATTCGTTTCGGAGTCATTGATATGGCTACCCATCTGGGACGCAGAAACAATGGCACTGACGTTATTTTCTTAGACATCTCCACAGGCTGAAAACCATCGCGCTCCAGTCGGATTCTGTATGTTCCCGGCGGGAGTTCATGTGGCAGTTGAACCGGCGCGCCATCAACAAAAACGCGAGTGTCATCTGTCAGGTCAGAAGCGACAATCTTTGTCAACTGCGGTTGCGGTACAGGCTGCGGTATCTTCTTCAATCCCAGAGTCACCTGAGTAAGTGCATGCGCTTTGATCTCCACAGGCTCCCTGACAGCCGTTTCATATCCATTTTTCTCAGCCCGCACTCGATACGTGCCAACTGGCAGCTTCTTTTCGTCTGTCGCTTGAGCGCCAATGGGTTGCGCCGAGGCACCATTGAGGGGAGTAACTGTGACCGTAGCGTCAGCAGGGTCAATCCTGAGTTTGAGTGTTCCCGTCAGTCGTTCCAGCTTTACTGTCACCTGTCTGCTTGCCTGATTAAGGGTCAGCTCGCTGGAATATTCTGCGTAGCCCTGCTTCTGAACCGATAGATGATAGCTTCCCCACTCGACTTTGTAGGTGTTCGGCTGAGTGGCCGAGATAACGTTGTTCGGCGCATTCGCCGGCGTCAGTATCACCTTTGCATCGGTTGGCGTAACAGCGATCCGCAATTGTATCAACCCCATGTTGTATATTGCCGGCGCCCGCGCGACGTAGTCGCCAGGCTTTATAGTTCCGTCTTTCAGCCTGTCGATTTGCTGCAAGAACAGGAATTCCCTCTCAGTCAGCTTCTCGCCGCTGAGAGCCTTATCGTGTGCGGATACTATTACCTGAAACGAGAACTCCTGAATCTCTTCATTCAGCCCTGCCAGAGTTGCCCGAAGGACTGCCGCATTGCGCTCATCTAGGATTCTCCTCTGCTTCAGGATATTTACTTTACGCTTGTTGATAGCCATGGGGATTTCATAGCGCACTCTTTCGGAACCATAGCGACGCGTCGGACGCTGGGTGCGCGAGAAATTTTTGCGGGTATACAGCGGCACCTCAGTCTCGACATAGAGAGCCACCTCTGTGAATGTGATGATCCCATCATTGTTTTCATCCGCCTTTCCGCTGAGTCCCTCCAGAAGAAAGCGAGTGAAGATGCCACCTTCTTCATCCTCCAACGAAACCTCTGACTCATCCGATGAAAGGAGTAACACCCGTCCCTCAGCTTTCTGAAATGCTTCAGAGTAGGACTTTACAAGCCCCGTACTCCCCGCTGCTCCTGCTTTCGAGCCATACTGTCTGATACCGCCTGCATTGCAGGCATCCAGAATAACAACCACCTTTTCCGCTTCCATCTTCCGGATCCTCGAGGCAAGTTCCTCAGAGTCAATACAGGTGGTGTCCAGATATCTCAGGTTGTGATCGTATGGGATCAGATAGCTTGAGTCAGCATCACTGGGCGGCGGCGCGCCGTGCCCGCTGAAGAAAAAGAGCACCATGTCCTCTCGCCTGGCGTTGTTTTTTATATCATCCAGCTTCATGAGAATTTCGTCTCGGGTCGCTTGCTTATCGGTCAATGTAAATACGTGGTCAGGATTATACCCGCCTGCTTCAGGATCTGTCAGCAGCGCCGCGAGCGCTTTCACATCCTTGACCGGACCTTTTAGCTTCTGAATTTCAAATCCCTCTACTGATGGATAGTCAGCGATTCCCACCAGCAGCGCCCAGCGTTTCCCCAGCGGGATCGCGGAGGACTGATCGGCGTTCCCCGAAGCAGCACGAAAGCCCTTATCCTGAGTCTCTGCGAACGCCGGCGCGATTACCGCGCCGATTATCACACATACCAGCAAGCATATTATGTTGCTGAAATACGATTTCAAAATGTTTTGCATAATATAACTCCGAAGACAGGTTCGTAGTAGCAGATAGAGGAGTTAGCTGTGCTTGCCAGTTCCCCACAGGCATTATGGTATGCGCAGTTGATACCAGCAGTATGGTAACCCAATGATTAGTTCAGTGGTTAACCACCAATCTTATATATGCTTCCCCTATTCTCCTCTGTGTTAATGATAATCCACAGGTAGTATTTGTCGTCAAAATCGGCGCCGGTGGGATTGCCACCTGGCCCTTCATCTGGTGCGTCAAATGATGATATTATTGACCCATTATTCGGGTCCACTTTGAGTATCTTATCGGGATTGTATTCTGCGATCCACAAATTCGTGCCATCATGTGCAAGCCCAGCAGGACAAAAGCCCGCTCCGTAATCAAATGAATCCACAAGTGATCCATCCTCTGGATTAACCTTATAAATCTTGCTATATTCAGCGCCATTACTAATCCAGAAATAGCGGCCATCGTGAGCTAATCCACAAGGACCAGGCACGTAAAATTGAAGTGGCAAGGACGATAATATGCTGCCGTTTTCTGGATCCATCTCGTATATTGTCCTTATATCAACAACATCCTCTGGCTCACCACCTACTCCATACAGACGGTCATCGACGAATGTAAGTCCATTGAACATATAATTAACTGACGTGATCAGAGAACCATTGGCCGGATTCAGTCTTCGGGTGTTCCCGCTACCATCAAAGCCGGAAATCCATAGATAGTTACCATGCACAGCTATGGACGTAGAAATTGTAGAAGGAGTTCTGAATACCAGCCTAATGAATTCCGCCGATATAACTGGCCTATTAACCACTGGTTCCGGCTCAGTTATATCTACTGGTTCATCAGTTATACCTACTGGTTCAGAGGTACCCCCGTTGTCTGGGATATCTGAGAATATCTCCTCAAACTCCTCCATAGTCACTGGCTCAGGTATATCCTCAGCACAGCCCACTAGCAATATAGCGAGGATCACTAATATAACATATATAAGTCGATACATGTCTACACCTCCCTGGGTTGGATTGATTGGATACGCGCGCATTATATCATACTAGCACAGATTGTTCAAGAGTGTAGTATGGTAGAGACCGATCTGCTGCGGGACTGGAAAATCCCGCCTATCGGTTGTGTTTATACACATTCAGACGAATGCGCCTCAATCGAAATATTTCGTACCCGGGCGCATGTGTTTCTTTACGGCATCCGGGTTGATCTCCACCCCTAAACCGGGCTTGTCTGAGATTGTGATGTAGCCATTTTCTATGATGGGCTTATCGGTAATCACCAGTTCGTTCCAGTGTTCCCTGCCCAGCCAATGCCACTCTAATATGAGGAAATTGGGCACGCTCGCGCATACGTGGCATGATGCTATGGTTCCCAGAGGCCCGCATACGTTGTGCGGAGCCAGAGGAATATAGTATATCTCCGCCATGTTGGCGATCTTCCTCCCTTCCGACAGGCCACAGCACTTGGGAATGTCCGGCATGATTATGTCCACAGCCTGTTTTTCGATGAGATCGCGGAATCCGTATCTCAGGAATAGATTCTCGCCAGTGCATATAGGTGTGCTGGTGGATATTTTGACCTCGCGCATGGCATCCACGTTTTCCGGCGGAACTGGCTCCTCCAGCCACATCAGGTTATACGGCTCCATCGCCTGTGCCACGCGTATCGCGGCAGAAGTATCGTAGCGACCGTGCATGTCAAGAGCAATGTCAATATTGGGGCCTACAGCTTCTCTGACTGCCGCGACTTTATCCACCATCGCCTGCACCTCACCGGGAGTGACAGACCAGTTCCACCGATCCACTTTGTGCGGACTTCTGGCATCATCAATGTCGAATTTTATGGCGTCAAATCCCATATCCACCACTTCTTTTGCCCGCTTCCCGCACGATTCCGGATCGTCTCTACTGCTCCCACAATCTGAGTAAAGCCTTATCTTATCCCGGAACTTTCCGCCTAACAACTGGTATACCGGCAGGTTGACCGCCTTTCCCACCAGATCCCAGAGGGCTATCTCTATTCCCGTCAGAGCGGATATGACATTGCCTGCCAGCGCGCCGTTGAAGATATATGCTCGTCTTACTTTCTCGAACAGCCGGTCAACGTTCATGGGATCCTCGTTCACCAGCATTCCCTTCATCTCGCCGATGATCACAGATGACGCAGCGCTGCCGTGTATGCACTCGCCGGTGCCCGTCAATCCCTCGTCAGTATATACTCTGACATAAGTGGAGTACCCGTGTCCCCTTACCTCTACCGTTTGTATATCCGTAATTTTCATACGTCCCTCGCATTTTATTGTGGTACTCAGACACAGTGAATATTATGGATATATTCGTAGAACATGCCGCTGGCTTGTTTACCAACGGGCTGGCAGCCTCGTTCTACTATGAAAAATCTAGTGGTCTGAGTAGTAGTGGTTGACCAAATTAGCTGCTTGTGTTTACCCACCCCTACAAAACAGGTTCATTTTTGTTTTGGTGATTTTATCCTGCCAAAGGTAGATTTCGCCTTTCCTATTGGGCTGACGCTCCTGGCATCTTTCGACTCATTCTGGATTCGCAGAGCCTGGGCAGGATTGACAATCATGAGCTTGTCGATGGTATCCTGAGAAATGCCGGAGTTCTTCATGAGCGGGATGAATTCTTCCACCAGGTACGCATACCCTCTTATATTGCCGCCCCCGGCCTGCCCCACATTATACCATCCAGCATCCTGTGATAGAAGTATATTGTCCTCGTATCCTTTTTCAAGCATGCCTTTGATAAGCTGGATGTTCCTGTTAGCCTGAGGCTTACTTATACCGTCATACTCCACCCACGCGCCGCGCTCCGCTGCCCTGAAGTGGTATTCCTGATTGCTCTCCGAGGCTGCGTGGACGAATATAAACTTATTCAGCGGCAGACCCTCTTCCGTCAGTATATCCAGTTCCTCTATAGCCGCGATCCCATTCGCTGTATGGGATGCGATGGTCATGCCTGTGGCGAGGCTTGTTCTGGCAGCAGCGCGGACGATCTTTTGCTGGACGGGTATGAGATTGCCCGGATTCACCGCGATCTTTATGAATCCCGGCTTGATTCCTGTACCCTCAATCCCATTTTTCATTTCGTCTATCCACATCTGCGCCAACTCATCCGCTGACTTTTGGAAGGCATACTGCGGCAGATATGGCTCCTTATACAAACCTGTGTTGGTGATGATGTTCATATCAACAGCTTCGGCAAGCCTCGCCAGAAGCTGTGCGTCGCGTGCCAAATACATGGGTGCGCAGTCACCGAACCCGGTCACGCCTAACGCCTTGATTTCCTCCAGGTAAGGCAACATCACGTCAAAGACCTCGTCGGCGTCATACCGATCCTTACTGATTTTATCAGCTCCTATGAAATCCACAATTATATGTTCGTGTATCAAAGTCATTCCCAATTCGCTGGGCTTGATGCCACCGCGAACCGTCTGAATGAAGTAGAACTCATCGTCTTTCATCATATCACCTTTGCTTTCAGCGCTAGAAATACTATTGCCAAATCGAGATAGCAGACTTGCAGATGTCAGCCCGACTGCCAGATTCTTCACGAAATTCCTCCTGGTGATTTTGCTCTCCATAATATTCGCCCCTCACATTGAATAACACCAATTTCACTCTTAAGGGTGGGTAAACATTTTCTGATGAAATCAGAAAATGTTTACCCACCCCTACAAAAAAGGAAGCTATTTTTCTACAGGCCCTCAGTGGTTTGATCGACAAATCTGTGTTGCTATTCGTATGGGCACAATGCTTGTGCCCTGGGCACGCGCAGCGTGCCCTTACGGATGTTTTGACGATACGAACATACCGATTCGATCACTTAATCAACGATTGCCTGATAAACCAGCACTCTGAAATCCTGCTTGACTGGATAATAGCCACCGGGCATGAACTGAGGCATGATGAGACCAATGATTGCCTCTTCCGGATCAACCCAAAAACCTGTATCCGCAGCGCCACCCCATCCAAAGGAGCCTTTCGAGCTAAGAATTCCGGACTGAGCGACGTCCATTTGTATGGCGAAACCCAGACCAAAGCCGGCTGCCTTGCTCTCAAAGGGGTGGAATCCCTCAGGCACATGATTTATCGTCATAAACTCTACAGTTTTGCGACCCAACAGGCGATTTCCATCCAATTCACCTTTGTTGAGCAGCATCTGTGCGAAGCGCACGTAATCTGAGGTTGTGGATACAAGCCCACCGCCGCCAGAGAAAAAACTCGCAGGCTTTGAGAATCTGCTCGTCTCCGGAGCGTCGATGACCTTTATCCCGCCGCCTTCCGCCGGGCCATACACTGCCGCAAATCGGTCGATCTTTTCCTGTGGCACATGAAAGCCGGTATCAATCATCCCCAGCGGCTTGAATATCCTTTCCTCCAGAAAGACATCAAACGACAATCCGGAGATCACCTCAACCAGATAACCTAACACATCGGTGGATACGCTGTAATGCCATACACTACCCGGTTGGTGAAGAAGCGGCAGCTTCACCAATTTTTGAGCCATGTCCTCAAGTGTTCCATTGTGATCCAGCACTCCCGCTTTTCGATACATCACATCGACTGGTGAGTTCGGATCGAAACCATAGGTCAGACCTGATGTATGAGTCAGAAGATGCTTTATTGTCATCTCACGTTTTAGATCAGCCAGTTCAGGCCCTGATTCGGTCTCTTTCACAAAGACTTTCAGGTTACTGAACTCCGGGATGAACCTGGAAACGGGATCATTCAGTTGGAAACGCCCCTCCTCGTAGAGCATCATTATTGCCACGCTGGTGATGGGCTTCGTCATGGAGTAGATGCGGAATATGGTATCGGGCTTCATAGCTTTGTTTGCTTCCCTATCCATCATCCCGAAACACTCAAAGTGCGCCACTTTGCCGCGACGAGCCACCATTGTGATCAATCCTGAATACTTTTCCTGATCCACATAGCTCTGCATGACCGTGTTTATGCGCTCCAATCGCGCTGATGAAAGTCCCACTTTATCGGGCGAGGCAATAGGAATTCCCGCGTCCGAATCAACTACCTGTCCCATAGTTAAACCTCCTCATGAATCATTGTTAATTCAGCCAATTTAAATCTTCATGGATTCCCATTTGCCCCTGCGGAAGCGCATGAAGATCGTTATTCCATAGATGATGATATAGATTGTTGCGCCTATCCATGCGCCTACCACACCACCGTTGAAGGTGTAGCCAAAGAGGTATGCCAATGGCACAAACAGAAACCATGCGTACGAAAGACCTATAATCATGGTAAAACGGGTGTCACCCGCGCCGCGCAGAGCGCCGTTGGCGCAGATACCGAAGGCATCCGAAAGCTGGAATATGCCCGCCAGCATAAGGATCTTGGAACCCATATTCACTACCTCTGGATCATTCCTTACCAGTGAGATCAACTGCCTGGGGAAAACGAAGAAGTTGAATGCTATCAGTGTGGTGTAGATGATGCCCAGTTTTATAGCAGTATATCCGATCTTTCGCGCGTTTTCCAGATCTTTCGCCCCTATGAATTGACCCACCAGAGTTGTGGTTGCGATGGATATTCCCACCAGCGGCATGAACGAAGTGGCCATGATGGATATGGCAGCGTTGGAAGCGGCAAGTGATGCTTCCCCCATTCGCTCTATGAGGAAGCTGAATGTAGTGAAGCTGGCGCTATCCAGAAAAAACTGGATCCCCATAGGCAGCCCTATCCGGACAATCCGGCGAATCCAGAACAATTCCAGGCGGTAGAAAGATCGGGTGAAATAAGCCTTGTTGTATTTGCTGGAGAAGCACACAATGAGGTACAAAATCGCACTGAAAATGCTTGATCCGGCGGTTGCCAGCGCAGCGCCGGTTATCCCAAGACGCGGGAACCCAAATTTGCCGAAAATAAGCAGATAATTAGCTACTACGTTGAGGCTGTTGGCAATGATAGCGATATACATGGGAGTTTTGGTGTTGCCTATGCCGCGGAAGAACCCCGCCACAGCGAAGCTAGTAAACACACCTATACCAGAGTATAATCGGATTCGCGCGTAAATGCTCGCATATTCTCTGACCTGGGATGACTGGCGGATCAGACCGAATACAAGACCACTGCCACGAAGAGCGAAGAGCAGGATTACTATATATGAAGCGATAGCGATGTAGAGATAATGCCACAGCACCTTACCTATATCATCGTATTTCTTCGCTCCGTAATCCTGAGCTATAAACGTGTTGGCGCTGCCTATCAGACCGTTGAAGAACGCGAAGAGTGTCCATATTATACTCCCGCCAAGCCCTACGGCAGCAAGATGCGTAGTGCCTAGCCTCCCAACCATGATGGTGTCCATCAGCCACATCAAAGTTTGCGAGATCATGGCTATGATCACAGGATAGGCTAACGCCAACACCTGGCGATAGCTGCCCGGCGGATACCGATGTATGTCTTTTCTATTGTCTTCGGGTGGATCTTCCATAGAGTTCTTAACATCCCCGATAATTACGATTGGCTTTCATCAAACCGCATCTATGTGTTCAGAAGCCAAGCAGAAACTATATCAGAATCTGATGGAATTTTCAAGCAAATTCCATGTGCTGATTATGTGCCAATGACAGCGCACAAGGTTCATGACTTGAGAATACCTCATAAACACAAAAACACTTGACATTGTTTTGCGTATAGAGTATACTATTTACCGTAATACAAATTCGATATATACGCTATATAGTAATATAGACTGGTATATGGCCGCATCAAGGTGGATTTTTCAACTAATATAATTGACTGATGGTATATTTGCCTATCATTTTCGTGATTATGGAATTTGGCCAGCGTTTTGCTGGAGCTTTTGTCCTGTAACATTGATTAATCTAATAAAGGAGACAACTGATGGATCTGAAGCAATGTTTGGAGAATTTGAAGCATGATGTTAATGACGGCGGTATTGAGGATGATACATTTGCCACGCTATGCTACGTAACAATGGCAAATGAAGCTCGTCGCATACTGAGTAGTGGCTCATCAACTCAGGAAGTCGCAGATGCGAAGGAATATCTGACGATATGTTGTAGTTCCGATAGTGATAGTCTTAGATACATTGCTGAGGCATAATTCCGCGCTGCATGTTGTTTTAGGTACATTGGGACGTCTTGCCAGATACTGTATGCTGGTGACATATAATATGAAAGCTGTCTTTTCAGGGCACGTTCTCTACTGTTACCGGTGTTTCCTGCCATTTATAATCCATTAAAGCAGAATGCCCCGCATTACCACTCTATAGTCGTATATCTCAGGAATGAAGCTCTCTCCTCGCGATTCACCCTTGAAGTTCCGCAAGAATACTGCTAGAATTTATGGTCGGGAGAACATCATATTGGCACGAGACTCTCCAGGGAGGAAAGGTGATTATGGCACAAACAGTATATGATCTCGCGATCATCGGAAGCGGTCCAGCCGGATTGACCGCTGGAATCTATGGGGCGCGCGCGGGCCTCAAAACGGTGATCCTGGAAAGGCTCACTTCCGGTGGTCAGATGATAACTACGGATGTGGTAGAAAATTATCCCGGATTTATTGATCCTATCAGTGGGTATGAGCTTGTTGAGAGGATGACGGGGCAAGCAGCAAAGTTCGGCGTGGAGACCCGCAGTGTCGAAGTTACTGGAATAAATGCCCCATCAGAAGAGGATTACAAGATATTGTCTCTGGGAGACGAATCGCTCTCAACTCTCGCTGTCATTATCGCGGCAGGGGCGGAACATAGGCGATTGGGTGTTCCGGGTGAAGATCGCTTCTGGGGCAGCGGAGTATCCTGTTGCGCTACTTGCGATGGAATGTTTTACCGGGATAAGCATGTGGTGGTGGTTGGCGGCGGAGATACCGCTGTTAAAGAGGCTATTTTTCTCACCCGCTTCGCTTCAAAAATAACGCTAACGCATCGGCGCGATAGACTGCGCGCAACCAAGATTTTGCAGGATAGAATACTTGCCATGAGCGATAAGATTGAGTTCGCCTGGAAGAGTGTGGTTAAGGAGATTATGGGTGACAATAAGGTTGAGGCCGTTCGGCTAGGTTCGGTTGACGATGGCTCTGAAAGAATTCTTGAGTGCGACGGAGTTTTTGTGTTTGTAGGCTTCGTGCCTAACACGGAGTTCCTGCACGGCTCTGTGGAATTGGATGAAAAGGGCTATGTTATCACTGATGATGATATGGCGACATCAGTTCCCGGCGTATTCGCATGTGGAGATGCTAGAAAGAAGCTTTTCAGGCAGATTGTTACTGCCTGCGGTGAGGGCGCCACTGCTGCATACGCTGCTCAGATATACGTTGAAGAGGTGAAAGGGATGGCCTATGAGGCGCGAGTCTGATGCCTGAATAACATGAGTTCGACATAAAAAAACTCACCACAGAGGCACAGAGGACACAGAGAAAGCCAGAAGGCCGGAAGATGAGAAAGTGAGAAAGTGAGAAGGTGAGAAAGTGGGAAAGTGAGAAAGTGAGAAGGTGAGAAAGTGAGAAGGTGAGAAAGTGAGGTGAACCCGTTTTTCTGGACAGAAAATCGGGCAGATTAAGCAAGTTTCCTGCCCGATCCGGTGGCTCCGCTTCACTCTTGCCCCTCATACCTAGCCTCAAACTCCGCTGGCGTCAGATAACCTAACGCAGAATGGATGCGGTGATGATTGTATTCCACATCCAGAAAGTGACCCAGATTTGAGAAAGCATCCTGGAAATCAACGTATTCCTTAGTCCACACCTCCTCGTCTTTGATATGACCGATGACACTCTCGGCATACGGATTCTCCCAAGCCTTCCCTTTGGCAGACATGCTTATCTGAGCATCAAGGGACGCCACTGTTTTGCAGTATCCATGAGCAGTATACTGAGAACCCCGATCAGAATGATGAATCTCTGGTTGACGTCCAGTAGACAATGCTCTTGCCAGAGCTTCTTGCGTCAGTTCCTCAGACATGCCCCTGGACAGGTACCAACCGCGAACCATGCGGGTGAAAATATCTATTAGAAAGGCAAGATATACCGTGCGACTGTTAGCCAGGGGGATATACGTTATATCCGCACACCACACCTGATCAGGACGGATAACCGTTAGACCTTTCAACAAGTTTGGGTATTTGGGATGACTACCATGGCTTCTGGTTGTGCGTATCCTACGCCGTCTGGGACGTACTGACAGGTCCATCTCCCCCATGAGGCGGTTAACTCGATTGTGTCCCACTGTATAGCCTTTCCGCTGAAGTCTGCCTAATACCCGTCGATATCCGTATCTTGTATATCTGAGGCATACGCCCTCAATATCGCTGAGCAACTCGCTGTCATCCGACCTCTGAGACTTGTAGTAGAAACTGCTGCGAGCCAGACCTATCACATCACACAGCAGCGACATGCTGAATTCATGTGAAGCCATGCTCATTACCTCCCGCTTCCTGGCTACTGATAGGTCAAGTAGCTGGAGAGTTTTTTTGACGCATCCAGTTCCAGTGTCAAACGTCCTACCAGCCGCTCCAGTTCCGCAGTCCGTTGAGCTTCTGCGCTGATTCCGTTGGCTTTGCTGTTGGCGAATATCTTTGGAGCACGTTCTGCAAACTGTTTCCGCCAACGCGCTAGAATAGATTCATTGAGACCATGCTCTCGGCAGGTCTGTGCTGGGGTCTTCCGACCACTCAATACATCAAGAACACATTTCAGCTTAAATTCCGGTTCAAAACTTCGTCGTTTACCTGACATGATACCCTCCAATTCTGGACTTTTTCCATATTATAATACTTGCTAACGGATCTGTCCAGTTTTTTGGGTTCACGTCAAAAGTGAGAAAGTGGGAAAGTGAGAAAGTGAGAAAGTGAGAAGGTGAGAAAGTGGGAAAGTGGGAAAGTGAGAAAGTGGGAAAGTGGGAAAGTGAGAAGGTGAGAAAGTGAGAAAGTGGGAAAGCGAGAAGGTGGGAAGGCGAGAAAGTGGGAAAGTGAGAAAGTGGGAAAGTGAGAAAGTGGGAAAGCGAGAAAGTGGGAAAGTGGGAAAGTGAGAAAGTGAGAAAGTGGGAATATAAAATGCTGGTTTCCTGGGAGCGCAGGCATCTTGCCTGCATTGTTAAGCACAGTGACCACGAATGTCACAAATCATTCGTGCTATTCGTTTATTCGTGTCATTCGTGATTTTCCTTCTTTTCTCTGCAATTCCGTGTTCAGATTTTATAATTTCCTAGACAATAAAAATGCTTGTCATTCCAGCCTTCGCTGGAATGGCAGATCCTCAGATCGGAACTGATGGGCGAATTGGCAGTATTATCCGTATTGCTGTACCCGAACTAATATCATCGCTTAACGCCTGTATCTGGCCGCCGCATTCCTTAACGAAATTCGCTGCCGAATGAAGCCAGAATCCGCTCTCTGTGGCCTTGACTATATAATCAGAATCAAGGATGAGTTCGAGTTTATCCTGCTCGATGCCGATACCATTATCAGTAATATCGAGGACAAGAGAATCGAATTCAGCATGACACCCTATCCTTATAAAGAGTGCATCCCGAAACCCCGCTGATGTCTCAAGACAGTCGATGGCCTCAACCGAATTCCTGATGAGATCCACCAGCACTTGATGGAACTTGCTTTCCTGTATGTTAATTTTCTCTGGAGCGCCGCTATAATCAACGATAATCCCAATCTCTCTCTCGATTGTGAAATCCTGAAGCGCAATAATGGCGTTATCTATGGCTTCCTCCAGATTCACATCCTTGCGATACATACTTCTTCCGTCAAGCGCTTTTTCCATCCGGATAAGCCCAGTAATATACTCAGTTCTCTCATATACACGGCTTGCCGTTTTTGCCAGCCTTTCATCGCGTTCTTCAAAGTCATCAGCTAAAGCAATCGTAAATGGAGCAACTTTTTGCCCCTGTGGATCGTTTTTGATATAGTCAACAAGATCGTCCTGGTGCTCCTTTATCGCGTTTGCCAGCGAGAGGAGATGGTGTGTCAATCTGTTATTTACCAGGTTCTCCTGAATTGTGCCAATTCCTATGCTAATACTGTTGATGGCATTTCCTATATTGTGAAGTATTGTGCTGATGACCTCCAATCTCCCTTGAGCATAGGCCTGTGCTTCTCTCTCGGAAACTCCTTGTAGTTCCCTTGCCGCTCTTTTACACTCTGTAATATCAGCTATCATTACGAGACGCTGCATTTCTCCGCTCTCATTTTTCATAGCGCTGGAAAACATTCGCCCGACGCGTTTTTCTCCGGTCCTGCTGACAAAATCTATCTCGCCGGGCGGTTCGCACAGGACATCTGCTTGCCGGGAGAAATGCTCTATAGCTTTGGTGCCTTCCATAGGAAAGGCAGGAAGTTCCCAAAAGCTTTTTCCAATAACCTCTTCTGATTTGTAACCAAGCCAATTGTATAGCTTCCTATTTGCGTCCAGAATTTTTCCTTCTCCATCCAGGAGCAGAATGGCTTCTGGAGAAAGCTCGAATATTGCTCTATACCTCTTCTCGATTCCTCGCAGAGCATTTTCAATTCGCTTGCGTTCAGCCATTTCTGATTCCAGGCTTCTTCTGTAGTTTTCGTGTACCTCTCCCGAAATCCGCGGAGATTGTGCCATTTTGTTAAGGATTTTAGTAAAAGACTTTACCAGTTTGGTAGACAACTTCACCTATTATACCATTTCCCATTTTTATGGTGCATTATCCATAGGGATGAATCTTGTATTCGCCCGTTCAGATGGGAGGTTATAAGGTGGGTAAATACAAGATTACGGGCGAATACAAGATTCGCCCCTACGTTCGGATACACCATAATATCTGGAAGTTGATATTCCTATTTTGCGCAGGCTTCGGCGCCTACAGACTTCCCCTTGCAGCGGCGGATTGGGCAGCATCCAAGTGCTGATAGTGGCACACCATATATCCAGCATGTATCATCAGCAACCTGAGATGACTGTGCTAAAGACCGTCGTGCTCTATCACAAGCAGAAATTATGCCAGTTTGGCAGCTTTGACCTGTGCCAGCACAAATCTGTGATATTTATTGTGGGTTGATACCAATTTTTATATAGGTGATCCAGGGCTTTGTACCTGTTCCTGTAACCGCTGGCCGTCAGTATACACGCTCATGGCGGAACAAACTACAGAGAATCTTCGGCCGGATGATAAAGTGGAATTGGGCCTGTTATTTGCCTGAGGTAGTGTTGGTGAGTTGGCAGTGATTGGGCATGATGATGGGCTAAAAAGCGACATTTGGGGAAATATCTGGCA
>SDBT01002681.1_pt1 | contig 31278 bp, 23 predicted proteins | sample 2277101 | NCBI WGS metagenome assembly SDBT01 (sample SAMN10404973, study PRJNA504765) | marine sediment metagenome | isolation source: marine sediment core GS10_PC15, 103 cmbsf | place: Arctic Ocean: Southern Knipovich Ridge | collected 2010 | reverse complement strand
TGTGCGTAGCAGTTCGTCGGCGGCCAGGCCCAGCGTGACGACCTCGGGCAGGCGGCCCAGGCCCACCAGGCCGCCGCAGACGATCGCGGTAACGAGCAGGGCGACCAGCTGGCTGGTGGTCAGGGACGAGACCAGCATGCCGATGGCCAGGTAGGCCGATCCGAGAAGCAGCAGGCCCAGGTATCCGCCGAGGACCGGGCCCCAGTCGAGCTCCCCCATGTAGGCGATGCTCATGGGCACCGGCAGCGTCAGCGCCAGGGCCACGGCCACCAGGCCCAGGCCGGCCAGGAACTTTCCGACGACCGCGTCGCGAATGCGCAGCGGAAGGGTCAGCAGCACCTCCAGGGTGCCGGTCCGGGCCTCCTCGCTCCACAGGCGCATGGTGAAGGCCGAGCACAGGAGCACCAGCAGCACCGGCATGTAGCGGAAGAAGGGCTTGGCGTCGGCGATGTTGCGGGCGAAGAAGCCCTCCATGAAGAAGAACACGAACAGCGAGGCGACCAGGAAGATGCCCAGGAAGATCAGGGCCACCGGCGACAGGAAGGCGGCCTTCCACTCCTTGCGGGCGATGGCCATGGTGCAGCTCACGAACCCACCTCCTCTCCTGAAGACAATGCCCTGAAGACCGACTCCAGGGTGCGGGTGTCGCGCCGAAGCTCGCGCAGCGGCCAGTCCTGCTCCCTGGCGTGCTCGAACAGCATCGCACCCAGGTCTACATCGTCCCCGGCCTCTACCGTCAGGCGCACCAGCCCGTCGTCGGCCGGCAGTACCGTAACCCCGGTCACCCCCGGGGCGCCCCGCAGCGAGGCGGCCGCGGCCGCGGCGTCGGCCCCTGCGGCCAGGCCCAGGCGGAAGCGGTTGGAGGCGGTCAGCTGATCCAGCCGGGCGTCGGCACGCAGGCGCCCGTTCATGAGCACCAGGACCCGCTCGCAGGTCTGCTCCACCTCGGACAGGATGTGGGTCGATAGAATGACCGTAGTCTTCTTGGCCAACCGGCGCACGAGCTTGCGAACCTCGACGATCTGCTCCGGGTCGAGCCCGCTGGTTGGCTCGTCCAGGATCAGGATCCGCGGTTCGTGCAGGATTGCCTGGGCCAGGCCCACCCGCTGGCGGAAACCCCTGGACAGCTGGCCGATGGGCCGGGTCAGGACCTCGGCGAGCCCGGAAGCCCGCACCGCCCGGCTTACCAGCCGGTCCCGCTCGGCGCCCGCGATGCCGCGCAGTTCGGCGCACATCAGCAGGCTCTCCTGCACCAGCATCTCGTCATAGAGCGGCGCGTTCTCGGGCAGGTAGCCCACTTGCCTTCGCACCCCCAGGGGGTCTCTGACCACGTCGATCCCGCCCAGCTCGACGCGCCCGGTGGTGGGCTCGAAGAAGCTGGTCAGCACCTTGAGCAGGGTGGTCTTGCCGGCCCCGTTGGGTCCCAGCAGGCCCACGACCTCGCCCGCCTCGATGCGGAAAGAAAGGCCCCGCAGGGCCTGGAATCTGCCGTAGTTCCTGGTGACGTTCTCGACCTCGATCATGGCGTGGTGCTCCCGCGAAACGTCTTGTAATCGAGTCTGAACAAACCTCGGGTCTGGTTCATTCCCGAAAAAGGGAGGATTCTGCAACCGGTCGCCGTCGTCAAGCACTTTTTACGCCGTTCGTACGTCTAGTCCATTGCAGGCGGGCGGCGGGAAGGACGGGCCGGCTGTTTTTTCGATTTGGCCGAGGAGGCTGTAAATGAGAAGTGCTTTCTATCACATCAAGCCGCTGCCAGGGTCCTCCGGCTACAGGTACAGCCCCATCGCCCACACCCGCAGGCATCCCCGCTTCGAGACCACGGTGAGGGTGAGGCTCGAGGGACGGATAATCCGCGAATGCCGCGGCGACGTCAGCACCCGTGGCTTCATGTTCGAGTGGGACAGGAAGATCGACGTCGGGACCTGGGTGGAGCTGAGCATCCGCCTGCCGGGGACCGGCGACTGGCTGTACGTCTGGGGCCGGGTTCTCGGCTGCATCAAGCGGGAGGGTCGGATCGGGGTGCGCGGCTGGTTCACGAGTCTGACCTACGAGCACAGGCGGATACTTCGCCGCTGGCTGGACACCTTCCAGGCCAGCCACCGGGCGGCCTGACCCCCTCTTTCGTTCGTGCCCCCACTACCGGTTGTGCGTCCACTTTTTCGTTGTTTTCGGAGGCCGTTCAGCATAAGAGTGGGCGACTGTGAATGCTGGATCCATCAATTACCCGAGGGAGGAAAGGCCGATGAGAGTGAAGTGGTTTTCATGCATCGTGATCTCGCTGATGGCGGTAGCGCTCCTGGCGTCTTTGGCGGCTGCGAAGGACATCTACGTTCGCACGGGCGCCAGCGGCGAGGGGACCAAGGCCGACCCCTGCGGGACCGTGGACGAGGCGCTCAGGGACGCCTACGGCGGCGACGTCATCCACGTGGCAGAGGGTACCTACTACGGCGCCGGGGGCTGCGGCAAGTTCACCATCGCCAAGCCGGACATCACCCTGGTGGGCGGCTATAACAAGGACTTCAGCCAGCGCCATCCCTTCAAGTTCATCACCCGGCTGATGCGCGGCGAGGATCAGGATCCCAAGATGTGCCGCGAGAGCAAGCGCTGCACCGGGCTGGTCGAGCGCCAGAAGGTGCCCAAGACCAAGGCGTCATACAATCCCAAGGGCATCGTCGAGGGCGAGGGGGACCACAGCAACTTCGTCCTCGACGGCTTCGCGATCGACGGCTACACCCGGCACCGGTACAAGCCCAACGAGGATCTGAGCCTGGCGATCGGCCCCATCGGCACCCCCGGGGTGAGCTTCTCCAAGCCGGGCGTGAAGATCCGCAACTGCATCGTGGTGAACATCGCCGGCCCTGGCATCCGGATGGGCGCCCTGGGCACCAGGCTCGACAAGAAGGACAAGCGCGAGTCGGGGCCCGACTGGGGCGAGGTCAGCAACTGCATCGTGGTCAACACCCTGATGGAGTCGCTCGAGTTCCGGGTGGGCAACCTGGACGAGAAGAACAGCCCGAACGGCGGCTGCGCCCTGCTCAAGAACAACACCCTTGTGTTCAACTGGCCCAAGTCGGGCGAGGATTATAACTTGCTCCAGGGCCGCCAGACCCGCCTGGCCGTCAAGGACAACATCATGGCTTTCGCCGGGTACGGCATCAACAACGGCTTCGGCAACCGCTTCGGCCGCTACCTCGGAAACGTTTTTTTCGCCCACTCGGACGGCAGCTACAAGTACTGGGACAAGAAGGCCTCGGGCGGAACCCTGGTGCTCGACGACGTCAAGAAGCTCAAGGGCAAGAAGTGCAAGAAGAACTACGCCTGCTCCAAGCAGAGCAAGGGAAACGTCATCGCCGAGCCTGGGTTCAAGAAGGTGGACAACTTCTTCCTGGATAAATTCCTCAACCAGATCGCCTCGAGCGGCGGCGGCAAGGTCACCATGGACGTGATGAACCAGTGGCGCTCGGCCCACGGCATGCCGCTCCAGGGGTCAGCGGGCTCCGGGGTGAAGAACTTCGCACCCATCTGGGATCCGGGCACCGACTGGTCCGCGGTCATGCTGTTCGCCGACAACCTGCCCGGCAAGGGCGCGCAGTTCGACGGCATCGGCGGTGAGTTCCAGACCTACCAGAGCAAGTCAAAGGCCGCGGTCGAGAAGGACTACACCGAGGTGGCCTGGGACGACATCAAGCCCCGCAAGAAGATGACCGGCACGATCGCCGCCAAGGGCGACGCCGGCATGGACATCCAGGTCACCCTGGTGCCCGGCTCGCAGGACATGTCCTCCTACTATCTGCCCGACTCCTCCGGCGTGGCCAGGGACAAGGGCTGGGTGTGCTACAAGGACAAGAGCATGGGCATCTACATCTACCTGAAGAAGGGTACCGAGGCGCTGGATGCCTGGAAGGAGGCCAAGAACGAGGGCGCCGAGATCGTGCTCCAGGGCACTGCCTACGACGTCGCCGCCAAGGCCAAGGCCTCAGGCAAGATCGGCATCAAGGTGGACACCGCCGAGTCCGACGACGAGGACTGATCGCGTTACTTCGCGCGTTTGGCCTCTTCCTTCTCCAGGTCGTCGAAGGTCTTGGCCGCGTTGGCGCGCACGTAGTCGCGCAGCTTCTGATCAAGCTCTTTCTTGCCGGACAGGATGCCCTGGACCGCCTGCAGGTCGAGGACCATCATTACGTAGATGGTGCCGTCGGCCGGGTCGCGCCAGGTGTCGGACAGCTGGGCGCCGGTCACGTCGCCGATGGAGATGGTCTTCTGCACGGACAGCACGTCGGCCTCGTAGCTCTCCTTGCTCATGTCGCCGGCGGTGGTCGAGCGGGAGTAGTCCTTCATCATGTAGGCGATGTAGGTGTTGAAGATCTTCAGGATTCCGGCCCGGGCGCGGTTGCAGGCGCGGTCGCGCTGCATGGAGATGTCCCTCATCTTTGGCGCCGCGCCCACTGCGGAGAAGACCTTGCCACCGCCGGCGGTCGACGGGCCGCCGCCGCCGTACACCCAGGAGGGAGCCGAGGTCTGGTTCGGGTTGAACAAAGGCTGCTTCTCCGGGGGCGGCTGGGCCCGGCCCCCGCCCGCGCAGGCGGAGATCGCGAAGACGGCGAAAATCGCGGCGGTCAGTGCGATGGCGATCTTGTTCATGGTTCCTTGTCCCTTCTAGTGGATTGGAGGTTCGACAATAATTGTGCCAATGAATGATCATCTTGCAGGCGTCTGTCAATGGTTAATGCGCCGACCGTTTGAACCGTCCGGGATGGGTGGGATGATCTGTCCGCTCACGTCGTGGTCTATCGAGACGGCGACGGCTTGCGCGTGTTGCCGATCATGCCCCTGGCTTGGAGGCTTACCCTGGGCGGTCCCGGCTCCCTGCCGGCCGGTGACGATCCGGCCCGGGTCCTGGCCGCTTGTGTGGCCGCGATGAGGGAGCGGGCCGTTGCGCTCGAAGGCCGGCGACGGGAGCTCATCGATGCGTTCCTCGACGAGCTTGGCGCTTTCTTCGTAAGGCCGAAGAACGTCTGCGACGAGGAGACCGAGGCGGCGCGCAGAGAGACCCTGGACCGCACGGCGCAGATCATCTTTGGCCTGGGCCGCCGCGACCTGAGCAGCCACGTGCCCGGCGGTACTGCGACGACTACTTCGCCGAGTTGGTCCGCCAGATGGACCTGGATACTTGGCCCGGGGCGACCGACCGCAACGTCTCGCGGCTGACCGGCTCGTTCACCTCGGCCGCGGCCTGCCGTGACCGCAGGGACCTGCAGGCCCTGTTAGGCAGGGTGCTCGACCAGGCGGGCGCGGACGAGCGCGGCAAGGTCGGGGTGCTGCTGGCCCTCGTGGGCCTGCTGCCCGAGATGCTCGGCGCCGTGATGAGCGGCCAACAGCAAGTCCTGATGACCACCCTGCAGGAGATCCACACCGCGGTCGAGGCGCAGATGAAGCACCTGACCGACTCGGCCGAGGATCGCGCCCTGGGTGCGGTGCTGAAAGTGTTCCTCGCCATCCGGCCGCTGCTGACCGGCCGGCCCGACCGGTCCCTGGCCCTGCTGGAGCAGGCCGAGCAGGAGATCTTCGCCCTGCCGTTCCCGCCGCCGGCCGACGCGTCCCTGATGGTGCGCCTGGCGCCCGGCTGCCACGTGGTCGGCGCTCTTCTTCTCTGCCTCAGTCAGGGAAAAGGCGGCGTCAGCGGCGCTCGGCAATGCGCGCACGTCCTTTTTCCGGACCAGATCCTCGGCGAGTTCGTGAACGGTCATGCCCGGTGAAGGCAGGTCATCCAGGGATCCGATTATCCGGGCTGCGTCCTCGAAGTGGCGGACGAAACTGTCGGGCTGCGATGCCTCTCGGGCGTAGCGTCGACTCACGGCGTCCAGCTTCTCGAAAAGAGTCAACAGAGGATGGACGCATCGAACAGACCGGGGGCGGTTCTCGTCCCAGTCCGCCAGCATGCCCTGCGCCTCGAGGTAGTCGTGAACGGAGGAACTCAACGGCGACTGAACGCACGGCGCCACACGTGCGGTGCCGACCTCGAGCCGCACGAACGGACTGATCGTGGCATCGAGTGCCACCCTTGAACCAGATGTCGAGTCCCGTCTCGTGAAGCGCCCAGAGGGTGTGTGTAACCCAGTAGTCCTTCTCGACAAGTGCCGCCGAGATGCCCGTTTGTCGGGAGACGATCTCGAGCAGGTGGCCAAAGTCTGGATCCTCGTGAACGAAGTTCATGCAGCGCCTTTCTCGGCGCGGACGATGCACCGGTCGACGAGTTCCTGCGTTGCCTTGGTGCCATACTGCTGCGCCATCTTGCGCAGCACCGCACGATCCCAGCGATCAGCCCTCAATGTGATGTCCAGACCTTCTTCCAGCTGGTCCGGCGAGATCCCCGCCATGTCGTGGTGCTGGAGCAAGTCGATCACGAACCATTCCTGCGGCGGGTTATCGGGGAAGTTCACCCGCCGGAGCAGGTATCGCCGCCCGTCGAAGGTGAACTCGCCCGTGCGCTTCGTGTTGTAGACCAACGTGAGCGCGAACAGCGCGGTGGTACAAAGCCCCAACCCATTCCAACGCCGCGGGCCGGTGATCAGGAAGGGGCTGCCTCCGAGAAAGACGCGAATAACCTCCCGCTCCGTGGCCGGGACCGGCCCGAAACGACTCCGGACCGGCCGATAGAACAAGCCATGGGCAACCTGGCGCAGCACGCCCTGGCCGACGAGGCGCTTGGCGAGTCGCGTTGGATTGGCGCTCCATCGGCCCAGCTCATGGGTCCGGTAGACTCTTCCGGGCTCTAGTTGAGGCTGCGATGCAGTAGTCATCGGCCTTCTCGCAGGATGAATTCTACAGTAAAATACATACAGTACATCGAGCCACTTGTCAAGGCCCCAAATCCTCCGCCGTCTGAAATCAGTGGAGCTGAAGGGGATCGAACCCCTGGCCTCTAGAGTGCGATTCTAGAAACACTCATGAAAAGCCAATGGGTTGCAAGGAAACTTGACATGCCCCAAGTTGTGATATATAAAATACACGATTGACGCATAAGAGATAACACGTTCATGGACAAGAAACTAGATAAATCATTGTTATACAAGGCGTTGAAGCTCCTGAGCGCCCGTTTGGGGCAGAAGGGAGGCAGCCCCTACTCCATCGTTGTCTGCGGAGGCTCTGCGTTGATTGCCATGGACCTGGTTCCCAGGACCACCAAGGACGTGGACGTGGTCGCCTTGATGGATATCGCTGAGCGACTCGCGGATCCCGACCCCCTACCCGAGGATCTCCTGAACTCGGCCCGAGAGGTTGCTCCTGTCCTTGGGCTCATGGCCAACTGGCTGAACAACGGTCCCAGTCGGGGCGAGGGTGGTTTGTACCGCATGGGGTTGCCGGATGGTTTCGCTTCCCGCCTCAGGAAGGAGTCATTCGGCACGCACCTGACCGTCTACTGGGTGAGCCGCAGGGACCAGATCCATTTCAAAGTGTATGCGGCCGTGGATCGGGGAGGCTATCACGTTGCCGATCTGAAGGCGCTGGATCCCTCGGACGAAGAACTGGAACGGGCTGCGCGATGGGCGATGTCGCACGATGTCTCGGAGGGATTCCATCAGGTCCTGGTCTCGATGCTGAACAAATTGGGTCATGAAGACGTTGCTCAAAGAATTCAGTAGCGACCTGCTGGATACGGTACTTGATTTCCTGTGGGCGCAGTGGTCTGCTCTTGGTGTTCCGGGGCACACCAAGTCCAGGGATGCACGCGTCATCGATCCCGAGGCGCTGATTCTTTTGACCTGCTCGCTGGGCCGGAACGACGCACGGTTGTTCGACGAGATGCTCGATTGGATGAGCCTGCACGAGCGACTGATCCACATTCAGCGTCTCAAGAACATGGCCAGGGATGAGGAATTCGCCGGGCTGTCGGTATTGCGTACCGTCGCTGCATGGATGGGTCACGCAAAGGCCGGAGTCAAATGGCGGCGTTTGGCGGAACTCGGTGCGGCGTCGACCGAGGCCGAAGCCCTGTTCCGTACCCGTGACGGAAAGCCATTGCCGGTTATCAAGGAGCCCGACCCGATATTCGAAAGGCATGGTTTCCTACGAGACAAGGTCGCGCTCCGACATCATGCTCAGATATTCGAGCCCGAACCGCCCTCCAATCTGCTGATACGCTTGCGCGCGCTATTCGGCGTCAACTCCCGGGCGGAAGTCATGACCTATCTCCTCACGCACGAGCGGGCGGGCGCTGCGGAGATCGCGCAGGCCACCTATTATTACAAGCGTACGGTATACAACGCCCTCGTGGAGATGCGTCTATCCGGGCTGCTGCAACTATGGGAGTGGGGCACCGAGAACCTGTACAGCCCCAAGGGCGCCTTGTGGAAGGGATTCAGGGCGAGCGAGTGGATGACGTGGGCGCCGTTCTTCCGGGCACTGGAGCAGATATGGCAGTTCTCGGAGGGGACGCTGCGGGAGGACATCGACGAGCAGCTAGTTGCAACGGATCTCAATGTGCTCATCCGCAACATCTCGCCACTCCTGCAGAAGGCAAACCTCTTAGGTGAGTTCCAGATAGCTCCACCGAGCGCGGACAAAGACTATGTTGAGAAGGGACTAGGCGGATTCAGGGGTCTCCTGAAGCTACTTGAAGGGGAAAATCGAGGACGCTAGAGTGCGATTCTCTCGCTGAGCACTGAAATTCAAGGGATTTTCAGGAAATAACGTCACCAAGGCCGGCGGATCGGTAGCGTTTTCAGTCTGTTGCCTGGTGACAATTGGAAGGCCTCCGCTCCCTCCCTGGCTGTCTTCTGCCCCGGCCTCCCTGTCGGCCGCCAGGAAGTTCCGGCGCGCCTGCAGGGCGAGGCCCACCACGTCGCCCTCGAAGGAGATGGCCTCGCAGCCGGCGCCTACCCATAAAATGCAGACCGCTGGCTCGCTCCACTCGAGCCGTGTCCAGGACAGGCTGCCCTCCACGGAGATCCAGCCAAAGGAGACCCCAGCCCCGAGGTGGGCAGCGGGACGTGTTCCGGAGTCCACGCCGTCCACGTGGTAATGGCCGCCGCCGCCGAGCAAGAGGTACGCCTCTGTCTGCCCGGACTCGGCGGCCGAGGCCGCACCCGTGACGAGCAGTGCCATCGAGAGGACCAGTATCAGAGAAGCCATCAGTCGCCCGAATGGACCGATCATGGCGACTCCATTGTTCTTTCCCCGAGAGTGTTCCATCCCACGGCCTGGGGCTCGACCTCCTTCGTCAGTCCAGGTCCGGGTATTCGCGTTCCCCGCTGGCCCCGAAGTCCAGGGTCGTGGTGCTCCCGGTGACGGTCCTCGTCGAGGTGTCAACCTCTCCCGCCAGGGCGGACCAGGAGCCGTCCAACAACCCGGCGGGCTCCTGATGAGGCTTGTTCCCCGAGCCGAATCAACGGCTTTTCTTGCGCTCGCCGAGTTTATTGATGGTACTCTCGGTCCCGGGCATGACGACCTCCCCCCCAGGTCGTGGTGTCCAGGCAGAGACCGGAGTGAAATCCAAGGACACTCCGGTCTCGCCGATTAAAGCCTCTGTACAACATTAGGGGCAGTACCTCACGGGGCGGTAGCCAGTGCATCACCGCTCGAGTACAAATACCCTGCCGGGATATTTGTCCAGATCCTTGTCCTGGGCCTTGTCCTTGCCCTCGGCGAGATCCCGGGCCTCGCTCACGAGCTTGTCGAAGTCAAAATCCTTGTCGAGCGTCGAGGCCTCCTTCTGCATCTCCTGCTCGAGCTGCAGGTCACGTGACTCCTCCCGGGCCTGGGCCACGAGCTTGTCAAAATCAAAATCCTTGTCCAGAGTCGAGGCCTCCCGCTGCATCCGCTGCTCTAACGTCCCCGCTTTTTCTTTCTCCTTCCCCTCGGCTGCTCGGCCGGCTGCGGGGGCAGCGGCTCCTCGATCCTGGGCGGGATGTCGTTCATGAAAATCTCTTCCAGCGTTTCGCGATACTCCTGGTCGCCCTGCTTCCAATCCCGCTCGACGTTCTTCCCGTACCTGATCCACCTCGCCTCGATCGGGTCGGAGGTCTTCTCCTGGTAGACCAGAACCAGGATCACCCCGAGAAGCACCCCGACCAGCGTCCACCACCCAGATTTCTTCCAGGCGTCCCAGTCCTGCTTTTTCCTGGCCTGCTGCACGGCGTGCCTCAAGGACTCGACCGCCCGCCTGGCCGCCGATATCTCGGCCTTCAGTTCCTGCTGCTGGTAGGGCTGCTCCTTCCGCGGAAGCCGCTCTATCGCGCCCTCGATCCTGTCCAGGCGCATCTCCAATCGCTCGGCCTGCTTCCAGCCCGTCTCCTCGCTCGACCGGGCTCCGACCAGGTCCTTGAGCGACCTCACGTCCGTCTGCAGCCCTCCTACTATCTTGGCGATCGACTCCAGAGCCGATGTCATTGGTTTGTTGTCCTGCTCGTACATGATCGACCTCCTGTCCCTTTCCCAGTCTGTCGTCAAAGTCGCGGCCGTCCTCGACCGCGCGCCGCCAGTCTCTCGCCATGTCCTTCTGCCCGGCATCTCTTTCCCCAACTCCCCACTTCTTCTCCAGCGCCTCCAAGGCGCTCTCCTGAGCCATGCTCTTCTTGATCGCATCGGGAAGTCTTTCGGGATTGTCCGTGAAAACCTGCGCCGAATGCCTGGCGCGGGAGATCGCCACGTACCAGGACTCGTGCCCGACCACGTTCTTTTGCTTCGTGTCCAGGTGGATCAGCACCTCGTCGGTGGTCCGGCCCTGGGCCGCATGCACCGTCGACGCGTACCCATGCTCCCAGTGCTGCTGACGTTCCAGATCGAGGATTTGGATCCCGCGGGCTGTCCGAACTTGCGCCGTCAGGGACTCGGAATCCACCGAGGCAACCTGCGCGACCTCGCCGTTTCTGCGGCCCAGATCCCGGTCATTTCGTGTCCAACGAATATCGTCACCAACCTGCAAATTACGACCCGCCTTATCGAAAACCTCCACCTTCGACCTCCGCCAGGGCTCCCATTCGACAGTGCTTCCGCCATTTTTCTCGAGGGTCACCGAGTAGGTCTCCTTGTTCATTCCAGCAACTACTGCGTATTCGCCTTTCTCGACGCCGAATCCCTTGTATCGTCTCCCAAATCGAACAACGTCTCCCCGTTGGTAGCTCGATGCATTCCTTCTTTCAGCCTTGGTCAACTGCTTCGAAACCAGCACCTCTGCTTCAACTTTTTCGCCGGTGAGAACTCCTTTTTCGCGAAGTCCGAATCTGATCCTTTCGTTCAGATCCTGACGATCTTGGTTGGTCCCAGTGACGACGATCGGCGGCTTCTCCATGTTGATGGACCTGGAAAGGTACTCATCCGCCACGGCCTGGAGCCGATCTTCTCGCCCCTCGACCTTGTGGATACTGCCATTCAATTTATTCAGCGCCATCTTTTCCCTACCCTTGATCGTCAGCTCGACGGCTGACTTCAGGGTAGGATCCTTCTGTCGTATGATGGTACTCATCGTCGCAACTTCCATCCCCCCACGCTCCATCAACATTGCAAAAGGCTTGCCCGCTTCGATGGACGGAAGCTGCCGCTTATCGCCGACAAGTACGACCCTGGCATTGGCTTTCTGTGCGAACTTGAGAAGCCTTGCCGCCTGGCCGGTGCCCATCATCGAGGCCTCGTCCACTACCCAAATCTGCGGCTTTTGCCCATCCTCGAGGTAAGGGCGGTACGAACCAAGAAGATGACTCGCCAGGGTTTCGCTCTTGATTCCCGATTCCTGCTGCAGGTTGTTCGCGGCGCTGGCAGTGTTGGAAAACCCGCGAACCTCGTACCCGGAAGCCTCTGACAGCTCCTTGAATGCTGCCAACATGGTGGTCTTTCCAGTGCCGGCAAATCCCTGTACTCCGACCACGCTGTCTCTGGAACAGGTGATGGTTTCGATTGCCTCCTTCTGGTCCGAAGTGAGGCTGCTGCCCTCCAACTCTTGGAACAATTCGTGGCGCTCCAGGACGCTCCGATGCCTATCTTTTCCGCGGTCGGCAGATGCGAGAATCTCCTTCTCTAGCGCTACTGCCCTCATCGTGGTGACGCGACCATTTCCCGCATCGATCAGCTCCCCGGACTCCCGCATGCGCTCCATCGCCAGATTGAACGAACGCAGATTCGTTGATCCAGTACCCTTTTCCATCCCGAACCTGACCATGTCCTCCATGCTGAAGACGCTTGCTCTCTCCGAGAAATGATCGGCCGACAGCTTGGCGATTTGCAGCGCCTTGTCAAAAGACCTCTGGGCCGCGCTGGCAAGGTCGGGGCTTCTTGGGATCTCGAGGTCGAGTCCAACTTCACTGGCCCGGGCTTTCCATTGATTCTCCAAAAGGGATCGATCCACGTCCTTCTTGGCCTTCCTGGTGTCCAAGCTGGCCACCGCAGCTGCCTTCGCGGAAGAAAAACCCTTCTCGTCGAGAGCCTCCAGGATCTGTCCTCTGCGCTGCGAAAAGTGCTCGATTTGCTCTCGTGAAAAGCCCGCGATTTCGAACCTTCCGTCAGAATGCGTCAGATCTATTTCGTAGCCCAAACCGCGCAAATGACCAGCCAGCTCGGCTCGGTAGATCGCTCCGGAAGCCATCTTGTTGTCGTAGATTTTCTGGTTCGCCACCGCACGCCACTGGCCGTCTTCTCGCTGAGTCACGTTCAATATGACCGAGTGGGTGTGTAACTGGGGGTCCAGCTCCCGGGACGTATCGTGGTCAAACCTGGCCACCAGAAGGTTGCCCGTGACCTTAGTCCGTGTCCGGTCGTTTTCCGTTGTGCGGGCCGTGCTCGACGTCTCCTGCAGCCAACCAAGGGCCGTGGAGACAGCCTTTCTGTGCGCTTCGACAATGCGATCGTCATCGCCGATAAAAGCCATCAGGCTGACCGACTTCGGGGCCGAAAAGGTCATGTCGTAGCCGGGCAGCCTCTTGCCCTTGTGACCACCCGGCAGCTCCGTCCCGTCGGGCATCTTCCCGTGCAGAAGGTCGTCAAAAGTGTCCCTATCCACCAAGCCCTCGAGACCCAACTTCTCGGCCGCCTTCCCCCACCACTGCGACGGTCCCTGACCGTGGGAGTAGTAGTTGTCTCGCTCGTAGTAGGTGGACGCCTGGGCTGCGTTCTTCAAATTGACAAGGCTTGCGACCACTTTAGCCCTCCATTTCCGTGCGCAGAACGAAGATAGGGGCGCACTTCTTCCTGTCCTTTCTCCCGATTTTCGTGCGGTGAATCGGCGAGTTTCCAGGCAGATTCAAGAAGATTTTCAGGTCGGGAAGGGTCATTATTTCGGGCATCATTCCCCAACTTTTCTGTCAGCTCGGTCCAGGCAGATCGGGATTTCCAGCGAGCAATTTGTCGGTCTTCTTGCGCGCCCTGGCGTCGACCCGTATGAGCATTTCTCTCTTGTCTTCCCTGTCTACACTGCAACCGCCCGCCGGGTCGTAGCTGCGAACGACGAGCTCCTCCATCCCGAAGACCGAAATCAGAAGCTCATCGAGAAGCTCCCTGCTCAGAGCAGCTTTCGGGGCAGACTCGTAGCGCTCGATGCACTCAATCGCCATTTCCCTCAGAACCTCGGAGACCGACTTGCCGCTCCGTCTTGCGATGTGCAGAAGACGCCCGTTGATGTCGTTTGGAACTCGAAAAGTTATTTTGACCATCACAGCTCCTTTCGTTTGCCATTCTGAATGGCAAGACCCGTGCCAAATTTCCCAAACGAGGTTTTTCAGGGAGTTACGAAGATGGCAGGTGGCCGGATTCCGGCCAGTGGTGGCCGAAATCCGGCCACCTCGTCCGATCCCGCCGCTCTGACAGCAGCCCGACACCCCCCGCCCTGGACGGGCTGGAAGTTCACCCGCGCCGCTCCGATGTCTGACAAGTGATCTAGGGGGCGCTGCTCTGTTTCCGTCGCAGTGCCGGGCGGGTATCCCGCAAGGGGCAGTTGCATCAGGTGTGGATCAGTTTCGGGGGTTTGGGGGCACCCCCCAAACCGCTATATTTGGTGTAGCGCGCGTCCCCTGTCGAGAACGCGCGCGACCCTACAGCGAACCTCCGCAGGAACCAATCCGGGACCTGGATCGGACCAAGACCGGGACCGACCGGGACCTGGATCGGACCAAGACCTGGACCTGACCTGGACCCAGACCTGGACCCGACCGGGACATGACCTGGACCTTGATCGGGACCTGGACCTTGACCGGACCGGGGCCTGGATCGGGACCTGACCTGGACCTGACCTGGACCCGACCGAGACCAAGACCGGGACCTGACCGGGGCCTGGATCGGGACCTGACCTGGACCGGGATCGTGGCCCGACCGGGGCCTGACCGGGATCTGGATCCGGGCCTGATCGGGGCCTGGATCGGGACCTGACCGGAGCCCAGGTTTGATTTTCGCTGATCATGGACCCACCTGAGGGGCGGGTTTTTCACGATCATGGACCCACCCGTTTTCGGGATCATGACCCCACATTGGGGGTGGTTTTTTCAGAATCATGAGGCCGTCTCTGTCCGTTGAGGCGACGACATCCTGGTCCGCCGGATCTCGGAGGCCTCCAGGAAGACGATGACCAGATCCTCGACCTGGTCGAGCAGCCGTGCGTGATGGTCTGGAGATTCCGATGATGAATTTGTAAAGGGCGAGCCGGCTGGGCGGCGGATCACTCCTCCGGAAGGGGAGGCATGCTGGGCAGGGCGATGGTGTGGGACTGGACTTCTGGGGACGAGCGGATCTCGATGGGAGAGCAGAGCACAGCGAGGCTGTCGAAGTGCTCCATGAGCTGGCCCAGGAGCGGGCCGCTGTCCGTGTCGCCGGTGATCGGAATGGCGCACAGGCTGTAGTCCCTGGGCTGTAGGGCGATGAACATGCACGGCTTGCCGACCGCGCAGAAGTTCACGTTGATGTTCTTCATGATCCGGCGCATGGCTTCCCTGACCTGCTGCCCTGTGGACGCCTGGACCTGACCCGGAAGCAGGTAGACCCAGGCGGCGTCCAGCCGGGCGCCCGGCCTCGAGGTGACGGTCAGCTCAAGGTCGATGTCTCCGAACGCCAGGTCCAGGTCCGCCTGGGTATGCTCGCCGGCCCGGACGGTCACATGAAGCGCATCGCCCCGGTTGACGCCGATGCCCGGCGGGTGCGCCACCAGCGAGTATTCCCCGTCGGCGAGGCGGGAGAACAGGTACTGACCGTCGCCGGCCGTGCGGGCGAAGGCTTCCTGCTCCCGTGCCTTCTTTGACCGGACGAAGACCAGGGCGTTGGGGGCAGGTTTGCGGCGGACCCGGATGGTGCCTCCCAGGCTGCCCACCCCGCGCAAGGTCAGCGCCACCTCCACGTCGCCTTCGCCGTGGGGAACCACCTCGGGCAGGGAGCGGCCCTTGCGATCGTGCTCGGCCGCGATGACGCCTCCCTTGGGCCCGACCCCGAACAGCTCGAACAGGCCGTCCCGGTCCGAGTCGGTCACCTGGACGTCAGGCTGGCTGTAGCTGGGTGTGTCCGCCACCAGGTGGCTGCCGTCGCCCGGCAGGTTCCGGCCGAAGGCCACCAGGGCGCCAGCCACCGGCGCGCCGTCCGGCTCCAGCACCCGGCCCGAAAGCTGACGGCCCCGGTCCACCTGGACGGTCCCCAGGTCGGTGGTCTCGGACGGCTCGACCTCGACCTTGCTGACCGTCCTGGAGACGAAGCCCTCGCCCCGCACGGTCAGCTCGTGGGCGCCGGGCGGGACTCGGCCCAACTCGAATGCCCCATCGGTCCCCTCGAAGACCACCCGTGTCAGAGGCGCGAGGCCCACCTCGAATCGCGCCGGGCTGGTTCCGTCTGCGAACCGGACCCGGCCCGCGATGCGGCCCGGCGCATCCAGCACGAGCCGGACATCCTCGTCACCGGTCTTGGCTTTGACCAATCTTTTGGGCGTCCAATCCACCTGCCCGGTGGCCTGCGCGGCCTGCAGGCGGTAGGTGCCGTCGACCAGGCCGGTCAGGGCGAACCGGCCCGCCCCGTCGGTCTGGCACTGGCGGTAGGGGCTGCGGATGTGGGCCCGGGCCATGGTGCCGTCCTCGAAGTCGGCCATGGCGGTGACGGTGGCCTCGGCCTGGGGCCGATCCTCCCGGTCCACCACCACCCCGGCGATCCGGCCACCCAGGCCCACCACCAGCTCCACGTCTTCCACGATCGGATTGGCAGCCAGGTCCAGCTTCACCTCGTCGGACAGGGCCCCGTCGGCCAGGGCGGTGAACACCAGGGGCTCGCGGGGCAGGCCCAGTACCTCGAAGGCACCTCGGGAGTCGGCGAAGGTGACCCCTTTGGCTGCACCGCCGAACAGGCCGCCCCGCCGCTTGGGGCTTTCGAGAGGAGGAGCGTGGCGCACCCCTGCGAAGCCCACCGTTCGGCCACCTTCGTCCACCACCCGACCGGCCACCCGCGCCCCCGGCTTCAGGCGGATCTCCAATCCGGCCACCGGGTGAACACCGTCCAGGAACACCGGGCCAGCTGCACCCTGGGCATGGGTGGGATGGGTGGCCACCAGCCGGTAGGTCCCGGAGGCCAGGGCGGCGAAGCGGAACTCGCCCCGTTCGTCGGACAAGGCGCTCTCGCTCAGCCAACGGGTGGCGGCCTGGTAGGACTCCGCGGCCAGGGCCCAGACCTCGGCACCGGCGGCCGGGGAGGCGTCGGGTGCCAGGACTCTCCCGGAGAGCATCGCGCCGGGGTGCAAGAGGAAGCGGAAGGTGACAGGCCGGGTGGCCTGCTCGGGGACGTAGGCGGAGCGCCGCTGCGGTGCGAAACCGTCGGCGTTCACCTGGAGCGAGTGCCCGCCGCCAGGCACCCCCCGGAAGGTGGCCGCCCCATCCGGGCCGGTCCGTTCGCGGCGTTGGGAGACGCACACCAGGGTCACTTCGGCGTCCGTGACCGGGGTGCGGGTGCCGGCCTCGGTGACCTCCACCCGGACGGTCGCCGAGGAGCGCAGCCGGATGATCACCGGTTCGCTGTTGGCGGTAAGCCGGTGGGTGACCGGCCCGCCGGCCAGGTCGTCCTTGCGTGCCGTGAGCGAGTAGCTGCGCGGGATGAGTCGCTCGAAGGCAAAGGTCCCGACCCGTCCCGTTCGCGCTTGGTGCATGCCCCTCTCGGGTCGCTCCGGCCGGGTCTGCAAGGTAACCTGGGCACCGTCGACCGGCAAGCCCTCCGGATCGAGCACCTGGCCTTCCAGGACCAGATCGCCCTCCGGGTCCGTCTTCCGTGGGTCCTTGGCCACAGCAGGCTGGGACGCGCCACTGCTGGAGGGCTCCGCCCGGTGCCTCCCGGCCAGCCCTGCGCCTTCGGGCTCCTGCATCGATCCAGCCGTGTCCGGGCTACGTTCGTCCCCAGGTTTGGTAGCCAGGTCACCCATCCCCCAGAAAAGCCACACCAGCAGCCCACACACCACTAGCACGGCCGCCCCGATCCAGGCTTTCCTCATGCAGACTCCCGGGCTACGCGGACGGCGGATCATACTGCCCCCTGAAAAAAAAAGCCACGGGCTTTACCCGTGGCATGCGCCGGGCTCTCAGGTGGCTCACGGCGGCCAGGTGGCCAGGCCGAGTTTCTCGGCCTGACTGCCGCCTTACAGGTAGTACAGCTGGTACTGGGTGTCGCGCAGAACCACGCTGGGCACGAACGCGCCCTTTTCGTCCAACTCGCCTGGTTCTCCCAGGTCCAGCACCGGGTTTGAGGGCTCCCGGAGTGCGATGAACAGATCCTCAAGCTGGTCGAGCAGATGGTGGATCTTCAGGATGGCACCACGGCCGATTACGGGGCGGCCCGTGGCCGAAGCGGCAAGATGCCGGTTCACCTGGGCCATGATGCAACCTGACCCACGATTACCAGGTCCTCGACCCTGTCGAGCAGGTGGTGGAGATCCAGGAGGGCACCTTGCCGACGCTGACGCGGCCCGCGACCGTGGCGGCGAGGCGTGCCCTCCTTGAACCTGATGCTACCTGGACCACGATGACCAGGTCCTCGACCTGGTCGAGCTGAGGGTGGAGGATGAATAACGAAGCGAATAGTGCAATGGCGCTGCGCTATTCCTACGCTATTCCTCAACTGCCGCCAGGCCACCACCACCCGCACAGCGACCAGCGCCTCAGGGAAAGAGACCTGGCGAGCGATGCTCCCTCCACGCGGTCTTCACCGAATCCATTTCTTCATGGCACAGGTGAGTTCTTTTCCGCTTGCAGCCGCCCTGTGGGTCTGCATCCGGCAGGCACCAGGGACTGCCTGTGCTGAAGGCCGAAGTGACTCCAGTGCTACGCTGTTTACCTCCTGGCCGTTGGACCGCCGCACCGAAACCCGACGGTGATGTGCCGGGCGTCGGGGGGGTCCCTGCGGCGGACTGACGCTCGAACGTCGCACCATTCGTCGATCCAGGAACCCCCGCGTAGAATTCGAAAGCTCCCATTTTCAGGGCACACGGAGGACGGTGGCTCAGTGGTAGCTCCAAGAGAAGGTTTCGGACATCGAGAGATCGGACCGGGCAAGAACGTACCCGTCCTCGTTGTAGGAGGCGAGGAAGAAAAGCAGCTCCGAGCGCCCATCGCCATCCAGATCCGCCGCGTCCAGGAAGGTGACCTCGGCCATGTTATCGGAATTCCGATATTGGACCGCCAGCGGTCCTCTGACCTCGCCTCCAGTGACCCGCAACCAGAACGTGGACCACGACTGATCTCGTGGGCCTTCCTGCTCTTCCTGGTCCGGATCGAGGCGTAGACCCACGAGGAAGGTCCCGGCCTGCGAGCGGATGGACTGGTAGACCACCACGCGCTTCTCTTCCCCGATGCCCCTGATCTCCCGAAACCGGTCCTTCGCCAATGCAACTACCTGCTCAGGAGCCTCGGCCTCCTGCCAGCCCTCAGGATCGCCTGCCCACTTCCCTGAGGTGACGAGCAGGGGCCGGTACAGCACCTTTCCCCTCCAACCTATCAACTCCTTGGGCGGGATGCCGGCCGTGCGCAACAGGATCTTCGGCCAGAGTTGGAACATGCCCAACTGATGACATTTCTCGATTTCGATCTCCCGGACCTCGCCGAACGTCCCCCTGGCAGCGCCTTGGAAAAGGACCGTCCAGACGCCCCTCCCCACGACACCGCCCGCCTGGCAATCTCCGGGCGATGCCAGTTCGCGGCCCGGCGGAAATACCGCCGCCCAGCCCTGGCCGGTCTTCTGGAAGGCCAGGCGCATGTGCATGTCGCTACGATCCTCGAGTACGCCCACGTACAGGACTTGTTTGTTCGCGGCGCACGCCGGAAAGAGCACGAACGACAGAGCGCAACAGACGACAACTTTCACAAGGTACTTACACATTACTGCTTTCTCGGCACACCATCTCGACTACCTTGGTCACGCAACGCTTCCTCCACCAGGGAGTTGGCCTTCTTGATGGCGATCTTGTTGCTCCTGTTGACCTCGGCCCAGGTTGAGCAGGGCTTATACAGGTCGATCAGACGGTCGATCTCCTGCTCGATCTTGTCGCGTCTGTTCATCTTGCGGTAGGCCTGCACGATCGAGTTCTGGAAGGACGGACAATCCGGGGCAGTCGGGTACAGGTTGAGCAGGTAGCGGTAGGATTTGACCGTCATTTCGGCCTTGCCCTGCTTCTCGTAGATGCGGGCCAGCTTGCGCAGATACTCAAGGGCGCCCTTCTTGCCCACCTGCGAGAGGTAATACTGCTCGGCAGAGTCCAGAGCGTCGATCTGCGCGAAGGCCAGGGTCATGTCCTGGAGCGCCTCGCGACGAAGCTGGATTTTATTCTTGTCGCCCCCGGTCTTCTGAGCCTCTCGACGGGCCAGCTCGACCACCTGCTTGAACTTCTCCAGGGCCTTCCTGTATTCGCCCAGGTTGTAGTCGCACCAGGCCATCTTGTATAGGGCGAAAGAATAAGCCTTGGAGTTTTTGAATTTCAGCGTCCGGTTATAAGCCTTCCTGGCGTTGATGATGTCGTTTTTGTTGAAGTAGTGCTCACCAATGGCAAGGTATGCATCAGGCACGAAGGGGCTGTACGGGTGGTTTTTGATCAGCTCCCAGTACATCCTGATGCCCACTATCCTTCTGCCGCTCTCGTACAGGAAGTAGCCCTCTGTGTAGAGCACATCGTCCTTGCGTTGGTACTCCTTGCACTTCTTCAACAGTACGTCATAGATGGCCAACGCCTGATCGTTGTAGACTTGGCTCTTGCGTCTACAGAGCTTGGGCTCAGGAGCGTCCGGATCGGTCTCCCGCTTGGCGATCCACTCTCCCATGGCCTTGTCGTACTCCTGCATCTCAATGAAGTGGATGGACAGGGCCTTTTCGAAGTAGCACTCGGCCAGCCGGAAGTAGAGGTCGCACTTGCCCGGACCGTCGGGCGTGTCGCGGACGATCTCCTTGAGATAGGCGATCTCCTGGTCTATCGACCCTATCTCCAGGGTGTAACCCACGGCTTTCTTCGCAACCATCATGGGAAGTCTGATCTTGGCTGGGCCAAGGCGAATGTTGATTTCTTGTTCTTCAAACTTCGGAAAGGAAGGGGCCTTGCCCTCTCTCAGCAACTCCGAGTAGCTGGGGGACGAGCCAGTCTTCGCCGCCTCGCGGGCCTCGCGGCCCCGGGGAATCACTCCAACGGGGCACCCACAGATCCAGACGTACGGGGCTACCGCCAGGACTAGCACCGCTGCGTTGTAGGCCAGGTTCATTCCGCGGGTTCCTTCTTGTCCAGGCGTATGGTCTGTCGTCGTCGAGTACGGAGCCCATCGTACCCCAACGGGTGGGCGGTGTTCAAGGGGTTGTGGTCAGCCCCGCCCTCACCCGAAGGACGACCACACGGTCGTCTTCGCCAGAAATCACAGTCGCCTGAATTAAAAGCAGTTTTCCCACGAAGGCCTATCAAATTGACAACTGCCTGACAATGATTACTTTATCATTGACCGCAACCTGAAAGGCGGAAATGGAAGCATACTCTGGAAACAACCCCTACGCCGCAATCAGCGGGATTGCCGACTCCGCTGTACTCAAACATGGGCCTCAATTTCTTGAACGTGGAGGACCAGTGAGCCGAGCTCTGTCTGAGTTCTACCGTGGCTCACCTCCCGATGAAGCTGCGGCTGTCGCTGCCCGACAAGGTAAGGGGCATGTGGCGGAACTTCGTTTGGCGATCGAGCAGACCCTGTCAAGCGGTCTTCTTGGCAAACCGTATCGGAGTCGCCCGAATCCGATTGCTAATGACCCCCATGTAGACATTGAGGTGCTTCGAAGTGAATCTCGGGTAAATGACGCACAGGTTGGTGTTGGCTCACCAAGATACATTGCGAGGAAAGCCAGAAAATCTGAAGCATCACAAGTTGTTGTCAACAAGGAAACGCGCAAGATTCTGAAAAACTACGACGAATTCGCATATAAACGCACCAGAGACTCTCTTGCACATGATGGAACCTCTTCGGACACGCTTTCTGGCGCGCGCGCTGAAGATGAGGCAATCCATATTCTTGAACGGCTTATTCTAGGAAAGCCAGCGATTTCTTTTCTGTTAAAGCTAGATATCGCCTGTTCTCAAGGAGCAAGGTCCTTCATCGGTTCCTTCGGAACTTCTCTCTTGTACGATGTAGTAGATCGTTTCAACCGAGGAGTTCCTTTCGATTCGAAAATGATAGAGCGAGCTCTTCGGAGAGGCGCGAATGCGGGGTTTAGGACAGGTGTCCAGTCGTATATACTTGTTGACGCCTTCCTTGAAAAGGCGGGTAATACCTTTCGTTCTCGGCTATTGCATGCAGCCGGTCGGAGTACAATCTGGGCAGGTGCCGTCGCGGACATTGTAGTGTCAACGTCAAGGGAGATCGTGGATTGGATCGAGGGATATATTACGTTCGAAGAACTGCTTCGACGTACGGGTGTTCACATCACAACGGCCGGTGGAGCTGCGCTTGGAGTATACTTGGCGTTGCCTCTATGTAAAAGACTGCCATGGTGGGCCTCCCTCCTCGTTTGCGTTGGCGCAGGATGGGCAGGATGTAAAATTGGCAAGGAGGTCGGTGACTGGATTTTCGATCCAACATATACTCCACTACCGCAAGCAACCTGATACAATTTACATGAGCACTGCACTGACCTTCACGAATGCACGACAATCCACCTGTCCCTTCTCAAAACCAAATCCAAGGTTCGCCTGGCGGTGGTCTTGGTGAAATTCGGTGTACGGACCGGCATTGTCGTGGTTGGCCTCTCGCGAACAAGCCCGTTCCTGTGGTCGCAAGCCGCATTACACCAACAACGATTGATTTCTTGATGTCGGAACTGAACTCACGCCTTTGTCACGCTTGCTCTTGAGACTTTAAACCCCAGCTCTAAGAAAGGCGAATAGTTGGCTGATCATGACGAGTGAGCATGATGGGTTGGCGACGAAAGGTGAACGATTTCGACTTCTACGAGGTGTTGACTTGCATTTACCATAGTTCTTGTCGGATATGGTTATAGTTAATCACATCAAGATTCAACGACTCCAGTCTTGCAGCCAGACGTTAATCGCCTGTTAATGATTCATGCACTCCTGGTACCTGGAGTGCTTTGGCAACCCTGAGCTCAAGGTGGAAGCCGACGCCGGAACGGTTCTCATAGGCAACCCTTCTTATAGCCACCGTCGCAGGCCTGTTTGTAATGTTTGCGAGCCAGCTGGGGGTTCTTGGGCACTCCCAGGCCTTTGCCGTGCAAATCGCCAAGGCCGTAGCAGCCGATGGCTTCTCCACCGCTGCATGACTTCTCGTAGAGTTCGTGTGCCTTCTTGTAGTCAACAGCAACCCCAAGGCCCTTCTCGTAGCAATCGCCAAGGCCGTTACAGCCCTCCAAGGATCCACCGTCGCAAGCCCTCCGGTAATACTCGGCCGTCTTGTTCATGTCCTTGGCCACACCGTAGCCTTTGTAGTACATGTATCCCAGACTTAAGCAGGAGGTCGCCTCCCCGGCATCGCAGGCCCTAGCGAAGAGCTTTCGGGCCTGTTCATAGTCCACAGCCATTCCGGTCCCCTGTGCAAACATGAGGCCCAGGTTGGTGCAGCCATTGAGGGCACCGCCATCGCAGGCTTTTCGGTTGAGCTTTGCCGCTTTTTCGAAATCCTGGGCCACCCCTTGGCCCTTCAGATACTGAACGCCAAGATTGACACAAGCCGCGAAGTTACCGTCGTCGCATAGCTTGGTGAGGAACTCGACGTTCTTCTCCTTGTCGGCCTGCGATGCCTGGTCGAGTTTTTTGGCATTGTTGCCCTTGTCGCAGGCGGAGAGTGTCAGACACGCAGCCAGGGAAATGGCGATGCAGATGGCTTTCACTGGGATTTCCCATTTGGCTTTCTCTTCAACTTAAAAACCTTCCTTTCGATTGATGATATGACACCTACGTACTGTGTCAATGAAAATATTATGTACATGCCAGCCGTTCCTCGGCCTCCAGGAGGCCAGAAAAGACAGCGACCTGTTGTTGAAAAGACTTTTTCGCCGTACCGGAACGCTCGTGCAGGTAGATCTGCATCAGGAAGGCGTTCCAGCCCAAATTCGTTTCAGGAGGCGCTTCGTGCTGTTCCTGTGCAGGTAGGCCCTCAGCAGACGGTTGATCGCCTCGACCTCGTTCGCGTGGGGGTCGTCCAGGAAGATTCCGTAGAACGGCTTGCCGTTGGCCTCGCCTTCCTGGCAGACGCCCAGGTCGTCCAGGCGCCTGTTCTGGTGACCCGTCAGGATGGCCTTCTGTCGTCCGGCGTCGGGTAGCCGCTCGTCACCGAGCAGCCGGATCCACCGGCAGGTGCGGGGCATGTCCTCGGGGAAGTGGCGACATCGATGTCGTTTCAGCGTAAAGGGGTGTAACTGTTGGCGAAATGGGCGAAGTGTGCGCAACCGGATCCCCGCCCGAAGCACCCCCAGGATCCGCTGCTGGATCGGAGCCAGCATCCGCCTGTGCTGGAGCCGCTTCGCTCTCAAGTGTGCCCGGCCAGCACCTCGACTCGCCAAGATCCCATTTTTTCAGTTGACTTTTTCGCCAGATAACGCTTATGTTTCAGGAGGGTAGAAAATGCCTATGAGATCAGTCCATACCCTTGACTTTCTCCGCCCTGAGCTGTGCGAAGGAATCCATGTCCTCTACTAGACAAAATTTGTAGATAAGGAGGGGGAACATGTGCTCTGCTGGTATGAAACGACTCATGCCAACTCCGAGGTTGGTGTCATTTGCACCTGAATTACTCTCACCGGGCGACTACCCGTACGATGTGAAGGTCCGGAACCTTATATCTGACGTATCGTCCTTGGACATGGTTTCTTTTCGCACCGACCTTGATACTCTTCACCGCTTGAATGTTCTAACAGATCGTCCGGCAACCCGTTTGCTTGTTGTCCCGCCAAACGGTATTAGCCGTTCTGAAGCAGAGAAACTCCAAGAGATCGAAGGTGAATTGACCAATTTGGATGTTAGACAGGTAAACACTGACTCTGTGAGCCAGTTGGTGCACTTAAAGCAGATCGTCTTCAAATTAAAAGATGGAAGAAGTTATGCCATTGTTGGATCTTCCAACCTAACAAAAAATGGAACAGTAGATGACTTTTACGCAAATGCAGAGATTAATGTTCTGGTACCGATATACGACAAACAGCACTCAGGATTTCGGGAGATGTTCGAATCTCTGTGGGACGGCAATGCTTCCACTGAACTTCGACCATACGATTTCGCGGAACGAATACCCGGAGATGATGGTGTGACACCGGGTGAAAAGAAAATATTCAAGTTTCTCGACTTTCAGCGGGATGCCTATGAAAAACTTGTTGAGGCATTCCATGGACAGGATTCGGGCGGTGGTGTTGTACTTTCCATGCCGACCGGCGCCGGTAAAACTGTTATTGCCGCTCGCCTCTTGTTAGCCGAGCTTCTGACCTGCGATAAAGCAATAGCCCTTTGGATTGCACCTCACGTTGAGCTGCTGTTACAGGCAGAGAGCACTTTTCAGTGGCTAAAGCCTTACTGGCGTTCCAACCTAGTAATACAGCCACATGACGAAATACTGAGAAATCCTGACAAAGGCCCGGATTGGAACGTTGAGTTCCGCACAAATATGTCAGCTTACAAGGAAAAACATTCGTATGATGGCTATCATGTGGTCGTTATTGACGAAGCCCACTATGGTGCAACACATTCCAGATTGATGCTGCCGAAACTGCGGGAGCGTTTCCACGATGCGTTTTTTCTAGGACTTACGGGTACACCATTCCGTAAGAAGGTCGGCGAATCAAAGGATATCGCAGACCTCTTTGGTAAGATTGTTCATGTTGACAAGGACGTGGTGAGAAAGGCACGTGACGCCAAGGGCAATCCTATTCTTGCAGAGGTCTCTCCTATAAAAATATCCACAGAGTACACAATCGACCTGGATGACGCCTCTCTCGAAGCTCTGGAATGGGAAGGCAAGGCAATCAAGCAATTCAACAATCGAGATAGAAATAAGAAAGTAGCGAGTGCTTGGAAGAACGAATATAAGAGGACGCTGGTCTTCTCCGTTGATATTGACCATGCGAATAGTCTTGCAAGGACATTCAAAGAACAACATCCACGGTTGAGAGTTCAGGTCCTTCACTCAAGAGAACTCAAGAAAGGGGTCCCTTCAGAGATCTACCCTGATGGGAGCCAGTTCACAACGGAGGAGAGAAAACGTATCCATAATATGTTTTCAGATGGCAAGATCGATTGTCTCATCTCTGTTGACATCTACACCATGGGCGTTGACTTTCCTGACGTCGACGCGATATTCATGGCTCGTCCTACACTGAGCCCCGTACGCTACGCCCAGATGCTTGGGCGTGGTTTACGTGGACCGGCCTTCGGAGGGACCAACAACCTGACAGTAGTTGACTTCGCCGACCAAGCGGAAACGTTCGAGATCCTAGAACGTAGGATAATGAACTTCCAAAGGGAAGAGGATTTCGAAGAGTTCTGGAAGAAGCAACTGAAGGAGATCGACAAACTCAAAGTTAAAATAATAACTACAGAGCCGACAGATGCCAGCTATAAAATGGACACGATGCCTGGACTGCGCAGGGCGCTAATGAAGTCAGGTAAAGTGAGGAAACGTTGGGACTGGAGATGGGTGGAGGACATTGGTAAAGCTATACGAAATGGCATAAACAGTAGGGGAATTCAGCGTTATGACGAAATAGACTACATACCCATGAAAGACAGAGAAAGAGGACATCGTGCTGAAAAATTATTGCAACTAGCTTCATCACTCCGGCTGTTGTAATACCATGGTCGTAGATTTGAGTAGAGGTGAATGATGCTGGATGTATTTTCATGGAATAGCGGACGTGTTGTCCTAAAAGAAGTTCCTCTTTAGGAGAGCTTTAGCCCGAATGAAACGGCGGACAGGATGGCTCGGCCACGGGTGACCTCATCGGTGGTCACTGCCTCTGCAAAAAGCTCTGCAACGAGCCCAGGCGGTGTGAATTGGAATCTTTGTCGTTCAACTCGGTCGCGCCAGTACGCTTCAAAAAACGGTAGCACGATCATTCGGTAAATTAGAGGTGAGCCTGATCTCCACTTTTCATCTAGCCACGAGAGAGCCTCATTATGTAGGCGCCACGAATCGTTGATAGTGATGGAATCAAGGGTCGATGCCAGTAGGTATCCGCACACCTGAACGACAGTGTCCCCGCTTTCATTGCACATGTTGATGATATATTGAGCGCTTGTTCCGTTTGCGAAGCCTTCCATAAGTGCCGCGGCGCGTTCCCACGTGGGGCCTGAGTCGCGGAGTGCGATTTGGCGAAACAAGCCTGCGAGCTCTTGGGCGTCGCCACGTGCTGCTTCCGGAACGTCCAAACTGCGACGCGCGACGGAGGCTGACGCAGGAACGAGGAACATCTGTGATGTGATCTCGTTAACGCGGCTTGAGGCGTTTTCATCGGCTTGTTGCAACACCTCACTTGGTACGGCTGTCTCTAGTTCGTCGCTTCGTCCTGTCTCCATAAGTAGCTTAGCTGCCACGAATCCCGAGCAAGATAATATGGCTGCATCAAGTGCTTCCGGATAACGGCGTTGCGCGAGTAAGCTGGGAATGACTTTTGGCATACTAGTTGAGAGTACTAGCGCGTTCGGTTGTCCTCTGGGAGGTCTAATCGCTCGATATGCCCAATCACATGCTTGGTCATCGAGACCTAGGCATTCGGCGAGCGTTGCCATGAGCGTGAAAAGACCGTGCTCGGTGTGGTCTGTGTGCTTTTCGACTAGCTGAGGCGTTCCCGGTGCTAGCATGAGACCCCTGGAAAGCGGGGTCATGTCGGTTTGGTCGACGGAGGAACGCTTTTCGGATGTCTCCAGGACGATATTCAATAGGACTTGCATCAAAACCCGCAGAGAGACCTTCCACTCATCATAGGCCGAGTGAGCCTTGAGGAGCACGTTGGCTGCTTGCTCTAGTACGTCGTATGCAGCGCGTGGTCCGTCGTAATAGTATTGGGCTATTCCCAATTCTCCGAGCGCCTTCACGTGGTATAGGCCGATAGAGTCTGCGAGTGCTGCACCAAGCTCGACCGCGCACTGCGCAGGTGGGATAGCTCCTTCCGCATCATCAATTCCGATTGCATTGCTAAAGCATATATTGGCGACTACCCGCTCCTCGGGAAATAACTGTCCGGTTCGAGTAATTGCGCGGCTTAGCAATGTTCGTGCGCTTGCATAATCTTTGGCGTCGAGATGCTGTAGTGCTATGCACTCTTCGAGCATGAAGCGCTGGTCGTCATCCAAGTCTTTTGCATTTTGACTTTCTTCTGCGATTGCCACTGCGGCGTCGAGGTTCTTGAGATGCTCGGCTTGAACGACCATTCTCGTCCTGTCGAGAAAAACGCGAAGCCACACGAGGCCAAGCGTTATGGCCCTTTTCCTGATTCTTTCGAGCTTCTCCAGTACGCCGGGCCAGTTCCGATCCGCCTCATCACGTTCGCATTCGGCCAACCATAGCCTTTGGGCGAGGATTTGCTGGGCTCTGGCGGCAACATCTCCGACTGCTGCGAGCCTACGCGCGCTTGCAGGTATGTCGCTGATCGCGTCGAGGACGCTCTCGATCTCGGAGAATTCTCTCACCTCGCCGGCTGAGAACCAGATCAGAGATTCCAGGCCAACAGAGCCCAGACCAAGTGCTGTTCGAGCCTCGGAGAAGGCTTCTTCGCGCCCCTCGACGCCTGTGAACGTGGCGGCTCGAACTTGGATCTTGAGGGCCAGTTCGAGGTCGCGTTTCGGAAGCTCTGTGCCGGCGTAGACAGCGACGGCAGCGGCCGCCCAGTTGTCATCCGCTTCCACTGCTTCCAGGAGCGAGCGAATATCTGACAGGTAAAGCTGAGCCTGGTCCTCGCTTTTGTCATCACGGCCAAACTGAAGGGCACGTATGAACAGTCTCAGCGGTGGACTAATTTTGGCGGGTAGTGGTGCCGAGGCCCATGACTGAAGGATCGTGAAATCGTGAGACTTGATGCCCGACTGGGATGATTGCATGTGTGCCTGCGCTAAGAGGATGGCGGCACGATCCCATTCCTCTGCGGCTACAAGATGGCCTAGAGCAATCGAGGCCTGGAGTGTATCGATGGTTTCACGCCGGAGCAGTTGACGCGCAAGCGCTGCATTCGTTGCACGGCGGGTGTCCGCAGTCAGATTTATCGGTCCAAGTCTCTTTATGAGTGGTGATACGGCAAAACGACCCTCTCCAGTTCGTTGGAGCCACAGTCCGGTAAGAGCCACAAGGCGCTCCAGCGGTGCGGAGATTGGCTCGGGCACATTGGCAACCAGATCAATGTGTTCGTTCGTGATGTTGCCGACGACCTCGCGGAGGCGAAAGAGAAGCTCCTTGGCTTGCTGGTCATCTACCGTCTCCAACAGGCGACTGATCGTCTCATCGTTTAGTTCGTGACCGAAGTTTCCCTGGACCAATGTGTCGAACCATGCGGCGTCGTCTTGCCACCCAACGCAGTCAAAATGCCTCGCGACCGCGGTGAGGATTGCTGGGTTGCCCGAGGCATGGACTTGAATGTACTCGACACGTCTTTCATGCCAGTCCGAAGGCATGCCATGAAGCGACAGAAGGTCCCAGGTCTCGTTTTTGGTGAAGGCTGGGACTGGAAGTTGAACCAGCGTGTCACCTACCCGTTCACTGACACTTGCAGAAACTGGTTTGTTGGATGTTGTTATTAACCTCGTCGTGAGCGCGGAGCAGGCACGCGCGAGGCAAATGACTCTCCGGCTCAGGTCTCCCTCACGCAACTCTGGGATGTCGTCGAGGACTACTACACCGTATCGATTCAACACTGATTGAAGTGCCGTGTCGTCCGCAAGTAGCCACGTGTCATTAGGCGTGTGGCTGAGTAAACTGTCGATGACAGCATCGATTCGCAGGGACGCCTCGCGTTCGTCTAGTCCGCGGAGTTGGATCCATAGCCCGGGCGAGAACCGGTCGGTGATGAGTAGAGCGAGTTCGCTTTTTCCCGAGGCGAATGGGCCGCTCATAGCTAGCCATCTCCCGGGAGCGAAATCGCTCGTGACTGAGTTCATGGTTGTCGTGCGTTTGCAGCAGCGATCCAGGAGAGGCGGTGGTGCGGTTTCCGGTACTGTAACGAATTGACTAACGCGAACAGCGGCATCTGATGCCTTGGCGAGCCCCTCAACAGTCTTGTCTAGAGCTATGAGTCGTCGATCGTGCTCCTGCACGGTTCGCTCTAATTTCTTGAACCAGCCAACGAGGAGACCAAGCAGCTTGCGGTCCCGTTGCGTCGCTGGTGCGGCTCTGAGTGCTGCTCCCAGATCGGCGGCGTGCAGTCGTTTGATACCAGTTTCGGAAAGTCTATTGAAGACGGCAAGGAAGAGCCTTTCGTGCTGTTGTCGGGCTTCATCTGCGGTTTGTGCATGCTTTAGCCGCTGGAGCCTTTCGCGAAGAGTGCCGACGATGTCAGCGTGTTGGGTCTGATTCGTTCCCCATTCGAAAGTCTCAGTAATTCGGGCGATGTTGTCGTTGCTGGCAACAAGCTGTTCGAATCGCTTCCAGTCCTCGTCGCGGCTAACGGCTTCTGGTCTTACTACGCTCCGGAGGATTGCGCGTATGCCTTCGAGCGCTTGAGATGCAGTTAACCCGTTTGGAAGGGCACGGCCGGAGTGTAGGACGCTCCATAGGTGAATGGCGCCAATTTTGGGTGAGGAGGCAATGGCTGGAGGCCTTTCAACTCCAGCGGCAGCATTCGTGGTGTGTCTGAATCGCAGCTGGAGCTCGGGGTTCTCAGCTCTATGGGCAAGGAAGTCACAAATGGACTTAATTGCGGATGGATGGCGCAACGTTACGTTAGAGTCTAGATGTTTGATCTGCTCGAGAAGACGCTGTGAATCGTCAGGCCTGTCCTCGGTGCATCCGGCATTTACGGCGGCAATGACATGGTCTATGTCTTCCCCATGCTCCAGCTCAAGGATACCGTCGTCTGGTAAACTCAGCCAGCGGTCGATCGTCAAATTGACCTGGTAGACAAAGCCACGAATCGTACCCCACGCGTCTTGCTCCCTCGCGGGAAAGAACTGTGGCCGGTGCTCGCCGGATGTTGCGAGGTCGTTCATGTGCGTCGGCTCAGATACAGCATCAAGAAGGGATAGGTATTATCTGGGATTTCCCATTTGGTTTTCTCTTCATCCTAAAACCTTCCTTTCGGATGATGATATCACACTTTCGTACTGTGTCTATGAAAAATTTCGTACATGCCAGCTGTTCCTCGGCCTCCAGGAGGCCAGAAAAGACAGCAACCTGTTGTTGAAAAGAATTTTCGACGTGCCGGAACGCTCGTGAAGGTAGACCTGCACCAGGAAGGCGTCCCCGATCCGCTTCAGGAAGCGCTTGGTGCAGGTCTTGCTGGGCTCTGTGGGCGGCTGACCGCCTCGACCCCTTCGGGTGAAGGTCGTCCAGGAAAATTCCGTAGAACGGCTTGCCGTTGGACTCGCCTTCCTGGCAGACGCCGAGGTCGTCCAGGCGCCGGTTTTGGTGACCCGTCAGGATGATCACCTGCCTTCGTGGGCCGTCGCCCGCCGAAGCGGGCTATGGCCCACGAATGCGGGCGACGGCCTGGTTTCGCCCGGCGTCGGGCAACCGCTCGTCGCCGAGCAGCCGGATCCTCCTTCTGGTGCGGGGAATGTCCTCAATGAAGTGGCGACATCGATGTCGTTTCAGCGTAACGGGTTGTAACTGATGGTGAAATGGGCAAAGGTTGCACAAATTTGAAAAGCTCTCACAAGCCGCAAAGGCGTTGGCCGAA
>SDBT01002679.1_pt1 | contig 31281 bp, 50 predicted proteins | sample 2277101 | NCBI WGS metagenome assembly SDBT01 (sample SAMN10404973, study PRJNA504765) | marine sediment metagenome | isolation source: marine sediment core GS10_PC15, 103 cmbsf | place: Arctic Ocean: Southern Knipovich Ridge | collected 2010 | reverse complement strand
TAGAGTCGAACTTCTTCTATGTTCATATTGAGAGTGGTGGTTATGATGCTCCCACTATAGGGACATCTAGTGAACGAGACATGAAACGAGTTGAAATGAGAAATCAAGCCAGAATAGAAATCGCCAGGAAATGGGGAGGTAATAATAGATATATTCTATTCGAGCCAGGCGATGGACTAAAAATGGATGCCGAGATCAGAGTCGCCTATGATGCTATTGATAAGGAGCTGGGCTACGATGCCTAACATCGCCAAAGTGGACCGTATCGCGCTGTTCATCGGTCCTTACGAACGTCATTGGGAAGCCATCTATGCGCATATGAACCGCTTCAATGTGACCAAACAGGAGCTGAACAACATATTGCGGAACAAACTGTTTGACTGCCAGGACCGCTACTACTGGATGCGATAAGATGAGTTACGTGAGAGATTGGGCTAACAAAGTATGGGACGAAAAGATTGACATGGGATGGGGTGAAGGTGAAACTTTCAGATATATCATCAGGAGACTTGATCCCATACTCACCGATGCTTTGAGGGTGATGAAGGCCACTAATAACTTCCTTTCTACGATGGATTACGCCTTCAAAGATGAACAAACTAAAGGAGAAGTAGTACAGATTATAAGGGACAAACTCGTCACTACCATCGCCCGAATTGCGGAGGTGATAAAATGAAACAATACGATGACAAACCAGATTACGACAGCGATAGGCATAGCCCTGCAATACGCACCCTTTTCAACACTCTCAAACATGAAGAATACTTGTTAGAAACACTAGAATCCGAGTATCAAAAGAAACTTCTCGCAACTCAATTAGCCCTAGCGAAGAAAGATGATAAACAGAACGTTGTAAATGATCTGCAAATTTCCATCAGCCATCTCAGAAAAGAATGGTTGGCTGAGAACATGAGAGAACGTCAGGCAGAAAAAGAAAAACAAACTTGTACAGTATGCAACATATGGTTTGGTGTTGGTTGGACTACAAACCTCACTGACGGCATCTGCAATGACTGTGCTTCGCAACAGCCGGAGGAGGAGTAACCTATATGAACATGCGTCCATATGGAGATTTACTATGCAACTGATTCATAGTGATGGTTCCACTGAAGAAGCCAAACTGCCAGAAAATGAGAATGAGGTACTCACCTTCCTGCAAAGTAAAGTGAAAGGACTGATTCAATACATCTACTTCACCGATGGCCGTCAGATGATCGTGAACGAAGAGGGCCTAGTATTGGGTCTAGATCCTAATCTCAAAGCCACTGAGATAGTGAAACAGGATGCCCCTGATTTCTATTGGCCTGGGGTCATGATTGCCGGCGATGTACTAATCCTCAACCTCGAAGATGTGGAGGCTCTCAAATGACCACAATTCCCTTCTCCGAGCGTGATCTGAAGACCCTGCTCGATTCAGGTAAGATCAGCATGGGCCCAATCAAGATCGTATTGCACCCTCAAGCCACTGTAGGAGGCTTCCTCAAAGTCATCGAGGCCCGAGTTGAAAAAGAAAAAGCCGCTATCATGGGTAAAGATATCTATGTTGCTGACTTCGGTGAACCTGATGATCCTGACGCATACAAACCTGCCGTTGAAGTGCTCGCTGCCGAAGAAGATGGCAAACAACTGAGAGAAAAAGAAGAGGAATAAGATGCAACTAAGGGGTTGGCAGGAAGATGCAATAAACCAGTGGACTGACTTGAAAAAGCCTGCTGGTATACTTGCCGTTGACACTGGCTTGGGCAAAAGTCAAGTTGCCATTGAATTGCTCAAACAGTATGTGGGCTTCTACGCTAATGCAGTTATCGTCATACTGGTGCCCAGTGTCACGCTACTTGAAGATTGGAATCTCAAACTGCTGGAACAGGGGATTAACCCCTTACTGCATGGAGGGAGCCACAAAAATAATTTCGGCCAAATCAATGTCGCTACTTTTGCGACCATGCGGAAATTCAACCTTCCGAAAGATGGCTACAGATATTTCTTCATCGTTGATGAATGCCATAAGATTGGCTCACCGGCCAACTCACAATGGTATCTCAAAGACATGAAACCCATAGCAAGTTGGCAAATGGGACTTACCGCTACTGTTGATAGAGCAGATGGTTTCAATGTCGAAGCCCTCATTGGCCCAGTTTTCTTCGAGATGAAATACAATGAGGGTGTTGAGGAAGGCATTGTGAGGCCGATGTATTTCACTGCCATTGGGTATGAGATGAATCCCGAAGAAAAAGCAGAATATGATTTCCTGACATCTCGCAAAAAGCACATCGAAAAGCAGCTCGGTGTATTCTCGCCAAGTCCGATCTATATGATGCAGTTGAAAAAGGAATATCTCGCCATAGGGAGCCATGAGGATGCCGTTTTCGTGGATCAGTGGCTACAGGTATGCCAGGAGCGAAAGCGAGCCGTACACGAGCACCAGACCCGTCAGAGAGTCGCTTTAGAAATTGTTGCGAGTCACCGGAACCGTAAGATCCTGATCATGAGTGAGTCTATCGCTGCCGTTGATCAACTGTGGGGTGCTTTGCGACGAGGAGGAAGTGCGAGAGTCAGCGTCTACAAAGAGCATTCAGCCATGCCGAAATTCTTCCGCAATCAGAATGTGAATGATTTCAAGTTTCATGAAGGGGCCCGTCAGGGTGTGATGGTCTCTGCTAGGACTCTAGATGAAGGCATGGACTTCCCCGATGTGGATCTTGTACTGATCCATTCATCGTCATCGAATGTGCGCCAGTTTATCCAACGGAAAGGCCGAGGATCTAGAGCAGCCGGCGCTGAAGATACGCTGATATTCAGGCCCTTCGCTATTGGGACTTCAGATGAGATTGCGATTACAAACATCATCAAAAGTAAGGCGCTGCCAAGTCATGCCATCAAAATTGTCGATGTGGAAAACAACCCAATCGAGATGGACATCACAGAACGGAATCAGATGATCAGGTTGTCGCTACTCACCAACGATATGATTAGGTTTGAGAACAGACGACAACAACGAGCTCCGTGGGGCCTGGCTAAGAAGATTCGCAAGTTTAAACGCAAAGGTGGCGTCTTCTATTGGGATGAACAGACAACTGAGGTCAAAGTCAACGTCGATGGCACTTGGCATACAGTTGGGAAAGCCCACATCAAGATCCCCACCGAGAAGGGCAGCAGAAGCGGCTTCACTAGCCCACCACCCACCGCAGAGGAGTTGTTCGGCAGATGAAGCAATTACCAGTAAATGAACAGTTGAACCTAGATAAAATAAAGTCAATGTTAAGATGGATGGATGTAGATGGAATGACTCCTGGTAAAATTACGTTCATGGCGTATGCCGTTGATATAGTTAGATGGCTAGTTGCTGAATTGGAGAAGAAAGAATGAGTGACTTAGCCGATGATGGAACACCCATCCTGAACAAACCTGTGAGAATGTTCTTTCCGAAAGTCCAGGAAAAGGTAAGCGACAGAAAATGTCCATCGTGCAACGAACCTATCTCAGGACACAGAGATCCATTATCAGTAAAGGAATATCAGATTAGTGGACTTTGCCAGAAATGTCAGGATGGAACATTCAATGCTTCGACCGATAGGAATGCATACTGTGACTATTGGAATTGCCCTGATATTGGCGTTGGAATCATGCATCATCCATATTGCGGCCAACCACCTGGTAACATCTGTGTATTTTGTGCTAATGAACTGGAGGAATGTACTTGCCAAAAATAACTGAATTTGAATTGGAAAAATTAAACCTTCTTTACGAAGGCGCTGAGATGTTCAACAACTACTACAAGCAACTGGCTGTCATCTACCAATTTGATCCTAACACCCAGATGATCCTCACTGATTCGGGCGAGATAGTCAACAAAGATGATCCTCGAACGCAGGAAGATGAGATACCGCAGTTTGCCACAGAAGTATTTCTGAGACAGAACATCGTGGTCACAGATACCGCTATGCCTGTCACTGAAGCCTTCAAAGCCGTCGTGGCAGGTGCCACTGTCTCTCTTATGCAAACGCTTGCCCCTCAGCTCACCGATCCTGATGACTCGGCCCGTTTGAAGTATCTCCAGGACGCTCTCAGAGAGAAGATAAGCGTATGAAAAAATATTGTGATTTCTTTGGATGCGACTCAGATCCAATCGAAGTGCCGGACTACCCCACAATCGCGCCTGAGTTGATCCCAATCGACATACTCAAAAAGCACGATTGGGAGCTCCATCGGCATCGTGTCTTCTGTAAATTACATCGACCCTCAGTTTGGGGTGATAGCATCAGATTCAAAGAATTTCGAGGTATGGCCCTGTTTAAGTTCATTGAGGGGATCTTTCATAACGATGATATGCGGCCACGTCCTATTGGCTTCAAGTTTGTCGAAGATAAAACTGTGATGCTTCAGGATTACTTCATATTCTGGGATGAGAAGGATGAGGAGTTTATTCTCTACGGTAAGATGCCCGAAGATGCGCCCATAAGCACGCATGACATGATAGCAGTCCAATTCTTCTACAAAACTGATAATCGTGATGTGAGATCATTCCTGGCCGACATAGACGACAATCATGGGCCTAGTGCCGCCATGATTGATCAGTTTCTCGATGCGGTTGTACCAGAGGAAATGAAACAGATACATCATAAGATTACGAGTATGGCAATGGAACCCAAAAAAAGACGCCCTATCTAGAGTCGTTGTCGGAACTTTTATAAACTCATGAGTAGAATGACTCTTCAGTGGATTGGAATCTGGCTAAAAAATTTGTAGAGACTTTGATGACCGCGAATCTTCAGCAAATGATGAAAGAAATGGCGGTCGCAAATTTAGTGACCAAATGTCCCAGATGTGGTGAGGAATTTATTATACCTCGTGACATCAAAGATTGTCCAGCATGTGAGACCCGGCGACTCCGCAACACTAGATCGCATACATTCCGCCACCGAAATGACCCAGGGAGAGGATTTTTTGACTAGGAAATTGCACAAATCTTTATTAACCTGGGTCCTTTGTTACATTTGTTATAAGCCCCACCCGATAGGTGAAAAAAATGTCTAGTAAAAAAATTGCAACATTCGGATCGAAATATAAGATCCAAAGCGACTTTGATGAGCCGATCAACTTAGTGTTGAGAGAGCACATCGATCAGAACGAGGATTGGGAATACCAAGCCTATGTGGAACAACTCCATGAGCTTTTCGTTGAGCTCAATGAGCACTTCTTCGAAGGTAGACCACTACCAACACCAAGTATCGGTGTGAAGACACTACAGAAGAACCGCATCGGCAAATACAACCGTTCTCGAAACGAGTTTGCACTGCCCCATGAATTGATTTTCAATGCAGTAAACTTGCCCACCAGTGACCGAGATGAGAAAGCATCAGGTGACGTACCATTTTGGTATGTTGCACTTGAAATGCTGCATGTGCAAATGCATATGGGAGAGAATCTCATCTTCGAAGCTCCCATTTCTCGTGTTCATACATCGAAGTTCATGGACACAACTCAGGGATGGGGCATCACGACCAACAAAAAAGCCTGCGCAGTTGACGATGTAGTTGAAGGCACTTTCACAGAATGGCTTAAGATGAAAGGCATCGATTACAGCCTGCCATACACAAACAGTCTCAAGCAGGAACGCACTCCCAAACACCGCTGGTCCTGTGAATGTGAAGAGTTCTCCATCAAAGTAGAAGAAGGTAAAGATGCATCTGTGTTGATGTGTAGCCTTTGTGAAACTGCCTTCTCTCAGAAGGAAGGACTGCCCAGGGAGAAAGCAGAACCCAAGCGGAAGAAAGGTGCAAAGAAGCCTCGCAAAACCAACAGTAAGAAGAACAAAGTTGATGTCTCAGGTATAGACATCGGCATCCCTGCTTCTGAATTGCCATCTGCTAAAGAGATTCGGACCATGAGTGTCACTGATCTCCGTGGACTTGCCAGCCAGTTTGGTTACAAAAACAAAAACAAGCAGAACCTGATTGATTATCTGGTCGGCAAGATCATGGACGATGCAGAAGACCCTCCAAAGAAAGCGAAGAAACCAAAGGGCAAAACAGTTCCCAAAACAGTCGCAAAATCTGCGACCAAAAAAGCATCCAAAGCAAAACTCACTCCTGAATTGAAAGGACACTTTGAAGTGAAACCAATCAGGGATGAGGAAGGCAGTCCAGTTGGCTTCTTCTGCTTACACTGCGATGATGGCAAACATAGGAAGAGCAAAGCAGGAGCCTCTGCCCATCTGAAATCTGAGCACCCCAAAATCAAGCCCATCGCGGCATAGGGATGTCTTCTCAGGAAAGGAAACTGGCCCAGATATCCATTGATAGCATGGCTTGGATTAGGCTTCGTGCTATGAAGCCTCCCGAGATCAGCACTATGGGTGCCTGGGCCTCCCACATCCTAGAACAGCACTCGTTACAGGGAGATGAAGCGTCCAAACTGTTAACACAGGGCTTCGTGCATAAGGATAAATTCGAGGCTTTGATGCGTAGAGTGCAACATCTAGAAGAGAAACAGATGAGCCTGCCCGACATTGAGGGGGTGGACACGGAAGAAGACATCCGACAAACCCTCATTGATGTTGATTTGGCCTCTCTAAGCCTCGCTGAGCTGCGCCGGTGGGGAGAGGCGTACCAAATGACCGCCAGATCAAAGAAGGGGCTCCTGAAGGGTTTACAGGGCCACCAGGACAGCCTTCTAGGTCTGGAGGAGGAATAAAAGTCCCTCGTAGGACACGCTGAAGTAATACCCCAGCGAGGAGCCGTAGTGCCAGGCTCCGATACACATAAGTGTACCCATCCCAACCCGGCACCGCTTTGCCTACGATTGAAGAGTAGTTAGATCGTGGGGGGTTTCATAACCTGATTTCAGCAAAGTCTACTTACGCCCCTTCTCACCACATCTCTACACGATGTTAGGAGTGAGTTTGCGAAGGTTCGATTCCTTCGTGGGGCATGGGAGATAGTCTAGCCTGGTCCATGATAGGAGCATCCCGGGAAGCCTAAGATTGATCATCGAGGGCCGATCACTCCTGACGTTGGTTCGAATCCAACTCTCTCAATGAAGGCAATGCACCGTCAAAGCCTCACGGCCCGGCCACTCATAACTACAGGATCATTTATCCGCAAGTTAGATGCATCGGGTGCACCCTTCTCAACTCTTAACTGGCTTCGGCTTGATCGCCATACGCACACCATCGATACCCTGAATGGTTCGGTATGCAATGGGAGGATTATCTGCCACAACTCTACGGGCCTCATACAATACGGATCTGACGCTGCCGTCTTTGATCCCTAGTGCCTTTGCGATGCGCTTGTTGGGCCAACCAAAATCAAACGCCCCGATCCATACCTGAGCTTGTTGTTCACTCATGACATCTAGAAAAGGCTCAGCGGCATGCTTCAACTTGTCTAGGTCACTTCTCACAGGATGCCGTGGTTTTCTATCCACGCTAAGGGTCATTTGGACGGTTTTATATCTAGTTTTCGTGACATTTATATATGCGATACTGACTCCCTCTGTCATGCCATGCAGCACAACGATCAGCCATGCAGCCTTAAGTGAAGACGAACCATCCACCGATAGGACTTGCGAGAACGAGGAACCCCATACTGCCGGATCTCATTTCGTAACTGTCAACGGAAGACGCATCTCGTTCTGAGATTGGGATAACTATATAAACCTCCATCCATGTCCCAACGATTCCATGACCGAAGCCACCTTTAAGAGTGTCATCAAGCAAGTCGAGGCTAAACTTGGCGCAGATGCAAGCCAACAACAGATGCGAGAATACTTGCAGGCTGTTGAAGAACAAAAGAAAGTGCCAGGTTTGGTGAAATATTTCGACGGTCAGAATGGATCTCTGGATCTTGATATCGATGTCACTCCCGTTGCCAAAAAATCTAATGCGCAAGTACCCGCGCATATCCAGGAAAGGTTGGCTGAGATAGCAAGCAGATTCAAACTTGAAATCGCTGAAGTTGAGAAGCAGTACGTCAGCAACTTCAATGATCCTGTTCTCACTGAAGGATTAGATGGTGAGGATCGTGAGCGAGAAGCATGGACTTCTATCGTTCTCGATGCCAGCCATGCTGTCACGATGGGAGCTCGTAAGGGTGCATACACTTTCGTTCTATTTCAAGTTGATTCAGAACCCGGCAGTTACGACAAGTGGGTGAAGAAACCCGGCGCTCGCTCAGAGAAGGAACAAATCCAGGTGCCCACAGGTATCGCTGGTGGCTTCGGACTCTTCATCAAAGATGGTGATAATGACGAAGCAATCAGTGAGGTGAATTGGATTGGCGCTTTCGATAACAAAGGAGCCAAGTCATTGACTGAACTGAAACCCTTCACGGTCTATACTGCTGAGCTGGAAAAAACCAAGCGAGGCTTCACGATACCTGATGTATTTGAGTATGAAGTAGTTGAAATAAAATCACAGAAAGAACTGATCGATACGATGAAACCATTGGTCGCAAAATTAGCGAAGGATGCGGCCTACTGGGAGAAAGCAAAGATCGGTAAGAAGAGCAAGCAGGTAGTCATCGAGGCACGCATTCTAGATGCCCGAAGTGATATCCATGAGGAGACAGGCAGACAATCTGCAAGCCTCAAACTGACCACTGCTAACCCTGAATTAGAAGGCGAACCACCAGTGATCTGGGCTCGCTTCTGGGGTGATGGTGCCAAAGATGCATTCTCATACGGTGCCCGATCCCATGTCCTGATAGGAGCATCGGCCAAGCATGATGAAGAATTCGGCAACCAGTTTAATGGCCGTTGGATCATGCCCATTCGTGCGTATGAGCGCACAACTCGGCCCACCATGCCTCCCTATCAGGAGCCGTGATTCGGATGGGCATCGAAGATGTCCTGAAGGAGTTGTGTGATTGCAAACCATGTGAACTGGATAGACATAATGTATCTCAAGCAATCTTCTCAGCGCTTCAGTCTGAATATATGATAAGAACGAGTGAAGCTCGTTTGGCTTTAAAGGCATTCATCAGTGAGCATGGTAACTTTCTTACTGGTTTCGATATGAATAAACTGTTTAGCTCTGCAACGATGACTGATCAACTGAAGGGGAATGAATAGATGGGATCAGGATTAGAAGGGCTGGCTGAGCTGGCCCATAGGACCCCCGTTGCTGTCCGTGTTGAGGATCGTGATGTCAAAGCACTAACAGGAGATGACTTAGCCAATGCCACTGATTGGTTTTTAGTTGGAGGCTTCGGATCTCCAGGTGTAGGTAAAACTCGAATGGCCATGACTATGGTTGAAGATCATGTTGAGTTGAGAGCCGCTGAAGATGAATGGATCGTTAAGATGTTCCAACACAATCCAGAACAGATGCAAAAACTGCTCGCGGCTCCTGAGAAGGTTCGTAGATCATACTTGAGAGCTGCTCACATGGTGATCTACTTGGACTTCGATTTGAAGGGAGCCCAACCACTGTTCAAAATGCAAACAGTGAATAAATCCCTGAACAAGTGCTTTCACTATATGCCATGTTCAGATTGGGAAGATGCCTATGCCAACATGAAAAAAGGTATGGCGATGCTGAAGGAACATGAAAAGCGATGGGGTCGCATGGGCTGCTGGTTCATCATCGACAACGCAGATAAAGCATGGGCCCACTGCCGAACTGACTTCGTGTATGGTGTAACTGGCACTGATATGAATACAATGATGGCTGATATCCGAATGAAACATCCCGGCAAAAACTCGGAGGCAAAGAAAGTCCAAGCAGAAGCCATCAATGAAAAGATGGATTATGGCGTGATCAACCCCATGCATAATGAAGAATGGATGGATCGCATGGTTGGATCAGGATATCATATGATGATTCTGAGTCCACCTAAAGACAGAATCATTGTCATTGGAGAGATTGGCGGAAAGAAAATCAAAGAGAAAGTCATCGAATTGGGTGGCGCTAAGAACAACCGCCATGCCATGCATTACATATGGGAGTTATACACATCTGAAGATGGTCATACTTACTTCGCAAAATTAGCGAAGACACGATACACTGGGAAGAAAGGAGATGTAGTTACGAACCCTCACTGGCATAAACTCAGGATGCAGATGGAAAGACTTGAGAAGGAACAACTCGCAACCAAAGCCATTCGTCATGCCAAGTTTGATTACTTCGATGAGTTGCCTGACCTAGACAACCTGCCTATCGTTGACGAGCAACCTGCCACTACATTCCTAGATAACATTGAGATTACTCCACCTATGTCTGATGATCCATTGGGACAACTCCCCGCTATTCCTGGCCTGGATGACATCGAGATTGATGATGAACCCAGTGGCCTGGCTGCACTTGCCAACACTGGTTATGATATAGTTGTTGAAAAGTTCGAGAAAGCAGTTAAGGATAATCCTGTCAAGATCCCCGATCTAAGTCATGTATTCGATGATGTTGAGATTGATGCTAAGGATGATCTACTTGATGTGCAAGTGAAAGTCAGCAACGCCAACAACGAATATAGTTGGAGTGGTGTTTGTCAGACTTGCGGAAAGAAGAAAGATAATGTCTCAACTGGCAGTGCATCGTGTTATGAATGTGATCATCCCGGTGGTAGTATCGTAGTCGATCTGACTTTGACTGACAATCCTCCTGATCCCAATGCAATCATCACTGAAGTAAAGGAAGTTGACTTGGATGACTTGGATATCGACAGCGACCTCGCAGACGGCACTGACGAGCCGCTTTTACCGAGGGCCACCCAGATACTAGACGACCCAGAACCGTCGCCTGACGAGGCTCCTAGACCCCATGAAAACGATTTCCTGAGTGAATCAGTCATCGCATCAGCCAAAGATAAGGGCCGAGGCAAGTACCATTTCTGGACTGACTGTCCACGACTCAAACGGATCAAACCTGGCAACCGTTTGACCATCGATTATGAGGATCAACAAATGGAACCCGAGTTGATGGGCAAACGCAGTGCCTGTCCAGTATGCGAGAGTATGCGCGAGGAATACTTGAATCCTGAAGGTGGCGGCGTAGTTGAGTCGCAGAGTAATGGGCCCCCAGATATTGGGTCATCAGATGAAAATAACTTAGACGATATCGAGATACCAGATTTTTAAGGTGATAAAAAATGAGCGAAGTATTTTCATTCAATGGAACAACCGAACAGTGGCGCAACTTCTTTGACCATGCTACGATGAACTATGAGATCAAACAGATTCTAGTTGACGTGATCAACGAAGGTAAAGATAAAAAACTATTCACATCTGCAACTCCAGCAGGTATCAAACATACTTGGGCCACAGTGAGGGGTCTAGGCTTTGAGCTCGTTGGCTCAGGTGAGTTTGTCGTGAACACCCCCGACCTCAAAAATGTCCTCGATATTATGAAGAAAGGCCGGAAATATACTGGCACTATTCAGGGTAAGAAGCTCATGCTCTCCGATGAGGAGGGCCAACACAGACCTACTTTGAAGTTGGCCTCTATCGAGAAGCATAAGAACGACGGCAAGTCATTCGTCAAACCTAATGTAAAGACAGGAAAGCGACATCAGATCAGCCTGACTTCAACAGAAGAAGGCTTACCAATTCCCACCAACCCACCTAAGAAGGGCGCTAAGTCCAAAGGTTGGGAACAGATTGTTGGCTTTGATGCTGAGTTGCTACGACAGAAACTCAAAGATGCTCGCACTCTCGGGGCCAAGTCAATGGTTCTAAAAACCAGGGAAGGTGAAGACACGAACAGCGGCATGGTGATCACGCTCAAGTCAGACAAAACCAATGCGCCCATTGAAGACACCGAGCTCATTGAGTTTGAATATGGTGAGGCCAAGTTTGATTGGGAGTATCGCTTTGCTACGCAGCATCTACAGCATGCCATCTCACTGCTTCGTGACACTGTGTATCTCGGCATGACTGATCAGTTGTATCAGAAGAAGAACCCCGGCTTGTGGATACTGACCCATGTGATGAACGAGAACGGTAAGGTGCCCACACCTGAAGTCACTGCTGGCTACTTAATCGGCACGATGAAGGAGAAGAAAGATGGATAAGCAAATGGCTGACATGATAATAGCCATGCTTAGCCAGCAAAGTAAGATACTTGACATGGTGATGGACATGATCAATACTTCCTACGAACCTCCCTACGAATCAGATGCAGAAGTGGAACGACGTGAAGCGAGAGAAAAAAGAGACATTGAATCCCATGAGGCTGGTATGGCATTTTGTGAGACTGCCGTCAAGTGGATGGAGAACAACACCCCTCCTCATGCATTTGGTTCCCGTCAAAAGTTAGAGGAGTTGAAATCTGGTGGCTGATACTCTCTGTCGCCGTGGTGAGAAGTTCAAAGAACAACTGATCGCACACAACGATAAGGAGTGTGATCGCAGATGCCCTGCACTTAAAGCTCTCTCAGGTATCCTAGTGGGCCATTGGCTTGCTAACATCGAGACAAAGGATCTCATCCAACTGACAGACATCATCATCATGGCTCGTGAGAAGGACCCCAACATGGAACCTGCTGCTGTACAGGAAGCAATGAAAATAGCCCGAGAATCTCATAAGGTAGCATAGATGTACGCCGAGATACTCTCCCCTACTAAGATGGACATGTATCTCACCTGTCCTGAACGCTACTGGCATACTGTGGAAGCCGGCACCACAGAGAAGCATTCGTTCTCAGCCCATGTTGGATCATGCTTTCACGAAGCAATGGAAGTCTATGTCAAAGCGAGATACAAAACTGACTTCAGTAATTGTGTAGATTGGGTCATCGCAAATGTCGAACCCTTCAGCAAGTCAGTGAGGGATGAAGCCATCCGAATTGCTGAGCGATGGATCTATCATGATGACACTCATCTACCACGCTTCGAGAAGATCAGTGCAGTTGAGGAATCGTTTGGTCCACCTGACTCTACGATCAGAGGCAAGCCCATCAACGCTGCTATCAAATTTGATAGTGGTCTGAAAGTCAGAGGCATCATAGATATCGTATGGGAAGATGGAGATACCATCGTAGTGGGTGATTACAAAACCCAACGCTACATGATCGATAGTGAGGATCTTGCTGCCAAAACTCAGGCTCAGTTGTATGCCTTAGCCATCCACAAATTGACAGGTAGGATGATCCGAGTTGAATTCTACATGATCAGATATCCTGAAGGTGGACCAGTTGTATGGGCCCCGAAGGAAGAAGATTACCCTGACATCGAAAGTTATTTGTGGGCAATCCAAAATAGGATCAGGAATGATTCAACTCATGTCGCTCAACCCTCACTGGAATGCCGTTGGTGCCCATTCAACTACACCTGCAAGCCCTTTGATATGTGGCACACTGCTGCGCCTGGGAACGAACCGTTGCCTGCTACGCTTGAACTCGAAGCCATAGTAGCCAAGTATGATGAGTGGAATGCCAAGCGCATCACAGCGGCTAAGATGGAGGATGACTTCAAGCATGCTGCTTTGCAGGTCATGAGTCAGGAGCACATCGACAGATGCGGCAAGTTTAAAGTGACGAGGAGAGCCAAGCGAAACTATGATCAACAGGGACAAATCATACTGGCCGAGAACGATGGTAAGATACCGCCACACATGGCAGTAACTATGTCACAACATCAGTTTACCACTTACGGGAAGCCCTATTTACAGAGAGTGAGAAGATGAATACGAACAATGAAACTAAACTAGATCGGCAGGAGCTGGAGATACTCAAATATTTTCTCATCCCTGAAATGAAACGAGTTGTGCCTTCGAAGGTTTTACCTAGATTACGTAAGACATTTCGAATGCAAGTCACTAAGAAGGGAGTTTCTAAGAAATTCCAAGCACTGGCAGGTAAAGGTTACTTGCAGAAGATTGACGCAATAGGACCGAATGTGTATAGAATCATGCCTGGGATGCGAGAAGAGATTGAAGAGGCTTGCAAACATTTACCGAAGCGCAGATGAGTCTCAAAATTTGCGACCGCTGTAATGGTGCACGTGAAGTTGTACATGATGTACTAGGAATAACCATTTGTTCTGACTGCAACGGACTTGGCCTGATCGAAGAAGAAGTTGAAGGCTTTCGTATCACTGCTGAAGAGATGAACAAACTATACCAAGCCAAAGAAGCACAAACGAGGCAGTTGCATGCATGCGATAAGAAGAAGCAGGCATACATGTTGCTTTGTCGCTTCAATACTGCTGGCCCAGATGGTCCTGAGAGTGGGAACAAAGGACTGTGTATGATTGATATGCGAGGGGGAACCATGAACTTCTGCATCGGCCAATGCTTACATGGGAAGAACAAAATTGTCAAAGGGGTTGACAACGAGTGGGTACTGATGCGCTAACTCCTGCTTTCCCTCGTTCAATCTATGGCCTACGGGAAGTAGGTAATAAGATGGTCGAAGGCCAGTGGATGGTCGCCAAAGCAGAAGAAGCGGTTCAGATCGTTGCACGATCCAATGGCAAATGCTCAGTCTTCACCAGCCACAATTCATACCCGGGCCACGGTGATGATAAGATTGTGGATGTCAAACGGGTACGCATCCATAAAATGTTTTTCGATCTGGATCACAAAGAGAAGCCTGAGAATGCTTTCGTGGATCTCGTCAAACTATACCAGTTGGCAGAAGAAGAACGATGGCCGTGGGAAGCATCCTACTCAGGTGCAAAAGGCTTCCACTTCTTTATTAAATTGGACCCCGCCATATATCCGATAGATTTGAAGGTACAGGACGATGAGACCATTGACTTGCGTGCCTACTATATGGCCGTTGCCGCTTGGTTGACTCGCAAACTAGGATTGAGAACAATAGATACTATGGTTGCTCAGCCCAAAGCAGTCCATCGCATATGGAATACTAAGCACTTCAATAAAAAGACCGGTAAATCAAATGGTCGTTACTGCATTCCACTTACTCCTAGAATGATTGAAGATTGGACTTTCGAGGAGATAGTTGATTCATCTTACAAACCCAATGAGGGTTTCGCTGCCATCAAGCAGGAATGGAACGAGGATAAAGATTGGTTCACCTTTGCTGAATTCCTGGCCGAGTATCATATTCATCCCTACATGAGATCCGATGACGAATCCAACTTTGAGTTGCTCATGTTGTCTGACTACTTACAACCAGAGAATGCCAAAGACAAAGCCAACTGGGAGTGGTTCAAGCGTCAGATGCCTGATCCCTGCGTCCACAACTCGATGTACAACATGAAGAACCCTCCACATGTTGCTCGCTTCGCCAGTGCAGTTGCTTGGCGTGGTGCTGGTGTTGATATGCTGTGGGTGGATCAATTTTATCAGCAGAAAAAATACGCCGATGTACATCGGCATGCTCAAAGAAGAGCCAACTTGAGAAGCATTTGGAATCGTGGCCCTGGATCAACTAGACCCCATCTTCCATTGTATCGCTACCCAAGTTGCAAAAAATTATACTTAGGCGGCATCTGTATTGGTCCTGCTTGCCCGAAATTTAACAGATATCTACAGGAGGTGAACCATGAAGTCCAGCGTGATGATAAAGGTAAGTGGCTCGAAGATCTTAAAATTGTTGCGTAAGTGCTCGGAGTGCGGAGGTCGCTCTCTAGGGGGCTGTTGTCCATCCTCACCGTGGAAAACCTGCCAGGGGTGTGGAATTATCTACCCGAAAAAAGCGGCCCGCTGCGTGCGTTGTAGGGCCCGCCGGAAGGCATGGGATGATAAGGGATACCTCAACGAAGAGATGCTTCATGGCTTGATCCGCAAACTAATCAACTTCAATACTACTGCATCATCTGATGACATCGTGAGGATAGTTCAACGGCAAGCCAGACCTGTAGTGCTAGATCACTATGATATTCGAGAAGCAATCATGACAGTGAGGGGCAATGGGTATTAACGGCAACAATCCCACGATGGGTGAGTTGAAATTCATGCAACTGTATCCCGACGCCGAATTTATAGATGGTTGGTGTGACTTTTGGTTGTATAATTGCTATATTGAAGTGAAGGATTGCTTCAGGGGTAAGATGGGTAGATATTACATATTCCTAGAACACCATGAGCAACTCATCGAATCAGTAGGAATGTATTTCTTCGTGCTTAAGAAGAAAGTGCAGAACTCTACACCTATCATTCATCACGTCAAGTGGATGCCTGCTTGTGCCATCACCTATGATGAAGATCATATTGAAACCAGAGGAGGACGAGATCAATTCAGAATCCCGTGGCGAAAAATTTGGCCCGATGTAATGCAATTAGATAAAAGGAGGAATCAATATAGTACACCTACTCGCAGACTTACGAGAGAAGGCAACAGTAAAAGCCGTTAATGCCTATCCTGAGCACATCGAATGGACCACACTCCAGGCTGGAGACTACGCCTGCTCAGATGCATGCTGTGGCTTCGAAAGGAAAGAAGCGGATCTTGATACCATGAGCCAAGTGCTCACTCAGATCAACGAGCTCAAGCAACGGTATCAAAACTACTACCTAGTTGTCACCAAGCGCACCAGCAAATGGACAGGAGATGGTCGCTACGCCCCCCGTATCAATTTTGTCGGGAGTTGTGCCGTAAGGGGAACCCCAATTCAATGGTGCCATTCTTACGAATACATGCTGGATCTCATGCATGCTATCATCAGAAAGAATCATGACTCCAAGCATCGTGGAGATGGTGAATTCTCAACTGTCCGACATGTGAAGAAGAAGGACATCTCGGTGAACATACTGACATCCCTCCCTGGCGTTGGTCCTACGAAGGCTAAAGCAATCCTTCAGGAGTTTGGATCAGTGGCAAACTTCGTGAATGCTGAGCCATCTGATTGGACTTGCATCGATGGGATAAGTATAAAAACATGCGACCGGATTCTAGATGCATTGTATCGGGAAGTGTGAATGTCAGAAATAGGAAAAGGGTTCATAGTTACAGTCTTAATCATATTGTATTTAGTGATGATCGCTTTTGTAGCACCTATAATCTATGACTATTTATTGGCCAAAAGAATGAGTAATAAGATACAACGAGACTATGGCATCAATCCTAATCACGACCATTGGAGGGGAGATGAGTCGTAGAAGAACCGTCAAACGATTGAAGCAACGGGAGAGTGCCGAACCCGTCAGCACTAAGAAGAACCTACGGTTCCTCAACTCATGGGCATGTGAATACTGCTGGCGCACTGGGCGGCTAGTTGAATTCAAATTCTCTCAGGGTGCCAACCGTTCCTTCACGACTAATCGTGCTCTCATCACCTGCCCAGTTTGTAAGATCAGGATGCCTCATACTCTCTCCAAGTGGTCCGAGCAACATGATCGCATCACAGGAGATACACCACTATGGCGAGCCACCTTTCTGCCAGGTGTGATGGCTTGGGCGAGGAACAATCTAGAGATTGTGCAGACCGGTAAGGTGCCTCGTGATGAGCGACAAGTGCTTACAATGCGGAAGAACTCAAACGACTTTACCTTCAAACAATACCAACGCATCATGAAGAAATGGGATAGCGTAGCGAGGAATAAAAAAGATGAATGAAATTTGGACTGAGAAGTATCGCCCTAAGACCCTAGATGATTTCCAAACTCATAAAGCCATCATCAGGACACTACGATGGTACGTCCAACAAAAAGACATGCCCAATCTGCTTTACTATGGTGAGCCGGGCATCGGTAAGACTGCTCTCGTTCATGCTTACGGCAGGGAGCTCTACGGTGAATACTTCAATGACAACTTCACTGAGAAGAATGCCTCTGATGATCGTGGCATTAATGTAGTGCGTACCGATATCAAAGAATATGCTGAGTATGCTCCCGAAGGTGATTTCGATTTCAAGATCCTCTACTTGGGTGAGATAGATGGACTCACAAAAGACGCTCAGGATGCACTTAAAAGGACTATTGAAACTAGTGCTGACACTGTACGTTTTATGGCAGATTGCAATTCCCTTCGTAATCTTATACCGGCGATAAAGTCACGCTTCTGCCGCATCTTTGTGCGCAAGCCCAGCACAGGAGAGGTTGCTATGAAGTTGCACGATATCGCAGACAGTGAGGGGGTGATGGATGATCTCGATGAGAAAACGATAGTGACCATCGCTGAGACTGCATCTGATATGCGCAACGCCATACAGTTGCTGCAAGCGCTACCCTTCGACGGTCTGACTCCGATCACCCCTGACTTTGTAAAACAACTCGCACCTAATCCATCACCGCTAACAGTCGCAAATTTAGTGACCTCGCTTTTCAATAAGGCTGACCCTAAAGAACGAGAACAAAAACTGAGTTACGCAATGGAGGAAGCAGGTTGGGATGGGTATGCTGTGTTGGAGTTGATGTATGATCTCATCTACAAAAAAGATGCGAAAGACTTACACAAAAAATCCATGCTGCTTGATATCATCGGGGAGTATATGCACCGCCTCAGTCAGCCATCTAATAAGATGATCCAAATGAGATGCTGCCTCTCTGCTATGCAGGCGGTGATCGGATGAAATTATTGGAACTATTTCAGAAGGCCGCCCCGGAGGTGTTGGAACGGATTGAGCAGGTCTGTATATTGGCCACAGATGCCGCTGAGTTGTTGAAGGAGTTTGCAGAACATAGATCAATTACTGAAGGAGATGTAGTTGGAATCAAGGAATGGCTCAAGCGATACGAGGAGTTGATCGGATGACTTGCGTTGAGTGCTGGAGCGACATGACTCATGAGTGCTTAGACTGCCCCGCTGTATTGTGTGAACCTCACTGGGAAGAACACCAGTGTAATCATCGTATTCACTATAGCATATGGCGAAAACCACACTGTCAACAGGGAATCATAATTGGAACATCATGTGATCGGTATCCTGAAAATGGTGACTATGTTTGCGGATCACATATTACTTATCCAGGTAAACTGTGTTGGGATACAGCAGATGTAAAATTTCATGGCATGGGCATGAATGGTTTACAATTCTGTCGGCCCTGTTCATTCAATCCTGTGACCGAATTAAATATTTGTTACTGTAACTGTTAACATGCCTAACGATACATCTTACGAACAATACAAAACCCTAGTGGAGAGGGGCGTGATCACTGATCAGCAAGCCCATGTCTTCTGGGGCTACTTACACTATTCGGGCTACTCACAACCTGTTACGGACAGTGAGATGGCCACTGCTTTGCATAAGGATGATGTCTACTTCGTCAGGAGAAGGCGCAATGAGCTCTACAAAGCAGGTGTGTTGGAATCAGTTGGCAAGCGTATGTGCACCATCACAGGTATAACTTGCCATGTATGGAGAGTCGTGGCAGGTGTCACTTGGGGAAACTTCCGAGGCTACATGATTACTTGGCGAGAAGATGCAAAGAAAACTATATGTCCAACTTGCGGCGGAAGCGGCAAGATCATCGATGTCAGCGACATCACAATTGAGGATTAAAATGGAAAAAAACGTGGAAACGAAACATTGCCACTTCGAAGATTTCGAATGCGAAAGTACTGTGAGTCATGTTGTGGTCTACGAACAACGCATGAAAGGACATGTCATCGCTGAAATGCATGAGGGTTATTGCGAAAGTCACATCGAGGAGGCACTTGACTTCCTCGGTGAGATGGGAGGTTGTTTTGAGATAGAAGATTGGAATCTAAAATATGATATTTATCGTATGCAACAGAAGGAGATGGCATGAACTTCAGAGATCCAAAAATTGCTAAGATGTGGTTTGACGACCGTTGGTATCGTAGAGGATATACCCTATTTTTGGCTACAATAGCCACCATCCTCATAATATGGGCGGTGTATTGATGGCTAATCCATTTGAACCCAATTCAGTTCCCGATGGTATGGTGAGGATCATCCACAAATCATCTGTTCATCTTCAAAGAATTGCTTATAACTTCCAAAATATGTTCAGCGACATCCAAGCCATCCTAAGTCACTTTCAAAAGGAGGAAGAAGAATGAGATATGTATCAATTGACATCGAGACCACTGGTCTCAGCCCACAGAAACATAGCATACTTGAGTTTGCTGCCGTGATCGAAGATACCCAGACCTATGCTACTGTTGAAGATCTACCTTACATCAATTTTGCTTGTAATAAAAAACATATGACTTGGGATCAGGACACACTTAAATTCCATTTGAAGAATGATTATTTTGATCATCATGAAAATCTCAAACAAGTCACTATTGACTACTTACCGGAGCGATTCAAAGGATTCCTACGAGACAATGGTTTCGCACCATTTAGTAAAATTATCGTAGCGGGTAAGAACCTAGCACGTTTTGATCTCCAATTCCTGGAGAAGATCAAAACATGGAATCGCATGTCTAATATAGCACACCGCGTACTCGATCCTATCATGCTCTACATGCGCCCTGACGACGAGGAACCGCCTAACATGGCTACATGTATGACCCGGGCAGAACTGGAGCTTGAGAGCGCCCATTACGCCCTCGGTGACGCTCGTGATGTCATACGACTGATCCGCCACGGCATGGGGTTGGAATTATGACAACTAAAACGGTGACGTTATTTCCACTTAAAACTCTAGATAAAAGAATCAAAGATTTGATCCATACAATGAATGGAATAGATGAGAAGAGTACTCATTGGTGGGTACAGGGCGACAAATTGTGCGTCCATTATTATAGGGAGAAAAAATGAGTCACGATAGAAAAGCAAACACAGAAAAAGAAGAGGATCATCCGTTGCATCCATCATTGAAAGCGGAAGTTGAAAACGTACTGAGAGAAATCTACGGCGGTGAGATCCCCTATGCTGAAGGTGATAAAAACCGCTGCCGTATCAAGCCGATGTTTCGCGACGCTGAATTCAAACGCTGCATACTTAAGAAGAGCCATGAACATCACCACTATGATGGCGAGGGTCATCTCTTTTTAATGGAGAAGTAAGATGAAGTGCGCATGGTGTGGACGGGATTATTGGATGCACAGCAATGAGCACGACCATGATGGACAACATTTGATCTGTAGAGTCCCTCCCCCCAGAGGGATATCTACCGGATTACTTCACGGTTTATGATCCATAACATTGAGGTTCCTCTTCAAGCAGAATCCTACGAGCTCAATGGCCGGGAGGTCATCGAGATGTGGGTTGATGGAGAGAAGAAGATAGTTGATCCTCCTTTCTGGCCTTACTTCATAGTTAAAAATCACGCTATCGAGTGGGAGAAGGTGGGCGAATACAGAGCAGAACGGGTCGTGGTTAAACCTATCACCACTCTCGAACCGATACCTGCGATGAAGTATTCGTTCCCTTCCGTTGCTCCCATTCAACAACTCAATTTTGGATACCTAAAGCAACTTGAGAAAGAAGGTAAGTCACCTGTTGTTGAAAATCATCTGCGGTTCATCGAGAGGGTTGCCGTAGATGCCCCTGACTTCTTCAGGCAGTATCCCAATAAGAAGAACGATATCCTATGCTTTGATATCGAAACCCTCACTGAAAACCATGTCCCAAAGGACAATATAATCGCAATTGCAATATCAGACGGAGAAGAAATATTTTATGAGGACGTTACTGGAGGAACTAGCGAAGCATATTTGCTCGAATGGTTTAAAGATAATTGGAGTAAAATTGACCCTGATCACGTCATTGGATACAACCACAAAGGTTTCGATATCCCTCGAATACTCAAACGGTGTATTCAGCACAACATCCCTATCAATTGGGTCGGAAGAGATAACGAAACACCACCCCTCACTTCAAAATTTCGACTCGAAGAAGGAATTATACGAGGTAGGTGCATGTTCGATGTGTGGGAATCAGTTGATTCCGACCAAACTTTACTTGGGAATGTCAAAAATAATCGACTTAAAACTATCGCTCGTTACAGAGGCTTTCCAGCAATCGAAGAAGAGCTCAGCAACACAATCGAGTTGCTCAAAGATCCACCTCGTCTACGGAGGTACAACGAAAGTGACGTGCTTGCCACTCTCAAGTTGTACGCTGGCTATATGTATGAACACTCAACGGTGGCAAACCTTATTGGATTCCCTTACGATGAAATCATTAACCCAAAAGGAGCTCGAAGAGGTAAAGATAAAACTCAAAAAGGACGAGCTAGAGAAGGGATCACCACTCTCATTGGGAGAATTGCAGGCGCTCGGGGAATGGGCCAGGGAGGGTTCGTAGAAGATGGCAAAAACTCAGATCGATATCCTGAAATCTTCTATGATCAATCACACCTGAAAGCCACGAAGCGAAAAGCATACTATCAGGGGGCCATCGTTGGTCTGTTCAAAGATGGTAAGATGCTTCAACAGGACGAAGTGTTGGGTGAGATGTATTCACCTACGATGCACGCTGATTATTGTTTCGCGGGAGATACTGATATCCTGACCAATGAGGGGTGGAAGAACATAGAAGATATAGAAGTGGGTACTAATATCGCTACTTTGAATACGCAAAATAAACAAATCGAATATCAGGATGTCATCAACACTAATACATTTCATTCACAAAGAGCCTATCATATTAAAACGCAGGGAGTGGATCAATTAATAACCCCTAATCACAGAATAATTTATCATGCTAGAAACCGGAATCCTAATCGCATTATCACAGGAGAAAAAGGTAATGATGAAATGTGGAAAGATAACTATGAGATTAAAGCGATCAAAGATTTGCAGGATTTTGTGGCTATTCCTCATTTCGGAGAATGGGATCGTCCAGGTCTAAATACAATTAACATAGGTGATTATTCTTTTGAGGCTAATATATTTATCGAATGGTTAGGGTGGGTAATCACTGAGGGGACGATTCAGGCTAAAATAAAAGGCCGACAATATCCGAGCATCAGAATTCAACAGACCAAACCAGAAAATATCCCAATCCTTAAAGAAGTGTTTGATAAGTTAGATATTCATTTTACTCAAAATGTGGGATATAGAGAATCCGTCAATTCTTATGGAACTATATATCAACTTAAAGAGAAAGAAATTCATACTTTTTCAATTCATAATACAAAATTCGTTCAACTTATAAATCAATGGATGGGAGGAGGTATAATTCGTTCAGGTAATAAGAAGATACCTCGATATCTGTTGGACAATATGTCTCAGAGCCAGTGCAGATTATTATTCGATACAATGATGAAAGGTGATGGATGTATATCTTCCTCGCACCAAACTTACGAAACTAAAAGCAGACAACTAGCGGATGATTTCCAGGAACTTTGTTTGAAAGCAGGTTATTGTGCTTCAATAAGACCTTATGAACAGACACATAATAATCGCAAATTTCCGATGTTTAGAATAAATATTCAAATATTCCGTAGAAATGTTATTCGAAGGCGTCATGTGAAATATATCCCCAATTTCAATGATACAACATTTTGTGTGACTGTACCCAATGGAACAGTTGTGTCACGCCGTAATGGCAAAGTATCTGTAAGTGGGAATTCCGGCATGTATCCATCCATTCAGATGGAGTGCAACATCAGCCCTGAGACCACAAAATTACTCGCGCTAGAACCCTATGATCTGAGTATTTGGGACACTGAGGGCCTCGTGAGAGAGCGCACTGATGACTATACGATCTTTGTTATCCCTGACAAAAACCTGTGCGGTACAGGCCGTAACGCTATCATCTATGTGGATCAGAGTTTCGAGGGATCGATTCCTAAGTTTCTCCGAATGTTGGCTAAGAAGCGAGGGGGCCTCAAAGATTTGAAGAAGCAAGCCATCGAGGATCTTGATGAAGAGGGCCAACTCATGTATGAATCAGGTCAGTATGGCCTGAAAGTAACCGCCAACGCAACTGGTTACGGATCTAACGTCAGAAGAGAAACGAGATGGGGATCACAAGCATGTGGCATTCTAATTCCTGGCATATCTAGATTTATGTTGACGCTCTCTCAGCATTTCATCACGTCGTGGAAGGGATAGTCGCTAATTTTGCGCCAAAGTATTTAGACTATTACGCATAATCCTCATCTTCCCACACGGCCTGGGTGGAGAACCCCAATTCGCTCCACCCAGGTTTCTTTATTTCCCACACTTTCATCCCCCCATTAGCCAGGGCCCGACAGTCGATTTCCGACCATTACCAGCCACGGCTCCGTCCCATATAAAACCATCCAATACTCTAGATGCGTCGGAAAAGAATCGGATTCTTTCCTGGGAACAATACCGAAAGAATTAGATAACTATTTATAAAACCGCTAGGATCAGAGTTCTCTTAATGGCCGGCCGCGATAAAGTCAAAGAGCAAGCCAAAAAGCGCAAGTTACAGCATAGTAAAGCGCTGATTAAACATGAGCTCTACGCTCAGAATGGCATCAGGGGCGTCACCAATAGTGAAGGCGTCCTGAACAAGTCCGGTCTACAGGGCGATGCCGTTTACATCATGTTCCTAGTATCTGTACCACCTGAGATGCAGGACAAATTCTGTATGAATTGCGAATGTGAATATTGCACAGGCATCAAAGATCAAATCATGGAAGGCGCACTAAGGGAGCATCAATCATGAGCACTCCTGAACTTGAACCACCTAAACCCAAGCCATTAACTGATAATGAGAATAAGGAGATCGATGAAATTCTCAGTGAAGATAGTGATCCATATTCAAATGAAGATGGCTTTGATTTTGAGCAGGATTACGGCGAAGGAGGAGATGATCCTGATAAGAAAGATGATGATGCAGATGAGGATCTTGATGAAAAAGAAACCGATGATATGCTCGTCGCCTACGAGAAGGAAAAAGAGAAGCGATCAAAATGGAGATTTAATGCCATCATCGGTACTATGATTTTCTTCGCTACTCTCCTTAGATGGTGGGATGAGAACGATAATGGCTTTTTAGATTCTGATTTTCTACTAGTTGAGTATTTTATTTTCACTGCTGCTATGCTGTATCTTATGGCTACGCTTCTTCTCAAACCTATTTTCTTTTGGAAGGGACTTGTCGATAGTCAGGAAGATAGAACAGTTAAAGCCGCTGCCAAACCATTCGAAGAAGGTGATGACGAGGCTGAAGATAGCGTGAAGAAGATGAATGCTGCCTTAGTTGCTCGAAGGCGACGGTGATAATTTGGCGTTCGATGTCGATAGTGAGTTCGCAAATATCGGAAATATATATTGGTTCTCATGGTGGACGTTTTTCTTTACATTAGTAATGATAGTGATATGGTTTGTTGCTATCAGACCGTGGCTCATCTATAGATCAACTAAATTTCTAAAGAAATTTGTCAAAAAACCTGGCACTAAAATTGGTGCTCTTAAAGTATTGATCAACTTTGGTATTATTCCACTTACTGTTGCAACTACTGGATTCTTCATTATTCTATTTGGTATATGGGATAACCGAGTAGTTCAGAGCACTTCTATATTTGGTCTAGTTGGGCTGACTACAATAGGTATCGTCCAGACTAAAATAGGATCAGGTTTTTTAAGTGGAATTGAAGTGATGTTACTTGGCGCTTTTGATGAAGGTGATGACATCGGAGTGACTAATCAATGGGGGATTCTAAAAGAAGGAACAGTGAAGTCAATTGACAGTCATGGTACACAAATGCGAAAGTTCAACAATTTACCATTTACGATACCTAATCATGAGATTATACATGCTATTGACATCACCAATTATACTCGTGCAAAATTCTACTTTGAATCAATCCCCATTATACCTATGGAAACTGAGATAATGCAACGAGCTGCAACACTCATCGGTGATCTAATCAAAAGAAAAACCGTGAAAGAACTACTTGACATGAACGGTGCCATGTATGGTTGGTGGCTCAAAGAATGCAACGCAGGGAAGCATGTAACTCCTCGCCAATGGGCTCGCATCATTAACCCAGGTATCGACTATCATGCTACTGTTCCTTCAATCCAGGTGCCTGTGTTAAGCCGCCTCGAAGCAGAGGATGTTCGACAATATATCAGAACACAGATCGATGGCGCTACACCTATGTTACCCGCCATCGAAGAGAAAGATAAAGTTGAACCACCTAAGAAGAAACTACTACCTAAACCCCATCTCCCTCACAAGCGGGAGACAGGTAAACCATCTCCTCCACCGGCGGCCAAGCCTCCTGTGAACTTCAATCCCAAAGTGGAAGAGAACCCCCCTGAGATTAAACCGGAGAACAATCCATGAAACTGAAACTGATTCCATTCGTTGGAAAAAAGGATGATGAAGAAGAAGAGAAAGAAGTCGTTGATGACTCAGTGAAAGCCGAAGATAAGAAGAATGCCGAGGCACTTAGAAAACAACGAGAAGAACTTCATGCCAAGATCCAACACGATGATGAGAAACGCACCAAAATTCTCGATAAGTTCAAAAAAATCGAGAAGAAATCAGGACAGGATGCTCACTTCTCAGAATGCTGTCTTCTTCTCATCGAGATGGTAAGTGAAATCTCAAACAAGTATGCCTTCGAATTGAAACAACTCAGCGATTGGGTCACTGAACAAACAGATGGTGTTGAATACATGGATATTGCTCAAGCTCGCAAGTTCTTCCTCAAACTCAGACATCAGATCAAAAAGAGATTGGAAGGCATCTTTGGTGAGTTCTGGGTTGTCAATCATGTTCTATCTGCTATGCTCTTCTACATCAACAAGTGGTATGCAAAAGGTGTAACTGAAAAAGCAACAGACACAGTAGGTAGTGTGCTAAGTGCACCAGTGAGGGGTATTAAAAGGCTCGGCCAGAAAGCGAAAGTGCTGAATCCCGATAAAAAAATCAGAGGCTAAACAAATGATACTGACAGCAATTATCATGGTCGCAATTTTAGCGACCGTTTTGCAAACAGATGCATCGAGATATGTGGGCCCGCCACGAGGACCAGATTTCTTTGGTGGGGCAGCAGGACAAATAGCAGCGGCTGCACCACCGCCTGGTGCCGGGGGACCCCCAGCAAACGATTCCCCTGACGGCGATCCCAGGATGCATGGTCAGGCCATGTATGAATATCCTGACCCACATCCGATCCGTATGAGTCAGAAGCATCTATGGCAGGAGCGCATCACTTGGTTCATGATCGGCGGTATCACCATAGGGGTCATCATGTGGAAGATGCTCCCAACAATCTCACGAATAGCAACAGCAGCAGCAGGACAATGAGCAGAGGATGGGGACAGATACTAGGGTCCCGTGTTGGGACATATTGGAGGATCGCACTCTACACCGTAGTATGGACCGTGATCTCAACCTTCGCATTTTATGTTGGAGGGGTAGTCAACGGAGATGAAATCATCAGTACTAAACTAGAGAATGTGCATTGGACATGGATACTGGGAACCACAGGAGTCGGTTCTGTAATTCTAGCATGGATGATCGGACAAGTGCTCAAGCCTAACGACGCACCAATTGAGATGGAGATCCATTAATGCATGTTCTTCGATATTTGGATAGGAGTGGGATTCGGAATAATTCGCACATTCGCATGGGTTGGGGGGCAACTGATTCCTGGAAAAGAATTTCGCTTCTGCGTAATTGGAACCAAAGCATCAGGCAAAACTCATTGTCATGCCTGTATGGATCGGAAAGGAAAAGCAGTGATGCTGAAACGCAAACCCACTTTAGCCCCTGGCCGGCCAGTCAGGAACAAATGGAACATGTCAGAGGTAACCAAGCGGAAACTATTCTGGCTTCATCGAGACATGCCACACAACGCAAGTTACGTCACGAGTTACATCATGGAAGAATTACCCGATGTCATTTTCTGGATTCTCGCAACGGACACATGGGATGATGATTACAACTTGACTATACTTAAAACTCTACATGAAGTGCTTACATCTGAAGATTATGATGACTGCACATTGAAGACATCTCGCACACTTCCAATCAAATTCAATCTCGGGAAAGAAACATCATGGAAACAGACTTCAGGTAAGAAGGGAACACGATGTAAGAAGATAGTCATGATGCTCAATAAGATGGATGCATGGCTAGAAGTAAAGAAATCCCTCACTGCTTATGAACAGATTCAAAAATTTGATGAAGTCAAAAAGTGGTATGAAAACCACGAAGTTGCAGGTCCACTATTAGATGAGTTGAAAGAGAAGGGTTTTGATATTGAATTCCTGCCAATTTCATTCCAACGAGGCAACTGCTTAGAGCAGGACAACTTGGGCGGTAAGCCCACCAAAATAACACATTGGGTACATGAATTAGCGAAGGCAACAGTATGACCGAAGAAGAAGATAAACCAAAACCGCAACGGAGTTATGAAGATCTCGGTAAGATTGTCCATCAATGGGCTCAAACTGGAACAGATAACGATGGAGAGCCCATCATGAAAGATTTCGCATGGGAGATGGCCCTCAAAGAGTCTGAGAACATGACCTATGGCCGGATCTGTGGCATGCTCAACTGGTGTCATGCTCAGGGGCCCGTTGATCCACCGTGGGAGACCCTCAACTGGAAGGGTTTCAAACTTTGGTGGCTTAGTCCTATTGCTATTATCCTGATCATTGGCGGTATCGTAGGTGGCCAGGATGCTGAATTGATGAGCGTCTTTGGTGTCTTACTCGCACTTGTGATCGCCTTCTTTTCACTTCGCTTCAGCGTCTACAAACATGATCGAAAAGGTAAATGCATCATGTGTAACAAAGGTGTTGATGATAAATATGCTGAGAAACCTTTGAGAATAAAAAATCATAAAGGTAAGAAAATCAAAGTATCCAGCTCAACTTATTGTCACAAGTGCGCTACCAACACAGATCGTCAATCATTATGGCGAGATGTAGAAGATATAGTATGGCAGAAAATCGTAGATAATCCCACGAAGAAACGAACCATCCTAAGAATGATCTTACATTCTTTACCGCGGCCTTTCAATGCAATTGAAAGATTCACAGATCCTAGAGCCATCGGCCAGAAAACAAGCACAAAATTTAAGCGAAGTGATAGGATGAATCCAAAAGAAAAAATTCAAGTTGATGAATTAGAAGATATCCAACGAGATATAAAATCAATAGACATTCGACTTGAGAATTATATTGAATCAGTAAAGGCAGGATACATATGAGCTTACAAAACACATTTCCAACAGGCAATTACCAGTGGCAGGAGAACCAACAGGAAGTTACACCATATCATGAGATGAAAGGTGTATTTCAGGACGATTCGGTAATTGGATTTTTCCAACGACACCCCAAGTTAATTCTATTCCTGTTTGAGAAGCAGGAGCATCTCATGAGGATGATCATCCTAAGAATGTTTCATGATTATTCTATCGCAAATGCACTTGCATTATTACTCGGTGAACTTGAAGCATCAACAGAAGTAGACAATGCAATCGCTGCCCTGACTAGAATGCACAAAGCAGGCGAGCCTAAAGATGTCGAAGGGGTTCCCCAAGCATCAGTTACTGAAACGATGGAGCTCGATGGGGTCCACTTCCTGGCTCACATATTGGAGGAGTCCGAAGAAGAAATCAAGCAGATGCAACAACACAATCACAACATGGCAATGGCTCATGGCTACTATCACGAGACTCAAACACCAACAGGCCCTGCTTACAAAACACCGTGGGGCATCACCCACGAAGCCGCACCTGGTGATTGGCAATATAATGCAGTGACCCAAAACCAATATGGACAGCAGGGTTGGCCTCCCCAAGCACCTGGCGGCATGCCTAATCCACATCAGAGAAGAGGAGGACTTGCTTCCTCGTTGATCGGTTTGTTTGGCGGACCCGCATTACTTGTATGAGTAACGAAGATGGTTTCTGGCATAAGATGCTTGGACTTGGCACTACTGCCGCGATCACGTTAGTCATACTGCGAGTAACCGATGTAATCCAAAGTGCATGGAGTTGGATATTCTCACCTGTGATATTACCGATGACTGTGTTGTTTTGCTTCTGGTTCTGCAACATATTCGCATTAGGATTGTTGGCTTCATTCAGCCTAAAACACTATAAGTTTGATAACTTTCCTGAAGATAAAGACGAGGAGGAAGACGACGATGATGACGATGACGATGACGATGATGACTAGGCACCGCTACAATATGTGGAACAAAGTCAACAACTGGTGGGGCTACTGCCGTCACCAGGCATCATAGCGGAATAAACGACTTGATCTTTACTTCAACCCTATCTCTGCTATACTTGGATTCCTTCTTTTTGAAATGGAAATAAGGTTTCTTCACTTGTCGCAATCTTTGCGTCATCAAAATATCAACACCGACCCTTCTGCCGATGGCTCCTGTATTAATGCGGAGGTCTAATTTGCTAGTTATCTCAGGATCGCCAGAGTTGTAAAGATAATACTCAAGCAAAGTAGTTGGGCCATCAGGTACAAAGTAATGATCCTTAGTGGCGGGGCGTTTTCTTCTGCTTGCCAGTGAGGGTTTGTCAGTTTCACTCCATCCTTCCTTAAAAATTTGTTTTGCTTCCTGATAGTCACTCATGATCACAGATCCGCGGGGTTCCCCTCCCTGTAGATAGTTGTGCATATCACGCCAACTTTGGAACTGTTCAATGATTTCATCGGGCACTTCTGACCCCATCCGAGATAGGGCAGTCTGATAATGTTCGACTTTGGGTTGGTTGAACCATACTTGATGACATTGATCGCGCCGATCCTTCCTGATCTGACTCAGTTGGTTTACGATGAATACCTTCGGTTCCTCCCGTTTGAGTAAGATATCCAGGGAACCGCCAGGCAACCTCTCGGCTTCGTCCATGATCAGGAATGGCTCCATACCGTCAATACTCTCGGTCTGGAGGTCCCCCAGGAGTGACCGTACGTCCCCCGTACGGCGCTCTGACGACGCGTTTTGCTCTAGGGGCTGATATCCATACCCCCGGGCCAAAATGTGCGCCAGGGTCGTCTTACCAGTGCCCGGCTGACCGGCAAAGATCATGGAATCATAGTCTGTTTTTCCTTCCATGAAGGCCACGGCTAGTCTCACGGCAGTATAGTTGCCGATGAAATCTTCAAGCGTCTTCGGACGATACTTCTCTAGATTCACCAGCTCATCACTTCCTCTACTTGTTCAAACTTATCTACCAGGCCGTTGTCGCTAGGGTGCCCCTGATACTCACAATCATGACACATGATGCAAGCCTCCAGCCAATTGTATTCGTCAAGATCCCTGAGCGAGCCATGCTCCTCGATGTTCCCTTCGTAATCACAGTTGGAGCAAAAGATGGCATCAATCTCAGGTGAGTATTCCAACAGGGTCTCACACTGAGGGCACAACACAGATGACAAGTCATACTGGTTCACCGAATCCTTATGTTCACAGAGCAACTGCGCCCGCATGGTCAGATCACGCTTGACAATGGCAGCATCTTTACTCTGATGGATGAGATTCATCTCTTCTAGTTTAGGCCAAATGGTGTCTTTATCTAGTTTCGAAATCCAATCTAACATCGGGAGCCCTCCATATA
>SDBT01002678.1_pt1 | contig 31282 bp, 19 predicted proteins | sample 2277101 | NCBI WGS metagenome assembly SDBT01 (sample SAMN10404973, study PRJNA504765) | marine sediment metagenome | isolation source: marine sediment core GS10_PC15, 103 cmbsf | place: Arctic Ocean: Southern Knipovich Ridge | collected 2010 | reverse complement strand
TGATTTTTGACCAGTATTTCGACTTTACTCTGGAGGGAATAATCACACGTCGACCGGATGACACTCAAATGCTGTCTTTCGGCTAAAGAAAACTGACTAAGAATATAATCGCAGAAATGGGGAGCTCTGAATTTTATTGAGTTCGGAATCAGCTGCAGTTGTTCTTTCAAGCTTCGATTGAGTTTTGGAAGATCGACATATCCCAAGGAAGACATTTGATGTAGGATCAATCGTTGTCTCTGAACAGTAAGATGAAATCCGGAATAGGGATTAAGAGCCGCTGGAGCGCGGGGAATCCCGGCGAGAAATGCCGATTCAGCCAGACTTAGTTTGTCTGCCGGTTTATCGAAGTAGAGTTGGGCCGCAGCTTCGATGCCATAGGTCTGGTTTCCATAGCTTATCCGATTCAAGTATTGGACGAGGATATCTTCTTTTGAAAGAGTATGCTCCAAGCGCAGGGCCAGCCAGGCCTCATGCAATTTGGAAAAAACATTTCGCCGGAAATGATAAATGTTCCGGATAAGCTGCTGAGAGATTGTCGAGGCTCCTGAAACTAAGTGTCCGGACTTGAGGTTTTGGCGAAGGGCTCTGGCAATGGCAGGAATGCTGATTCCCCGGTGTCTGAAAAATCGCCTGTCTTCAGCTGCGATTGTGGCCTTGAGAAGATCCTCAGAAATCTCTTCCAATCCCACCCATCGGCATCGCCCGCCCTCGTCTGATAAAATCTCTCTCAGAAGATTATCTTCTCTATCCAAAATACGCAGAGAGACACGAGGGGCAGGATTGAGTTTTTGTTTGGGAATAGGGAGATGGAGAGAAAACATAAAAAGGAGGCAGAGTGCGAGAGAGCTCAAAATGATCTTTTTTTTCTTCTTCATAGAAATTATTTTTTAACTTCGATGGTGAGTTCTGAACTTCGGCCGAAGACTTCAGGCGAGTACATTTCTTCAATTTTGGTACCCGAAGCTTGGAATAATCCCGGCGTCAAGGCTCTGGCCAGATAACGGTGAGTGTGGATTCCCGGGAGCAATGAGTCGGCAAAGAGCAGGATTCGATCATCATGTATCTCGATGTGATTAAAACCCCGCCACATCCCGTGTCCCTGTCGTCCTGACTCCATTTGAGATATTCTCCGCTGCTGTTCTTCACTCTCCGTTAAAAATGTCGAATTTACGGCTTCCAAGCCGGCCGGAAGGGGATCGTTTACAACAATATACAGGCTCTCTCTTGGCACGATAATTTGAAGAGAAACCACGACGAGTGAACCGGCCTTAATCGATGAAAGTGGTAAACCATCAAGGGTTGTGATCTCTTTGTAAACCGAGAAACCTTCGTCACGCGCGGACAGCTGTTTCTGAGGTGCATAGGTCATGCGTGTTTCATAAAAAAGTGTGCCTTGTCCATCCATCGAAATATTTAATGGGACGGTCCTGCCTGGATAGAATTGGCTTAAAGAAATTTTCGCTTTCTCGATGCCTTGTGTAGGCTTCATAAAAGTTGTCTTCATGAGTTTTTTATCGGCTACCGAAACATCGAGTTTGAAACGAGCAGGGTCAATGGATTCATATTTTTTGTAGTATTCATTGAGTGCGTAGAAGACTTGGAAATTCTCTTGTGTGGATGCCCAATGTCCTGCCTTTCTGCGATCGACCAGCCATTGGGCGATTTGAGAGATGTAGGGATTGTTCGACCCTACAGAGATCATGCTTTGGAGGATGACGGCTGTTGTCCTTAAACTGGATGAATAAATCCAAGGATCCGTTTGTCCCTGTTCTTCCTCAAAATGAGCTTCAGTAGGGCTGATTTTTATTTTGTTCAACAAGTCTTGAAGCAAAGAGTTTTGTGCCGCCAAAGAACCTGTGCCCTTATGTAAAGCCTTTAAGAGGAAGGCTTTGCCCAATAACGAAAGCTGATCTTTTTCTGTATACAATTTTTCTGCATAGGCAGGTTCAGGTGAATTAAGAAGGGCTAGACAGTAGAGTGCGAATGATTTGATTGTCTGCCAGCTTTCTCCGGAATATGGATAGTTTGTCCGGTTGAGTCTTTCTTTGACCAGATTTTTTAAGTAAGTCGTCACTTGATCAAGTCTTTTTTTGTCGACAATATAACCGGCTTGGCGGGCCTGCGCGAGAGCAAAAGCGGCAAAACAGGAGTTGAACGCACTGTCTTTGAGTGATTCCGGCCATAGGCTAAAACCTCCATTGGGTCTTTGAAAGGAATAGAGGTCTTTTATGGCCTTCTGTACATATTCCCGGATTTCTCTTCTGTTCATCTCGCTGAGATGAAAATCGATGATAAGGTCTTCTGCAATTATATAGGGGAGTATACGGGAGAGCCGCTGTTCAAGGCATAAATAAGGATAATTTGTAAGGAAATCCACACTTCCTTTAAGGCTGGATAGCGCACTGGAGGAAGCGAGAAATTGGATAAAACTCTCAAAGGGATAAATATCTTCAGGAATCTTGATTGGCTCTTCCACTGATTCGGTTGTACTGTTGAACGATACGACTGTTTCTGTCGGGCGGGGGATCAACAGGGGAAGCTCGATTTCTAAACCATCCGATTCTTGTCCCATTTTTGCGTGGAAGACGATATTGGCTTGGCCGGGGGATTCCACACGGAATTCAAACAGGATTTCCTTACCCTCTCCCGAATCGAGGATAAATTTTCGTTCACTGCCCTTGACTAAACGGATCCCTTCGGCCTCACAGGTTAAGGTGACCTGTCCTTTTTCAGAAGAATAATTATGAACCACAACTCCCCCTTCAAAATAATCACCAATACGACCAAATCGGGGGAGAGAGGGTTGGAGAAGAAGTTGTTTTGACACTTTGAAAGTTTTTTCACTGCGGCCAAACTGGGAATCTATTGTTTGGGCGACGGCCATGATTCGGAAAGTCGTCAGGTTATCCGGAAGTTTGAACGATACGGTGGCATTCCCCTCCTCATCAGTGAGGACTGAAGGATTCCAATACGCTGTAAAATTGAAATTTCCACGAAGCTCGACTTCGTTGAGTGACCGGGCAAAGGAGGCCATCTTCTCTTCTCCGGCGCCACCTCCGACATCATCTCCTTTTTCGCCATAGGATTGCTGTTCAATAATATACTGTCTTATATCTGAGGTCTGAACAGAGAGGAGTTTGTGGCTGTAGAAGAGAGAAAACGGATCTGGAGTTTGGTATCCGATCAGGTTGAGCACACCCACATCTACGACGGCCAACATGAGGCTTGCCTTGGATCCAATCCCTTCCCAATTCTTTGCTTGAAGTGACAGAGTGACTTCCTCTCCGGGCTTATAGTTTTGCATATCTGTCTGAATGTCGACATCCATGCGTTTTTCTGATGGATCGATAGCCAGCTTAGCGTAACCTATTTTGAAGGAAGGTTTTCCAATATCTCCTGTGTTATCAGAATCTTGGGGAGATACGCGGCCCTGGACCAAAAGGACAGAGACAAATACATTGGGAATATATTCAGAAACGATAGGAATTTCGATGGTGTCTGAGCTGCCATTAATATCGACAACCTCGCTGTGGAGAACGAATTCTCTCTCAATGGTGATGAGTGCTTTGGCAGACTCAAAAGGGGATTTTATTAGGATTTTTGCCATATCGCCAGGCTTGTAAACCGTGTCGTCAAGGACTAGCTCAACGGCGTCCTCGTCAAGCCGTTCCCATGGGACATAATCTTTTCCTGTCACATAAAAATAAGTTGTTGTGATGATGATGTTTCCTTTCCTGTCTTTGCCTTCAGCCTTCAGAATGTAAAAGCCGGATTTACCCGGATGAAAGGTGGCTGTTTCAGCCTCATCTTTTGATTGAATGGTTTGTGTTTCTATATCGATGTCTTTTTTCTCGGTGATCCATCCGAAACGGCCCCCGTATTCAGATTTTCTCACAGAATGCCACTCTCTTTTGAAAAGAGTGAGCTGTATATTTTTCCCAGAAAGCAGGAGTCCCTCAGGATCTGCCGCAAAAAGATTTACGTCAATGCTATCTCCGGTGGAGAGGAATGTTGAATGGGGTCTAAGACCAAGATAAAAATCTCCCCGGTGAACAATGGTTTGAATTCGATTGGTGATCGACCGGCGGTTTGGGCCGCGAACAGTAACCTCGAGTGTAGCCAGGACGGAATTTCTCTCCTTTTCGGATTTAAGTTTGGCCGAAATCTTTATTTTTCCATTCTTATCCAGAGCAGATTCTCCTGAGGACAGGAGCCGGCTATCCTCTTCTTGAAATGACTCCCAGCGGCTGATTTGGTCACCAAAAACATATCCTTTGTGTCCCGGAGGTACGAAGTGTGTTGGATTCAGTCGCAAATGCCAAGAGACATCTTGACCGGACATTCCTCCTCCAAATAGATAAGACGCTCTTAATTCTCCAGAATAGGTTTCGCCGAACGTGAAGTTATCTTCAGCCGTACGGAGATGAACTTCAAATTCTGCGGGCCTGAAGGCCTCTATTCTAAAAGAAGCGGATACTCTAAATGGATCTTCTTCATTTGTTTGAGAGGGAATAGAGGTTAGAATTTGAAATATCCCTAGAGATGAGTCTACAGTTGATGTGAAGTCAAAATGGATTGATCCGAATGAATCGACAGGAAGATTTTCTTTGAAAACACTTTTCTGAAAGGGATCGAGGATTTCACACATGACTTCCTTGACCTGGGGAATGGCCCATTCTCCTGTTTTTTGTTCCCTGAAGATTCCTTTGACATGCACCGTTTCTCCAGCTCTGTAAATACCTCTTTCCGTGAAGAGATATCCCTTTTGTTGGGTTGGCTGAGGATTCCAGTCGTATTGGATGTCGAAGTAATAGGGGTATACGCCTGTTCCCCAATCGGATGAAAGGAAGGTCGTGTCCTTTCCGCGGGAGGCAAAAATCCATTGGCGGGGTTTACTCCATCTGTCCTGGCTTGGAATTTTAAGAGGGCCCCACCCGGGAGTTTCAACCGTACCCTCTTTATCTGTCTTCCCACGCCAAAGGATCCGATTCTTATCATCTCTAATTTCGACTTGTGAATCCGGGACAGGTTGACCTGTTTTGAGTTCGGTCACCCAAACCAGATTATTTTCTCGAGAAAATTTGGCGGAGATGGCCAGTTCAGTGATTTGTAAAAAGGCTTTTGGGTAGCGCTCCCACTTGTCCTCAGAGAGTGTGTCCGCTTGAATAAAAACAAATCCAAAATTATCATTCATGAATTCTTTTATTTCGATAGGAAAGACATCACGTGTGTTGCGTGGAGGATCGAGTTTCATTAATTTTTCAACTGAAAATAGTCCACGTTTAGATATTTTTTCGTTCGTCCGGAAAATATTCTGAGTCCTCAATAGGGGGATCACATTCTGTTTGGGGACGGCACCTCCATGAATAAAAACGCTTTCCGCATTGACGGCAGTGATCGGGTATCTCAGATCTCCGTAAGCTTCCAGAAGGCCGTTGCCAGTGTTCATTGTGATGGAACGAGGGTATGGATGTGTTTTGAATGCCAGATTGATGTTCTTGCCCAAAATATTTCCAAAATCGTCTTCAAGATCGGCATCGATCCACAGTTTGTACTTCGTTTCGGGCAATAAGGTGAGTGAGAGCCAAAGTGTAGAATTTGATTGGTCCCAGTCTTCATAGTAATCCGGAATGGACACTTCAGGTTCGAAACGGATTTTCTGTATGAACTCTTTGTAGTCAACAGGATTGGAAAACTGAAATTTGAGTGGCTGATAGACATCATATCCCTGCTGAGGTTCAAATGACTCAAACCTGAAGCTGTTAAAAGTGGAAAATTCAAAGATTCGACTTTTTTCCATCCCCATCAATCCTTCTTTTCCCAGAAGCCCCGAATGAATTTCGATATAATATGTCGTTTCTGGATTCAAAGTCTCTGCCGGCTCAATGATAAGAACCTCAGAGGCCAGGGCCTGAATTCCCTCTTCTTTGAGTTGTTTGGCTGATGGATGTTTGAGACTGAAATTTAATGAAGATTCCTTTGAATCTTTGTCGAGACCAACTATTTGCAAAAACTTTTTGTTTTTATCTATCGATATAGGCTGATTAAAAACAAGGTGTATATTGGCTTCAAGTTTGATCCACTTTTGTTTGTTCTTAGGGAAATGTTGCTTCAAAAGAGGGCGTACGGTGGTGAATGACCATAGGTGATCTTCTTTCAGAACATACCCGTCATGTGTCCGTGTCCCAGAACTAATGGATATTTTTACTTCCGTTGAATAAGGAAATCGGCCTTCAGGAGAAAAGGAAAGAGTTTTTGGATTCAACCATCGGAAATTTCCCGGAACACGGGGAGATATTTTCATGATATTCGGTTTTGACTGATTATCGAAAGATGAAAGAGGGAACATCGGGTGATCAAAGATTGCAACGATGGTGTCTGATTCGTGCTGTTTTGAAGTTTGTCCCAAGGGACTGGAAAAAGTGACCTTGAGTTCACCCACTTCCGCGACCGACTTCGAAGAGCGGATGACCTTAGAGTCTTTTTTTTTTTCGCATCCGGAAATGCATAGAATTCCACCAATACAAAAAAATAGAACAAATATAGATACAGATCTAGGTCTCATTTAAGCCCTCACATTTATTTTTATCCTAAAATAAAGCCTGTAAAATAGCAAGATGCAGACCTCCTCGTTTCCGGTTGGTGTTTGAACGTCTTGACATTTACTGAACTCAAGGTTATATAAATAAAAGTTAACAAACATCTCAAAAGGAAAAAACAATGCCGAATATTTTGGGAACACGGCTGAAGATTTCCAGGGAAGAATTAGGATTAACCCAAGACGCTTTATCCAAGGCTGTACATCTCTCCGCCGAATTCATATCTCTTCTTGAATTGGACAAGAGAGCTCCGAGTCTGGAAACCTTAAAGAATTTGACAGCTTTCTTCCAGAAAGATATGTCCTATTTTTTAGAAACGAAAGCGACTCCAAAAGAAAAACTCTTCGAATTGGAGGGGGAAGACAAGAGAATCAAAGCGGGACTTATGAAGTTTTACGATACGTGCAGAGAATTTATTGAATTGGAAGATGTGCTGGGGCTTAGGCCGGAATTGGCGCCTTTTTATTCGACGGCCTCGGCTGAAGATATAGCTTTTACTGAAAGAAACAGGTTGGGACTGGGAAATGAACCCATAAAGAATATATTCTCTCTTCTTGAAGGGAATGGGCTGCATATTATTAGGCAGTCTCTTTCTGAAGAATCGAACATTTCAGGAATTTTCATTTTTTTTGAATTGGAACAGTCCGCATTCACATTTATAAGAAGTAATCATAGTCGTGACCACCAGGTTTTTATTGCTGCCCATGAATATTTCCATCTACTTAAAGACAGAAATGTTTTAGTCATTTCTGACAATCATGATGTTTTTGTCGAGGAATATCTGCCTCTCTATCATCCCAGAGAAAAACTGGCTTTTACATTTGCCTTGAACTTTCTTATGCCGAGACAAAAAGTCAAAGACATCATCCGATTACAGTTTCGGACGACAAGACTGAAATTCAAAGATGTTCTCTTTCTCAAAAGTTACTTTGGAGTCAGCACTATGGTTATGCTCTATGCCCTATCTAATTATGAGTGTCTTCCCGCTGCTAAATTCAAGGAATTCCAGAAAAAAGAAACCTCAGGAAATGAAAATGACTTATTTAGTATTCAAACAGAAAAAGAACTCGTGTCCGATCGCCAAAAGTGGTTGGTTTTAGAAGCGCTGCAAAAAAAGAAAATTAATCTTGGGAAAGCCTCTAGCCTCCTCAACATAAAGAAAACAAATCTCTTGAAGGCTATTTGAGGTCTTCTAGTAAAGCCGTCAGAAATTTCCAAAACAGTTCGGTCGAACCGAGATGCACTCTTTCTTCAGGTGAATGAGGGTGTTCAATCGTAGGACCGAAAGAAATCATGTCCATTCCGGAAAATTTCTCCCCAATAATTCCACATTCCAGCCCTGCGTGGATAGCTCCGATTTTTGGCTCTTTTTGAAATATTTTTGCATAGAGTTCTTTCATGGTTTGAAGCAGGGAAGATTGGAGATTGGGAGTCCAGCCGGGATAACCCTCCGGTTGGGTGATTTGAGCTCCTGCCAGACCACAAGCCGCCGCGATTGTATCCCGAGTCGCTTCGATCGCTGAAGCCGTAGAACTCCGGCTGCTGCAGATGATCTCCGCATTCGTTTTACCGGTGTGACAGGCAGCCAGATTAGAGGATGTCTCTACGAGATCCTTCATTTCCGGATGTATGGCGATTACGCCGTGAGGAATAGATAAAAGAAGCGAGATCAATGCTTTTTGTGATGCAGGGTGGAGAGGATCCGGTTTATTTTCATCGAGTTTTTCGAAGGAAAAATTGGCCTTGTCTTCGATGGCCTTAACCTCAAAATAAATCTTGTCGTAGGCCTTCTTGAAAAGAGACGAGAGTGTATCAAATTCCCCTGAGTCAATACGGAGATCGGCCCATGCCTCACGAGGTATGGCATTCCTCAGATTTCCTCCTTCGATAGAGATCAGATTGAAAGGTAAGGCCACATCAGCCTGCCAAAGCATTCTTGCTAGAAGTTTAATGGCATTTCCTCGGCCTTGATTGATATCAATTCCGGAATGTCCTCCCCTTAATCCAAAGAGTTTGATTCTGCACAGACTCCCATTTTGGATTTGTGTCCTCTGCAGGGGAAGGGAAATTTCAGAATCGGCCCCGCCTGCACAACCTATAGTGAATTCTCCTTCTTCCTCGCTGTCGAGATTGAGGAGTCTCTTCCCAGAGAGAAAACCAGGTTGAATCTGAGCCGCTCCTATCAAGCCCGTCTCCTCTTCTACCGTAAAAAGGAACTCCAAGGCCGGATGCCGGAGTTCTTTGTCTTCCATGATGGCAAGAGCGGCACTCAAGCCAATTCCATTGTCGGATCCCAATGTTGTTCCTTTGGCTTGAACCCAATCCTTTTTTACCTCAGCACGAATGGGATCCCGGGTAAAGTCAAAATTCACATCAGAGTTTTTCTCACAGACCATATCGAGATGGCCTTGGATTATAATGCCTACAGAATTTTCATATCCATGGGTTGCATCTTTGGATACAACCACATTGCCGACCGCGTCTCTTTTCCAATTCAAGTTGTTCTGTTCGGCGACAGAGACGATGTACTCTCCCAATCCTTTTTCATTTTCGGAACAGTGAGGAATTTTTAATATTTGTTCGAAATGCTTCCAAAGGCCGGATGGTTTTAGATCTTCGAATAAACCTGACATTTTATTTTGGCTCCTCTTTTACGACGGATTTTATGGGAAAAAAATAATGACATAAAAATCTTACCTATGCAAGGTAAATTGCCTTTTGGCTGATCTTCGTTTAAAATTTGAATACCCGAGATAATGAAGAACTCTTTTTCACATGCCCATAATCGCTTTCTCGATTTCTATAACAAAAAACCGGAGGTTTTATCTTCGGCTCCGGGACGCATTAACATTATCGGAGAGCACACGGATTATAATTTGGGTTTTGTCCTTCCTGCTTGTATAGACAGAAACATTCAATTTTTGGCCAAACGGAGAACGGATGACAGGGTATCCGTGTGGGCGGAACATTTCAAGGAAAGTGAGCATTTTTTTGTTCATGACCTCCGGGTTTCTAAGGAAAAAAAATGGGTGAATTACGTGAAAGGCATATTCTGGGTGCTCGAAAGAGAGGGATACTCTCTTGGAGGTTTAGACGCATTTATTATAGGCGATATTCCGATAGAATCAGGTCTCAGCTCTTCTGCTGCGTTGGAAGTCAGTGTTTTGAATGCTCTCAATAAACTCTTTTATCTTTCCTTATCGAAAGAAAAGATAGCCCGGTTGTCACGGAAGGCAGAAAATGATTTTGTGGGTGTGAATTGCGGATTGATGGACCAGTTTGTCTCTGTTTTCGGAAAAAAAAATATGGCCCTTTTTCTGGATTGTGGGACTTTAATTTATGAGCATGTACCTCTTTTGCTTGAAGAGCATGGACTTAATATTGTCGTATATGACAGCCGGGTCAGTCGTGAACTTTCAGCTTCTGAATATAACAAAAGAAGCCTTGAATCCGGAGACGCATTAAAAATATTAAAAATATCGGGTGTCAAAAATTTTAAAGAGGCCGACAATGATTTACTTGAGGATAATAGAGATAAAATGGGAGACATTCTATACAGAAGAGCCCGTCATGTGATCACGGAAAATCAGAGAGTTATTGAGGCTGTCCGTGTTCTTAAAGAAAGAGATTTTCATAAGTTGGGGGAGCTTCTCTTCGAGTCCCATTTGAGTCTTCGTGATGACTATGAAGTTTCCTGTCCGGAATTGGATCTTCTTTATACTGTCGGAAAGAAGTTTGGGGGCTGTCTGGGTGCCCGGTTGACCGGTGCGGGATTTGGTGGATCCGGGATTGCTTTAGTCGAAAAAGCTCAGACAGACGCCTTTATTAATAAGTTGAAAAGAGAATCAAAGAATCATAAATTCACTGTACCTGTTTTTCACGAGGTGAAAATTGGTGAAGGAGCCTATGTTCAATGAGTAAAGCCAGAAAAATATTCATCAGGAAATTGATAACTGTCCTTCTCTTTTGTATGTCGAGTTCGATGGTTCTTTGTGTACAATCGCAGGAAAAAGTTAAAATTCTGACTAGTATTTTCCCTCTCTATGAATTTGCACAAGCTGTTTGTGGTGAGAGGGGGGAGGTTGATATCCTTATTCCTCCGGGGGCAGAAGTCCATACATGGAAACCCAAACCGAGTGACATCATAAAAATTTCTAAGGCGGATCTGCTCATTGTAGTGGGATCGGTTTTGGAGCCTTGGTTGGAGGATATTTTAAAAAGTGTGAAAAATCCCAAGCTACACATTTTGGAAACAAGTTTGGGATTCAAATGGAAGGAAGAGGAACAAATACCGGGAGATCACTCCTCTCATGATCATGATGTCGGAGATCCGCATATTTGGTTGGATTTTGACTATGATATTCAAATTATTGAACAAATACGTTTGATTCTCACTAAAATTGATCCATCGAATGCGTATTTGTACGGAATCAATGCCGGAAACATCAATTTGAAATTGAGAAACTTGGACAATTTGTACAAAGAAGCACTGAGCGATTGTTCTCTCCGAACATTCATTTTTGGGGGGCATTCTGCCTTTGAGTATATCGCTCAAAAATATAATTTAAATCAAGTCGCTGTCTACGGATTGAGCCCAAACTCTTTGCCTTCACCAAGGAAACTTGTTGAAACCATACGGATAGCCAAAGAACAGAGAGTAAGAGCCGTATATTTTGAAGCCATGCTCAGTGATGAAATTGCCCGAATGATTGCGGATGAAGTGGGATGCCAAATACTGCCGCTCAATCCGGGAGCAAATTTGAGTAGGGAAGAACTCCGTACAGGATTGAGTTTTTTTGATATAATGGAAATAAATTTGGAGAATTTAAAAATTGGTCTTATCTGCAAAAAATTCCAAGATTTTGATAGACATCGATGATGTGTCATTCAATTATGGATACACTCCCGTTTTGAACCGTGTTTCCTTTTCTATCCGTTCAGGTGATTTTCTCGCTCTTATTGGTCCAAATGGATCTGGAAAGACCACTCTTCTCAAAATTATTCTGGGATTGCTCAAACCCTCTCAGGGTGTTATTCGGATTTTCGGCAGCCCAATAGGGAAATTCAAAAGCTGGTATAAAATTGGTTATGTTCCCCAAAAAGCGACCCATATTGATCCTTTTTTTCCTGTTTCGGTCAATGAAGTTGTAGGGATGGGGCTTTTATCTGGAAAAAAGGGTCCAAAGCCATCAAAAAAAAATGAATCCATTCAACTGGAGAAAGCACTCTCTGTGGTGGGGCTGGAAGATTTAAAGGATTGGCGAATCGGTAAACTTTCGGGCGGTCAACAGCAGCGTGTTTTTATTGCCAGAGCTATTGTGAATAAGCCGGAAATTCTGTTCTTGGATGAACCGACAACTGGAGTGGATACACGAACACATGAGCATTTTTTTAGGATGTTGGATGATCTTAATAAAAAGGAAGGAATGACAATTGTTCTAGTTACACACGAAATCGGTATTATTAATAAACATGTGTCTCAGGTGGCCTGCCTGAATCAGAGTCTTGTTTACCACGGTACCCATTCTGAATTTTGCCGCTCAGAGGCGTTTGAAGAGATGCTGTCAGGGGGGCATCATGTGATCTCTCATCGGCATTGATAGAAAATGATGAATGCGCTACTGACATATGGATTTTTCCAGAGAGCACTTTTTGCAGGAGTGTTTGTTGCGTTGGCCTGTGCGTTACTTGGAGTTTTTCTGATTCTGAGAAGAGATGCTATGATAGGGCATGGCTTGGCCCATATCATGTTTGCAGGAGTTGCCCTGGGGCTTCTTTTGAATGTGATGCCCCTTATTGCGGCTTTGGTTGTAGGCATCTTAGCGGCCCTGGCGATCATGAGCCTCAAAGACAAAGCTGGAGTTTATGGCGATACAGCCATTGCAATAATGAGCAGTATTGGCTTTGCCGTAGGAATTCTTATTGTTTCATTCTCCAATAAATTTAATGTCGATCTTTTTGGCTATCTATTTGGTGATATATTGGCCATCGACTCTACGGAAGTTTGGCTTTCGATTGTTTTAGCTGGAAGTGTGCTTCTTGTCATCATTCTCTTTTACCGCAGATTCATGTTTATGACTTTCGACCGAGAGTCGGCCAGAGCTGCGGGAATAAATGTCAAAGGATTGGATACTCTTTTGACAATACTGACAGCGGTGACAGTTGTGCTGGGGATGAAAGTTGTTGGGTTATTACTTGTCTCGGCTCTTCTGATTATTCCTTCTGCGGCTGGCCTTCAGCTTGCCTCCAATTTTAAAAAGGCCATAATCCTTGCCTCTCTGGTTGCGGTCCTTTCCGTTATCTTTGGGCTTGTTTTTGCATTTTATCTTGATTTCCCTGCTTCAGGTACTATTGTTCTTTTTTCTGCTTTTTTCTTCTTCCTGTCGATTATTATTAAAAAAGGACACAAAATATTCTGACCTGAATTATTGATAAAAACTGCCGACACTTTCATTTATCTTCAAAGATATCAACTTGATAGTTTGATAATTTGCAATATCCCGGATTTCACTTGTTTATTGGATAGATAAACCGGTTTTAGAATCGTTCTTTCTTTGAGGAGGGCGTTGATTTTCTCTGTCTTGTAGTTTTTCAAAGGTTTCAGTGAACTGGGAAAATTCCCGTACTGATAGCTGGAAAGGCGAGGCTTTTTATATCTGACTTTTTGGCGATATGAAGAGAGTTGAGAGTCGCTCTTGCGAGCTTATTGTCCTCAATGAGCCTATTCTTTAAGCTCACTCAATATGACAGCTTTAATCTCAGCGCCTAAGTGTTGAGCTTTTTTTATGAGAGATGAAGCACGTCTTTCCGTGTCAGCTTTAAATTTTTTATCTTTAATCTCCGGAAGGTTAATTTTGACATTGTAATAAGCCCCCATGGCCCCAGCTTCTGCTGTCAGGGCCGCGACTCCAGCATCGCTTAGAGAATTATTGTTTCCGTGAGTGACAACATCTTTGGCAATGTTTAGGGCTTCAATACAATTTTCCAACACATGATAAGGAACGAGAGTGGCGTCCTTTGTGGCATTTTCGATAGCCTGCAATCTTGTTTCTTTCTGTTCGTCTGTTTTTTTCTTCATCTTTAAGGCAACCATGACTCTATTAAATGCCAGAGTATCTAAATCGATGTCTCGGAGAAAGTTATCCTTTAACACTTGAGACTTCACTGCCAGAGCTTTGACTCTCTCCTGAACGTCTTCATATCCTTTTTTTCCAACTGTCAAATTTGAGACCATAGACGACAACGAGGCAGACATCGCTCCACAGAGGGCCGCTATACTTCCACCTCCGGGAGCAGGGGAATCCATGGATAACTCATTAGCAAACTCTCTCAGGTTGAAATCGAGCAGGGAATTCTCAACCTCCTTAAATTGGTATTCAATGATCTTTTTTTTTGGATCAAAGGGGGTTATGTCATTCAATCCCAATGAGAGTATCGCGGCTTTAATAAGTTCCTCTTCGGGAATGCCAGGGCTTTTGCCCTGTTTGTTAATATAATATCTACCTGCCATGAGCATGGCTTCCTTTGGTATGAGGCCGACGAGTTCACTACCTGTCACCCTGAGACCAATTTTCTCGGCTTCTTTAATGGCTTCATCGAAAACAAGATAAGGAGGGGAGATTTTATAGTTGGTAAAATTGATGGAAATTTGTGCGATGCCGTACTCATCTATATACCAGCCGACGGCTTTGACGTCCTTGAATTTCCCGGGAACGAGTATGGCTTTTCCCTCTCGATCTCGGACGATATTCCCTAATTCGTCTCTCTTGGCCCGTCCTCTTTCTCTCAGATTGAGGGCGATGTGCTGGGCCAGCTTCCTGTCATTTGTATTCAGATTTATATTGTAGGCGATCAAAAATTCCCTGGCTCCTATAACGGTGGCTCCGGTTTTTGGATTGAAAATGGGTTGTCCATAATCAGGGATCCATTCCGGATCTTTAAATTTTTCCGGCAGGCCTTCAAATTCTCCAATACGGATGTTTGCGAGATTTTTCCGTTCAGGTTTTTGTGCGGCCTCTTCATATAAATAAACCGGGATCTTTAATTCACTGGCGACTCTTTTTGCAACGTCATGCGCCATTTTTACACAGTCCTCCATTGAGACTCCGGTGACGGGAACAAAAGGACAGACATCTGTGGCCCCTATTCGGCTGTGTGCGCCGGTGTGTTTGCTCATGTCGAGAACTTCAGCGGCCTTCTTGATGGCTTTGAAAGCCGCTTCCTTGGCTCCCTCGGGAGTGCCGATAAACGTGACCACCGTGCGGTTTGTCGAGTCACCGGGATCGACATCAAGAAGAGTCACATTCGGAGTTGATTCGATTTCCTTGGTTATGGAATTGATTTTTTCAAGATTTCGTCCTTCGCTGAAATTGGGAACGCATTCTACAAGCTTCATTGGATGTCCTCCTCCTCTATTTTGTACATAAAAACTCCATTCTGATCATAGAATTCGACTTTTTCAAAACTATTCAGGTAATCCTTGAGTTTTTCCTCGTTGCCGACAATGACGATTACGGGAGTGAGCAGAGACGTCTTGTTGACTGTTTTAAAAACATCATCGGCATTGACAAAACTCAAGCTTTCATAATAATTGTTCCACAGCTCATCCCCTTGATTAAACACAATTTTTTCCGATATCCTCAGGGCAAACTGCTCCATTGTGTTTATTGTAAGTGGGAAATTTCCGATGAGGTATGATTTGGCCTGTTCTATCTCATTGTTGGGAATTTTGTTCTGTACCGCATTTTGAATCTCTGATGTAATTTCTATAACAGATGAATAAATCGATTCTGGCCGGACTTTCGCTCTGATGATGGCGAGGCCAAATACGTTGAAGAATTTAACTTCACTGAACGTCCAATAGGCAAATCCTTTGGATTCACGCAGGTTCATGAAAAGGCGGCTGTTGGTGGTTCCTCCCAAAACTTGGTTGAAGACGAAAAAAGGAAACATTTTGTCTTTGACTTCAGTGGACAATATATTTCCCATATAAATTGTGGCATCCTTGGCTCTTGGGAGGTCGACAAAACATATTTTTGTTTCGCTATTTGGTTGAGGTGACGGGATTCTTTTTTTCTCGACGTCTTTTTTTTGCCATTGGTTGAAATTTTGGCTGACTTTCCGAGTGGCCGTGCCGATGTTAAGGTTTCCAATCAACAGGATATGGGTATTATTTGGCCGGTAATATGTATCAAAATATGTCAAAAGAGTTTCTCTATCGTAGTTTTTTATAACGTCAGCGTTGAATGCGATATTCCTATGAGGATGTTCTCGAAACAATATTTGATTCAGAATTTTATTTGCAAGAAACTCTGGGTCCGTCATCCTCTGAAGCAAATCATATTTCATAGTTCGTTTTACATTCTCAATTTCCAGTTTAAGGAATGTCGGTTGAAGGAACATCTTGCTCAAAACATTCAAAGCTTCATCTAGATCTTCCTCTAAAAATGATAAAGAGAAAAGAGTGAAATCCGGATAGACAACTGAGGAGAAATTCCCTCCCATAGACTCAATGGCTTCCTCGATTTGAACAGACGAGAGGGAGGCTGCACCTCTATTAAGCATATTGGCTGTAAAAGTGGCCATTCCCGGCAAATTTGTAGGAGAAGAATTTTCTCCATCTGCAATCATCAGTCGAAGATGTATCACCGGGGTTTTATCTTGACGGATCACGCTAAGACTTAATCCGTTGGAGAGTGTGGAAGATTCGATGTCCAAAAGATTGAAAAAAGGGAGAGGATCAGGATCCGGCACATCTCTTCTGAATCGTTCCTGAGCGGCAATGGGAAGTGTGAGAAGGAAGCACCAAGCACAAAAAAGGGAGATGAAATATGTCGATGAATTATATCTCTTGTTTAAAAACATTATTTAATTTCTATTTTGAGGAGGATAGAACCCTTGGAGAAGTAACTGATCATGGCCCTTTGAACCAGAGTTGGAGTGACTCGCATGTATCTGTTCAATTCTGAAAATAGTTTATCCAATTGTTCATTTTCAAGATAATTCTCAGCAAGATGAAGCGCCTTTCCCAATGTTGTTTCAAACTTCTTGAGATAGTCTGCCTTAAACATATTTTTGGCCCTTTGGAGTTCTTTATCTTGAATGAGGTTTGTTCGTAACTTGTTGATTTCAGAAAAAACGGCTTTTCGACTTCTCTCTTTCATCATCTCTTCATTTGTGAGGGCCAATATTTTAAAAACAGCAAAATCTTTCCTTATCTCAATCCCCCCTTCTAGATGAAAAGCGAACCGTTGTCCGAGAAGCTTTTTGTGGAGACGAGAGCTCTTTCCATGAAGCAGCAGGTAATCAATAATGGATAACGTATAATAATCATTAGTATTAGGTGGGGAAAGTCTGTACCCAAGATAGAATCCTGGTGATGAAGCCAATGTATGTTCAAAAATCTCTTCAATATCAGTCGTTTCATCTGGTTTTTCAAGATTCGATGAGGAATCTATTGTTCTTCCTGAGCGGATGGATTCAAAATATTTCCGAACAAGCTCGGTAGTTCGGTCTATTTCGATATTTCCTGCGATAGAAACGACGGCATTATTGGGTGTGTAATACTTGGAAAAGAAATTTGAAACATCGTCTACAGTAATATTTCTGATGTCATTGATGTTTGTACCGATGACAGGATGGCTATAGGCATCGTTGGGATAAAGAAGTTGATCGAAATAGAGGGCACTTTCGCGATAGGGATCATTGTCGTTTGCAGTTTTTATTTCCTCAATTAGAGAGTTTTTGGCGTGTTGAACATTGGAAGCATTAATTGACAGAGAGTTCATCCGGTCTGACTCAAGCCATAAAACGAGAGCCAGCTGGTTAGAGGGTATTGTTTGGGAAAAAATTGTTTTATCTGCCTTAGTTTCTGCGTTGAATTCCCCTCCGATTCTATTGAGATAATTAATATGCTGCATTGGGCCTATATTTCTCGAACCTAGAAACATAAGATTTTCCATGAGGTAAGCTATTCCAGCTTTCCCCGGGGGATCAAGTGTAGAGCCGACTCTATAGGCTACAACAACTGAAATCAGGGGTAGAGACTTATCTACAGAGAGAATGACTGTGAGACCATTATCTAGTTTGAAAGATGAGAAAGGAAATGATAGTTCTTCCAGTTGGGCGGGAGCTGAAGAAATTGAAAAAATAATCCAAAGAGATAATCCCAGTACGATTTTTCTTTTGTCTCTCATTTCGATGTGTATCCGTCTGCTCTAAAATGTATGCGCAGGAAGAAAAATTAATAAATTTGAAGGATCAGCGAACTCTTTTTATCACTACGATTGTTTGATCATCCGATTGCTCGGTTCCGACGGTAAATTCTTCCAATTCTTGGTTGATTTTTTCTATGAGCTCTTCGGCACCAATTTTTGAATGCTTCTTCATGAGTTGAATCATGCGTTTTTCCTCAAATTCCTCATTGTCCTTGTTCCGGCTTTCTGTGAATCCATCGGTGAATAGCAAAGCTGTGTCACCAACATGGAGATTCAGTTTTTCCATTTTATAGTCGATATTTGGAAACATTCCCAAACAAAATCCGGAACTTTCTAATCGGCGGATATTTCCTTTCGAATCCATGATGAATGGAGGGTTATGTCCGGCATTGATATATTTTAACTCCGACGTTTTTTTATTCAGTTCACTGAAAAAAAACGTGATGAATTTATTCGAACTCGAACTGCGGTGAACAAAATCATTCAATTTTTTCACCATCCTTTCTATGTTGTACTCAGAATGGACTTCTGATTGCAGGGCGGCCCGGAGTGAAGCCATGAGGAGAGAAGCGCTGACACCTTTTCCCGAAACATCGGCTATTGTGATTCCAATCCGATCGGGATCTATGTCAATAAAATCATAATAGTCTCCTCCAACTTGATAACAAGGAACGTTGGTTCCGGCAATTTCAAAGCCTTTGCTTTTAGGATTTTCCTTCGGAAGGAAATCTCTCTGGATTTGAGAAGCTAGAGAAAGTTCTTTCTCCATTTTTTCTTTTTCAATCCCCAGTTCAACCAGTTTAGCATTCTCAATTTTGATCGCTGCTAGGTTAGCCAGGAGGGTCATGAGTTTCAGATCCTCTTCAGTGAATTGTTCCAGCTTGTATATTCTATCAGCGTAGATAACGCCAATGATCTCCTTGTTGTTCCATAAGGGGACACACATAGCTGAGTGAATATTTAGGTTTATAATACTGACTTCGGCTTTGAATCGTGTGTCATCTTGGGCATCTGAGGTGAGTATAGAAGAGTTCTGATTGACAGCTAGGTTGATGATGCTCTGGCTAACCAGTATTTTCTGGTTTTTCAAACGGGGATTGTTGATTCGTATAACTCTCGGGATGAATTGACTAGGGTTCCCTTCCTTGAGCATGAGAATGCCACGATCCATGACCAAGTGCTGTCCGATAAGATCCAGGATGTGTTCCAGGAGTTCGTTCAAAGGCAGGTGAAGGACAAGAGCTTTACTGACTTCGCTGATGACAGAGGATATCCGATGCTGAAGTCTCATCTCATCCATATCCATGGGTCGGGCTTTGATTGTTGAGTTGGGATCGGTTTCCTTGAGAATGTCTTCGATTTGAATCATGCTGTTAATGGCGGCTGAGGCGGACGGAGTATCGGTGACTTCTACATTGGTTGGAATCTCTTGATCAAATATTATGCGTGTAGATCCGATGAGAACCTCATCGCCCTTATTCAGAATTGTTTCTCCCTGGATTTTTTTTCCATTGAGAAACGTTCCGTTTTTGCTGTTATTGTCACGAACAGCATAACGATTGTTTTTTTTGTAGATGAGGGAATGGTGTCCTGAGCTGTAGGGATCAAGAATGGCGATATCATTACCTGCTGACCGTCCGATGGAAATCTTGTCTAGCTTGAGAGGGAAAGTAAATGATTCCTCCTTTTTTGGATAGATAAATAAATTTGGCATAATTTTTCCTGATTCCTAAAAGGTTATCTTGAAATTTTAAACTGTAAAAGGAAAAAGTTCAAGCGGCAGAATCACTCTCTATTGTTTTGAGCCGTTTTTTACACTGCGCAATCTTATCTTCAAAAGAAATATCATCAATGAGAGGTAGAAGAAGATCCCTTATGTCTTTTTTCAAAATATTGTCGAGAAGCTCAAGGGAGTAATCGATGGCCTTTTTTTCACCAGTAGTGATATTCTGATAGGCTTTGATGATATCTTCTCTCGTGTAAATAAGGCTTAAAAGTTCAAAAATATGTTTGAGAGAGTTGGCCAGATTGCTTTCCAAATTCGCCAAAAATGTTTTTTCTTTTCCTTTCGAAAGGTTCTCATTTATTTCAAAGAGAAGAAGATAACTCTGCCGGATGACCTGAATGATTTCAGGAAGAATGATTTCCTCCTGAATATGGATTTTAGGATTATTAGATCTGAGCTTAAATAAAGCTTCAGTGACCTCATCGCTCACTTCTCTGTGTTTCTTTTTAAATTCCAAGGCTAGAGAATCCGCTGCTTTTTGAGTGTTGATTCTTGCAAGAATGTCCGGAATTTTTTTTCTGAGGCTCAAATCTTCATCTGAGTCGCTTAAGTAATCTTTAAGCGTGCCTGTAATTGCTGAACCAAAATTGATTAATGCCTGGCTTGCTATTCTCTGTGTGCTCGGATTGATGAGCTGCTGGATAACAAGAGGAACAAATTTTCGTTTTTTTATTTTTCCCGCACTTTCAAGAGCATAGCTAAGCACGTCCGGGGATTCATCCTTTAGCAAATGTCCCAGGTTTTCTGTGAGTGATGAGTCCGAAGGCATCATACCAATCGCTTTTGCGGCCTCCATCTTATGCACCTCTCCCGTCTTTGATGTTTCCTTGAGTATTTTCTCGAAGTGATCCTTCATCAGTTCCTTGTAAACATTCTGTTCCATAATCTCCTTGATCTGCGTGTCGAGATTCTCGTCATCCAGAGAATCATCCAGCTCTGGAAAGAGGATTCCTCCTTCCATATTAAGGAGTGAATCCATGGAAGAAGCTTGAATTTCACTGGACTTATTAGAAATGATCTTTTTCATGCCCTCACTCATTTTATCTCTTTTGACGAGGTCAAAGAGGTTCATTGCGTACAGCACTGAACTCCGATTTTTGCTTTCAATAGTATCAAAAACGAGTTTTGTCGTATCGATATCCACCTGGTCCATCAGAAATTCGTCGGCCTCCTGCCATTTAATGCTCAGATTTCTCTTTACGATATTGACATATTCCTTCGTGATCAGAAGATTACAGCCGATCCAAGCCGCAATAAAGACAAGAGTAAGATAGCTGATCTGAATATAAGTAAAATGAAATATAGTGAGGGCGATCAGCAGAAATACAGCACCGATGCCTTTGGCGAATTTACTGACGAACATATCAATAAAAACTTTGGATTTGTACTTAATTTCCGGAGGTATTGGGATGTAGAGTAGTTCACGAACCGATTGATTGAGTGAATGGGCCAAGCTTCTATCTGTGCCTTTAATAAAAATGGCCCAGTAGATGTGAACAAGAACAGGAAGTGCAAATATGGCCACAGATCCGAGGATCAGAAAGATAGGGGCAATCAACAGGGCTGTTCGAAGTCCAAAGCTTTTTAGGATGCGATTGGTCGTAAAGACATGAAGGAGGTATGAAAATATCAGAAGTACCGTAAAAAAAATGCCAAGGAATGCGGTTCTTGCATCCTGTTCTTGGAAAGTGCTGTCTACGATTGAGTTGAATTGAAAATCAATCATGGTGGCAACAATGATGCTCAATGCGACAATTCCACAGAGGAGCAGCAGATGCCGGTTATTTTTGAACATTTGCAGGTTTTCAACAAATCCTGAAGTGGTTTTTTCCTTTTTATCTTTTATCCGTGTCCGTGTTCGTGTTTTGCCTAGTTCTTCTTTTCTATCCTTTTCGGGTTGCCTATGAAGAACCCGCACAATCACTAAACTGCCAATAAGAATGACAGGGCAGACCAGAAGGAGATTTTCTGTTCCAAGAATATTGGCCAAAATAGATGCGATAAGGGAACCCATAATCCCTCCAAGCAGTCCACCGCTGACCAGGAATCCTATGAGGCGCTTTGTCTGACGAGGAGTATAGAAATCATTGACGAGAATCCAGAACTGGGTGACAGACGTTCCAAGAAAAATATCCTCCCAGAACCAAAATATCATGGACAGCCATCTCCATTCGGTTTTAAAAAGAAACCAAAAAATGAAAAGACTTACGATAAAGAAGACAAGAGAATAAGAGATGTACTTTTCTCTTTTGAGAGATTGCAAAAGCTTAGCGTTCAGTGTGACTACAAATCCGATCAAAACAGCTGTGAGTAAATAGGCATAAGGAAGTTTTTCGAAAGACAACCATTCCAAATAGAGTGAAATTTTAACAGGTATGATGATGTAGGCAGAGGTAGTAAGGAGAAAAAAATAAGAGAACAAAAGCACGGCGGTGTTGGTTTCTTCTGGCCTGACATCAAAGAGTCGTTTCAGAAGTCTTGTCAAGGATCCGGAGGCGTTCATTTATGATTCTTTCGTAATGACAAAATCAACAGCATTTCTCTGTATAAATGGATGCGTTCCTCAGTAGAAATGTTGTCGATTAATGGGAAGAGTCGAGTTTTAAGTTCTGTAGGAAGGGTGTTATCGAGAAGTTCGACGGCATAGGCAATGGAATCCTTGGAACCTAATTCAATATTTTGATAGGCTTTGATGATATCTTCATGGGGATAGAGAAGCCCCAAAAGTTTAAAAATATCCACAAGGATAATTTTATAAACCTTGGATTTTTCTCCAGTTTTGTCCTCTTCATCTACGGATACGTCAGCATCAAAACAATTTAAAAATGCCCTGTATTGCTGTTCCATCTTTTTTGAAATTTCGGGGAAAATCATGTCTTCTGAAAACTGAATTTTTGTATTTTCTGAACGGATTCTATCTAGTGCATCTATGATTTCCGTTTCGAGTTGATCCTCGGTAAGCAACAATTCTAGGGAGAGCAAATCTGCGGTTTCTTGATTTCCAATCCGGGCTAAAACAGAAACAATAGAAATTCTGACATCCTCATCCTCTTCTTTAGTGCTCAAATAATCTGAAAGAGTCCCGATAATCTTCATGCCGTATTTGACTAGTGCCGTCGAGGCATCGGCTTGAGTGTGAGGATTTTTAAGTTTTTCGATAATTTGGGGTAGATATTCTCTCAATTTCAGTTTTGCCGCACTCTCCATAGCATAGCGGCTCACATCCAACGAATCGGCTTCAATAAGGTCTTCCAGCTTCTCGACGAGGGGAGAGTTTGCTTCCATGAGCCCTATTCCTTTGGCCAGTTCCATTCGGGCTGTTTCTGAATTTTTGCTGTCCGTCTCCAAGATTTTATCCACATAGCCCTTCATGATTTCCTGATAGGAATCCAACTGCATGATTTCTTTAATTTCTTTTTCATCTCTCTCGTCGATCAAAGAATCATCCATTTGAGGGGCCATTGTGGCTCCCTCTGTCTGGAAAAGAACACCCATTGAGGCGACATTCATCTCGTCCGGACTGTATCCAATGAGTTTTCTGACCTCCGGAGTGAGTTTGTCCTTTTTTGTCAGATCGAAGAGATCCATGGCATACAATATATCACTTCTGTTCTTGTCCTCGAGTGTGTCCAGGATGAGCTTCATAAAGTCGACATCCAGTTTTTCCTCCACAATAGCATCGGCACGCTTCCAGTGAAGTTTCAACTTGTTTTTAATGGTATTGGTATATTCCTTGCTGACTTTTATATTGAGGACAATCCAGGCAGCAATAAAAAGTACTGAAAAAAGACTGACGAGCTGGACCCGTCTCGCCACAAAGATTATGGATTCTTCGTGTTCGAATTTATTTTGTTCGTCAACAGGATTTGGATAAAATATTGGGACTATGACAAGAATCAGCAATAAGATTAAAGCACCGGCCCCCTTAGCGACCCGGTTGATAAACATGTCAATAAATATTTTGGCTCTGTTTTTTATCTCTGGAGAGACAGGAATAAACAATAGCTCTCTTACGGATTGGTTGATAGAGAATGAGAGGCTTTTATCGCTGGTTTTGATAATGATAGCGAAGACAAGTCCGGCTGTCATTGCAAAACCGGCCAAGCCCAGAGAACACAAAAGGATTATTATAGGATAGAGAAGCAGGGCAAAACGCACGCCATACCGTTTGATGAGTTTACTGGTCAAAAAAAGTTGAAAGAGGAGGGGAATGACCAGGAGAGCGGCTTCGAAATATCCAAAAACAGACATCAAATTTTTATTCTCAAAATTGATTTCAATAAAGGTTTTTGCCTGAAAATCGATGAGAGTCGAGACGATTTCTGTCAGGGCGACTACCGAGGCCAGAAGCATGAGATATTTATGTTTGCGCACGGCATCCAAACTTGTCCGAAATCCAACTTTTTCAGGTTTTTTTTGTTTTATGATCTGTTTTTCGGAGATTTTTTCCTGAATCTGGTTGCGTTTTTGCCATATAAAAATGTAATTGATGAAAATACAGCTGATAATCAGTATCCCTGTGGCAATATACAGAAGGTAATCGGGGATAATTGAGCCGAAAAATCCGGCAAAAATCCCACCGATAATACCACCAAGGATGCCGCCACTTCCAAAAAAACCGATCAATCTCTTGGCTTCTCTGGGATTAAACACATCGTTGATGACAATCCAAAACTGAGTGATCAAAACAATAACGAACACATTTGACCAAATCCAAAATGTCAGGGGAAGCCATGATGGAGCCGCTCCTTTCCCCATAAACAGCATCCCAAACAGAGGAGCGGTCACGATGAAAAAGATAAGGCTGGAAACAACAAGGATCCGTCTTGGGACTTTTTCCTGAAGTTTTGTATGAAAGGCCACCACAAATCCTATAAACACGGCTGTGCAAAGATAAGCTACCGGTAGATCCGTGGAGTCCTTAAGGATCAGATATTTAGCATTTTTAACGGCTTGAATGATGGAATTGGGCCATGTGATGAGAAAAAAGTAGAAAAAAAGAAAAAAACAGAGGACTTCTTCACCGGGTTTAATATCGACAAAACGGGAGAGAGTTTTAAAGAGGAAATTTTTCCTCATACATTATCTCTGGTCGGTTCGCAATTATCCTCTTGTAAAACTACTTAAGGCGGTGTCTTCATCATCGAATATTTCAAGCACATTCGTAAGCATGGTCACTTGAAAGACAAGAAATAATTTTTTCGATATTTTTGCTATTTTGAGCTTTCCTCCAAGGTTGTGTGTGGAAATATAACTGGCTAATATCTCTCCCACTCCGAAGCTGTCTATAAAATCAACCTTGTTGAAATTGAAGAGTATATTCCTTTTTCCAGAATCAAGAAAATCTTTGACTTGTTGATGGAGAGTGATATCAACGATATCTGACCGTTTTATTTCTCCCGTTACATCAAAAATGACGATATCTTCTTTTTCCCTTGTCTTTATTTCCATCTTATTCTGTCCTCTCGCACGGGTACGAATAAATCCTTATATAGCTTTTATCAAAAGAAATTTCCAAAGTCAATGCAAAAAAGTTAGCATCCCTATTTCCGTGATTTTAGTTAGAGTTCTAGGAACTAGCCGGGAATGATTGAGAAATCCGTTCAAGGGGACGAGTGGGTATGCTTCATTCAAAAAAACAATCTCCTCACCTTGAGATCGACCTTGCTTCTCTTTGAACATAGATTTATAATTTATTCAGATAAGGACGAATTTTTACTGGGAGAAAATAAGTCTGATCGAAAGAGTCTCTTACTGGTTTCTAGTCTTGCGATGAAACGCTATCCAAATAAAGCCAATCCATTCTTTCCTGTTGTCTTTGTTGGAGTACTATTTTTATTTCTTTGCTTGCCCGGTGCCATTGGCCTGGAAAGTCAGAGACAAACGCCCTCTCGGAATAAAGATATTCCGTGTGAGTGGACGGGTGTCAGAAGGATTGTGGCGGTCGGGGATTTACATGGAGCCTATGAGCATTTTGTGGAGATACTGAAGGGAACGGGATTGGTGGATGATAAGCTTAGCTGGATTGGTGGAAAAACACACCTTGTCCAGATCGGAGATGTGTTGGACCGGGGAGACAAACCGAGGGATATCTTTGACCTGGCTATAAGACTGGAAGAGGAGGCAGAGGCCGCCGGGGGAAGAGTGCATATGATGATCGGGAATCATGAAGAAATGAATTTTGCTAATACGGTTTTTGATCGAGAGAGATATGTCACTCATCTACAGTTTGTCTCCTTTCTTCCAGAAGATTATAAACTCAGGCAGGAAAAAAAGTTCAGAAGGAAGTCTGGATTGAAGTCGTCCAAGGATTCAACTTCAAACGGAAATTTTTCTGAGGACTGGAATGAGATCATCAATAAGTCTATGGGAAAGCCCCGTTCTTCGGCCCGAATTTTCTATTTAAGAAATCTCAATGAACTGTATGGAGACTGGATTATAGGGCATAATGTTATTATCAAAATCAATGATGTTGTCTTTGTGCACGGAGGTATCAGTGAAATGTTCTCTCAGTGGAAGTTAAAGGATATCAATGAAACTTACAGGATAGAGTTGGATGATCTAAGACTGGCCGTCATTAAAAATCAGCCGCCAAAAATTCTTAATTATGACCGGAAACTTTACAATGAACCGAATGGCCCTCTCTGGTACAGATCTCTAGCCGATGAAGAAAGTGAAGAATTTGAAGATGATGTCGAGAGGATTCTGAACAATCTTCAGACGAACCACATTGTCATTGCCCATACACCACATACAGTTAGTGAAGTCGATATGAGGAAATATGATGGGAAAGTGTGGGTTATCGATACGGGAATTGCTGATTATTATAGGCCGATCGGAGGGCATGTCAGTGCTTTGATAATAGACAACGGCCAATTCTCTGTCTGGTACCCAAAGTCGGATAAAGAAGATTTGAAAAAAACTTTATATGAAAAAAGGGGAATAAATGGACAAAAGAAATAAAATATTTTTAAGTCTTCTTCTCGTCTTCTTATGTTTTTACTTGAATGGTTCTGATTTTTTGGCTCAAAATATAGAAAATCTTGACCGTGAGAGTATCGAGAAATTTTTAAAAAAAGCCAAAAACGTCTCTATTGAAAAGGGAAGAGGCAGAAGGACCGAATCATGGGTGGTAGATCTGGATGACGGAAAAACTCAGGGAAGAGGTTTTTTCAAACTGACTAACAGGGATTGGTCCAATCCGAGTGGAGGCGACAGCTTTAAATATGTTCTAGCCGGTTATGAACTGGACAAAATGCTGGATTTGAACTTAGTCCCTCCGACTGTAGAAAGAAAAATCGACAGGAAAAAAGGATCCCTTATGCTGTATTTGGAGGAGCCCGTAATCAGTGAAGAAGAGCGCACACAACAAAAACTTGAACCTCCCGATTCCGTCAGTTTTAACAAGACCATGTCTGATCTCATTGTATTTGAACATCTCATTTTTTTTCCGTCATTGTGCAGCCAGAGAGATCTGAGGAATATCATGATTCAGACGGGAAAAAACTGGAAAGTATGGATGATCGATTTATCAGATGCCTTCGCACCGGCCACGAGGTTGATCACAGGATGTGAGATAACCGATTGCTCGGACAATCTGTTCCATAAGATGGAGAATTTAAACAAGAGCGGGATTCGAGCCAGGCTTGGTCGGTACCTGAGCGATAAAGAAATCTCAGCTCTTCTTGTACGCAAAGATCTCATTATCAAAAAAGTCAAAGAGCTAAGAAAATCTAATTAAATGGTAATTAAATGGGGACTGTCCCCATTTAATTAAATTTTCTCTTTTCTCTTATTTGACAATTTCTCAGCATTTAAATATATTCCGAATAGAAAATTGAGGGATATCCTTAAAATTAAAAGATAAAATTGGGAGAACTATAGTCATGAATAGTATTTTCAAGTCTATTATGGACGTTAAGAAAAAAGAACTGCCGATGGCTTTATTGATGTTCTTTTATTTTTTCCTTGTGATTGTCAGCTTCTGGATCCTCAAACCCCTCAAGAAAACGATTTTTAGCGAATTCTATGATGATGCTGGATTTAATCTGTTGGGTTGGAAAATGGATGCAGCATCAGCAGAACTTTTGGCCAAAGTGATGAACATGTTTGTGGCCATAATGGCTGTTGTTGTCTTTACTTGGCTTGTACGCCGTATGCATCGACAGCAGCTCACGCTTGTATTTTCCGCTTTTTTTATAGTCGCTTATGTGATCTACAGTTTTGTGATTAATAATCCGACTGATGTTACGGTCTGGACTTTTTATCTCTTCGGTGATCTCTTCAGCACTCTTATGGTGGCCACATTTTTTGCCTTTCTTAACGACAGCGTAACCCCTGAGGCAGCAAAAAGATTGTATGGATTGATCGTGTTGGGGGGAGTCACTGGAGGATTTTTTGGATCTATGATACTTGCGGTTTGGATAACAAAAGTATCTGCGTCCTCATGGATGTGGATTTGTCTTGGTTTGGCCATTGCAATCATTGTTGTGGCCCTTGCGGCCGGTCGTCTTGTTTCTGAAAACACGCCTGAGTATAAAGTTGTTCCATTAAAAGAAGAAGCGCCCAAGAAAAAATCTAATCTCCTCACCGAAGCTGGCAAACTTGTCTTTAAGTCCAAATACCTCTTGTCTATTGTGGCTATTGTTGGATTGTATGAGATCGTGTCCACAACAATTGATTTTCAGTGGAGTTCTACAATCTTGCACTATCTGGATGGGCCGGCTATTGGTGTTCAATTTTCTAGGATATACTGGATCTCCAACAGTGTGTCCATGTTTGTCCAGCTGTTCCTCACAAGCTATATTATGACGCGATTTGGCGTGAAATCAGCCCTCATTTTTCTTCCCGTCGCCATGATTTTTAGCTCTCTTGCATTTTTGGCATTTCCAATTCTCTGGGTTGGAAGCTTTTTAAATACCGCAGACAGCGGATTTGCGTACTCTATCAACCAATCAGCCAGAGAAACATTGTACACCATCACAACAAGAGAAGAAAAATACAAGGCTAAAGCCTTTATCGATATGTTTGTACAACGGTTTGCCAAAGTGCTTTCTATTGGTGTTCTTTTGGCCACGACAGCCATTTTTGTAAATTTTGGAGCTCGCCGCTGGTTAGGTCTTTTTAATATCGCGGTTGTAACACTCTGGTTGTTTGCTGTCTGGTATGCCGGGAACAAATTCAAGGATGTCACTCAATCTTGATTGGAATAGTCGGACAGGCATTTTCTCAACAATAATTTTTCGACTACCCAATAATTGTGCAAAGCTTTACAACTTAAACAAAATCTGGAAGTTAAACAGACTTATATTCCCTTTTTCAACAGATATTTTCACAGAAAAAGTGAAAAAAAAACCAATTCATCAAGAAGAAGAGAGAGCGCGATTCTCTCTGGCTAGGCCTTTCTTGGATAAGGGAGCCGTATCGTTTGATTTTTTAATATTTTCTCTTTATGATAAATACAAAATGTGAGTGGGAGAATGAATATGGACTGGAGCAAACCGTGAAAAGGATTCTTTATTTAGGGCGTTTTCTCTGTTTTATAGTCTTTTCCTTAACAGCCGCTGTCGCGCAGTTCACACCTGCGGAGTTGAGCCAAAGAGAGGAGATCGAGGAATACCTCAAGGTCGGCGAAATAGTCGGATCAGAAGAAATCGGAGAAGGAGTGACGAAGCCCTACAGGCTCTTCCTTAAGGCTGGAGAGGTTGAGCTTTCCGGTGCCTGGAAAAATCCAAAGGGAAAGCAGCAGGGATTTCTCGAAGGCTGGCAGTATGAGATTGCGGCCTACCAAATGGATAAACTTCTCGGTTTGAATATGGTTCCACCTACTGTAGAGAAAACATTTGATGAGAAAAAAGGATCTCTCCAGTTTTGGATCTCAGGGACGATGAGTGATCTGGATCGTATAGAAAACAATGTGCAAATGCCGGAATCGCAAATCTATTATTGGGAAAACAGTAAATATTTGACTCGAGCGTTTGACTGCATTATTGCCAACGATGACAGAACCCAGCAGAATATTCGCTATACAAAAGATTGGCGGACAATCTTGATCGACCATTCCCGTGCATTTCGTTCTACAAAAAAACATACAAAAAACCTTGTGTACGGAAAGAACGGACTCAAAGAAGGTGTTATATTCCGTCGGCTTCCAAGGAAATTTGTTGAAAATGTCAAAGTCCTCAACTTTGATCAGATTAAAGATGCCGTCGGGAGTTACCTGACGAATAGAGAAATCAATGCTATTCTTAGCCGGAAAGACATCTTTTTGAAAGAAATTGATGAGATGATTAAGGAGCAGGGTGAGGATAGTGTTCTTTATTAAAATTGTTTTTAGAATAGAAGGGGAGAAAACATGAGAAATAAAATTATTTTTATCATCTCTATTATCCTTGTTGTAGGGTTTTCCACACAGGCCGTAGCCCAGTTTACGCCTGAGGAACTTGCAGAAAGAGAGAAGTGGGAGAAGCTTCTCCAAGAGGCGAACATCGTTGGACAGGAACAGATGGGGGGGAAGGAAGCCGTTACAGAACCATGGGTTTTAGAATTGGAACTAGACGGCGTGAAATTTAGAGCCATCTGGAAAAATCCACTCGGACGAATGAAAGGATTTCTGGAAAGCTGGAAATGGGAAATTGCAGCCTATCGTATTGATAAACTTTTAGGTCTGAATATGGTGCCAGTGACCATTGAGAAAAGGTTTCGAGGCGATCTCGGTTCCTGTCAATTATGGATCGAAGATACATTTACCTTAAAAGACAAAGAGGAGAAAAAGTTAAAGACTCCATCCTACAAGGTATTTCCTTGGAATCGTGCGTTATTCAAGCAGAGGGCTTGGGATAATCTTATTTATAATACGGACCGGCATCAGAACCAATTCCTCATCACTCAAGACTGGCGCATGCTGCTCATCGACCACTCACGATCATTCGCGGTTTCGAAAAAATCCACAAAGCGATTGATTTATGATGAAAAATTCAATGAAGGCCCTCGCCTGATGAAGGAACTTCCACGCACATTTTACGAAAGTATCAAAACCTTAACTGCCGAAAAAATTAAAGGTGTTGTTGGGGATTATCTGACAGACACTGAAATCGAATCGGTTCTGCTGCGGAGAGACCTGGTCGTTGCCTGGGTGGAAAAACGCATCAAGGAATTGGGAGAGGACCAGGTCCTCTACTGATGTAAATGCTTGAACGGTGTTATGCTGTCATGGCGAGCGACTAACGGGAGCGTGTCCATCTCACTCCTAGTGAATAATCCAAGCTAATTAATCAGCTGTCTTTCTTCAGAATACTCCGCTGTTCTAAATACTGGATAATTCTATCTCTACTTTGCTCAATATCGAGCTTACTCGTATCAATGGTGAGTTCCGGATTGATCGGCTCCTCGTAGGGCGCTGAAATTCCAGTGAATTCTTTGATCTCTCCAGCCCGGGCTTTTTTGTACAGTCCTTTTGGATCCCTCTGTTCTGCGATTTCTAAGGGTACAGTCGTATACACTTCTATAAATTCTTTATCTTTAAGGAGCTGGCGTGCCAAGTCTCTGTCTTTCCTGTAGGGTGAGATAAAAGCTGTCATCGTCAACAGTCCGGCATCTGCAAACAGTTTTGACACTTCGCCGATGCGTCGGATGTTTTCTTCACGGTCTTCGGGAGAGAAGCCAAGATTTTTGTTTAA